>Ga0265298_10002429_pt1 | contig 25933 bp, 26 predicted proteins | sample AusTroGonzalo_MG_3_FD_193486 | JGI IMG/M metagenome (GOLD analysis project Ga0265298, IMG submission 193486) | Bovine rumen microbial communities from tropical cattle in Woodstock, Queensland, Australia - Gonzalo_01 | ecosystem: Host-associated > Mammals > Digestive system > Stomach > Rumen ...
CCAGCTTTCACTTCTTCATTTTCACGGACCAACTGCTTGGACATGTGTCCGTAGTAAGTCTCCAGTCCGTTGTAGTGGCGGATGACCACATACTTACCGTAGCCACGGGGCTCATATTTCACGATACGCACCTTACCGCTGAATGCAGCACGGATGGTGTCGCCGATATACACTTTGATGTCGAGACCCTTATGCTGACGGCCCCAGCGTGCACCGAAGTTCGAGGTGATGACGCGGCTTGGGGTCGGCATACAGAATCCGCGGAGGTCGATAGTGGCCTCGTCGGGCAGGGTGTTACCATAATAGTGGGTAGCCTCAGTGTCCCACTCGCTATAGAGGTCGCCAGAGGGGTTCTCCAGCATCTCTTGTTCAATCAGTCTATTGAGTACTATGGAGTCAACTGCCTTCATTTTCCGGTCAACCGGTGCCTGACGCGCCAAGAGATCCTGCCCTTGTGAGGGGATCGCCGAGAGTGTCATGAATGCCATAAAAACAGTTGTCTTAAGAATCTTAATCGTTATCATCCGGGTTTTGGTTTTATCTGCTAAAAAAGCTATAATGCGTTGCAAAGATAGGAAAAAGATTCTGAAAATATGCAGAAATTCGGTTTTCGTTAACATAGTTTTGGGAAGTTTTAACACTTCGCGTGCTGGTTTCGTGCGTATTCAGCAGACTTTTTTCCTAAGAAATGGCAGACCAGTTGATGTTGTCTTTCCGTAATTGTCGCAGTCGGTTCCATAACATCTGGTAGCGCGGAGAGGTGCATTCCGGGTCATCGTCGATGATTTTCTGGGCCTCGTCGCGGGCCATCTGTATGAGTTGACCGTCGCGGGCGATGTCGGCAATCTTCAGGTCGAAGGCCATGCCACTCTGTTGGGTACCCTCCAGGTCGCCCGGACCGCGCAGCTTCAGGTCGGCCTCTGCGATGCGGAAGCCGTCGTTGGTGTCGCACATGATGTCGATGCGTTTGCGGGTGTCTTCCGAAAGCTTATACGGAGTGACGAGGATACAGAAGCTCTGGTCGGCGCCACGTCCCACACGGCCTCTGAGCTGGTGCAGTTGGGCGAGTCCGAAGCGCTGTGCCTCGAGAATCACCATCACGGAGGCATTGGGCACGTTGACACCCACCTCGATAACCGTGGTGGCGACGAGGATCTGCGTCTCGCCATTGACAAACCGCTGCATCTCCTCTTCCTTGTCTTTCGGCTTCATCTTACCGTGAACCTTGCTCAGTCGGAACTCTGGGAAGGCCTGCTTTAACACCTCGAAGCCGTCCTCAAGATTCTTGAGGTCGCTTTTCGCACTCTCCTCGATGAGTGGGAAGACGATATAGACCTGTCGTCCCTCATGGATCTGTTGCCGGATACCGTCATATAGCGTGGTCATGCGAGAGTCGAAGACATGAGTGGTACGTACGGGCTTCCGACCGGGCGGCAGCTCGTCGATAACGCTCACGTCGAGGTCACCATAGAGGGTCATGGCGAGTGTGCGGGGGATGGGGGTGGCGGTCATCACAAGCACATGAGGCGGGTTCTCGCTCTTGCTCCAGAGCTTGGCGCGTTGGGCCACACCGAAGCGGTGCTGCTCGTCGACGACAACCAGTCCGAGACGGGCGAACCGTACCGTGTCCTCGATGACGGCATGCGTACCCACCAGGATCTGTATGGTACCGTCGGCCAGTCCTTCGAGAATCTCTTCCCGTCGCTTGCCCTTGACGACACCCGTCAGCAGGGCCACACGGATATCCATATCCTTCAGGAAGCCCATGATCGTCTGCAGATGCTGTTCGGCCAGGATCTCCGTCGGTGCCATGATACAGGTCTGGTAACCGTTGTCGATGGCAATCAGCATTGACATCAGTGCCACGAGGGTCTTGCCACTGCCTACGTCGCCTTGTAGCAGACGGTTCATCTGTCTTCCTGAGCCTACGTCAACCCTGATCTCTCTGATAACCCTTTTCTGGGCCCCTGTCAGTGGGAAGGGCAGATACTTGTTATAGAAGGTGTTGAAGACCTCGCCTACCTGTGAGAAGATATATCCGCGGTATTTCCTGCGGTGGTCACTGGCATACCTGACGATATTGAGTTGCACGAAGAACAGTTCTTCGAACTTCAGACGGACACGGGCCTTCTCCAGATCCTTGGCGTTCTGAGGGTAGTGAATAGTGCGAAGCGCCTCGTCACGTCCCATCAGATGCAGAGGTTGGGTGATGAAGTCGGGAATGGTCTCAGGTAGGGTGGGGAGCTTCTCCAGCATGGCTCTCGTCAGTTTCTCCAGGGTGCGTGAGGAGAGTCCGCGCTTTTTCATTTTCTCCGTCGTGATGTAGTAGGGCTGCATGCCCATGGTGGAGAGCTCCAGTGTGTCTGCCCGGTCGATGTCGGGATGAGTGATGTTGATGCGGTTGTTGAAGACGGTCGGTTTGCCGAAGACGATATACGCCTCACCGACCTTGTAGCTCTGTTTGGCATATTTGCCGCCTTGGAACCAGACGAGATCGGCAATGCCAGTGCCATCGGTGAAGTGGGCAACGACACGCTCCTTCCTCGGTCCTGTCTGGAAGGTCTCGAAGCTGAGGATGTGTCCGACAATCTGAACGAAGGGCATGTCTCCCGTCAACTCATGAACCGTGTAGACCTTGGATCGGTCGACATGCTTATAAGGGTAGTACTCCAGAAGGTCACCATAGGTGTGGATCCCAAGCTCGTCGCCCAGGATCTTCTTCCGGTTCGGACCTACGCCCGACAGGTATTGAATGTCTTGATTGAGAATATCCAATTAGTGTTGAGCATTAAGAATGGCTTCCGCCACGATGAGGTCGTAGGGCGTGGTGATCTTGATGTTCTCGCGGTTGCCCTCGACGAGTGTAATCTGATGACCGTAGCTCTCCACGACAGAGGCATCGTCGGTAAAGCCGTCGTTGTAGGGCTGACGATTGGCAGCCTTGAGCAGTTGGATGTCGAAGGTCTGCGGTGTCTGAACCAGGCGGTAGTCGTTGCGGGGCACCGTCTTTGACTTCCCGTCCTCCAGATGGCGTACGGTCTCGACAACCGGGATGACCGGGATGACGGCCTTGGCTGTGCGGGCGGTCTCGTAGCAGTCGCGGATAACCTCGATGGCCGGGAAGGGACGCACACCGTCGTGCACGCCAACCACGCCCGTCGCATCATCAGGAACCTTGGCGAGTCCGTTCTGCACGGAGTGGAATCGCGTCTGTCCACCATTGGCCAACGTATATTCCACATCGAAACGGTATTCCTCGCAGAGTTGGCGCCAATAGTCCTGTTGTGCCTCTGGCAGTACAAGGATAATCTGCAGATCCGCAGCATACGCCCTGAACCTCTCCAGTGTCCGCATCAGCACCGGTCTCCCACCGATAGGCAGAAACTGCTTGGGAATGTCGCCTCCCATCCGCAGTCCTTTCCCGCCTGCCACAATGATAATATAATCCATATCCTTTTATTCCATCAGGTGCTTGAAACGCATGCCTTCGGCAATCTGGTCGGAGGTCTGCTTGTCAACCAACTGGGTGAGCAGCTCGTAGGCGTAGGGGAAGGCTGCTGCCGGTCCCTCGGCGGTGGTGATATTGCCATCGACGGTGACGAGGTCGGCAGTGTAGGTGGCACCGCTTTCTGCAAGCGCCTTCTCGAAGCCGGGATAGCAGGTGGCTTTCTTCCCACGGAGAATACCAAGTGGGGCAAGCACAACGGCCGGGGCAGCGCAGATGGCGGCAATCTTCTTGCCTTTCTCTGCCTGGGCGAGCACAGCCTTACGGACGCCTTCGTGTGCAAACAGATTACTGGCTCCGGGCATTCCGCCTGGTAACATCAGTAGGTCGGCGTCGGCATAGTCGCTGTCGTCGAACTGCAGGTCGGCCTCAATACTCACACCGTGAGCCGATTCTACAAGCGTGAACAGTGTTGTGCTTATTGTCACAACCTCCACACCTCCGCGGCGAAGCACGTCAATGGGAATCAGGGCTTCAACATCCTCGAAGCCGTCGGCCAGAAATACATAAACTTTTGCCATGATCTTTTTGTTCTTTGGTTTCCAGAATGCAAATATAGACAAAAATGGGCATAACGGGCATCATGGACACAAAAAAAAACTTAATTTCACTGCCATTATAACCTTTGTGAATATTTTTTCGTAACTTTGCCATCTCATGATATACAGTGATATGGAACATCGGAAATTGAGATTTGCTCTTTTCGGCAATATTTATCAGACCAAGAAGTCGGCGTCGATACAGAAAGTGCTCTCTTGCCTCTCTGAACATGGCGCGGAACTATATGTGGACATGGAGTACTATTACTTCCTGAAGGATAACCAGCGTATTGATGTGAATGCCGCGAAGATCTTTACGGATGATGACTTCCAGGCAGATTTCGTGATCTCTATGGGTGGCGACGGCACCTTCCTGAAGGCCGCCAGTCGTGTCCGTGAGAAGATGATTCCTATTCTTGGTGTGAACATGGGCCGACTGGGCTTTCTCGCAGATGTCAGTCCCGGTGATATCGAGAGATGTGTGGAGGCCATCTATCAGGACGATTTCTCTATCGAGAACCGGGCTCTGATCAAGGTGGAGACCGACGGAGAGCCTCTTGAGGGTTATGACTGTGCCTTGAACGATGTGGCAATCCTGAAGCGTGATACGGCGTCGATGATTTCTATACATGCGTCTATCAATGGCGATCATCTGACAACCTACCAGGCCGATGGACTGGTCGTGAGTACACCGACGGGCTCGACCGCCTATTCGCTTTCCAATGGTGGACCGATTATCGTACCGGGTACGAAGGTGTTCTCCATGACGGCCGTGGCACCGCACTCCATGAACATCAGACCGATCGTGCTGTCCGATTCGTCGGAGATTACACTGACCGTGGAGAGCCGTAGCCATAATTTCCTGATAGCCATCGATGGCCGTTCAGAGAAATGTAAGGAGGGTACGCGACTCACTCTGCGCCGTGCTCCTTATGACGTGAAGGTCGTCAAGCGGAGTGGACGTCGTTACTTCAATACCCTGCGTGAAAAGATGATGTGGGGTGAGGATGCACGTTAGGCTTGTCTCAAGGGAACAGTGACGATAAAACGGGCACCGTCCGTGTAACTCTTATCTAAGGTGACGTCGCCGCCCAGTTGTGAGGCGATGCTCTTACAGTATGTGAGGCCGATACCAAGTCCTTCTGTAAAGTCGTCAATCTTGGCGAAATGACCGAAGATCTTTTCCTCGTCGCCTTCTCCGATACCTTTGCCTGTGTCGGTCACTGAGATTCGCCAGGTATCGCCGACGATGTCGCTGTTCAGCATGATCTCTCCTTCACCTGCAAACTTGTCGGCATTAATCAACAGTTCCATAACCACACTTCTGAGTCTATCCTTATTGGTCTTCACGACGATATGATCGTCGACCGATGTGGTATAAGTGAACGACAGTTTCTCGTTTATGGGTTTGAAGTCATCGGCAATGCTTTGGCATAGGTCGTTGCAGTTGACTTCGTCTTCCGTGTCGGAGACGCGCACGCTTTCCACCTCGGAGAGAGCAATCAGATGATTGAGACTGTTTGTGATAACGTAGACATTATGGTTAATGCGCTGGGAGAGGTCTTCGCGCTCTTCTTGCGAAAGTTCGTCGACCTGTTTGGCCAGAATATTCGAGAACCCCGATACGACGTTGAGCGGTGTACGTATGTGGTGACTGATATTACGGATGAAAGCAGTCTTCATGCGGTCGGCCTCCTTGGCATGGTCTCGTGCCCGTCTCAGTTCCCGGTTCTGCACCTGTAGAGCCTGTACATGTTTGCGGCGTGACCATCCGAAGATGGACAGGGGAATCACCGCGATGATGGCAGCGATAAAGGCCAGCAGAATCACCAGACTGTAGGCTCGTCTGGTCTCGCGACGGGCCCTTTCCAGTTTCATGTCGTGACTGATATCGTTGATCTCCATGGTCGAGATCTTGTTGTTGCGATCCTCCTTTGCCTCAATCAGTTTCCTTAGATTTACAATCAGGCTGTCCTTGTCGCCCTTCATCTCATGGATCTTACAGAGGAACTGGTATCTCTCCACACCGCGAATGAGATCGTTGCATTGTCTGATGGCCTCGTCGTAATCACCGTCAAAGGCAGTACGGCAGATGTCTACGTATCTCTCGTATGTGGGATTATATTCGTCGGGGGTCTTCTCTTTGATCTGCTGTATCTGCGTATAGACTTGATGGAAACTCTCTTTGTCGTTCCTGGAGAACTCAATCATACATTTCATGTCAAGAACGGCACTCAGCTGGTGGTTGCCAGAACTAACCTTGGCAGCCTTGTTGATATTGATGGTTGCTAAGTCGGGATTGTCGAAGATGTGGATATTGGCCAGCATGAGGTAGATATTGACACGCTCTGATATCTGTTGGTTCGACCCCATCTGCTCCAACGACAGGTTCAGGTATTTCTCGCACATCTCGTTATTGTCGCGTGATCCGTAGAACACACCCATCAGGTAGTTCATCCTGTACAATTCGTCCTTCAGTCCGTTCTCCAGGATGTCGCTGTTCATCTCGCTTGTCTTCTTCAGGGCTTGATAGTAGTGATCATGGTTGATCTCATAGACAATCTCGTTTTCCCTGGCTGTATAGTATTGGTGCCAGTCGCCGGATTTCCTGTAGTAGTTGGCCAGATTGTTGACAGCTTTAACGAAGGCAACACTATCGTTACCGTCGAAAAGTTCGTAGACATGATTACGCAGTTGAATCTCCTCTTCCCCCATCTTTCTTTCCTGCGAGAATGCGCAGGTCAGACATATCAGGAGAACTGTGAAAAGCAGCCTTGCTCTTTTCTTTGTTTGGCCGTTCATGATGGGAGAAGAATTTAGTTGGTGCAAAGATACGAAAAGTTTTGTAACGTAGGGCTCCTGTATTGTTAAAAATCTACAATCCGTCGATAAGGAAAGAAGGTGAAATGACTGGTGATATAAGTATATTAAATAAGGAACACGCGAAGCTGGATGCTTAAAGAATGTTAATTATCTGTTTTTTCTTTCTTAATTATTTGGATGGAAAGGAAATAAGTCTTACTTTTGCAGTGTACTATTATTGTGGTACACTATAACAGAGATTAATAATAACAAGATAAAACGATTATGATTGAAGTAAACAACATTAGTTTTAAGTATGCAGGTCAGAAGGGCCTGGTGTTCGATGATTTCAGTCTGAAACTGAAACAGGACAATATTTATGGTCTGCTGGGTAAGAACGGTACGGGTAAGAGCACCCTGCTTTACCTGATAGCTGGACTGTTGCGCCCCAAGAAGGGTACCGTGAGCTTTGATGGTGTCGAGACAAAGCTGCGCCGCCCTGAAACTTTGCAGGACATCTTTATCGTACCTGAGGAGTTTGACCTACCCGCCATGTCGCTCGATGAGTATGTAAAGATTAACCGTCCCTTCTATCCCTTGTTCAGTACTGCCGTACTGGAGGGCTGCTTGAAGGATTTTGAGCTGACCAGCGACTTGAAGTTGAATGCCCTCTCGATGGGACAGAAGAAGAAAGTGTTCATGAGTTTCGCGCTTGCTACCAATACCAAGGTGCTGCTGATGGATGAGCCGACGAATGGCCTTGATATTCCTTCGAAGAGCCTGTTCCGTAAAGTGGTTGCCCAGTATATGAGCGGTGATCGCACGCTGATTATCTCAACCCATCAGGTGCACGATGTGGAATCGCTTCTCGATCATATTCTGATTCTCTCGCCACAGAAGTTGTTGCTTGATGCCAGTCTGGCTGATATTCAGGAGAAGTTCACCTTTGAGTATCGCACACCTGCCGAGATGGACGATGTTCTTTATGCCGAGCCTTCGCTTCAGGGTAATGCCGTGATAGCACCTCGTAAGGAGGATAGTACTGGAACCCAGGTTAATCTGGAATTGCTGTTTAATGCAGTAAACGAAGGAAAGATTTGATATAAAGAACATAAGGCACGTAATTATATGATACAGTTTAATATACATAGGTTTAGAAAGGTGGCACGCTGGTCGCTCACTAACGACAAGAGCTTCTACATGCGTATGTTTCTTCAGATGTTTGTGGTATTGACGCTGACATTCCTGTTTTTTACCACGAGTTTTTACTGGCTGAAAGGTGCTGATACGGGCTACAAACCTTGTTGCGTGGTTGTGGTGATGATGTTGTTAGTTCAGATAGCCATGGGCCCATCGATGATGTTTTACAGCATGAAGGGGAAATACGACAAACAGGCCCTGTTGCTGTTGCCAGCCTCAAATTTTGAGAAGTACCTGATGCGATATGCTACTTGGATATTTTTATTCGGTCTTTGGGTTATTGGTTACTTTGGCGCTGACTTGGTGCAGTATGTGATTAACTGGCTGATAGGTAACAATCCGCAGTTCGTAACAGCAGTTTTTGCAAGTCACATAAACCCCTTCTCAATTAATTTGGAATACGTGGACTTAGTGAAGGTTGTTTGCACGATGATTATTGCGTTTGCCTGGTACCAATCATGTTTTGCGCTTGGAGCTACCTTCTTCCGTTCGACTAGGTATTCGTGGATCCTTACCATCTTGGCACTCATCTTCTTGTCGATGGTACAGGCATGGTTGTTCCCCAATTTCAGCAGTGGGAGAATCGTGATTGATAGTAATGCCACCATGAAGCCATATACCTCCAATGCTGTTTACGGCATATGGGCTATCCTGAACTACTGGTTGTCGTACAAGCTCTTCTGTCGCACACAGAACATTGGTAAATTTGTAAACCTATGAAGAACTGAAGAGTTTAATAATTTTAGAATTGAAGTGATGAATAATTTCGATATGAATAGATTTGGAAAGACATTGCGCTGGAAAATAAGCGTAAACTTCCGCTCATTGCTGATGTGGACCCTGGGATTTACGCTGGGTGTTTTCCTTGGCGAGCTGATGCTGCTGCCGGTGATTCGTACAGGTGGGTCTCGTGATGGTCGGGAATTTGCTGCCTTGGCAGGATTCTTTGTGGTGTACCTGATCATAGGTGTAATGGTTAGTATCTGTAATCTTTTTGTTGAGTTGGATAAGAAACCTCGTCGCCATGCATTCCTCATGCTGCCAGCAACGAATATGGAGAAGTTCTTGTCTGCCACTATTTATGCTACCGTATCAGGTATCCTTATGATGGTTCTGTCGTTTGGGGTAGGCGATATGTTGCGTGTGGTGTTCCGTGCTTTGGTCTATGGCGATTCGTGGCATGCTTTTACCTATCCCTACTTGATCGATATGATATCATCTGGTGGCATGGTTGCGCCTCACTCTTTAGGCTATCGTCTGGCAGGACTGGCATTTTTGGTAAGCGGTCTTGCATGGCTGCACTCTTTCTTTACCCTTGGTGGAACAATACTGCGCAAGAATGCGTTTGTGATTACAAGTATAGTGATGGTGATAGGTCTTACCATGCTGGCTTGGTTTTCAAAAAACCATGAAATCAGCATGTTCTGTACCTACTATGTAGAAGGTGTTGGCAAGGTTGAAAATGTAGGCACTATGGCCTACGTGCTTACAGCATTCTTCGCTGTGTTCTCTGTGGTAAATTACTGGGCATCGTTCCATATCTTCAAAGCATTCGAGTTAATAACTAAAAAGTGGATAAATTATGACTTTCACAAATGATAAACCCATTTACATCCAGATGTCCGATCGGCTGTGTGAGGAGATCCTCTCGGGTGTATATAAAGACGATGATCGCATCCCTAGCGTACGTGAGTATGCCGTACTGCTCGAGGTGAACACGAATACCGCAGTAAAGGCCTACGAGCAATTGTCACGCGAGGAGGTTATATACAACAAACGCGGACTGGGTTACTTCGTGACCCCGGGAGCGAGGAAACAGATACTCAAGGCTCGCAAGAAAGCGTTTATGAAGGAAAGTCTGCCGGAACTGTTCCGCCAGATGCAATTGCTCGATATATCTATCGAAGATGTTGCAGAAGCCTACAAAAGCTTACAGAGTGTTAAATAAATGATTTTTTCTTCGATAATCTGCAACTTTCCGGTAACTTTGTGCGTCGAACGTGCAAGAACTAAGGTAGAATAAAATATATGATTCATTTACAAGACATTAACAAGACCTATCAGGGAGCGCAGCCGCTTCATGTGTTGAAGGGTATCTCACTCGATATCAAGAAGGGAGAATTCGTATCCATCATGGGTGCATCGGGCTCAGGTAAGAGTACCTTATTGAATATCTTAGGAATTCTCGACAACTACGACTCGGGAACCTATGAACTCAATGGTGTGCCTATCTGGGATCTCTCGGAGCGGAAGGCGGCTGAGTATCGTAACCATATGATAGGTTTTATATTCCAGTCATTTAATCTCATCTCTTTTAAAACCGCCGTGGAAAACGTTGAGTTGCCATTATTTTATCAGGGCGTGTCGCGCCGTAAGCGTCATCAGATGGCCATGGAATACCTGGATCGTCTGGGACTGCTTGAGTGGGCAGGACACTATCCTAATGAACTGTCGGGAGGACAGAAACAACGCGTGGCGATAGCCAGAGCACTCATCACCAAACCACAGATCATTCTGGCCGATGAGCCTACGGGCGCACTCGACTCGAAGACCTCCGTGGAGGTGATGCAGTTGCTCAAGCAACTCAATCAGGACGATGGAATGACCATTGTCGTGGTGACTCACGAGAGTGGTGTGGCAAATGAGACGAACAAGATAGTACATATCAAGGATGGTATCATCGGACAGATTGAGGAGAACCTCGAGCACAATGCAAGTCCCTTCGGTATCAACGGCATGATGAAGTAAACAGGTTATGAGAGATATAGCAAGTGAAATATGGTCAACGGCCAGACGCAATAAACTGCGTACTGCGCTTACAGGCTTTGCTGTGGCATGGGGCATCTTCATGCTACTCGTGCTGCTGGGCTCAGGTAATGGTCTCATCAATGCCACCATCTTGCAGAATCAGCGCTTCCTGTCGTCATCGATGATTGTCTATGGTGGCGAGACCTCAAAGGCCTATCGGGGTCTCAAGGAAGGTCGCTGGATCAATCTTCAGAAGCGCGACATCAACACTACGGAGACAGAATTTAAGGAGAATATCGATGAGGTGGGTGCGCAGTACCGTGTTGCTGCTGTTGTCAGCCGGGGACAACAATATATATCAACCTCCGTCTGTGGTGTCTACCCAAATCATACAAAGATTGAGAAGATGGAGATGCTTTACGGCCGTTTTATCAACGATGTTGATATAAAACAGAGTCGTAAGGTGCTTATCGTGAGTAATAAGCAAGCAAAAGAGCTTTACCCTAAGGACTATAAGAATCTGGTGGGGCAATATGTTAAGGTGGGTAATTTCGCATATAAGGTAGTTGGTATCTATAAGGAAAGAGAAAACAGCCGTGCGGATGCTTATTCTTCCTATTCGGCTATCAAGCGCATCTATGGAGCTAAGAACGATGATGCAGGACGTATCGAGTTTACTTTCCATGGCCTGGAATCCGACGGAGAGAATTTAGAATTTGAGAAGGGCTACCGTAAGCGTCTGAATGAGAATCATCATGTACATCCTGAAGATGAAAGTGCCATTTGGATCCGTAATAACTACAGACAGAGTCTTCAGATGGATCTGGCGGTAAAAGTTATCCATACGGCACTTTGGGTGGTTGGACTTCTGACATTGCTCTCTGGTATCGTGGGTGTGTCGAACATCATGCTTATCACGGTGAAAGAGAGAACTCACGAGTTCGGTATTCGTAAGGCCATTGGTGCTAAACCTTGGAACATTCTGAAATTGATTATCGTTGAGAGCGTGATCATTACCACCTTCTTTGGCTATATAGGTATGGTCCTGGGCATAGCTGCTAATGAATATATGGATGCTACGGTGGGACATAGGGTGGCTGACTTCGGAGCGGGTTCGATGCCGATGTTCATTAACCCGACGGTAGGACTGGATGTGTGTATCGAAGCAACGATGGTCATGGTGATCGCCGGAACTATCGCCGGTCTTATCCCAGCCTTTAAAGCAAGTAAAATCCGCCCCATTGAGGCATTAAGAGCAGAATAAGATTATGAAAATAGATATAGATTCATATAGAGAAATTCTCGACACGCTGACTCGCAACAAGCTGCGTTCGTTCCTGACGGGATTTGGCGTGTTTTGGGGTGTGTTCATGCTCATTGTTCTCATTGGCGGAGGCTCAGGTATTAAGGAGCAGATTCAAAAGAATTTTCAGGGCTTCGCAACAAACTCAGCCATGATTTGGGCACAGAACACGTCGAAGCCTTACAAGGGATTCCGCAAAGGCCGTAGTTGGAACATGGATTATAATGATATCGCACGACTCAAGCAACAGGTGCCCGAACTCGATGTGGTGACGCCCATTTTGTTTGGTAACAGTAGTTTTGCTTATTATGGTGACAGAAAGGCGACTATTAGTGTGTCAGGTGTGGAGCCTACATACCGTGCCATACAAGATCCGTTGTTACGCTACGGACGTTACATTAACGAGATGGATATTAAGGAGCGCAGAAAGGTTTGCGTCATCCAGAAGAAGGTGTATCAAGAGTTGTTTAAGGATGGAGGCGATCCTTGTGGAAAATCAATCCGTATAGACTCTACCTATTATCAGATTGTGGGTGTAGACTTTGGTGCAGCAGAAGGCATAAGCTTTAGCGGAGAGCCAGGAACGGGTGTTTGTTTGCCGTTCTCTCAGATGCGACAGGTCTATAATCTGGGCAATCAAGTACATTTGATTGGCGTTACTGCAAAGCCAGGTGTTGTGATGTCGGAAATATCAGACCGTATCCGTGCAACCGTGGCAAGGGCTCACTATATCGATCCCACAGACGAACAGGGTGCGATGTTGCTCAATACGGAAGTGGTATTCCAGATGCTTGACAGTCTGATGTCGGGCTTGAACTTACTGATCTGGCTTGTGGGTATCGGAACGTTGCTGGCAGGCGCCATCGGTGTGTCTAATATCATGATGGTGACTGTGCGTGAGCGGACAACAGAGATCGGTATTCGTCGTGCCATCGGGGCAACGCCTAGGGTGATTCTCTCACAGATTATCTCAGAGAGTATCGTGTTGACGCTGGTGGCAGGTATGAGCGGCATCTTTTTTGGAGTCATGATACTTCAGATGCTCGAGACAGGAAGTATGGAAGATGGAATGATTACCACCCATTATCAGGTGGGCTTCTGGACAGCCCTCTTCTGTGGCTTCGTGGTAAGCACGTTAGGAGTATTGGCGGGATTAGCTCCTGCTGCCCGTGCCATGAGTATCAAACCTGTAGATGCTATGCGCGACGAATAAAGGGAAAAAAGGTAAGAATGTAAAAAAGAAAAAATATATAGTTATGAAAAGGTACAGAAAACTTATTATCGCAGCGATTATCGCTTTGATCTTCATCGGAACATTCGTATTCCTTTGGAAGAAGGGTCAGCCTAAGGAAGTTGTCTACAACGAGTTTACTCCCAAGATGGAAAATATCCAGAAGACAACGATCATTACCGGTAAGATTGAGCCTCGTAACGAGGTGAATGTGAAACCGCAGATCTCGGGTATTATCTCTGAGTTGTATAAGGAACCAGGCGACTACGTGAACGCTGGTGATGTGATTGCTAAGGTGAAGGTGATTCCTGATATGGGACAGCTCTCCAGTGCAGAAGGACGTGTGCGTCTGGCTGAGATTAATCTGAAGCAGGCACAGATTAATTATACCCGTGAGGAGAACCTCTATAACCAGAAGCTGGTATCTGCCGATGAGTTCGACAAGGTGAAACAGAGTCTTCAGCAGGCTAAGGAAGAGAAGATTGCTGCTGTAGATGCACTTCAGGTCGTGCGTGATGGTGTGTCACAGTCGAACGCCAAGGCATCATCTACACTTATCCGTTCTACGATCTCGGGTGTCATCCTCGATATCCCAGTGAAGGTGGGTAATTCGGTCATCTTGGCTAATACCTTTAACGATGGTACCACGATAGCCACTGTCGCAAACATGAATGACCTGATCTTCCGTGGTAATATCGACGAGACTGAGGTGGGACAGCTGGTAAACGGCATGCCTATGAAGATTACTATCGGTGCCTTGCAGGATCTGAGCTTCGATGCTTCTTTGGAATATGTTTCTCCGAAGGCAGTAGAGAACAATGGCGCTAATCAGTTTGAGATCAAGGCTGCAGTGAAACTCACAGAAGGCGGCAAGATCCGTTCTGGTTATAGTGCTAATGCTGAGATTGTGCTTTCCAAGGCCGAGAAGGTGCTTGGCATACCAGAGAGCGCTATTGAGTTCAGTGGCGATTCTACCTTCGTCTATGTTATTAAGGGTAGTGGAAAACAGAAGACCTATGAGCGTACGTTGGTTGAGACAGGGCTCTCTGATGGTGTGAATATCGAGATAAAGAAGGGTATTACCACCAAGGATAAGGTACGCGGCCCGGAGATTATAGCAGATGATACAAAATAAATAATATAAGAGATGAGAAAAACCATTTTCTGTGCATTGTGCATGATGTATTGCACTTTGAGTTCTGCACAACCCAAACAATGGACTCTGCGTGAGTGTTGCGATTATGCGGTGGAGCATAATATCAGTATCAAACAGCAGGAGAACCAGCGCCGACAGCAGGAACTGCAACTTTCTACGGCTAAAAACTCCCGTCTGCCGGATCTTAATGGAAGCGTAGGCCAGAACCTCAGTTTTGGTCGGGGCTTGACTTCCGATAATACTTATGCGAATACTAATACGACCAATACTTCAATGGGAATTAGTACCAGTATGCCTCTCTTTACAGGCTTCCGTATCCCTAACGAAATCAAGATGAATCAACTGAATCTTGAAGCTTATACCGCGGATTTAGAGAAGGCTAAGAACGATATCCGTATGCAGGTGGCTCAGGCTTATGTCCAGATTCTCTATGATATGGAGATTTCTGATGTGGCTCATCGCCAGATCGAGATTGATTCTGCGCAGGTGGCTCGTCTTCAGGCTTTCGTAGAGAATGGTAAGGCTTCTGAGGCGGAACTTTCTCAGCAGAAGGCTACACTGGCTAACAGCCATCTGACAGCTACTCAGGCTGATAATAATACACGTTTGGCTTTGCTTACACTCACTCAGTTGCTCGAATTGCCTACGCCTGATGGTTTTGCTATCGTGCGTCCTAACCCTGACGAGTTGTCTACAGATATGGCTCTCATGACAACTCCTGATCAGGTCTATGCAGAAGCTTTAGGAGTAAAACCGGAGATTGCTGCTCAACAGTTGCGCTTGAAAGCCTACGAGCACAATATCAAGGTAGCTCAGGCAGGTCACTATCCTACGCTTACTTTCGGCGCGGGACTATCTACGAACTATTATACCGATTCTGGTCGCTCCAACGATAGCTTTGGAAAACAACTTGAGGATCGTTTCTCGCAGAGTATCAGCCTGAATCTGAATGTGCCCATTTTTAATCGTTTCCAGACACGTAATAATGTACGCAATGCCCGGATTCAGTATGAAACACAGCAGCTACAGGTTGATAACACCAAAAAGACATTGTATAAAGAGATCCAGCAGGTATATTATAATGCCTTGAATGCTCAGACGAAGGAGAAATCTTCTATGGAGGCTCTCCAGAGTTCAAAGGATGCCTTTGAGTTGATGCAGGCCAAGTATGAAAATGGCAAGGCAACCATCACAGAGTTTAATGAGGCCAAGAATGCATACCTGAAAGCTGAATCAGATTTAGTTCAGGCTCGTTATGAGAATCTCTATCAGCATGCACTCCTCGAGTTCTATCGTGGCCAGGAACTGACGTTCTAAGCGTACAGATCCTGATAAAACACCAAGTGGCGCTTACCTTTGAGGTAGGCGCCACTTGCATTATAGTGTGCTATAGAACTTATTTCTTATGCCTGTTGGCACGCTGTTCGCGATACTTGGCCTTCTGCCGTGCAGAACCGCTGCCGTGGGCACCGGTGATATACTGCTTTTTCTTGGCTTTGGTCTTCACCTTGCCGTCGTCTTTCGGCTTGTCGCCGCCACGACCGAAGTTAATGCCGTTCTCGAGGATCTTCTGAAAATCGTCCATATATCTAATCTGTGAAATCTGTTGCTTAATGATGGAACAGACGTACCCCCGTGAAGGCCATGGCAATGCCGTACTTGTCGCAGGTCATGATCACATGATCGTCGCGCACGCTACCACCTGCCTGGGCGATGAACTCCACACCGCTCTTATGGGCGCGCTCGATATTGTCGCCAAAGGGGAAGAAGGCGTCTGAGCCAAGTGCCACCTTCGTGTTCTTGGCAATCCAAGCTTTCTTCTCTTCCATCGTCAGTACCTCGGGCTGTTCGGTGAAGAACTGCTGCCAGGCACCATCGCGGAGAACATCGTCGTGCTCATCCTCTGAGATATAAACATCAATAGTGTTGTCGCGGTCGGCACGGCGGATACCTTCCTTGAAGGGCAGTGCCATCACTTTCGGGTGCTGGCGCAACCACCAGATGTCGGCCTTGTTACCTGCCAGACGTGTGCAGTGGATACGGCTCTGCTGTCCAGCTCCGATGCCGATAGCCTGTCCGTCTTTCACGTAGCAGACAGAGTTCGACTGTGTATATTTCAGTGTAATCAGGGCGATGATCAGGTCGCGCTTAGCCTCCGGTGTGAAGGTCTTGTTCTGTGTGGGCATATTCTCGAAGAGAGCATCATCGTCAAGTTTAATCTCATTACGACCCTGTTCAAAGGTAATGCCGAACACTTGCTTACGCTCGATAGGCTCTGGCACATAGTTGGGATCAATCTTGATGACATTATAGGTACCCTTACGTTTGTCTTTCAGAATCTCAATAGCCTCGGGTGTGAAATCCGGAGCGATGACACCATCGCTCACCTCACGTTTTAGCAACTTAGCAGTCGTTGCATCGCAGATGTCGGAAAGGGCCACGAAGTCACCGTAGCTCGACATACGGTCGGCACCACGTGCTCTGGCATAGGCACAGGCAATAGGACTCTCGTCCAGGTCCTTTATGTCGTCTACAAAATAGATCTTCTTCAAGGTATCACTGAGAGGTAGTCCCACAGCTGCGCCGGCGGGGCTTACGTGCTTGAATGAAGCGGCGGCCGGGATACCGGTGGCTGCCTTCAACTCTTTCACTAGCTGCCAGGCATTGAACGCGTCGAGGAAATTGATATATCCTGGACGACCGTTAATCACTTCGATGGGGAGCTCACCCTCTGTCATGAAGATACGTGAGGGCTTCTGGTTCGGATTACATCCGTACTTGAGTGCTAATTCTTTCATTTTGATCGCGATAAATTCCTTTTCGCGTGCAAAATTACAAAAAAAAGTTGTAATTTTGCACCATACAAACAGATTATTATGGAGAAAAAACGTGTTGCCCTCCGCAAACTGTTGGAGGCGGTAGAGAAGGAGATTCTTCGTAAACCGGACAGGAAGATGCTCGATCGTCTGTCGCTGTTGGCCGGCTTTCAAGACTGGGACTCATTCCAAGATGCGCTTCATGGTGATACCAGTGCCGACGAGAACTATAAATAAAAAGAGATGCTTTTCGTTTGAAAGGCATCTCTTCTTATTCTTTCGATAGGCTGATTACTCAGCTGTAATGGCGCGACGCTTCTCCTTGATACGAGCAGCCTTACCAGTGAGCTTACGCAGATAGTAGAGCTTAGCGCGACGAACCTTACCAACCTTGTTGATCTCAATGCTCTCGATGTTCGGTGACTCGATGGGGAAGATACGCTCCACACCTACAGTACCAGACATCTTACGAACGGTGAAGCGTTTCTTGTCTCCGTGACCGGCGATCTTGATGACCACACCACGATAGAGCTGGATACGCTCCTTAGAACCCTCGATAATTTTGTAAGCGACAGTAATCGTGTCACCAGCCTTGAACTCTGGGAACTTTTTGCCGGTTGCAAATGCTTCTTCAGCAACTTTAATTAAATCCATTTGTACTTTAACTAATTAAATTTGTTGTATCGTTCCAACGCAACATAACAGGCAACTCGTTACTTCCTGCCAGCGATTACGCCGAAAAGCGGGTGCAAAGGTACGAATAAGTGAGCAAAAAAACAAATAAAAGTGGAACTTTCTTTGTTCTATACTCTATTTTGTGTAACTTTGCCATCAAAGATGGCGAAATTACATGCACTCGGCAAAAAAAGAAACGAGTTTCTTTGTTTTGCTCTCGACTTTGTGTAACTTTGCCCCAGTAAAACTACAAATTATGAATAAAAAGCAAATATTTCTTGGTGTATTTGTTCCGATGTTGATGCTCTCGTGCGCTTCTAAGCATTATCAGATCGTCGGTATTGAACGCACACGAGTCATTGTCGACAGCCGTTACGATGAGCACCCCGACGAGTCTGCTGCTCGGTTTATCGCACCATATAAGCGTGTGAACGACAGTATTATGGGACCCGTTGTTGGGACTGTGGCCCACAATATGCATCCTGATCGTCCGGAGAGTGATCTGTCTAACCTCGTGTCCGATATCTTGGTTTGGGCAGCTAAGGATTACAATGAGTCTCCTGTGCTCGGCATCTATAATATGGGTGGTATTCGAGCTGATCTTACGAAAGGCGACGTAACCTATGGTGATGTGCTCGATATTGCTCCTTTTGAGAATAAGATATGCTTCGTCACGCTGACAGGTGAGCAGATGATGGATCTTTTTCGTCAGATTGCCCGTCGGGGAGGAGAGGGCGTGAGTCGCGGCACAGAACTTGTCATCACTAAGAGTGGGGAACTGCTTTCTGCTCGACTGCATGGTCAGGAGATTGATCCTAAGGCTGACTATCGCGTGGCTACTATCAACTATCTGATTGAAGGTAACGATGGAATGCCTGCCCTCGGACAAGGCCGTGATATTGTGGCTCCCGGTGAGGCAAGTAACAATACCCGTTTCTTGATCATGAATTATTTTCGTGAGAAACTGGCTTGTGGCGAAGTCGTGGACTCGAAGGTCGAAGGGCGTATTATCGTGAAACGGGATAAGTGAGGCATAACAGAATAATTAATAAGAAGCAAAGGACAGATATGAAACGTATATATTTGATGATATTAGTTGCACTGCTGACCTCTGTGTCGGTAAGTGCCAAGGGCAAAAAGCAGCTTGTGATACTCCATACCAACGACACTCATTCCACGGTCATGCCATTGAACGAGAATCTTGATAATAAGGATTTGGCAGGACGTGGTGGTTTCCTTCGTCGTGTGAATATGGTGAAGGAACAACGTCAGCAACATCCAAACCTCCTGCTTATCGACAGCGGTGACTTCTCTCAGGGATCTGGCTATTACACATTATTTAAAGGAGAGGTAGAGGTCGGATTGATGAATGAGATGGGTTATGATGCCGCAACCATCGGTAATCATGAGTTTGACTTCGGACTTGACAATATGGCCAAACTATTTCGGATGGCAAACTTCCCCATCGTCTGTTCCAACTACGACTGTACGGGTACGGTGCTTGAGGGTTTGGTTAAACCATATATCACGATCAAACGTGATGGTGTTAAGATTGGTTTCTTTGCCCTTGCGCCTCAGATGAAAGGTTTGGTCTTCGATGGCAACTGTGAGGGTATCGTTTACCTTGATCCCGCGGAGACGGCCCAGAAATACATCGATATCCTCCGGAAGCAGGAGAAGTGCGATGTCGTTATCTGTATCTCGCACCTCGGTTGGGGGATCGAATATGACGATGCGAAATTCATTGGTCTGACGGAAGGCTGCGATCTTGTTTTGGGTGGTCATACCCATACTTATATGCCTGCCATGGAGTACGCACCCGACAAGAACGGCAAACAGATTCCGGTCGACCAGAATGGAAAACACGGCGTCTTTGTGGGTAAGATCGTTCTTGATTTGGCAAAGTAAGGCGAAAAAGAATCGTTATTCGAAATAGAATGTCAATACAATCATTTTGCTGTGGCCACTGGCCACAGCATTTGTATATATACGTTTGTTCGCATCTTTCAATTCGTCAGAATGACCGTGGTCAAGGGCGTCTCTGAGACTATAACAGAATTTAAGTTCGGGGATTAGCTTGAAGAACGGAAGATAGAAGTCGCAACCAACGCCGAGTTCAAGAAACAGATCAGACCGTTTCAGTTGTATGTAATCCTGACTCTTGCTTGTCAGGTTTATCATCGGATTAGCACCGGCAATCATGTATGGGCGGTAGTTGTTCCAACGCTCAGCGGAAAATTTCAGATCGACAGGGAAGGAAATATAGGTGTTCTTCATGTCTTGTGTCTGAATGCTTGGTCGTCCTTGTTGGTCAAGGGCAGACGGGTCTCTGAACGACAGATGCTTCGCTCCGAAATGCATGGTCGGCGAGAAGCGCAGATTCAGATGTGTGTGCAGACGCAGGTCGGCTAACACACCTACGCTGAAACCACTGCTCCATCGATCTGCATCGCAGAGGATCGTCCGCTCGGCTGTTGTTCCGTCTTCTTGCGTGATGGTCTGGGGACCGAGATTGGTGAACTCAATATCCTGCATGTTCATCCCCACCAGAATACCAAAATGTAATGGGCGCAGGTCGGTATATGGTCTGTGTTGGACGGTACGCACCTGTCCCCTTGCCGTAATGGCGGCAAGAACAACGGTCAGTAATATGATGAAAATGCCTTTTCGCATGCGTCTTGTTTTCTTTCTCTTTTCTACTCCTAAACAATAACGCAGAATTCCCTCAGTTATTATGTGATAGACTATTTCGACATCGTATAAATTATATAAAAATCTACCTAATTTTTGGTATTATTCGGGATTTTGTCGTACCTTTGCGTCACTAAAAGTGAGTATTAACATTATTAATTTATCATTTAGAGACTATGGCATATGTAATTGGTGACGACTGTATCGCATGCGGTACTTGTCAGGGTGAGTGCCCCGTTGAGGCAATTTCTGAGGGTGAGAAGTATTCTATCGATCCCGATCTTTGCACAGAGTGTGGCACTTGTGCAAGCGTTTGTCCTTCTGAGGCTATCAGCCTTCCCTAATTAGATAAGGATATAACAAAATAAGATGTGCTTCCAGAGATGGAGGCACATCTTTGTTTTATGGCGGTGGTATTTATAAACAAATAAATACGGCCTGCCGTATAAAAAGAATCAGAGGTGCCTCCACATGGAGGCACCTCTGATTCTTATCGGGATATTGCTTACTTCAACTTCTTAATCTCGAGAGCTTGTTTATACTCTGGGTCGATAGCCAGAATCTTATCTGCGTAGTCCTTGGCGGCAGCAACATTCTTGTTGATGTAGCTGTTGAACATCATATAGTGGTAGCTGGTCTTCAGCATGATGTTCTCACCGTTCGTGCGCTCTGCCTTGTTGGCAAGGAGTTCTATCACTTTCTGGTATCCTGGTTTTGCCAGATTCTTCTTCATGTCGTTGTCGAGCTTGCTGTTCAAACTGGCGGCCATGTATGTGGCATAGATCTCCTGAACGGGGTATTTCTCTGCCAGGGCATTGTACAATTCGATAGCCTTGTTCATATACTCTGTCTTTTTGGTCTCATCAGCCTCAGCATACTTAGAGTAGATGGTGGCCAGACCTTCGTTATCGTCGAACGTCAACTCAGGCTTGCTAGCCAGGAACTGCTCGTAATAATTGATGGCGTTGTCGAAGTCTTTATCCTTGAGATAGGAGTCGGAAACACTCTTCAGAATAGCCCAACGCTTAATCATCGATGACTCGTTGACCAGCTCCAGAGCCTTATCATAGTGGAGATACATATTCTCCTTGTCATCGAGAGCCTGATAGATCAGGGCAGTGTAGTAGTGGTCATACTCAGAGAACTTGGCACTATCGGTCTCGTTGAAGTACTTATTGATATAGCTCTTGGCTGCCTCATAGTTCTTCAACTCATAGTTTGAGAACATAGCCAGACGGTTGAACACCGGGTTGCGTGGTTCAATCTTGAGACCTGCCTCAGCAGCGCGGAGTGCATCCTCGAAATGGCCAGTAAAATAACTGCAGCGTACGAACTCGTTAAGGTATGTCTTGTCGAGTTTGTTGATGTCGGCCTTTACATAGTTCTCGTAAGCCTGCTTCTCATCGTTTGCCAGCATATAGATGTGGGCGGTGAATGCATCCACATCCTCATCGGGACAGTTAGCCTTCATCTCCTGAAGTTTCTTGGCTGCCTGAGAAGGACTGATCTTGCGATATACCATAGCCCATTTCTTGTAGCCATCCGGGTTCTTCGGGTCGAAGTTGATAGCCTGGTTGTAGAAACCTGCAGCTTTACCACCGTCGGTACCATAGGTGGCCTCGATGTCACCTAACAGTAGATAAGCCGGTGCAAAATGATACTTGGGCTTTCCTGCTTCGTTGGCATACTCTGCAAAGCGACGAGCATTAGCCGTATCCTTCTCTGCATAGAAAGCTCGACCGATCTTCAAGAGAGCCTCCGGATTCTTCTTATTCTTCTTATAAGCTGTTTTTGCTAACTCGGCCACATTAGGAGCCTTTGACTTGATACCATTAAGAACAGCGTTAAGCTCTTCTTCCTGTGCATTCGCGGTGGCGCTGAAACCTGCCAGCAACACACCCATTAAAAGATATTTAATTGTTTTCATAATTCTCATTTTTTAAGTTATACATATATTGATATCTTCATCTCCTTTGTTTGTATGACGTCTGATTATCTGAAAAGTTTAATCACTCTTTGTTGACGATGACGTCACGTACGTTCATGTTGGCCGATCTCGGGAGCAGTCCTGCACGTAATATGATCTTTTGTCCCTTGGGCAGTTGTATGAAATGGGCGAAGCCTGAGGGGACTCCGTTGCGCGTGTCATTAAGTAGCGCATAGATGGTACGGCGTAAAGGATAGTTGCCGTTGTATAGGTAATATTGATAGGGCTTCCAACTGTTATAGCTCTTTGCTGAGTCCATCTTGGATACCCCCATCACACTAATGTTCTTCTTAAAGGTGACATTGGTCGTGTCGCGCTTGTCGTTAAGCCAGTTGCTGCCGATGATGCCAAGAGAGTTTACGTGGTTCTCAACATAGTCGATGACGGCAGCACTTGTTTTCACGGCACCGATATTCTTCCCCGTACTGAACTGCTGTCCTCCGAGGATAGAATCGACACACCAACGTACGGTGCTTGACAGGGGGTTGTCGAACACCACGTCGATATCGCCAAGTTTGTTGTGTGGATAGATTTCATTCCACTGGGTTACCTCTCCCTTCAGGATGCGTCGGAAATCCTTGATGGTGATACATGAGTCGGGATTGGCGTTATTGACGATGATTGCCAGACCGTCATACGCGATAGGTATCGCTCTTGGCAGGTACTTCCGGTCTTTCAGACTCTGACGCTCTTTTTCCGTAAAGTCACGGGTGGTAAAGGCCAGGAAAGTCTCGATCTTCATCAGTTTCTTCACCGCATCCTGCTCGTTGATATAGAGAGGTGTGATGGAGTCAAGAGTCTGTGTCGTGAAATAGTATAATTCTTCGTCAATAATGGGGTAGAAACTCTCATCGGATGCCAATACGCTGGCAGCCTTCTGATAAGCCTCCTCTAAAGCAGGATTAGGCTTGTTCCCACATCCTGGGAACAAGCCTAATATAAGTGTTAATCCAACTAATCTTGTGAATTTGTTGAATGCGTTCATTTCAATTCAGGTTACTGAAGACGGAAGGTCACAGGTACGGTGTACTTCACACGTACTGCCGATCCGTTCTGCTTACCAGGAATCCAGTGAGGCATGGTTCTAACCACGCGCTGAGCCTCCTTGTCGAGTGATGGGTCAACGCTCTTGACAACCTTCACGTCGGTGATAGAACCGTCGCGCTCAACCACGAAGGTTACAACGACACGACCCTGCACACCGTTCTCCTCGGCGACTACCGGATACTTGATGTTCTTCGACAGATACTCGAGCAGAGCAGACTGACCGCCAGGGAACGAAGGCATCTCCTCCACGACGTCGAAGACCTTGGTAATCTCTTCCTTCGGGGGCTCTGGTTCTGCAATCGTCTCCTTGACCTTGAGCACCTCACCTGCTGCCTCGTCGTTACCCTCAACTGTGAAGGCACCGATAGCGGTGTTGGTTTCCTGGAGCTCCTCCTGAGACTTCATCTCCTGCTCTTCCTTCACTTCCTCGTCCTTCTTAATTTCAGGAACGGTGAAAGCTACAGAGCTCTTGACTTTCTCAATCTCAATCTTCTCAACCTCAGGCTCGTCTTTCTTCTCGGCCTTGGCTTCCTGCTTGTCTGCCAGACTTGCCAGCTCTACGTCAGCCTCAATAGCTGCATTCTGTGAAGCGATATAGTTCTCAATAGAGACTTTCGCATACACAATTGCGGCGATGATGAAGAAAGCCACAAACATGACGATGAGGGCCTTGAGGTTACGGGCACCTGTGTTCTTGCGCAATTGATAAGCTCCATAAGCCTGGTTCTTACCTTCAAACACAAGGTCGACCCAGCCATTGTCTATAAGATCTATTTTTGCCATAGTTCTTTCTACATTTTAGGGGTTAATCACTTGACACCTGCCTTAGCGATGAGTGCCTTATCGTCGTCACTCATCTTGTCGACATTGTCAATGACGTACTTATCAATATTGCTAATCAGCATCTCATCAAGGGCTGCTACCATATTTGCATAGGTAGCGGTGTTGAGAGGACGGATGATGACGGTCATCGTCGGAACTTTCTCACCGTTGGGGAGTTCGCCCTTCTTCAGCTTCTTGAGTTGTTCCTGATACTGCTCGTCGGTCATCTTTGAACCATATTCGTTCTTCTTGGCATCAAGCTCTCTCTTTGCCAGTTTGATCTTGGCGATCGGGTTGATACCTTCCTCTGTTGTGTGCTCATTGAGGACCTTCTCGATACCGTCCTTACCATAGGTGGTCGGCTTAACGCATGAGGGATCGTCGTAGTTGGGCAGACCAGCCACATACCATACCTTGTCGTCGCTTCCCAGATAAAGGGTAATGGTGTGAGAAGCCTTCGTAACTTGCTTATCTTCTTCTTTCATGTCCTTCGTGTCGTCGTTTGACGGCATGGTCAACTGCATAGCCTGCGGTTTGGCCAGTGTAGTACACAGCATGAAGAAGGTAATCAGAAGCATCATCATGTCTACCATCGGCGTGAAGTTCACGCGGGTATCCATCTTCTTCTGCTTGGATAGATTTTTCTTTGCCATAATACTACTAGTCGTTTAAACGTTTAACATCGAGGTTCGTGATAAGCTGGAAACGGTTCTCACTCATGTCCTGCAGCTCCGACATCAACAACTTAATCGAAGAATAAGGTGTCTTTGAGTCGCACTTGATGGCGAGTTTAATGTCGGGGTTAACACTGCGAGCAGCCGTAATCCACTCCTGGAATTCACTCTTGCCTCCGTTGATACTATCAAGCGGCAGACCGAGCTTCTGGATAGCCTCAGTCATCTTGTCAGGTTCAAGACTGAGGTAACTGGCGAGCTGTGACATGCTTGCACCTACCATCGCATCCTCGCGGAAGTGCTTTACCTGATTAGGATTGAGCTGAACACCGAACTTGTCGGTCATGGCGTCCAGCATTGCCTGCATGTTGTTTTTGTTTTCCGTACCACAGAATACGCGGCCCTCTGGGGTTACCAGAATGCTCAGCACATCCTGCTCTGGAATCTTCAGCTCTGACACGGAGTTAGGCGCGTTGACTGATACCGGCTCTGGCGTCAAGAATGTTGAGGTCAACATAAAGAAGCACAGAAGCAGCGTCATCACGTCTGACATAGGCGTCATGTCAATCCAGATGTCTTTTTTCTGTATCTTAATTTTAGCCATACTAAAACCGATTTTAAAGTTTTAAATGGTCAAAAATTAAGCCTCGTTGTGGTTAGAATCGTATGTTGCAGCGATGGTGTAACCAATCTCGTCGAGAGCGAAAGTCAGCTTGTCGATCTTGTTTGAGAAGAAG
>Ga0265298_10002430_pt1 | contig 25930 bp, 18 predicted proteins | sample AusTroGonzalo_MG_3_FD_193486 | JGI IMG/M metagenome (GOLD analysis project Ga0265298, IMG submission 193486) | Bovine rumen microbial communities from tropical cattle in Woodstock, Queensland, Australia - Gonzalo_01 | ecosystem: Host-associated > Mammals > Digestive system > Stomach > Rumen ...
TGCCATTGGAACTGGGCGGGAAGCTACCGGGGAATGGTAAGCGTGCTGGCTGAGAACAAGGATAGGGATTCACTATTACTACCGTGAATGCGGACGAAGTTGAAAGAGCAGAAGGGATGATCCCATACATCCACTATGAATTAGACCATTTTTAGAAGTACAGGAGTGAGAGGATTATCATGGAACGCAGGTTATTTACCGAGCTTCGATCCTTTTATGAGTCGAGCAGGGAAAAGCCGAAAGATATCAGAATACGGATTCGCATGAGGGATCTGATCGACCCAGACGTTCTTCGCCATGCTATGGACACGGCAATGCAGAGATATCCATATTTCAGTGTGGAATTGCAGAAAAAAGATGGTCAATGGTTTTTCCTGGACAATCATCGCCCTGTTGTGATCACGAACTCGCTTCATGGGGTCGAACTGAATTCAGAGGCATCCAACTATCACATGATTTCTTTTGCATGGCAGGATAACTGGATGGTCATGGATGTGTGTCATGCGATGACGGATGGAACAGGGGCCTATGAGATTCTGCGGACGCTCCTGTATTATTACTGCTCGGAAAAATACGGCGTAACACTGAAAGAGGACGGGATTCGCCTGGTGGGTGATCTTATCACGGATGAAGAGTGGGTTGACCCCGTGGAAATAGCCACTGATCTGCCGGTGCCGCCTCGTACTGAGATGTCAAAGGCGATCAATCCGGTGGACGCTGCCGGACTTCAGAATGATGTTCAGCCTACGGTATACAGCATTGCCATTCCGGAAGCCGAATTCATGAAATTCAATATCGATAACGACGGAAGTCCTGGAACGATGGTCGCGCTTTTTCTGAGTCGCGCCATTGCAAAGATGTACCCGGAGAATAAAGATGCAATCCGAGTGGCACTGTGTGTGAACCAGCGAAAGGCGCTTCATGCTCCTCGGGCGCATCAGAGCCTGGTCGGCGGAGTGATGCTGGAATACAAGGAAAAGCTGAGAAACTGGCCGCTTGACAGGCAGGCGACAGCCTATCGTGGAATGGTATTTGCACAGACGCAGGAGGAAACTGTTCTGGCGGGTGTGGCAAGCCAAAAGGGTATCAATCAGATGATCCTGTCCAAGGAAACCGATCAGGAGAGAATGAGCCTGGCGTCCTATATCTCCAATATGGCAAGTGGGATTATGACTGCCACAGTCAGCTATGTTGGAAAGGCAAACTACAAAGAGGCTGAAAAATACATCAGGGATTTCAGGCTTTGGACGCCGCAGACAGGCAACTGTATTCTTATTGAGATTTCCGCTGTGAACGGCCGCTTTACCCTGGACTTCATGCAACCGTTTTCCAGTCCGGTCTATGTGAATGCGTTCCTGAAAGAACTGGATGAAAACGGCATCACATATGACCTGCAGGATGTAAATCCGCTGGAGCTGCCGAATATCAAGCTGCCGTGGAGTGAATAATAATGATGACCACAGAGGAAACTGCCTGGGACTCGCTATCATATGCCGGGAAGAATCATATTCTTTTTGAGCGGCAGAAGCACTTGCTGGAGGAGTTCCTGGTGCGAAACGCGATAAGCAGAGAACAGTATGAAAAGAAGACAATGGATGAAGGCGTCAGCGCGTCCTTTCTGAATGAATGGAACGGGAGCAGGAACCACCGGGAAAAGATCTATTTCTCATATGATTCCACGGACAAAAAGTGTCAGGCAGCAGTAAAATTGTCAGATATTGGCATTTAGTCGGAAAAACTCTGGAAAATGAGGAGGAGTGGTGAGGTGGTTTTCGCGGGGCTTCGGCCCCGTTTTTATTTTGCCTGAAACCTGTGTTATTACAATTAGTTCGTGCATTATTAAAAACAGTATAATCTGAAAATGATCAAAACCATTGTAATTACTCTTGTTTTGTGTTAAAATAAAAACGATGGAGGGGCTTACGATGGAATTGTATAAGGAACTGGCTGCCCTGCGGTGCTTTACGCATCACGATATGGTTGTATTGACCGGGTCGGAGAGCGCCGCGCAGTGGCATATCCGGAATTATCTGAAAAAAGGATATATCGAGCGGGTTCGCCGGGATCTTTATGTGGTAATCAGTCTGGAAACGGAACAGCCGATTGCTGACCGTTTTCAGATCGCTTCCCGTGTGGCGGAGAATGCCTGTGTGTCGCATCACAGTGCCTTTGAGTATTACGGCTACGCAAACCAGGTCTTCTATGAGGTCTTTGTGGCTGTTCCGGTCAGGGTCCGGCCTTTTGAATATGACGGAATCAGTTACAGGCCTGTACTATACGCAGGAAGGACCGGCGTTCAGATCACGGACACAAGAGTCTGCGTGACGTCGCCGGAAAGAACGGTCGTGGATTGTATCGCCAATCTGTCTCTGGCCGGAGGTTTGGAGGAGTTCCTGCGCTGTCTGGCGCTGATTCCTTCGCTGGATGAGGCGGAACTTCTCTCGGCGCTCGGGATGTATCACCGGGCGCAGCTGTATCAGAAAGCGGGATATCTCCTGGAAGCGTACCGGCATGATCTGATGCTTTCAGACGGTTTTTTTGCCGAGTGTGAGAAACGGTCTTCCGTCAGCAAGACATATCTTACGGATGAACGGAAGGGCTATGTGCTGCACGAACGCTGGAAGCTGTATGCGCCGGCGAATCCGAAGGTATTGGTGAACAAGGGGGTCAGTGATTATGACGCAGTTTGACCGGCTGACGCTGGGCAGACAGGCAAAGGAACTGGGTTTTGTCCGGGATACCTTTGAAAAAGTCTGCCGGCTGGTGGATGTGCTGTCATTCATGGAGAAAGACCCCGCACTTTCGGACACTCTCGCCCTGAAGGGCGGGACGGCGATCAACCTGGCTTTCTTTGATCTGCCGCGCTTGTCGGTGGATATTGATCTGGATTTCGCGAAGGATGTCTCCCGGGAGGAAATGCTGGAAGACCGGGAGCGCATTACCGACCATATACAGAAGTATATGGCAGCTGCGGGGTATAGTCTCAGTCCCCGGTCAAAGCAGTATCATGCATTGGATTCCTTTGTGTATGAGTATGTCAACGCGGGCGGTATGCGGGATAATCTGAAGATTGAGATCAACTACATGCTGCGCTGCCATGTGCTGCCGCTTTCCCGTCGGAATGTGGAACTGCCGTGGAATGAGGAAGTATTGACTGTTTTGTGTGTGGACCCATTGGAAATCTTTGCTGCGAAGGCTGTTGCCCTGATGAACCGTGCCGCTGCCCGGGATCTATATGATATGTTCAATCTGCAGCAAAACGGACATATGGACCTCGGAAGCAGGAGCTTATTCAGGCAGGCTGTTCTGTTCTATATGGCAATCTCGTCCGAAAATGTGCCGGAGCATATTTCATTTGAGGCAATTGATGAGATTACGGAGCATAAGATCCGGACGGATCTGACACCGGTGCTGCGCCGGGCTTCGCATTTTCAGCTTGTGGATGCAAAAGAGAAGGTGAAGGCTTATCTGACAGATCTGCTGCTTCCGGAAGGGGATCTGTCGTTCTGGAAAGCTTTTGCCGGGGGTAAGTATAAACCGGAACTGCTCTTCGATGATCCGGATGTTCTTGAAAGAGTCAGAAATCATCCGATGGCGCTTTGGAAATGCGGGAAAAATGACGGAAAAATATAAAAGGCTGTTCATCTACCGGCTCATGAAGGCAGACGATCATCTGCCGGTCATGGGGCAGGAATGGGAAATAACCACATGCTTATTCAGAATCTCCCGGAATATGGCAATCAGCGCATGCTGAAGAGAAGAAAACCCAGGGCGACCCTGGGGATTCCGGAAAAACGGAACGCCCATGATGCCAGATTGATAATACAATTCAACTGATGTCAATTTGCATAATTTGTTTTTTTCAGCCTGTCAATATGGTTACAGCAGAAAATAATCATTTTTTACTCTTGTAATTGTATTACGATCGTGTTATACTCGTATTCCAAGGACAAATCTGCAAAATATCATAGGAGAGAAGCATTATGTCTGACAAAAAACTCATTATCAAACCACATAGATTCGGCGGTGAAACAGCGGTAATCTCCCTGAGACTGCCGAAGGAGATGTTGTCTGTAATTGACCAGGTTGCATCCGAGACCGGCCGGACCAGGAATGAGATTCTGGTCATGTCGATGGAATATGCGCTCGATAACATGGAAATCAACGAAAAGTAAGGAGGCAGACTCATGGCAAAGTTCGCAATCGCGTGCCCCAAGTGCGGGAAATATGCGGAAGCAAAAACCGGTTTCTTCGCCAGGAAAAAAATCGAATGTTCCTGCGGGAACATCATTGATGTCAGAACGGACAAGCTGGCCAGTAAAATATGTCCCCATTGCGGCAATCAGGTCGTTTATGATCAGACCAAGGGCGCTGACGCGGTCTGCCCGGTCTGCCAGGGAAAGATCAATACTCTTGCGGATCAGCAGAAACTGCATGTATTTTCCTGTAAACAGTGCGGTATTCGTCTTTCGACAGCGGAAAGCGCATCAACTTTTACCTGCCCTGTCTGTGATTTCGAGAATGATGTGCAGGAACGGCTGGCTTCCGAAAGAATCAAAAAAGACGGGTTGGCGAGCATTATCAAGTATGAAGGCGACAACAGCACCTTCATCTGGAAACATCCCATTGAGGATTTCAACTACGGCTCTCAGTTAATCGTCCATGAAAGCCAGGAAGCCATCTTCTTCAAAGATGGTCAGGCTTTGGATCTCTTCGGGCCAGGCAGATACACCTTAGAGACGCAGCAGCTTCCGCTTCTGGAAAAGGTATACAATCTGCCGACAGATACCGAAGGCACCTTCCACTCCGAAGTTTACTTCATCAATAAAACGGTTCAGATGGGAATCAAATGGGGCACGCCGGAAAAGGTGCGTTTCATCGACCCGCTGACCGGTGTTCCGCTGCAGATTGGCGCATCCGGTGAAATGAACATGCAGGTTTCTAATTCCCGGAAACTGCTCATCAAACTGGTTGGGACCATGAGCGGCATTGCCTGGGAAGAAGGACCCGGACTTACCAAATCTTTGCAGTCTTCCTTCCGTCCCTTGATTACCAACGCGGTGAAAGTAAACCTGCCGGCGGTGATCAACAAGGAGTCTATCGATATCCTGGAGATTGATTCCAAACTGGATATTGTTTCTGCAAGCCTTCGTGAAGCGATCCTGCCCGGCTTTGATGAATACGGTCTGACGATTCCGCAGTTCTATGTCACGAATGTGGTGTTGCCGGAGGACGATCCGAACTTCAAGCGGATCCGTGAACTGCATACGATCACTTTGCAGACCAGGATTTATCAGGCGGAAGCAACCGTGAAGACCGCCAAGGCACAGAGCGAAACGATGTACAGAACCGCCGAAGAGCAGAGCAAAGCCGCAATTGAAGCCGCTCACCGTGAAGCCGAACTGGAGCGTCAGACCACGGAGACGGAAATCGCGAAACGCGAAGCTGAACGAAAAGTCATCGGCGCCCAGGCGGAAGCCCAGGCCCAGCGGATGGCCGGATTGACTGAAGCGGAAATCATGCAGGCCAAAGGATATAACCAGAGGGATGTCCTTCAGGCAGAAGTCCAGAAATCCTATGCGGAAGGTATCGGTAATATGGGTCCGGTTATTTCCAACGGAGGCGGCGGAAGCAGCATCGTAGGCGATATGATGGGCCTCGGTGTCGGCATGGCGGCTGCCAGTGCGATTGCACCGCAGCTCGGCAATATGATGCAGGGCTTCAATCCGCAGGGACAGCCGGCACAGGTTCCGCTTGGCGGAAATGCCTGGGACTGCACCTGCGGCCAAAGAGGAATCACCGGTAACTTCTGCAGCAACTGCGGAAGCCGGAAACCGATGCCGGTAGCTGCAAACACCTGGGATTGTGCCTGCGGACAGAAAGGAATCACAGGAAACTTCTGTTCCAACTGCGGAGCAAGGAGACCTGAAGCACAGCCGGCAACCTGGAACTGCTCCTGCGGGAGAACAGGAATCACCGGTAATTTCTGTGACAACTGCGGAAAGAAGAGGGGAGAATAATCCATGATGAAGGATGCAAAAAGAGGACAGATCCTGTTAGGAGTATTGTTCATTGTATTCACTGTAATCGCTTTTGTGATACCATTCCCTAAAACACTTGCATTCTGGATTGCCTATCTCTGCGGTGTGTTCGCTATCCTGTTTCAATTCTATATCTTTAAATCTTCCTTCGGGAAACCGGATGCAAGAAGCCGCTTCTATGGGTTCCCTATTGCGCGCCTGGGCATCATTTACCTGGTAATTCAATTAATTGTCAGCATTATTGAAATTGCCCTGGCGAAGTTTATTCCGGTCTGGGTCATCATTATTGTCAATGTCCTGATTCTTGCATTTGCGCTGATCGGCTGTATCAGTGCGGAAACAATGCGCGATGAAATCAACAGACAGGATGAACAACTGAAAAAGGATGTATCCAATATGCGGGAACTTCAGTCCATTTCCGCCACCCTAGCAGATCAGACCAATGATGAGGAACTGAAGAAAAAATTGAAGGAACTCGCTGATGAATTCCGCTACAGCGATCCGATCTCATCTGACAAGACCAGTGATCTTGAAACTGGTATGCAAAAACAGATTGGTGATCTTCAGCAGGCTATTACAGACGGAGATACAGAAAGTGCGAAAGCCCTATGCGACAAACTGATAAGCAGCTTGAAAGAACGCAACCGGATCTGTTCTTTGAATAAGTAAGGGAAACAATTTCAGGAGAAGAAAGCCAATGAAACGACTGACATGTGAATTGTGCGGAAGCAACGATTTTGTGAAAGAGGATGGCCTTTTTGTTTGTCAATCGTGCGGAACAAAGTATTCCGTAGAAGAAGCGAAAAAGATGATGGTTGAGGGAACTGTAGAAGTTACAGGCAGTGTTCAGATTGACAGAAGTAAAGAAATTGAAAACAAAATCCAGAATGCGATTCGGGAATTTAATAACGGGAATTATGACCGTTCAATTTCATTATGTATGGATGTGCTTAATGAAGACCCGGATAATTATCTGGCGATTATGTATAAAGCGCTGTCGGATGGGTGGAAAGGAGATGTACAAAATATTCCTTTTGATATGGTTGTCAATGAGGTTGGCAGAGCCATAGATAATGTCAGAGCAATGGAGCCTGACGATGAAAAATATGCGGACAAGGTATCTGTTTGCATTTTGGAAGTAGGGAAGCTGGCTTTCGCCATAGGTAAATACTTTGATGATCAATATAATAAAACAATGACCCAGGTGGACAATCTGAAACGCCATGTCGAAAATCTGGACAGACGGGTAAAAAGTGGGGATACCTCTGCACTGATGGAAGTAAACAGATTACAGCAGACTGGGTTGATTGATATTATAAAGCTTGAGACTGAAGGATTGATGGCAGTGGCAAAATCTTCACAACCTAGAGCTGCTTCTGTTCGTTTTTGTGAAAAGTTTGTTTCACCGATACCAATTGAAAATATGCCTCAGTCTATGATTGAAGTGCTTCAATATTATAATGAAAACATTATTTCAAAACTGGATCATAACAAAGTCGAAGAATGCAAAAAAATAAAATCTAAATTAAACGATTATAAAGTGTTGCAGGCACGACGCGTTGAGGAATACTGGGAAAACCATCCGCAAGAAAAAGGCAGACTGGATGATATTATTGCTGCTGGCAAAGAAGACATTAGTAGAATCTCAAAGGAGATAAACAGTAAGAATGCTCAGATTAAGGAAATAGAAGAAACCATACGTTCAATGAGAGTCCCATCAATACAATTGAGAGAAGAATTATCTGATCAGATCAGAACACTTCGTAATCAAAGGGACAGTTTAAGTGTTCTGAAAGTCAAGGAAAAGAAAGCATTAACGGCTGAAATCGACGCTTTAAATGCGAAAATGCCAAGTATGCAGCGGGTCACGAAAGAGAAAGAGGAACTGAAAGCACAACATCAACCGCGGATAAAAGAAATTGAGAAAGAAATTGAAATTTTGACTAAAGAAAAGAATGAAAAGCAAAATGAAATTGATCAGACAGTACGGAAACTGAAGATGTCAGAATGATGATAGAATAAATTATACAGAAAAAAATCTTGTAGAGAAATTGGTATCGCATAACGGATTCATAGTACGATGAAGGAAGGAAGTTCTAATACCCCCGATGTTATTAGTCCGAGAGGAGATTGTTCAAATGATCATCAAATGCAAAATGTGTGGCGGAGACCTGAATATTCAGGAAGGAAACCCAATATGCGAATGTGAATTCTGCGGGACGCAGCAGACTGTTCCTATTGTTGATAATGAAAAGAAAGTAAACCTGTTCAATCGGGCAAACCGTCTAAGGATGAATGCGGAGTTTGATAAAGCTACCACTGTATACGCTTCCATTACAGCAGAATTTCCAGAGGAAGCGGAAGCATACTGGGGCCTTTGTTTATGTAAATATGGAATCGAATATGTGGATGATCCGAAAACCGGGAACAAAATCCCGACCTGCCATCGGACATTGCCTGAATCAATTATGGATGATACTGACTTTGATCAGGCATGTGAATATGCTGATCCAGTTGCAAAACGATTATATCGGGAAGAAGCCAAAGAGATTGATCGTATTCAACAAAGTATTCTGAGCATTGTTGCGAACGAAGAACCTTATGATGTGTTTATCTGTTATAAGGAAACGGACGATAACGGAGAGCGCACAGTAGACAGCGTTCTGGCGCAAGATATTTATGATGCTCTGACCGGAAAAAGTTTGAAAGTATTCTTCGCCAGAATCACCCTGGAAGATAAACTGGGCCAGGAATATGAACCATATATTTATGCCGCTTTGCACAGTGCAAAGGTTATGCTGGCTATCGGAACCAAATTTGAGTATTATGATGCGGTTTGGGTTAAAAACGAATGGGCTCGTTTTTTGAACATGATGAAATCAGATCGCTCAAAAACACTTATTCCATGCTACAAGGATCTGGATGCATATGATATGCCTAAGGAATTCAAAAACCTGCAGGCACAGGATATGGCTAAATTGGGATGGTTACAGGATCTGACACGGGGTGTCATGAAGCTTTGCGGGAAGGATGAAAGACAGCAAATGACACAGGTCGCTGTTGCGACTGATTCTTCAGGCATCAGGCCCTTGCTAAAACGTATTCAGATGTTTATGAAGGATGAAGAATGGGTTAAAGCCAATGAATATGTTGAACGGGTTTTGGATAAAGATCCGGAATGCGGGGAAGCGTATTTGTATCGTGTGCTTATAAAATGCGGAATTGCCGATGAGGAACAATTGAAAAAGAGTGCATTCAAGCTAACGGACGATAAAGATTTACAACGGGCAAGAGAGTTCTCAGACGGTGAGCTGCGCGAGCGCATTGATGAAATATCGATCGCAACAGAAACGAACTGTGTACGGTCTGATCTATATGCTGTGCTTAACCAATACTATCAGGAACGCAGCAAGGAGGAAGAAAAGCGACAAAGAATAGAAGCTGAAAATAAGAAGAAACTAGATGAAGTAAATTCTCTGATTCAGGAAGCAACAACTATTGATGTTATAAATTATATCAACGAAAAGCTTCTTGAGTTGGGAGATTATGAAGGTGCTAAAGAAGCTAAAGATCAGGCTGCCCGCAAGCTGGAAAAAATAAAGAACGAAAAACAGAAAGAAGAAGAAGCAAAAGCCAAGATACAACAAATGATATCAAAACATGAGGAAGAAAAGAAGCCGGTACTTGAATCACTTCAAAAGTCATTGGATGAAGAAAATATACACATTAAAGATGTTCAGAGCAAACTGATGAAGAGCAAAGAAGATCTGGCATCCTTAAAAGGATTATTTGTTGCAAAGAAAAGAAGCGAGCTTGAAAATACAATATCTCAATATGAACAGGATTTGAAACAAACTGAAGAAAGAATCAAACAAATAGAGCAGGAAATTTCCAGAGAAAACACCTCGCTGTATGAGGCGAATGAAAAAGATTTACAGTATATCTATGATTTGGGGAAGACATATCTTGATGCAGGAATGGTAAAAGATGCTTTCAATATATTCCTGAGGAATCGACAGCATCAGGAATTTGAAGAATTGATTCACACAGATGAGCGATTTAAAAATATGCTGACGAATTTCAGATCTGTCGGTAAAACCGTTCAGTTCGGAAGATATAAGCAAACCAGGGAGGGGCAAAACGGATCGGATTGGATTGACTGGGTTGTAAAAGCAGTTGAAGACGGAAACAAATGTTTGCTTGTCTGCGCATCCGGCCTGGATACAAAACCATATCACGAAAAAAAGCAATGGGTTCAATGGTCAACATGCTCAATGCGGAACTGGCTGAACAACGAGTTCCTGGATAGCTCTTTCTCCAAAGAAGAAAAGGATACCATTTTGACAACCAATGTAATTAATGCAGATGAAGAAGGGAATCCAGTATATGTAAATACCCCCGGACAAAACACAAATGATAAAGTATTCCTTTTGAGTTACTATGAAGCTGTAATGATGTATTTTACAATTGATTATTGCAGAACATGCAGTCCTACGGAGTATGCATTATCAACGGGGGCATTTGGTGCACGTGATGGGAAAACCGGGAAAATGAACGGACGATGGTGGCTTAGATCACCGGGTAGCGGACATGACCATGCAGCATATATCAATGAAAACGGTATATGTCGAACGGCTGAAGTAACAAATGATATGATCACAATTCGACCCGCAATATGGCTGAATCTTGATAGCAATCTGTTGAAACTATAATATATTTCTATGAATAAAATTACAAAGACCAAACAATCGTTGTTATGCTAAAAAATATACGGAGTCACGGTCATTGATGAAAAAGAACTTGGAGAGTTTCCGATGAATACGCTGACTTCTATAATGTCACGATAACAGATATCAACAACAATGCGGGAGGACAGAAAAAATGATCATCAAATGCAAAATGTGTGGCGGAGACCTGAATATTCAGGAAGGAAACCCGATCTGCGAATGTGAATTCTGCGGAACGCAGCAGACTGTTCCTCATACTGACGATGAAAAGAAGGCAAACCTGTTTAATCGCGCAAATCATTTTCGCCGCCAAAATGATTTCGATAAAGCCATTGCTGCATATGAACGTATCTTAGAAGAAGATGATACTGATGCTGAAGCGCACTGGGGAGTTGTTCTAAGCAAATTCGGTATTGAATATGTGGAAGATCCTTCAACAAAGCGGCAGGTTCCAACGTGCCACCGTGTTCAAGTTGAATCCGTTTTGACGGATGCAGACTATCTGGCCACGCTTGAGAACGCGCTGGATCAGAAAAGCCGTAATCTATATGAAGAACAAGCCAAAGAGATTTCTGAGATTCAGAAAAAGATTCTGGCAATTTCTGCAAACGAAGACCCCTACGATGTTTTTATTTGCTACAAAGAAACGGACGAGAACGGAAAGCGCACGAAGGATTCCGCACTGGCGCAGGAGATTTATTATGGCCTGACAGAACAAGGATATAAAGTGTTTTTCTCCAGAATCACATTGGAGGATAAGCTTGGCCAGGAATATGAACCTTATATCTTTGCTGCTCTTAATTCGGCAAATGTTATGATTGTTGTTGGCACAAAACCTGAATACTTTAACTCAGTCTGGGTGAAGAACGAATGGAGCCGTTATCTTCATTTGATGAAAAATGACAGAGGACGGTTGCTAATTCCATGCTATCGGGATATGGATCCGTATGATTTGCCGGATGATCTTAGCAATCTGCAAAGTCAGGATATGAGCAAGATAGGTTTTATGCAGGATTTGCTCAGGGGTATTAAAAAAGTCTTCAATAAGTCTGAAACAGAAGCAAAAAGTGTTCAGCCACAACAGGTAGTTGTTCAGGAAACGAAAGGTGCTGTTGAATCACTGCTGGAGCGTGCATACCTCGCGCTGGAGGCAGGCCAGTTCGATCGCGCTGATGAATTCTGCGAACAAGTATTAAACCTGGATGCCCATAATGTCGAAGCATATGTTGGAAAACTGATGGCGGAACGAAAAACGAGAAAAAAGGAAGATTTAGCCAAGCAACTTAAGCCGCTGGATCAGAGCTTGTCTTATCAGCATGCTGTCCGTTTTGCAGACGCAGAACAGAAAAAGAAATTAGAACACTGGAACGACCTTACGAATCAGAATCGGCGCAATGCAGAACAAAAGAGCCGATTGGAAAGAGCAAAGCAAGCACTGGATAAAGCCAAGTCAGAAAAAGACTGTGATAAGGTCAAAGAAGAATTACAACTTCTGGAGAACGATACAAAAGTAACCTCATTGATAGCTGCTTGCGACAGAAAGAAGCAGGAGATCAGGGATGCCCATTATCAAAATGCCCTTTCCCAAAAAGAGAAAGGAAACTGGGCTGCGGCCATCAACGAACTAAAACAGATACCGGGTTATAAAGACAGTGATGACTTGCTGAAAAAATATCAGGAAGAATTGCTGGCTGAAGAAGAACGTAAAGAACAGAAAAGATCGGCCGATGAAAGGGCAGCGGCAGAGAAAAAAGCGAAAGGAAAGAAAAAAATACTACTTGGCACGGGTGCCGTCGCATTAGTTATAGCGGTTGTGCTTATCGTCACATTGGTCATTATCCCTAATGCCAGATGGAACAAAGCGGTCTCACTGGTTGAAGCCGGGCAGTGGGATGAAGCTGTGGAAGCGTTTAAGACATTTGGTTACACAGAAAAAACGGCCAAAGGGATTGCTGCTACACGGTATAAGGAGGGTGTCGCAAAAAGAGAAGCACAAGATTGGGATGGCGCTGTGAAAGCGTTTGAAGAGGCAGATAGACATGATAAATCACTCAATGCCTATGACGAAATATCTGCCACATATACAGCAAAAGGCAACGCTTTGAGGGAACAGAAAAACTGGATTGGTGCACAGGCTGCATATAGTATGGCACGCAACACGAAGGAAGAAGCGATAACGTATTACCAGGAAGGCATGGCAGAGAGAGAAGAACAGAATTGGGACGCGGCCATCAATGCATTTAAAAACAGTAAAGGGAAAGCATTTTATGTAGATGATTATTCTAATGATGCTGAAAATCAGATTCTGGTCACTTACTATGAAAAAGCAAAGACATTAAGAGAAGCGCAGGATTGGGATGGGGCCGTGGGGGCTTTCACCGAAGCCGGTGATTATAGCGATGCCAGCACACAGGTTTTTGAAACGAGATATCAGCAAGGGTTAACACTGCGAGCTTCACAGAACTGGGATGGGGCTGTGGCAGCCTTCACTGAAGCCGGTAATTATAACGATGCGGAAACCCAGATAAAAGAAACAAGATACTTGCAGGCAAAGAAACTGATGGATTCCGGAGCCAATAAAGGTGCTGCTTTAATTCTTACCGAAATTAAAGGTTATAAGGATACAGATGCATTGCTGTCAAACGAACTATCTTCTACAATCCATGACATGAAAGTTCAATCCTATAATACTGTTGGTGCAACAGTCACCTTTGGGCAATATGAACAGGATAATGATACAATCAATGGAACGGAACCGATTGAATGGACCGTTCTTGATGTCCGGGACAATAAATCCTTATTGATTAGCGTTTACGTCCTGGATGCTGGGCCTCATTATTCAAATGAAAGAGGACCGGATAATTATTCATGGGAAGATAGTGAGTTGAGAGACTGGCTTAATAATGAATTCCTAGGGAAAGCTTTCTCTACTAAAGAACAATCATCGATTGTTTTAGCTGAATTGATTACGAAGGGCCAATTTTCATTCAGTGAGGATTTGATTACGAAAGATAAGGTGTTCTTGCTTAGTAAAGAAGAAGCCGAACAATATTTCGATTTTAAAGATGATTTTCTTGGTTTTGAAGATAAAGAACAAAAATCAGAGGATACCATGATAAAACAAAAGCCCATTGCAGTAGCAACCAATTTCGCAACAGCAAAGGGGGCGATCAATAATAACACTTCTAAGGGTTCTTCGTGGTGGCTTCGCTCAGTAGGTGATCATTCCTTTAATGCTGCTGAAATTGACAATTGGGGACGGATGAATGACAGCATAGCAACTTACGAGCATAATGGCATTCGACCTGCCATCTGGGTAGATATTGAATCAGCAGTCGCAGAATGAAACTGATATGAATAAAAATTTGAGCAGGTTTGCAGACTAAATCAGTTGGATGCCGAAATCCAAGAATCAGGAGGGCCATGAAAGATGAAAACAGAAGAAGGATTTCCATCGAACAACCCTCAGTGTTTGCTTCTTGGAAATGGGATCAATCTGTTGTTCAACGATCCTTCCTGGGAATCATTAATCACAGATGAACTGTATCATTCACACAGTCCTTTATCTTATGAGGAAATCAAAGGTATGCCGGCAACAATGCAGGTCGTTGTGGCAACCAATGACTGTGTAGGCAGCCGGATGAAAGATTTATCCAAAAAACTTCTGGAACAGAAAATGACACCAGAACGAATCACGTTTCTTCAAAGGCTGATGTCTTTACCGGTAGATGATATTCTGACAGCCAACTACAGTTTTGAACTGGAAGCAGCGGGGGGAATGAAGCAGAGCAAAAAGCTATACAGTTCCCACCTCAGGAGCACATTTGACCTGCAGGCCAGACATAAAACATTCCGTCTGTATCAGTACTATGAAGCAAACGATGGCAAGCGAATCTGGCATGTACATGGTGATATCGCAAAGCCGGATACGATGCTTATGGGCCATTACTATTATGCAAAACAATTGAAAAGCGTGCAGGACTGTGTAGCGAAAACGATCAGAAGATATAAAATTTGCGATGCTAAGGGAGAAGAATTCCACTCATTCAGCTGGGTTGATCAATTTCTGACCGGTGATGTTTATATTCTGGGCTTAAGTATGTACCTATGCGAATCGGACCTCTGGTATCTGCTTTGCTGTAAAAAGAGAAACTTTCCTCAAAGCCGCATTTATTTCTATGATAAGGATTGTAAAGACCAAACAATCGTTATCATGCTTAAAACATACGGGGTCACGGTCATTGATGAAAAAGCACTTGGAGTTTCCGGCAAATATGCAGACTTCTATAGTGCCGCGATGAGAGATATCAGCAACAAAGCAGGAGGACAGAAGAAATGATCATCAAATGCAAAATGTGCGGCGGAGACCTGAATATTCAGGAAGGGAATCCGATTTGCGAGTGTGAATTTTGTGGCACACAGCAGACTGTACCGCAACTTGATGATGAGAAAAAAGCCAACCAATTCAACAGGGCCAATAAGTTACGGATGAGCGCGGATTTTGACAAAGCCGCTACCGTATATGCTTCCATTACGGCTGAATATCCGGAGGAAGCTGAAGCATATTGGGGATTATGTCTGTGCAAGTATGGAATAGAATATGTGGATGATCCGGCATCGGGAAAAAAAGTACCAACATGCCACCGTACACTGACAGATTCCATTATGGATGACAATGATTTTGACCAGGCATGCGAGAACGCGGATCCCATTGCTATGCGTCTGTACCGTGAAGAGGCCAAGGAGATAGACCGCCTGCAGCAAAGCATATTGAACATTGTAGCCAATGAAGCTCCATACGATGTTTTTATCTGTTACAAGGAGACAGACGAAGAAGGCAACCGGACAGAAGACAGCGTGATAGCACAGGAGATCTATGATGCTCTGACAGAAAAAGGTTTGAAAGTATTTTTCTCCCGGATTACTCTGGAAGACAAACTCGGACAGCAATATGAGCCATATATTTATGCGGCATTGTACAGTTCCAGAGTGATGCTTGCTGTAGGAACAAAGTTTGAATACTACAATGCCGCATGGGTAAAGAATGAGTGGGCACGCTTTCTGTCCATGATGAAAACAGAAAAAGGTAAAACACTGATTCCCTGCTATAAGGATCTGGATGCATATGATATGCCAAAGGAATTTAAAAATTTGCAGGGCCAGGATATGACAAAACTTGGCTGGTTACAGGATCTAATCAGAGGTGTGATGAAACTGTGCGGGAAAGAAGAAAAAAAAGATCTGGCAGGACAGCAAACGTCGACGATTAATATTGCCAATCCTCAACTGGAAAGTTTGCTGAAACGCGCTTTCGTTTTTCTGGAAGATGAAGACTGGGGAAGTGCTCGCGAGTATGCAAATAAAGCACTGGATATAGACGTGGAAGATGGCCGGGCATATCTGATCATTTTGATGAGTCAATTAGGAGTTCAAAAGGAAGGGGATTTAGCGAATCTTACTGAATCGTTTATTAACAATGAAAATTATTCGAAGATTTTACGATACGGAGACCCTTCCCTAAAAGGACGTTTGGAAAATTATCTGAATGCAATCGAATACAGACGAAAAAAGAGTTTACTGGAAGACTCAAGAAAACGTATTGAAGCTGCGGTCAGTGTGGAGGCATGTGAGAAAATCAAAAATGCTTTAGTTGACATACGGGGGTTTGAAGACGCTGATACGTTAATAAATAATTGCGATCTAGCGATACAGAATTTGCAAGACGCAAAACAATTGTTGGCTGATACAGAAAAAAAGGTTTTATCTTTGGAACGTGAATTCTATTCCAAGAAAAACGCTTATGACAGAAATTTGGAAAATATTTCCAAAGGCGATAGCAAGCTGGACAGTTTACGTGATAGGTATGAATCCAATAAGAAAACCATGGAACAGTTGCAGTTGGAGCTACAAGAAGTTCATGGAATCTTTAGCGGAGGACGAAAAAAACAATTGGAAGAAAGCATTGCTAAATGTCACAGACGAGATACGGAACTTGAGAAGGATATTGAAAGTACAGAACTGGAAATTCAGAAGCTGAAGAATAATACCTTCGAAGTACCTGATGCGAATGAACTCCAATACCAAATTGCAAATGAATACTATAAAGCCGGAGTTTATCTGAAAGCATATTTCAAATATGATGAAATTGGTCAATACAAAGATGCAGATAAATTTCTCTCGACTGATCCTAAAATGATTGCGGTATCAGAATACGCCAAAAGATTAAAACCATTCATAACTGTGGGAGCGACGGTTTCTTTTGGGCATGATCACAATGGCACGTTATCCTGGCTTGTTTTAGATGTGCGTGATAATAAAAGCCTGCTCATCAGCAATAGAGCATTCATTAAAGAAAAATATAATACCGGAAGAGGAAATATTATGACTTGGGAGAAATGTGGTTTGAGACGATATCTCAACTCGAATTTTCTTTCTTCATATCATTTCAGTCAGGATGAAATGGATGCCATATTATTGACAAATGTCAACAATGGATCGAATCAGGGCAATCCGGATTATAAAACAACAGGCGGGAACAATACCCAAGATAAGGTCTTTGTGCTTAGTTATGCAGAAGTTCAGAAATATTTTAGCAATCGTTCAAATAAGTATTCATGCAATAAATCATCAATAAGTCCATATAGTGAAGTCGCTTGGTGGACACGATCGCCAGGAGAAACAAACGACAGGGTTTGTGTTGTGGGACGGACAATATATAAAAAGGATGCGGACACGAATGACAATGAAGTTGTTCCACGCCCCGCTTTCTGGATTGATATAAGCAAGCTTATGACACTTTTGTAAGACCAGACATTGATCCGCTAACTTCAGAGAAAAGAGAAGGACCGAAAGCGAATATGCATAGAAAGATAATGGGAGGAAGAAAAAATGGCGATCTACAGATGCAAAATGTGCGGCGGAAACCTGGAAGCGACGGATGGATCTTCCATCTGGACATGTGACAGTTGCGGGACTTCCCAGACGATTCCACGGGTAAGCGATGAAAACCTGCAGACGCTCTTCAACCGGGCGAATGTAATGCGGATGAAATCGGAGTTTGACAAGGCTGAGGAGATCTATGAACGGATCGTCCAGGAAAGCCCGGAAGAAGCAGAAGCCTACTGGGGAATCGTTCTGAGCCGGTACGGGATTGAGTATGTAGAGGATCCCGGAACTGGCAAGCGGATTCCTACCTGCCATCGGGCATCTTACGATGCTGTGGCAGCGGATGAAGACTATAAAAATGCCATCAAGTATGCGGACAGTGCACAGCGGGAAATCTATGAAACCGAAGCGAAAGCCATTGATGAGATTCAGAAGCGGATCCTGTCGATTTCCCAGAATGAGAAGCCATATGACGTTTTCATCTGTTACAAGGAAACGGATGAAAGCGGAAAGCGGACAGTGGACAGCACCATCGGTAATGATATTTATTATCAGCTGACAAGTGAAGGCCTCAAAGTCTTCTATGCCGCCATTTCCCTGGAGGATAAACTGGGACAGGAGTATGAGCCATACATTTTCTCGGCCCTGAACAGTGCCAAGGTGATGCTATGTCTGGGAACAAAACCGGAATATTTCAACGCGGTCTGGGTAAAAAATGAGTGGTCCCGGTATCTGAAACTGATGAAGAAGGACCGGAGCAAAACTCTGATTCCCTGCTATCGGGATATGGATGCCTATGAACTGCCGGAGGAATTTTCCCATCTGCAGGCCCAGGATATGTCCAAGATCGGTTTTATAAACGATCTGGTTCGTGGAATTCGCAAGGTGATCAGCAACCCCGGAAAGGAAACCAAGGCGGGTGAGACATCCGGTAATGATAAGGTAAACGCGCTGGTTAAAAGAGGATTTATCGTCCTGGAAGATAAAGACTGGAGAAAGGCAGAGGAACTGGCTGACCAGATTCTGAATTCTGATCCGGAAAACGCACAGGCTTACCTGATTCAGATGATGGCGAAGCTGAAAATCGGGAAGAAGGAGCAGATTCCGGAAGCCAGCGATACCCTGGATGATATGACGGAGTATCAGAGGGTCATGCGTTTCGGGGATGAAGAGCTGAAGAAGGAAATCAGCGGGTATAACGACGCTATCCGGGATCGTATCCACGCGGAAGAGTGTGATCGGGATCTCCTGATGGCCAGCGATCTGATACAGAGAGCGAAAACAGAAGAAGATACTCAAAAGGCAATTCAAATTCTGCAGAAGCTCAGCGGATGGAAGAATGCAGATGAGCTTTTGAAAACCGCAGAAGAAAAAGAAAAGAACATCGTGTGCGACCGCATATATACAGATGCTTTAAAGCACATGGCAAAAGAAGAGTATGAAGAAGCAATTGAATGCTTCGAACAAATCCCAGGGCACCGTGAATCGGATGAACGGCTGGAGAAATGCAGGCAGAAGATCATCGAAAGAGAAGAACAGGAACAGCGGGACCGGGAAGCTGCGAATCAGGCCAATTACGAAAGGGCGGTGGCTTTAGCGCTTTCGAGCCGGCCGGAAGATCTTCATGAAGCTGTTCTGCTTTTTGAACGGCTAGATGACTGGAAAGATTCCAAGGAGCGGAAAGCTATTGCTGAAAAGAATCTGCAGACGGCCAGACAGAAACGAGCCGATAAGGAAAAAGAACAACACCAAAAAGAAATGGAACTGCGCAAACAATATGATGAATATATCAAGCATTTTGAAGAAGAAAGAAATCAGAAGATAGAATTGCTGAAGAAAGCACCTCAGGAAATAACCAAGATCGGCGGAGGAAAATTCAAATGCTTCCTCAGAGCCTGCAGATATTTCTTCCTGATTGGTGGACTTGCCTTTCTGTACATTGCCATTGATTTACTCTTTGGTTTAGGCAACGTGAAGACAACCGGTAATGGAACCACCTCGCCAACGCCGGTGGTTATTGTGCTTGCTGTTATCTTCCTGTTCATAGGGATAAAAGGAATTTTGAGCAAGGCAAAGATCAAAAACTGGGTTAAGCAGGCTGAAGTGGCCGAGAGGGAATTGAAGGCGATGGGTGAGCCTTTAACCTTTGATGCATTCTGCAAAGAGAAGAAATAATTAAAATTATGGAACTGACAAAAGATCAAAGCAACAATCCTATTGATACGGTTTTTTAAGTTCCCTAATAGGAAAACAACAGGCAGGAGGAATCAGACATGTCATATTATCGTGTTCCATGTACTCAAGCATCAGGAGAAAAGCCGGAATTAACTGAAAAATTTAGTGAAAACATAGAAATACATTTTTCTGTCAGTAAAGCGATCCCCTTAATTATGGCCTTTTGCCCTCACTGTGGCTCTGAAATAGTGTATGAATGGAGTTATTTCTATGTATTTATTTCTTCTCAATCCAGATTCCACGGAGATACTGAAGCAGAGCAAGTTGAAAAAAAGGCAAAGGAGTGGATAGAAAATACTTATCGGCCAAATGAAACAAGAGACAAAATAATCGATGAGCTAAAAGCCTTTTTTCAACAGCGTATGTGTCCACGCTGTAGAAAAAAGCTCTCATTTGCTCCAGGGTATTTCTATTTTTCTTCCGGCAGCATAAAATATGAAGAATTTTTAGTTCAACCTTTTATGTATGACGATTATGAAAGCGTGAAACCTTTTTTACAAGAGTCAAAGTTTGCAGGTTCATATTCGGACGTTTATTCTTACAATAAATTAACTGAAGAATTTTTTAGACCGATAGCAGATGAGCAAATATATCAACCTGAAGCTGCAATGCTGTATTTCAATCTTTTACCCATAGAGGAGGAAGCAGAAAAAGAAAAAAACAATCCTAGCTCAACTATTAGATTTAATCTCGTTAGGCATTCATTATCAATTGAAAAAGGATTTGAGCTTCTGCGTTTCTTCAGAAAACGTCTGTATCCGATGGACAATCGAGTTGATGATCTGATCAACAATGAAACCGTTGTTGCGGAGAGCGAACTTATTTCTATTGACAAGAATAAAATCTCTGATGCTGAAGAAATTAAGAAATTCCTGCAGTTTGCGATCTGGATTGAAACAGATTATTTTGCATTAAAGAAACGTCTGCCTGATCTGTATTTTATCCAAAAAGAAATGACATTGTACAAAAATAATGTATTGTTTAACGATACCGTTGATCTTATGACACTTTACCAATCGGAGCAGGAACTTAAAGCAGCAGAAGAAAAACTCGCAAAGCTTCAGGAAACGCAGGATCTATGGAAGACATATCTTAGTCAGTTCAGTGTTCAACCGGTTTCCTGTCCAAAGGAACCAGGAGAACCGAAACAGCCAACTTTGGAAACACCCGGCTTGTTTAATAAGAAAAAGGTTCAGGCGGAAAACGATGCGAAGATGGCCCAGTACCGCAATGAATTTGAGACATGGAAAAAGAAACATGAAGAATGGGCATCTGAATGTGCATTGATCAAACAGCAAAACGAAGCAAAGGAACAGGAAGCTGAGAAAGCTGCAAAAGAAAAAGCCGAATCCGAATTACGAAACGCTGAACAGTCTGTAAAAGACAATCGGGACAGAATACAGCAGGCCAGGGAAGCGATTGACCGCAAGATCGAATTGAAGAAACAGGAAGCAGAAGAGGATATCTGGGACAAGGATGTCAGAGAGACAGAGGCACTGCTGAAACAATGTATACATGCACGTGTTCAGTATCAGATGTCAAATATCATCTTCCCCAAATATCAGGATCTGGTTGCGTATTCAACCTTCTATGAGTATTTTGAAACGGGACGGTGTAATTCGCTGTCCGGCCCGGATGGGGCGTATAACCTCTATGAATCGGAAATCAGACAGAACACAATTATATCGCAGCTTTCCACCGTCATTGATTCACTGGAGGCTATCAAGAACAATCAATATATGGTTTATACACAATTAACGAAAATGAATGAATCCCTTGACAGGCTGAACAGTTCGATGGATCGTGCCTTGGACACGTTGGAAACAACCCTCAGCAACATTGATCAGAATGTGAATAGCATCAATGAATATGCGAAAGTATCTGCGCAGAACAGCGAAGTCATCGCGTACAACACTGCGGCAACAGCGTATTACACAAAGAAAAATGCTGAACTGACAGACGCGATGGGATATTTGGTTGCATTTAAGTAATCTCAAAATCATGAAATTATATATGGAGGTGTCCTACTATGAAAAGAAAGATTGTAACGATGAAAAAGATTACTCTGGCTATTCTGGCACTAATAATTATATTATGCTTTGGGATTTCATTTGCTGAAGGGGATAATGCATTGGAACAAACCACAGATGCATCCGTTCAGAACGACAAAGCAGAAAAAGAAGAGGACATTCTGTTTCGCAATATCCCTTGGGGAAGCTCTGTGAATGAAACAATTAATGCTTTGAAAGATCAGTTTGGATCAGTCCAGGTGGCTGGTAGAAAACTCCATCCATGGTTCAATATCAGACCGGATAATAATAAAATTCATAATACACAAGTTATAATCTGCGAAGTTAGTATTCCTGAACTTCAGGTTGCGGGCTATGGTGTTTATGAATTTAAAACCTTGGATGCACAACCAAACAAATTTGGGAATAGAGAGTGGATTCCTCGCAAAGAAGGCAATAATGTTATCCTATATTTTATCCCTGCGATCAATGAAGACGGAAAAACGATATCTGAAAATGAAGGCTATTTTGTTGGCGCGGAATATACTGGTTTTTATAACGAGGGAATTAAGCCAGATGATATGATAGATGAGTTTGCTGACAAATTATCTGATCTTTATGGCTCATATAAAGAAGATGACCGGGATGAATATGGCCGGATAAACAGAAATACACATTGGAAAAGATGGGAACAAGGAAACAGCTTGATTCTGATGATAAAGAATGTATATGAGGAAGAAAATCTTTTAGCAGGGATTTTGGACAATGAGCCTGAAATGATTGAACGCCCTTACACCTTTAGTTTAAGGTATATTAACACATCAGAAGAACTTGAAGCCTTAAAAGAAAAGGCTGAGGAAGTTTATAAGGCTGAGAGTGAAGCAGAACAGCAGCAGAAAGAAGACCAGAAAAAGAAGGAACAAGATCAAAGAGGAACGGACGGATTATAATTATTTTTGCTTGAAAATTAACCAAGGCTTGGTTTTCTTGAATATAATTCATTGTGTAAGTCAGTTTTTTGAAGGACTGGCAGCAATTACTGCCAACGAAAAAGACGGATATATCGATATAAATGGGAATGAGGTTATTACTCCAACCTATAATGATGCCAGGTCTTTTTCTGAGGGATTGGCTGCTGTTAAAATAAAGGGTAAATATGGCTTTATCAATCAGAATAATGAAATAGTTATAAAACCAGCTTATGATGATGTGTGGCAGTTCAGCAATGGTCTGGCAGCTGTGAAAAAAGGAAAAAAATGGGGTTTCATTGATCAGACCGGTAAGCTTGTAATTAAATGCACAATTGAAAATATCAGGGGAGGATTTACACCCGAAGGATATTGCAGATGCTCGGCAAATGACCGTTGCTATTTCATTAACAGAGAAGGAAAAACGGTTTTTGATGATGGTTGGTATAATGCAGATGATTTTAAATATGGAGTTGCAAAAGTAATAAAACCGAATGGACAGGGAAAATATGGCTGGATCAATACAGAAGGTAAATTGATTGTCAAATACAAAAAGGGAGTCAGTTATGTTGACGAAGATGGATTTATTATATACAGCTCAACTTATAATAGTACTGATACCGTATACGATCTGAACGGCAAGGAACTACTTACGGGATACGATAGTATTCACTATGGAGAAGGGTATTTTACCCTGATAAAGAATAATTATCTGACAATCGTGGACAAAGACCTGAATGCTGTATTCTGAGATGCGCTATTTGGTGTTTAAGAGGAGCCTTGTTTTTCGATATGAATGGTTGATCCATATAGCCACTTTATCACAGACTGAGGAGGTTCGCTTCGATGGGATCCAGCAGCTTTTCGATAACGCTTAAATTCGAATTGAAAGATGGAAGAGAACTGTGTTATTCACAAAATGGATATGGAGATGATTCCACCGTTCATGCGAAACTGTATCCGGAGGAATTGGGGGAAGCTAAAAGTATTGATGATTTGATTGAGCTTCTTCACAGGGGCATTGTTATTGATTGGGGCTATGATTTGGAATATCCGTTTGATCCGGAAAATCCCTCTGATAATGGTGGGGTAGAATACGGCTACTATGAAGGTTCGGCTGCATGGATCATTGAACAGCTGAAAAACCTGAAGGGGATGGATGATATTGAAACGATCAGGGTTGAGAGTGAGGAGATTTGCCCATACTCGGATCCGTATACGGAAACCTGGGGCTATTACAAAGCTATCAAAATGGCAACCCATGATACCGCCGGCGTGAAACCGGTGGATCTGAACGGTGAACACGGAGGAACTCTTAACGATCCGCTCTTTGATGAGAACTATGCTCTGCCCCCTAAAACATCATTATCAGAGAGTACTGCAGCTGCGGCTTCAAGCAGTATAAACGTAGCAGGAAAAGCCAAAAACGATAAAAAACAAAATAACCAATCGATTGATGAAAAAATGCTTGATGAATATTCTCGGAAAATTGAGAATGCATTGGCGATAGACGAAATCCGCGGTTTATTGGACAAGCTTCAGCTATTACCATCCTGTGACAAAACAGATGAGCTGATCCAACACTGTCAAGAGAGAATCCGAGAACATGATCAGGCAGAAAAGGATGCTGAAGATATAAGGAAAGGGTATTTGGAAAATAAGCAGGCATATGAAGACAGTGTGAAACCTCTAACCCGCATGACAGATGAAAAGAAAAAAATAGAGGCAGAAATCAAGAAACAGGATGAGATGCTGGCAACTTTGCAGGAAGATATACGTTCTTTGCACGGCTTGTTTAACGGTAAAAAACGCAAGGAGCTCGAGGAAAGGGCCGATTCAATTAAAAAGGATCGGGACGCCAACCAAGAACAAGCAAACAAACTGCAGAATGATATTGCTGACTTAAATGACAAATTATCAAATATGAAGCCCAGTGAGGAGAGACTCAATTACGATCTTGCAAACACCTATTTTAAAGCCCATGCCTATACAGAAGCATACGAATATTTCAGCCTGATCAGGGGATATGAGGATGTAAACTACATTATCACTGACAGTGCAGAGCTTTTGGCGGTTCGCGCCAGGAAAGTAGATTGCTACAAGGAAAAGGGGAATAGTGTCTTTTTTGGACGGTATGTCCTGGATGAAAAAAGTCCCCATGGGAAGGATCCGATTGAATGGATTGTTCTGGATACACAGCAAGACAAGAGCCTGCTTCTCAGCAGGTATATCCTTGATGTGAAAGATTATTATCCCGATAGAGACGACATAACCTGGGAAGACTCTGCCATTCGCAAATGGCTAAACGGCCCGTTCATGTCGGCCTTCAGTACTAAGGAACAAACTGCCATTCTGACAACAGATGTGGATAACAGTTCCCGTCAGGGTAACAGGACGTGGAATACGAAGGACGGAAAAAGTACAAAGGATAAAGTTTTTCTGCTCAGTTACGCCGAAGCGAATAAATATTTATCAGAAAAGGAACGTGTCTGCGAGTCGACACCTTATGCTGAACCAAAAGAAGAACAGAATTGGAAAGGCTACTGGTGGCTCAGATCACCCGGGAGGACTCTGAAAGAAGCCTGTGTAGTAAATAGAAATGGTAAATTTTTCTATATGTTTAATCATATGCAGATCGGGATCCGCCCTGCGCTTTGGATAGATCTTAATAGTGAGATTTTCTGAGGATCAAACAGCTTATGTAGAGATCTATCAACAAGTAAAAATAATATTTCCATTGGTGCCGCCCGGACCGCCGTCAATCACCATGGACTGCCCGTCACAAAGCACAATGGCACAATCCCCCTGGCCTACATCCAGGAAGTGCACCTCCAGATCTGCCAGCACAACTGCCGGCAGAAGCAGGAGAACCAGGACAAACGCTGCAATCCTCTTCATTGCTCCTGACAATAACCGGGGTCCATCAATCCGATTGTCGGAACCGGAAAGCTTCCGGTTATTTCAGGATGATTGTAAGATGAAGAGGGAACAGAATACAGGATGGAATCTGAAAGATATAATGGGTTATTTTGCATTATCCAATATGTCGCAGGCGGCGATATTTG
>Ga0265298_10002431_pt1 | contig 25927 bp, 25 predicted proteins | sample AusTroGonzalo_MG_3_FD_193486 | JGI IMG/M metagenome (GOLD analysis project Ga0265298, IMG submission 193486) | Bovine rumen microbial communities from tropical cattle in Woodstock, Queensland, Australia - Gonzalo_01 | ecosystem: Host-associated > Mammals > Digestive system > Stomach > Rumen ...
GATCGATTCCCGCCCGCTTCATGCCCTGAAGTAAACCTTCCGCGGTTCCGTCGGAAAACAGCGCCGTATGGCTGTTCGCCTGCATGGACCGCAATGCGGAAGCTGCCAGCCTGGGCGGAAAAACATGGGTATGGATGTCAATAATCATACGGTTTACGCAATCCGGAATCATCATATGGTCACTTTTTCAAAATCTGAAGCAGGATGCTTGCAGACCGGGCAGATGAAGTCTTCCGGCAACTCCTCCCCGATATATTCATAGCCGCAGACTGTGCAGCGCCAGATGGTTTTCCCTTCAGGCGTCTTTCCCACCGACGCCGGTTTTTCCGGTTTCGGCTTGATATGTTCCTGATAATAAGCATACGTAGCGGACGGATCTCCGGAAAGCACATCCATGTCCGTCACTTCCGCAATGAACAGAATATGGCTTCCCAGGTCAACCATCTGTTCCACCCTGGCACTGATCCACGCGTTGCATCCCCTGGTTACAATCAGCGTTCCGTTTTCAGCACGCTTCACTGCGCCGAATCCGTCAAACTTTTCCACGGAAGCATCTTTGCCGCTCTGGAACCCAAATCGCCGGAACAAATCAAACGTGGCCGCCTGGGAAATAACAGAGGCCGTAAATACGCCGGAATCCTGAATCATGCCGCAGGTATAGTTCGCCTTGTTCACAGCCACGGAAATCCTGTTCGGGCTGGACGTCACCTGGACCACCGTATTGGTAATGCATCCATTGTCGAAATCCCCCCTGCGTGCGGTCACAACAAACAGCCCGTACGATATGGCATACATCGCTTTCTGGTTCATCGTCTGTTTCCTCCTCACTGATATTGCCTGTATATCCGCCTGGAAAAGAGTTCCCTTTGGGTCCTGAAGCTCAGGTATATATCACCGCCGGCCTTTTACAGAATCAGGCCGGAAAGCCAGATAATAAACGGCAGGGTTAAAATGGAAAAAACCGTGGAAATCACAACGGTTTCCACCGCGTATGGGTAATCTTTCCCGTGCAGCTGGGCATAAACTGCCACATTGGAGCCCACCGGGCAGGCCGCGGCGATCAGCAGAACCGTCTTCATCTCGCGCATGGAAGACGGCAGCATCATCAACAGAAGGATGGAAATGGCAGGAATCACCAGCAGGCGGACCGCAGCAATCCAATACAGGGATTTCCGCCGGAGCATCTTCATCAGGTCTGTCTGAGCCAGATAGATCCCGACGGTAAACATCGCCAGCGGCGTATTCAAGCCGGCAACCGTATTCAAAATATTTTTCGCCAGTTCCGGCATCCGGACCTGAAAGGCGAACAGGATGAGTCCTGTCAGGATGGCAATCACAAAAGGCGCCTGGATCAGTTTTCGCGGTTCGAACCCTTGATGGATCGGCTGCCCGGTCAGACGGGACACGCCGTAGGTCCACTGCCCGATGTTGAGAAAAGCCACATAGGCGGCGGCATAGAAAACCGCCTGCTGCCCCATGGACGCAACCACCAGGGGGATGCCGAAAAACCCGGGATTGGAAAATGCCCCGGCAAAGGCGGCAATCGCATCCTTTCGGAAAACCAGGTGGGATACCAGCACAGACATGAGCAGAATCAATAATGCTCCTGCCGCGCTCCAGATCATGCCGGATACATGTTCCGGCGTCCGTTCAATCAGAAAGCCATTGATAATTACAGCCGGCAGGGATACCCAGATCAGAATATTCCCGATGGTCCGGCTCCCCTCCAGGCTGATTTTTCCGCTCCTGAACAAAAGGAATCCGATTCCCGCGAGCAGGAACATCTGAAAAATCTGCTTAACCAGAATAAGGATCATGTTTCCCCATTCCTTCCGGTATTATTCTCCGCGCCGTCCGGCCACGGATTCCTCAACCAAGCGTAAACCCGGCAAACTGCAGGAAGCCCTGGCCCCGGAAGGTAAAATACAGGGACTGTACGCCGTCCGGAACGGAAACTGCCGCTTCCGTATCAAGCCATACGTTGGCATAGTGAACCGGAATGTTGCCGATCGGCTCCCCGTCCCAGGCAGTCCGGATTTCCATCTTCCCATGGGCGTATCCTTTTGTGCGGATTGAGATTTTTTGAATGCCTTTGCAGTCAAAATACCGGAATCCTGCAGTGGCGGATTCCCGCATGTTCGCAATGTAGCTGATGCCCTTTCCGCCTTCTTCAATCACCTGGGTGATCTTCGGGAAGCGGTCATCCATCCAGCCGGACCAGGGAACATAAGTCACTTCCGTGTCCGTAAACAGATGGCAGGCGATATAGGCCGGATACCATCCCTTTCCTTCCAGCGGGCGCACGCTGCCGCAGCTGGTAATCTCCGCCTGCCGGATGGAGCCGTCTTCCCGGATCTCCAGTTTCTCCAGGCAGCCCTGGCGGGAGAAATTGGTGCCGTTGGTGTGCCGGTGATAAAAGATATACCAGTCCTCCACGATCTGCACTATGCTGCCGTGGTTGTTGGCGGTATAGAACATGGGCTTCTCCGCCGGCTTATAAGTATCGATTCCCAGATCACACCCGGATACAATCACGCCCCTGTATTCAAATCCACCGGTCGGGTCCTTACTGGTCGCGTAGCACAGCTCGTGGCAAAGCTGGGATGAATAGATGAAGTAATACAGGTCTCCCCGTTTCCGGATGGAGGGCGCCTCGAAGAATGCATGGCCTTCGTAGCCCGTTCCCTTGGCGTACATGTTTCCGGGCGCCACAAAGCACGGTGCTTCCTGTACGGTCAGCATATCCTTTCCCAGCACGGTGCACATGGCACCGTGGCGGCTCTGATCCCCCATGGCACAGAAGCCGGTATACAGATAGGTCCGTTCTCCTTCCGTCAGCACACCGGGATCAAACTGGGGTTCGTCCCCTTCCTTTTCTCCGAGAAGTGTTCCGTCAGGATAATGCACATAGCCGTAGAATTCATAGGCACCCGCCGGCGTATCGCACACCGCTACAGATACCACGCTGCAATTGCTCAGCACATAGTACAGGTAGTAGCGCCCGTCAGGCCCGACAGCCACGTCCGGTGCGTACAGGTTGCCCTGCAAGTCCCCGTTCCGCGGGTCCTGGTTCTTCCGATAGATGACACCCTCATACCGCCAGTTTCCCAGGTCATCTGCCGGAGCTGACCAGCAGACATAGTCGCCCATGCAATATACATCCCCGCCAAAAAAGTCATGGGATCCGTATACATAAACCCGGCCGCCGAAAACATAAGGTTCTCCGTCCGGAACGTATTCCCAGTTGGGCAGGTAAGGATTGATCACCTGATGTTTCTGTTTTCCTTCCGCTTTCCAGATCCGGACCATCACGCCGCCCGGGATGCCCTCCACTTTCGCAGTCAACGGCGCGGTTTCCCAGTCTTTCAGTACCGGGCTGTCCGTCACAATAGTGGGAATGAAACCGCCGGAAAAGCTGCCCTGGTTTTCAATGAACACCTGACAGTCGTTCCCTGCGCAGTCCCTGCCCCGGATCAGGTAGCGGGCCGACAGCACGGCTTCTCCGCCCTTCGGAATCTTCTGGGTATCCGCAGCGCACTCCGCGATGGTCCCCCTGAACTTCTCCCCTTCGGCTTCTCCGCCAAACGGAATCACCGTAATATCCCGTGTATGTCCTTTCACTTTCTGTGCTTCATGGCAGTCGACCCGAATCGTCAGCAGCAGTTCCCCGGCCATCTTTCTTCCTCCTTGCTGTACCGTTTACGCCCCTTAGTGCCAAACCCCGAAAGCGCTGCGCTCCCGGGGTCTTTTCCAGTCATTTCCATTCTGTCTGCCTGAGCGGACTCAGGACTCTGCTTTGCAGTATTTTGCTTCGAAGTCTTCCGGCATCATGGGCTTATCAAAATAGAATCCCTGCACTGCAATCGGGCCGAAGGTATTCAGGAATTCAAGGGTCTCCTTTGTCTCCACGCCCTCAAAGCAGATCATCATATTTTTTTCCTGGGCAGCCTGGCACAGTACTTTGGCATAGAGCAGATTAGTACTCACATCCTGCAGTTCCCTGGTAAATGCATGGTCCAGCTTGATCTCGTCCACCGGCAGGTGCAGCAGCAGGTCAATGGTAGAGAAACCGGTTCCCATATCGTCCAGCGCCACGCGGATGCCATCCTTCCGCAGCTCAGCCACTTTATCCTTCAGGAAGATAAAGTCCATCTCCTTACAGCGTTCCGTCAGCTCCAGAATCAGGTGTTCCGGCGGATACTTCGTTTCCCTCAGCACGCGCTTCACGTTTGGAATGAAGTCATCCGCGTACAACTGCAGGGCCGTAATGTTCACATTGATGCTGAACTCAGGCAGCGTTTCCCTGATTCTTCCCGCTTCATCCAGCGCCATGCGCAGGATGTCCGCGCCCAGGGCGTTGTATCCCGGGTCGTTCTCCAGGAAAGAGATGAACCGGGACGGGGAAATCTCGCCTGTCTTCCCGTCCTGCCAGCGCAGCAAAGCCTCTGCTCCAATCAGTTTCCCAGTTTGCAGGTCGATGATCGGCTGGTACCGCAGATAGAAATGCTTCCGTTCGCCGACGCAATCCCTGTGGATGGTCATCAGCAGGTTCATTTCCTCGCGGCTGTCCTCGCTGTCGTCCGCTTTGAAGAAGCGAATCTTGTCGTGCCGGCTGTAGAGGGATTCCTCCGCAGCATACAGGGCCGCGCTGCGAACCGCGTCCCGGGTGGTCAGCCCTTCCGCCGGCAGGCGCACTGCACCGGCCGCCAGGCCGACTGGAATGTTGTATTCTCCGGTGTCAATTCCGGTCGAGCAGTATTCCTGGATTTCCCGGTACAGTTCCCGGATGGTTTCCTCCTTCCGGGTATTCAGGATCAGCATAAAGTTCTCGCCGTTGTTGCTGTAGGCCTCTCCCAGGTCCTTCACGCGGCTCCGGAATGTATCGCCCAGAAGGCGCAGTACCTGCGCGTTCACGCCGGATCCGTAGAGCATGCGGATCCGGTTGATGTTCTTGATCTCCAGCCGGACCACAGTGGCCTCGCTGTGTTCTTTCAGCAGCATGTTCAATTTTTCATTCATCTGGTAGAAGTTTTTGAGCCCGGTCTGCGGATCCACGGTTTCCGGCACCCCGTGGTTCACAATATAGCCGGAGAAGATATCAGGCTCCCCGTCACGCCCGTGGTAAATGCCGCCGCGGCAACTTACCTCAACGTATTCGCCGTTCCGGTTCCGCACGCGGTACTTGCAGTAATGGTACTGCTTCCGCTGGGTCAGCGTGGCGGTAATATCCTCCATGAAATCATGCAGGTCATCCGGATGAACGAGTGCCTGCCAGACCTCTGTGAAGTCCACCATAAATTCACTCTCCAGCCCGAAGTATTCGCACAGGCCGGGAGACACGCGGGTGACGTTGGTTTCCATGTTCAGCAGGTAGGGATAGTAGTTTTCGCTGGTCAGGCACATGGCATCGAACACCCGGTCCGTCAGGCCCATCAGGTTCAGCTGGGTGCCGGTGGCGTGGGTGATCGACATCGTCATTTCGCGTTTCAGCTCTGCTTTGTTGCGGAACATCATATAGTCTGCTACGCGCATCACGTCACGCAGGTTGTTGTACTGCGGGTTGCTCACGGCGTAACCCATGGCCAGATCCGGGGCAAAGCGGCCCTGCTGCCCTTCCTTTTCGCAGGCTTTCCGCAGGCTGCGCACGTCCCGGATGACCACGGATTCTTCCTGATGGCGGTAGATGGCCAGGAAGTCGTCTCCGCCCATCCGGTAAATATGCTCCGCGCCCCGCAGGTGTTCCACCAGCAGCACCGCAATATGACTAATATATTCATCGCCCGCCTGGTGGCCGTACAGGCCGTTCACCGAGCGGAGGTTATTAATATCCACAAACAGGAAGATAAACTGGTTCGTCTTGTCCCGGGAAAACTCCGCGTCGTAGATGACGATATCCCGCTCATAGCTGCTGCGGGCGCTCAAACCGCTCAGCGCGTCAGTAATGGCTTTCCGTTCCAGGACAGCAGAGGGATTCTCCAGGCTGAAGAAGAACGCCACGGTAATAATCGTTACGGCACCGCCTGTCATCAGCAGCTCTTTGATAAAAACCTGGGCCACTTCCATTGCAATCAGAATGAAAAGCATGGGCAGCATCGCACGCTTGAAGTGCAGGCTTAGCTTCATGTGGTTACGCAGCAGGACCACCAGGGCGCCCATGAAATACAGGAAAGCCAGCACGTAGCCGGCGATCGGGCCGGAACCGGCGCTGAGCCAGGTCCCCCGCGCTTCCACATAATCGATTTTCAGTACAGTCAGCAGCAGAACAGCATAAACCAGGATTGGGATGTACGTCCACTTGTAGTGTTTCCGGAGCTCTCCGTGATAAAACAGTTCCAGGGTATAGAGCATGAACTCATTGGCATAGAGAATAGCGGCCAGGAAGAAAAGCACATGGCAACCGTCATTCACCCACCCGGGAACCGTTTCCCAGTGGTTCACAGTCCATATGGTCACCCCGTCCATAATCACGTGGATGGTTGCGTAGGCCAGCAGCTGTCTGAAGATTTTGCTGTCCTTGCCCATCTGGTACATCCGGGTGATAAATATCAAATAGAGGAGAATAATGAAGCAAACCAGTTCTTCCCTCAGGATCAACAGCGGGTACACGGTGTTTCATCCTCCCGTGCGCTCCCGTTTTAATCCATCCACTGGTTTTCAAACGGGAGCGCCTGTTCCTCTTTGTTCAGCCTGTATGCAAAATGCCGCTCATCCGGAACCTGTCCGGGAGCCAGTACGAAGCGGTCAGCAGGCACATGCAGGCTGATTTTATTCTTTCCCAATATTATTTTGACATAATCCCCTATACATGTCAATCTTTTTTCAAGCTCAACCCCATAGAGTTTTTCCGCCGGGGCCGGAGAATGGTGGTTGTCGCTGCCGGCAGTCATCACCAGCCCCATTGCGTTCCCCATCCGGTAAGCCCGGGCATCGTCCAGGGGATCATTTCCCGCATTGGCGGCCTCGATGCCGTCAGCAAACAGGTCCCCGACCTTGATATTGTTCATATATCCCCGGATCCGGAAAGGATGTGCCTGAATCAGGCAGCCGCCGGCCCGATGGACTTCATCCAATTGCTGCCGCCGCGTCCAGTGCTCCATTTCCGGATGCTTGAGCAGATATTCCTTGTCCAGTCCGTAGATCAGGTATTCGTCGCCTTCAAAGTTCTGCTCGATGCCGAAGAACACGTCCAGCCCGATCCGGTCGCCCTCTGCCTTGGCGTCTTCATATCCGCTGCAGTACCATTCCACCCGTTCCTTCCAGGGCAGGCTTCGGTCCGGGGCGGTATTTCCGCCGAAAAAGTGGTCTGTGATAATGATTCCGGTATATCCTGCTTCCTTATAGAATTCCGCCTGTTCTTTCCCGGTGCTGACCCCGCAGCGGCTTCCCTGGCAGGTGTGCATGTGCGTTTCATACAAAAAGCCCATGTCAATCCTCCTTCAGGATTTTCATCAGCGCCTGATGGGCCATGGCAAACGCGTCAAACCCTTCCAGGGGAGAGGCGTCTTTGGAAATGGAAATGCCGTTCTTTTCAAGCAGGGCAAACCCCGCAAAATGGGCCAGGTGGGGCTCGATGGACAGGAAGCCATCATATCCGGCATCGGAAAGCCTGTCCAGGATTTCCGCCACATGCCCGTCGCCCATTCCCGCCGGCACCACGTTTCCGTTCTCCGCCAGGGCGTCCTTCACGTGGACATAAGCAATATAGGGCTGAAGCATGCGATAGGCATCCAGGGTTTCCTGCCCTGCCTGGACAAAATTCGCGAAATCGAAAACGGCCTTGAAATGGTCCCCGTAGAATGCTTTCATCAGCTCCAGACACTCGGGCGCCATCTCTCCGTAAATCTCTTTCTCGTTTTCGTGCAGCAGCACTGCCCCGTTTTCCTCCGCGCAGCGGACCATCCGGCCCATCCGGTCAAACACTTCCGCTTTCCGGGCCGGCCGTTCCTTCGCGGGCACAAAGAAACTGAAGATACGGATATTGTCTGTGCCCATTTTGTGCGCCACGTCGATAGCCCTCTTCAGCCTTTCCAGATGGGGCTCAAAGGGATCGCCGATGTCGATTTTGCCAAGCGGCGACCCGCAGGCAGACAGGCTGATGCCCGCGTCATCCAGCCTTTTTTTGATTTCACTGACTTTTTCATCTGAATGGTCGATCAGGTTCCTGCCGTCCACGCCCCGCATTTCCACCCAGGACATGTTCAGCCTGTGCAAGCCGTTGATCTGCTCCTCCAGGCTGTCCGAGATCTCATCCGCAAAACCGGAAATTCTCCACTGCTTTTTCATTCAGTCCCGCTCCTTTCTGCTGTTCCGCGCAGGCGCCGTACCGGGTCTGCCGGCGGAATTTCCCTTTTATTGTTTTCCCGCTTATCATAGCATGTTTTTCGGGAAACGGGAACCTCCCCCGTCCAACATCCCGGGAATTCCGGAAAGAAAAAAGGCCGCAAGAGCACTCCGCAAGCGGAATATACAGAAGCGGCGGCGTGACCGAAATCACGCCGCCGCTTCTAATTTCCAGGATTACCTGCTCAAAAGGCCAACCAGATAGACAAATTCTTCTTTGTACACATCTCCGCTCACGGCTCCGCAGCTCCGTAGCAGGGCCAGTGCGCTGTCCCAGGTAGCGCTCCCCTTCCATTCACTGTCCCGCAGCAGCATCCCGGTCTCCGCCACTGCCGCCGCGAACTTCATGTTGTCCGTCAGCTCGTCCTTCAGGAGGCTGGTGCTCACCGGATATTCATACAGTTTGCTGGTATCTCCGTCCGGTTCCTTGGCACGGATCGCCACTGTCAGCATTTCTCCCTCGCCGGTCTCTCCGGTCTGCTGGACTGCCGCATAGCGGCTGTCGGCAGCGCCGAAATCAAAGTCGCTTCCCGCCGGCACGATCTCGTACAGGGCCGTCATCCTGTGGCCGCTGCCGATTTCACCGCCGTCCTTTTCGTCATTGGCGAAATCCTCCGCAGCCATCAGCCGGTCTTCATAGCCGATCAGCCTGTAACCGGCCACCAGGGCGGGATTAAAGTCTACCTGGATCTTCACGTCCTTCGCCACCGTCTGGAAGGTGCCGCCCCCTTCGGTCACCAGGGCTTTTCTGGCTTCATGGATGCTGTCGATATACCAGCAGTTTCCGTCACCGTAATCGGCCAGGGCTTCCATCTTGTTGTCCTTGTAATTTCCCATGCCGAAGCCCAGGCAGGTCAGCGCGATCCCGGTCTTTTTCTTTTCTTCCACCATGCGGGCCAGATCGCCTTCGCTGGTCGTGCCCACGTTCAGGTCGCCGTCCGTCGCCAGCAGGATCCGGTTCACGCCGCCTTCCTTCTTATACTTTTCCGCAATCTCGTAAGCCCGCAGGATGCCGGCAGACCCGTTGGTGGACCCCCGTGCTTCCAGCTCGCTGATTGCTTCCATGATGCGGGTCTTTTCCCGGGCCGGCACGCCTTCAATCACCACGCGGTCAGAGCTGGCATAGGTCACGATGGACACCGTGTCCTCCTCCTGCAGCTCATCCAGCAACAGCAGGAATGCCCGCTTCACCAGGTCCAGCCGGTCCTCGCCCCACATGCTTCCCGAGGTATCAATCAGGAAGACCAGGTTATGGGGAGCCCGCTCCTCAGCGGTGATTTCCCTGGCCTGCAGCCCGATCAGCAGCAGCCGGGTTTTCGGGTTCCAGGGGCATGGCGCGTATTCCAGCGTCACACCGAAGGGTTCGTTTCCCTGCGGGGCGGCATATTCATAGTGGAAATAGTTCAGCAGCTCCTCCACCCGGACGCTGTCCGCCGGAACCGTTTCGCCGGCCAGCACGCGGCGCCGGAACTGCGCGTAAGAACTGGTATCCACATCCGCGGCAAAGGTGGACAACGGGGAGGTCGCAACACTCTGGAAGCCGTTGCTCACAAAGCGGGTGTATTCATCCGTGTTCCAGCTATCCGCCTTCGCGGACGTGTTCTTCATCGCCCCCATCGCCGGCATGGCGGTCGATGCGGGAACGGCGGCATAGTATGCGCCGGACTCCGCCGCCTCGTACTCATAATCCTCGTACACGTCATACCGGACATAATCGCCGGCATGCCTTTCCGCGGTTTCCAGTGCCTTCATCGTCACTGCGTCCGCCATGCCGGTCACCAGCAGCCCCTGGTTCTGCTGGAAGCAGGTGAGCGCCTGCTCGGTATCGTCGTCAAAAGTGCCGGTAGGATCCTTCTCCAGGTATTCCAGTTCCTTCAGCCTGGCCTGGATCCAGGTTACCTTCTCACCGGTGTCTCCCTTTTTCCAGATTTTGTTTTCCTCCGCCAGCACGCCGGAAACAGCGCCGATCGCCAGCGCGAGAACCAGAATCAATGCAGTCAGCTTCCTCATGGTTTTCTTCTCCTTCCCGGGGTTCTTCTCCCCCTGTCATCCTGTCAGACGCAGGTTCCGGAAAAAAGTTCCCGAAAAAAAGAAAAAATCTGAAAAAAGATACAGCTTACCCGTCCTCTTCCGTTTTCGGGATCAGCGGAATCCACTTTTCAAATTCAAAAGCGATGTCTTCCATTCTGTGGGCATCGCTGGCCGGAATCAGCTTTCCCTCATTTCGCGCAATATATTCCTGGATTTCACGGGAAGGATAAGGCTCCGTCCGGTATCCGCGGGAAATGGCGCCGGTATTGACTTCAAAAATCCCGCCCTTCGCCAGCAGCCGATCTGCCGCTGCCTGCCAGGCGGCCATATAGCGGGGATGATGCACGTCAAAAAAGGCATTCTGCTCATTGAACTTGGTCAGCAGGTCGAAATGGCCGACGATTTCGCAGCCTGTCCCGTCCATCACGTCGCCGGCCAACGCATAATATGCCTCTGCAAAGGCATACCAGTCCCCACCGAAGTATTTCTGCACACCCTCTGCCTGTTTTTCCGCTGTCCAGTCCACGGAAAGGCGATGGCCGTCCGGCATTTTGAGCCAGTGTACCGATCCGATCACATAGTCGTAATCCAGGTCGTCATCGGAGTAATAATCGCGTTCCAGTCCGCACAGCACCCGGATCTTCCCTGCGTACTTTTCCTTGAGCTTTTCCATTTCCTTCCGGTAGGCCAGGGTTCCCTCCGGCGTCATGCCGCATTCATCCCCCACCGTATGGGAATGGTCGGAAATGCCGACACAGTCCAGCCCCCGGCGAATGGCTTCCCGAATCATGTCCTCCGGCGTATTCTTTCCGTCGGAATATACGGTGTGCATATGCAGGTCGCGCATTTAGGTCATCTTCTCCTGTTTCACTTTGCGGTCGATCACATGTCGGCTGGCCAGCTCCCGGTGGATATCCTCGAGGCTGATGCCGGCCTCAATCATCAGGACCATGACATGATAGGTCAGGTCCGCGATCTCATAGATCGTTTCCTTCCGGTCCTTGTCCTTCGCGGCAATGATGACCTCGGTGGATTCCTCTCCCACCTTTTTCAGGATTTTGTCCAGGCCTTTTTCGAACAGATAGGTGGTATAGGAACCTTCCTTCTTTTCGGTCTTTCGGCCACGAATCAGGTCCATCAGGCCGTTCAGGGAGAATTCATGGCGTTCGTCGCTTTCCCAGACAGTATCGTTGAAGCAGCTCTCCGCGCCTGTATGGCATGCGGGGCCATCCTTTTCCACTTTGACCACCAGCGCATCCCGATCGCAGTCTGCCGTGATGGAGACAATGTGCTGATAGTTTCCGCTGGTTTCCCCTTTCAGCCACAGCTCCTGCCGGCTCCGGCTCCAGAAGCAGGTCAGCCCCTTTTCCATGGAAATCCGGAGGCTTTCCCGGTTCATATAGGCCAGAGTCAGTACCTTTCCGTTCTCCGCATCCACCACAATGGCGGGAATCAGTCCCTTTTCATCAAACTTCAGTTCATCCATGTTTACCATAAAAACACCTCTCAGTATCTCGCGGGAATCCCGTTTTTCTGCATTTCCTTTTTCAGGTCGCTGATCCGAACCTCACCGAAATGGAAAATCGACGCCGCCAGGCCGGCATCAACGCCGGGCAGGGCATTGAACAGCGTGATAAAGTCCTCGATTTTTCCGGCACCGCCGGAAGCGATCACCGGTACCTGAACGGCTTCACAGACCTTCTCCAGCATCTCCAGGTCAAAGCCCTGCTTTACCCCGTCGGTATCGATGGAGTTTACCACCACCTCGCCTGCACCTTCGCCAACGCAGCGCCGGATCCATTCAATGGCTTCCATGCCGGTGTTCTCCCGGCCTCCCTTGGCATACACCCGGAACACACCGTCGACCCGCTTTACGTCCACGCTCAGCACCACGCACTGGTCGCCGTAAAGCTTTGCGGCCTTCCCGACCAGCGAGGGATCCCGGATCGCCCCGGAGTTCACGCTCACCTTATCCGCGCCGCATTTCAGCACCCGGTCAAAATCCGCCGTGGTGTTGATGCCGCCTCCGACCGTCAGCGGAATAAACACGGTCCGCGCTGTTTCCGTCAGAATATCGGTAAAAAGCGCCCGTCCCTCCGCCGATGCAGTAATGTCATAGAATACCAGTTCATCTGCGCCATTTTCACTGTAATACCGGGCCAGATCCACCGGTGAGGCTACATCTCCCAGCTTCTCAAAATTGACGCCCTTGACCACCCGGCCGTCCTTCACGTCCAGGCAGGGAATAATCCGCTTCGTAATCACTTGGCTGCTCCTATCGCTTCTTTCAGCTGAATATCGCCGGTATAATATGCCTTGCCGATGATGCATCCGTACAGGTTCATCTTCCGCAGGCTGGCCACATCCTCCAGGGTGCTCACGCCGCCGCTGGCCGTGATCTGCAGGTTCAGGTTTTCCGACAGTTCCCGGTACATTTCGCGGTTGGTTCCCCGCATTGCCCCATCCCGGGAAATATCCGTACAGATCAGGGTTCGGACGCCGATTTCCGCCATTTTCCTGCAGAATGGCATCAGGCCCAGGCTGGATTGTTCCGTCCAGCCCCTGATTGCCACAAAGCCGTCCCTCACGTCCACGCCGACAGCAATCTTCTCCCCGTATGCCGCCACCGATTTCCGGAGAAAATCCTCATCCTCCACAGCGGCCGTACCCAGAATCACCCGGTCCAGGCCGGCATTCAGATAGGTTTCCACGGTTTTCATGCTCCGGATACCACCGCCGATCTCACAGAAAAGCCCGCTTTCCTTCCGGATCCGAACCACCGTGTCCAGGTTCGGGGTTTCCCCGCTCCGTGCACCTTCCAAGTCCACCAGATGCACATGGGTTGCGCCCTGGGCGGCGAAATCCGCCGCGATCTCCTCCGGATGTTCACTGTACACAGTCATTTGCGCGTAATCACCCTTGTATAAGCGCACCGCCTTGCCTTCATAAAGGTCTATTGCCGGAAAAATAATCATGCGCCCACCTCACAGAAAGCCCGCAGGATCGCCAGCCCCACCGTCCCACTCTTTTCCGGATGGAACTGGCAGCCGCTGACGTTGTCCTTCCACACGCAGGCCGTCAGGTCTGCGCCGTATTCGGCCACGGCGGCCAGGGATTCCTCACAGCCCACGGCACTGTATGAGTGGACGAAATAAACATAGTCGCCTTCCCGGATATGCCGGAAAAGGGGGCAGTCCTTTCGTGTGAATTTCAGGGCATTCCAGCCCATCTGGGGAATCTTCAGCCCGGCAGGAATCCGCTCGGCAATGGGCCGGATTTCTCCGCGCAAAAGGCCCAGCCCCTGATGCTCTCCGTATTCCAGGCTCCGTTCAAACAGCATCTGCATTCCCAGGCAGATGCCCATCAGCGGTTTCCCGGACGCTGCTGTTTCCCGGACGGTTTCATCCAGCCCGCTCTCCCGCAGCTTCCGTGCCGCGTCGGCAAAAGCGCCGACCCCCGGCAGAATCACCCGGTCCGCGTTCCGGATCACCGCCGCGTCCGATGTCACTTCCGCGTCCTGCCCGATAGCCGCGAAGGAGGATTTCAGCGAAAACAGGTTTCCGACGCCGTAATCAACAATGGCAACCATCACAGGACTCCTTTCGTGGAAGGGATTTCTCCGGCACAGGCCGGATCGATCGAAACCGCTTCCCGCAGGCTTCTGGCCACGCTTTTGAAAGCGCCTTCGATAATATGGTGGCTGTTCTTCCCGGAAAACTGCCGAAGATGCAGAGTACACCGGGCATTCCGAGCAAAGGCTTCAAAAAACTCCTCCGCCAGTTCCGTATCAAAGGTGCCGACCTTTGCCGTGGGAATCTGCAGACCATATGCCAGCAGTCCCCGGCCGGACAGGTCCACGGCGCTCAGGATCAGGCTTTCGTCCATCGGGAGGATCATGCTGCCGTAGCGCCTGATTCCCTTTTTATCCCCCAGCGCCCGGTCGAAGGCCTGCCCCAGGGCAATTCCGATATCCTCGGTGGAGTGGTGATCGTCCACCCGTATATCTCCGACACAGGTCACCGCCAGGTCAAACCGCCCGTGGCGCGAAAACAGCTCCAGCATGTGGTCCAGAAATCCCACGCCCGTATGAATCTCGTTTTTCCCGGTTCCGTCCAGGTCCAGCCGGACCGTGATGTCCGTTTCTCCTGTCGTCCGCCGGATCTCCGCCTGCCGCATTACGCCATCCCTCCCAGTATTTCCTCCATCACCCGAACCAGCTGTTCCATCTGTTCCCGGGTGCCAACCGTTATCCGGTTATAGTCCCGGATCCTTTCCTGATTGAAATGGCGAATCAGAACCCCCCGTTTTTTAGCTTCCCGGTACAGGGTTTCCCCGTCGGCCTTCGGGTGGCGGACAAACAGGAAGTTGGCCATGCTGTCGGTCATTTCGAAGCCCAGCTTCTTCAGCGCCTGGCCGGCCCACCTCCGGTTTTCCTGAATAATTTTGCTGTTTTTCATGTAATAATCGTCGTGCTCCAGGCTGGCGATTCCGGCCGCGGAAGTCATCCGGTTGACGTTGTAAGGATTAATCGAATACCGTACCGCTTCCAGATCCCGGATCAGCTCCGGGTTGCCTGCCCCGAAGCCCAGCCGCCCGCCGGCCAGGGAGCGGGATTTGCTGAAGGTCTGCACCACCAGCAGGTTGTCGTATTCCCGGATCAGGGGAATAGCGCTTTCCGCGCCAAAGTCCACATAGGCTTCGTCGATAATTACCGCATTGTATGAGTTCTCCTCCAGAATGCCCTGGATTTCCTCCCGGGTCAGCGCATACCCGGTCGGCGCGTTGGGATTGGCAATAAACACGGTGCCGGCCGTCTGGTAAAAGGCCTTCGGCTCCAGCCGCAGGTCTTCCTTCAGGGGAATCTCCCGGTACGGAACTCCGTTGATCTGGGCATACACCGGATAGAACCCATACGTAATATCCGCGAAGACGGCCGGTGTATGCCGGTCGCAGAAAGCCATGAACGCAAAATTCAGGATCTCGTCAGACCCATTGGTCATGATCAGCTGCTCTTCCCGAAGGCCGGTCCGCTTGGCCAGGGCGCGGCGCAGATCCCTGCATTCCGGGTCGGAATACAGATGCAGTCTCCGGCTCTCATTCTGAACAGCCTCCACCACCGCCGGATGCGGCGGAAAAGGGTTTTCATTGGTGTTCAGTTTGATATACTCCTGGTCCTGAGGCTGTTCCCCCGGCACATACGGCTCCAGGTCCGCGTATTTCTCAGAAAAAAACCGGCTCATCCGTACTCCGCTTCCTTTCCTGTTGCAATTTGATCACGACGCCGCTGCTTTTAACGCGGGAAGGGTCTCCCCGGGATTATCCCTCCGTCCGGCTCAGCGCACTGCGGGCGTGCCCCGTCAGCCCTTCCGTCCGGGCAAACGCAGCCACGTCCTCCGCGACCCGCGCCAGCGCATCCCGGGTGAAATAAGTATACTGCGTTTTCTTGATAAAGTCATCCACCGACAGCGGACTGGAAAACTTCGCGGTCCCCTGGGTCGGCAGCGTGTGGTTCGGCCCCGCAAAATAATCCCCCAGCGCCTCCGGACAATTCCTGCCCATGAACACGGAACCCGCATGGCGGATGCTGTTCAGCCAGTCGAAGGGATTGTCCACGCACAGCTCCAGGTGTTCCGGCGCAATCTCGTTGGCAATCTCAATGACCTTTTCCAGGGTATCCGCCACAATGATCTTGCCGTTATTGTCGATGGAAACCCGCGCAATGTCCTGCCGTTCCAGCAGGGGAATCTGCCGTTCCAGTTCCGCCTGCACCTTTTCCGCCAGCTCCGCGGAATCCGTCACCAGCACGGCGCTGGCAAGCTTGTCGTGCTCCGCCTGGCTCAGCAGGTCCGCCGCCAGGTGCACCGGATTGGATTTTCCGTCTGCCGCAATCAGAATCTCGCTGGGCCCGGCAATCATATCAATGGATACGAGACCGAATACCTGGCGCTTGGCTTCCGACACAAAAGCGTTGCCCGGGCCGACGATTTTATCCACCTTCGGAACAGATTCTGTCCCGTAAGCCATGGCCGCAATCGCCTGGGCACCGCCGCATTTCACGATCCGGTCCGCGCCGGCTACCTTGGCCGCCGCCAGAATTACCGGATTGATTTTCCCATCCTTTTTGGGGGGCGTGGCAATGACCACTTCTCCGACGCCCGCAATCTTCGCGGGAATCACATCCATCAGCACTGTAGAAGGATAAGCAGCCGTTCCGCCGGGCACATACAGGCCTGCCCGGTCCACTGGTATAATTTTCTGGCCCATCACGATACCGTCTTCATCATTAATAATGAAGGAATTCCGCACCTGGCGGCTGTGGAATTTCCGGATATTCGCCGCCGCCTTTTCCAGGATGGCGACAAACGACGGATCCACGGCCTGCATGGCCTCTTCCATCTCTTCAGGCGTCACTGTCAGGCTGTCCGGCTCTGCGCCGTCAAAACGGCTGGTATATTCCCGAAGAGCCTCATCCCCACGTTCCTTCACATTCTTCAGAATATCCGCTACCACCGCTTCCACATTCATGGTGGGCATGGTTCTGGCGAAAAGCTCGCTGTTGGGAACCTCGCCGTATTTCATAATCCGGATCATGCCTGCTTCGCTCCTCTCTCCAATGCTGCTGTCAGCCTTTCAATCGCTTCCGTCTTGAATTTAAAGCCCGATTTGTTGGCGATCAGCCTCGCCGAAATGGGCACGATGGTTTCGATGACTTCCAGATGGTTTTCCTTCAGGGTGGTACCGGTTTCCACAATGTCCACAATCACGTCGGACAGCCCCAGGATCGGGGCAATTTCTATGGATCCGTTCAGATGGATGATATCGATGTCCCGCCCCATGGACGTGTAATAATCCCGGGCGATCCGACTGAACTTCGTAGCCACCCGCAATGTCCTCTCCGGATGGTCCCTGAAGCCTTCCGGCGCCGCCACGGCCATGCGGCATTTGCCAATATCCAGGTCCAGCAGCTCATATACCTCCGGCCGGTACTCCAGCAGAATGTCCTTCCCGGCCACGCCGATATCCGCGGCGCCCCGCTCCACGTAGATGGCCACGTCGGACGGTTTCACCCAGAAGTATCGCACACCGGCGGCCTCATTGTCAAAAATCAGTTTCCGTCCGGGCTCCAGCAGGGCCGGGCACTCAAACCCTGCTTCGGCAAACATGCCATACACTTTTTCTCCCAGCCTTCCTTTGGGAAGCGCGATATTCAACATGGCCTCATTCCTCCTCTGTCAGTCTTTCCAGCATATCCAGGAATACCGCGAACCCAATTGCCCGGTCCTTCCGGCCCATCTTCCGCATCAGCGCGTCATACTGCCCGCCGCTCAGCACGCTGCCGGGAATGCCGCTGATGAATCCCTTGAATGCGATGCCATTATAGTACTTCAGATCCCCTGTTGCGGAAAAGTCGATCCGGATTTTGTTTTCGTTTTCGCTGCCGGTAAATACGGTCAGCGCCTGCCCCAGCTCGCCGGCAAAGTCTCCGACGCCGTTCTCCGACGCCAGCTGCCGGATTTTCGGCATCACCGTCCGCGGCGGGCCGTACAAGGTCAGCAGCTGCCGCAACGGAGCCTCTGCCCCTTCCGCCAGGCCAATCTCCCGGCAGATCCTGCTGATGCCGTGCAGGTTCTTCTCCCCGGCGCATTCAAGAATCTGCTTCTTCACCCGGGGATCCGTCGCCACCGCGTCCACGAAGGCTTCCAGAATTCCCAGATGGCTGATCTCCAGCACGAAATCCTCCGCGCAGGTCTTCAGGCTTTCCGCCGCCAGCTTCAGCACTTCTGAAATAATGCTTCCGTCCAGGGCGCCGGTGCATTCCAGCCCCACCTGTGTCTGTTCCCTGAACCCATCGGAAGCACCGGTGACCCGGTAGACGTTTTCGTGATAATACAGCTTCCGAACCTTCCCGGGCGTATCCTTTCCGTTCTTGACAATAGAAAGCGTAACATCCGGCTTCAGCGCCATCAGCCGCCCGTTGGTATCGGTAAAGGTAATAACGCTGTCCGAAAACAGAAAGTCCTTATTCCGGCTGTACAGGTCATATTCCTCAAACTTGCTCATTTTATAGCGGCTGTATCCGTATCCGCTGTACAGGCTCCGCAGCCGGAACCCGATTTTCTCCTGGGCATCCATCACCTGATCTTCAATCAACATGGCCATCCTGCCTCCCGTCCGAAAAATTCTTCATCATGTTATCACTTTACAGTAATGAAGTCAACCCCTTCTCTACAAATTGTGGTTCTTTTTTTCATTGTACACAAACGTCCGAAATCTTTCCTGTTTTTTGGTTACAAGGTCATTACAATTCTGCGCAAGCCCTTTTCAAACAAAATGGCTGCGGCTATAATTTCCTTATCCATATTCCTATAGGTGTCCTTTAGGATATTTTCTCAGTACTGGAGGGAATTTCTGATGAAGAAACGTTTGGTTTTTCTGCTGGTGGTTCTGCTGCTGGTGACTGCTGTCGGTGCAGCTGCCGCAGCAACCTATTACCGGGTTAACACTAGCTGGCTGAAGCTGCACCAGCTCCCCGACTACAATTCCACCGTGATGGACAGCTACCGGACAGACTTCGCCTGCACCATCGTGAAGAAAGTAAACGCGACCTGGTCCAAGATCCGCTTCACCAACGGCAAAGAGGGGTATGCAGTCACCAGTTATCTGGCGCCGACAAAGAAAACCTACTCCGCCTGGATCACCGATGACGACACCAATCTGCGGACCGGCCCTTCCACCACCTTTGCCGCTTCCGGCACCCTGGCCAAAGGCACAAAGGTCACCGTGCTGTCTCACGGATCTGCCTTCGACTATGTGAAATCCGGATCTGTCAGGGGGTATGTACGCAATTCCCGGCTGAGCACCAAAAAGGTCGCCGGCAGCGGGAAGGCAGCCTCCTCCACCAAGGTCAACTACACGGCCTGGGTTTCCAACGGCAACCGGACGGTCAATTTCCGTTCCGCCCCCAACACCTCCGTAACCACCGTCCTCCGCGCCTATCCGACCGGCACGAAGGTCACTGTCCATGAACACGGCGGCACCTGGGACTATGTGGAAATTGCCGGAACCTACGGCTATATGCAGAACCGTTATCTGACCACCACGGAACCCATCGGCTCCTCTGAAGGCGCAGCGGTGGATCCGTCCTCCTCTTCCGCCTATACCGGCAATGCCTGGGTCACCTGTCCGAACCACGGCAGCGTCAACGTCCATCTCGGGCCCGGCGCCGGCTATTCCAACGCCTATAAAGTACGCTATGGCTGGCAGGTTCGGATCGTTTCCCAGGTGGATGCAACCTGGTACAAGATTGAATACAACGGCCAGACCGGCTATATCATGGGCAAGTACCTGACCGGATCCAAACCCTGGGACGCGCCTGAAACACCTGCGGCTTCCGCTGATTCCGACCCCGCGCCCGCTTCCTCCGGCACCTCCTACCCCTATACCGCCACCATCACCTGCGCGGCCGGGGAAAAAGTGAACGTACGGATGGGCGCCGGCATGGGCCATTCCCATGTCGCCCGGCTGGATCCCGGCACCCAGGTTTCCGTTCTGAAATCCATTGACAGCGAGTGGGCCAAGATCACCGTCAACGGCATCACCGGCTATGTCATGAAGAAATTCCTGCGTTAACACTATACGCCGCCATGAGTAAAAATAAATCCGGCGCCGTATCCATTTTCATCGGCCTGCTTTTGATTGCGGTTTTCATCGTCGGCCTTGTCGCGATGAATAATCCCGCTGCTTTCACCAGGAAGAATTATTACGACCATACCCTGGATTTCGTTGTCAACCTTTGCCGAAGCATCTGGCTTCCCGCCGGAATCATCGGCATTCCCCTCTTCCTGGTCTCCCTGGTCCGGTGCCTGTATCTGGAATCAAAAGAAAAAAGAAGATAATCCCCAGGAAGCCGGGTTCAAATCCCGGCTTCTTCCTTTTTGCCTTCCTGCCCGGCTTCTTCTCACAGGATTCTTCCCGCTTCTTTCTTTTTGCTTGACAATCCCCTGAAAATCCATATAATTTAAAAACGATTCTCATTTTCAGAAAGGGAGTTTTTGTCATGCCTCCGAAATCCGGCTACCACACCCGGGCCCAGGAAGAAATGCTGGCTTATCTCCGTTCCCGTCCGGGCGTTCACCATACCGCAGCGGAAATCCGGGACCATTTTTCTGCCGGAGACAACCCAATCGGAACCGCCACGATCTACCGCCAGCTGGAGCGCTTTGTCGCGGAAGGAATCGTCCGCAAGTATGTGCTCGGCGTGGGGGAAAGCGCCTGCTACGCTTACGCAGAGCAGGCGGAGGACTGCGCCTCCCATTTCCACTGCAAGTGTGAAGCCTGCGGCCGTCTGATTCATCTGGACTGTGAGGACCTGAAAGCCATCCAGACCCATCTGCTGGACCATCACGGCTTTGCTTGGAATGCCGGCAAAACCGTCTTTTACGGCGTCTGCGGCGATTGCCGAAAAAAAGGCTGAGCCCAGCCTTCACAGCATCCGCGGTAACTGCTGCAAAAAAGCCGGATCGGCCCCTTCACAACATTTGGGCAGTTGCCACATAAACAATTGGAACGTACCCTGCATCATGATCGGAGGATTTACCATGGCTTACCTGACATGCAAAAACCTGGCTCTCGGCTATGAAGGCCAGGCTGTTCTGTCAGACATCAGTTTCGAAGTCAACCCGGGGGATTATCTCTGTGTGGTCGGAGAAAACGGATCCGGCAAAACCACGCTGATGAAAACCATTCTCGGGCTCCATAAGCCGCTGTCCGGCACAATTACCTTCGGGGACGGGCTGAAGCAGTCCGAAATCGGTTACCTTCCCCAGCAGACCGCTGTTCAGCGGGATTTTCCCGCCACCGTACGGGAGATCGTCCTCTCCGGCTGCCAGGCCCTGGCCGGCCGCCGTCCCTTTTACAGCAAAGAAGAAAAACAAATGGCTGCCCGGAATCTGGAACGGATGAATCTGGAGGAGTACGCTTCCCGATGCTACCGGGAGCTTTCCGGCGGCCAGCAGCAGCGTGTCCTGCTGGCCCGGGCGCTCTGTGCCACCCGCAAAATGCTGATCCTGGATGAACCGGTTTCCGGCCTGGATCCCAAAGTCACTGCGGAAATGTATGCCCTGATCCGCCGGCTGAACCGGGAGGACGGCATCTCGGTCATGATGATTACCCACGATGTGTCCGTAGCCCTCCGGGAAGCCACCCACGTGCTGCATGCCGGTGAAAATGTGTTCTTCGGCACCCGTGAAGACTATCTCTGTTCTCCGCTGGCCCGCCGCTTCCTGATTCAGGAGGGAGGTGCGTCCGCATGATCGATACCCTGGCCCGGTATTTTCAGTTTCCTTTCGTTCGGTATGCCCTGATCGTCGGCGTGCTGATCGCCCTGTGTTCTTCCCTGCTGGGCGTCACCCTTGTGCTGCGCCGCTTCTCCTTTATCGGAGACGGGCTTTCCCATGTGGCGTTTGGCGCCATTGCCATCGCCGGCGTCCTGCATCTGGCTGAAGCCCGGATGCTCTTCGTAATGCCGGTGACAGTCCTCAGCGCTGTCCTGCTTCTGCGCACAGGGAAAAACACGAAGATCAAGGGGGATTCGGCCGTCGCGATGATCTCGGTCGGAGCCATGGCGCTGGGCTATCTGATCATGAATGTGTTCTCCACGTCCACCAACCTGAGCGGGGATGTCTGCTCTACCCTGTTCGGTTCCATGTCCATCCTGACGCTGACCAAAACGGAAGTCTGGCTCTGCATCGGGCTTTCTATAGCGGTTCTCGTCATCTTCGTTCTTTTTTACAATAAGCTCTTCGCGGTCACTTTTGACGAGGATTTCGCCCGGGCTGCCGGCATGAAGGTGGATGCTTTCAACCTGATGATTGCCGTCGTGGTGGCAGTGATTATCGTCCTGGCCATGAACCTGGTCGGTTCCCTTCTGATCTCCGCCCTGATCGTTTTCCCTGCCATGTCGGCCATGCGGATATATAAGAGTTTCCGCTCTGTCACAATCTGCGCCGCGGTGGTCTCCGTCATCTGTGCGGTCACCGGCATCCTGGTTTCCATCGTCGCCGACACTCCTGTCGGCAGCACTATTGTTGCCGCCGACATCGCAGCCTTTCTGGTTTTCTCCCTCATCGCGAAAATCAGAAAATGATCCCCCTTCAGATTGCTCCGAAGGGGGCTTTTGGGAATTTACTTTACTGTTTCCACCTTGATCGTATTGGTATTCCCCGGCTCGCCGTTAATCTGCCCGCCGGTCAATACTACGTTGTCTCCCCGCTCCAGGCTGAATATGTCTTTCGCCAGCTTCAAATCCTGCCAGAACATGACATCGATGGATGAATAGGACTCCGTCAGCACCGGCGTAACGCCCCAACTCATGTTCAGCTTGCGCCAGGCTTTGTCGCTGACGGTGGTACCGATAATATTCACCGGGCAGCGGAACCGGCTCACCATCCGGGCCGTCCGTCCGGAAATGGAATTCACCACAATGGCTTTGGCCTTCACATCCACCGCCATGGAACAGGTGGCGTGGGAAATCGCGTCCAGATTGTTGTGGATCTGGAATTCCATCGTCCGGAAGCGTTCCGCGTAATCAATGCCCTTCTCCGTGAATTCCGCGGTTTCCGCCATGACTTTGACGGCCTGGACAGGATACTTGCCCGCAGCGGTTTCCCCGCTCAGCATGATGGCGGAGGAACCGTCGTACACGGCATTGGCCACGTCAGAGATTTCCGCCCGCGTGGGCCGCGGATTCTGGATCATGCTTTCCAGCATTTCCGTTGCGGTGATCACCCGCTTGCCCAGCATCCGGCATTTGCTGATCAGGTACTTCTGCAGGGCCGGCACCTCCATGAACGGAATCTCCACGCCAAGGTCTCCCCGAGCAACCATGATGCCGTCCGCCACTTCGCAGATTTCCTCAATCTTGTCAACGCCGCTGCGATTCTCGATCTTGGCAATCAGGTCAATGTCCTTCCCGCCGTTGTTGTCCAGCAGCTCCCGGATTGCCAGCACGTCCTGCTTGCAGCTGACAAAGGATGCTGCCACGAAATCAATGTCATTTTCGATGCCGAAAAGAAGGTCCTTGGCATCCTGGTCGGACAGGAATTTCTGCTTCAGTACTTTCCCCGGGAAGTTCATGCTCTTCCGGTCGCTCAGCACGCCGCCGCAGGCAACCGTACAGACCACGTCGTCCCCTTTAATCTCGGCCACCTTCAGGATAACCAACCCGTTGTTGATCAGCACGGTATCCCCGGGGTTCAGTTCTTCCGTCAGCTTCCGGTAGGTCACCGCCACCCTGGTTTCATCCCCGACGATATTGTCCGTCGTCAGCGTGAAGGTGGCCCCGTCTTTCAGGGTTACCGGCCCGTTGGCAAAGGTCTTGATCCTGTATTCCGGGCCTTTGGTGTCCAGCATAATGGCGATGGGCAGATTCAGTTTGTCTCTTACCTTTTTGATCAGGTCAATCCGCCGCTGATGCTCTTCCTGGGTTCCGTGGGAAAAGTTCAGGCGGGCCACATTCATGCCTGCCAGGCATAGCGCAGTCAGGGTCTCTTCATCTTCACAGGCCGGGCCAATGGTACAGATAATCTTTGTTTTACGCATAGGTTCCTCCTGATATTCTGCAGTTTTTCTGTACGTCCATTGTATGCCAGGATACTGAAAACGTCAAGAAAAAAAGGGCTTCCGCCCTTTTTATACCGCCCTGGCATAGCTGATTTCACGCAGCCGGTTGTTGTACCGGGAATCCAGGCACATCCAGATCTCCGCATCTTCAAAGCTCCGGAAATTCGGAATCCGCTGGGGCGGGTTCAGACCCACCCGTTCATATTCCATCCGAACATACTGCCAGGGCCGCAGTTCCGGCATTTCATACTCCCCGTCAGAAAGAAACAGCAGCGCCGAATTGATGGACGCGATCGTCTGTGCATTCATGGGTCTTGTCATTTTTATTTCCTCCTTCCGGCTTTTCCGGCCTCTTCCAGAATCCGCATCTGTTTTTCTGTGGGAATCTGGCTGTCTTTCAGTTTTCCGATCACCCGGCCGACGCAGCGCACATCCTGCTGCCCGTCAAAGGTCATCGTCCTGTAAGCAGGATTATGGGAATGCAGCCCGTCTTTCCGGTACTCCTTGATGTATCCTTCCCCATCCACCAGGAAGATGCCGATCTCCCCGGGTTTCAGTTCTCCCGTGTGCTGCACCAGCACCAGTTCCCCGTCCATAAACGTAGGCGCCATGCTGTCCCCGTTCACGGGAATCACCTCATCGGCCCGTTCGGTGTCCGCATCCCGGATCAGGAACATTTCCTCTCCCCGGGTTTCTTCCAGCAAATATCCGGTTCCCGCGGCGGCACACAAGTCGTTCCGGTAGACAGGTATTACCTGTTCCAGAGTTTCCTTCCGAAGCTTTTCCGCCCGTTTCCCGGCCAGCATTTCCATCTGCCACTCAACGATTTCCCGGTCACCTTCCTCCAGGGCGAGGAATTTCTCCAGCACGCGCTTTTCCACTGCGCTGCGGCTCTCCTTCAGCCCGAAGAAGGCGCCCAGCGGCATTTTCAGGGCCCGGCACAGGTCAGGAACCCGGTCCAGATCCGGCCGGGAATGCCCGGTTTCCCATCCGGCCAGCGTGTTCCGGCTGACCCCCAGCAGGGCGGCCAGCTCCTCCTGGCTGAGCCCGGCCGTTTTCCGGCGGGTGCGGATCACGGCAGCATAATCCGCACCCGCCCTGCCGGCTTTCACATTCCCGGCCATCCGCTCACCCCTTCCGCTTCGATGACTGTATCTTATCACAGTTTGTTTCACATGTCAACATTTTTATTAACTTTTGTTTATATTTGTAACATTTCCTTCATTTTTACTGCTTCCGGGCAGAAAAAAGCGGCTGTTGTGTTTCAAATCACAACAGCCGCCGTCGACCGCCGGGCTCAGTTTTCCAGCACCACACAGTCCTTCAGGATATAATTGAAAGACGGCTGGGAACTGTTTTCATTCTCCGTAAATCCATTTCGAAGGTCAATGGTGTCATTCGGATCATTCACACGGACACCAGTGTAGTTTCCCCTGAAAACATCCACCCTTCCCGCCTTGAAGTTTTTGATCACGTTGTTCAGCTTTTCTTCGGTTCCGGCGGCCGCCACATAGCGGTTCAGCTCCAGCATCTGAACCCAGTCGTCCGAGAAACCGGCGCTCATGTCCCTGCCGTGGACATTGCCGGAAACATACGATTCAATTTCCTCATGCTGGATCACGGCGTTGACCGCCCCTTTGATATAGGGGTACCAGAATGTTCTCAGGCTGACCAGCGCCGTGGTGGGTGCAACATCCATCATGCTCTGATGGTATCCCACATAGTACACCCGGGTGCCGTTCTGGGCCGCTTCTTCGCAGGCAATGGCCGGAGCCATGGTATTCGTATGCTGGCTGATGATGATGCATCCCTCTGCGATCAGCTCGCGGGCCCGCTGTTTCTCCAGGTTGTAACTGCTCCAGGTTCCGGTTTTCCGGACGCGCATGGATGCTTCCGGCGCCACGCTGCGGATTCCCAGCAGGAAAGCGGTATAACC
>Ga0265298_10002432_pt1 | contig 25921 bp, 20 predicted proteins | sample AusTroGonzalo_MG_3_FD_193486 | JGI IMG/M metagenome (GOLD analysis project Ga0265298, IMG submission 193486) | Bovine rumen microbial communities from tropical cattle in Woodstock, Queensland, Australia - Gonzalo_01 | ecosystem: Host-associated > Mammals > Digestive system > Stomach > Rumen ...
TGCCTGAGTCGGCCAGGATAATCGCCTGGTCCTCATAGCTGTTGGTCATGCGGTATATCATGATGCCGTAGAGCTTGCCCGTCTCCATGTCCTTCTTCTGGACATAGATGTTCGAGCCCGGTATGCCGTCGTAGAACACGCCCTCTGGAATTTCCAGTTCGGGACTCTTCTGCTTCATCGACAGCAGCAGCTGCATGAACGACTTGTTAGCGTTCGGGCCTATGACGTTCTGGAAGTAGAACGACGCGATGGCTATCAGCACCACGATGACGATGAGTCCTCGGAACGCCTGCATCAGCGAGATGCCGGCAGCCTTGATGGCCGTCAGCTCCGACGATTCGCCCAGGTTACCGAAGGCGATGAGGCTCGACAGCAGGATGGCCAGCGGCAGTGCCTGCGGCATCAGCATCAGTCCCATGTACCAGAAGAACTGTGCCATCACCTCCAGCGACAAACCTTTGCCAATCAGATCGTCCACGTAACGCCACAGGAACTGCATCATCAGCACAAACTGGCAGATGAAGAACGTTCCCACAAACAGTAGTCCGAACTGCTTGACAATAAACAGGTCTAATTTCTTAATCCGAAACAAGTCTTTTACCTTATTACTTTTTACCTTTTTACTTTTTTTCCTTCTACAGCCCGCTTACCTGGTGCAGACGCTCCATGTTGCCGTCCCACAGCTCGTGCAGGTCGTCGATGTCGTCGGCAGGCGCATAGTCCGTGACGTACAGGCAGAGGTCGCCTGTCAGTTCGCTGCGTCCGATGCGTATCTCCCAGTAGGCCTCCGGGTCTTCCTCGTCCACCCAGCGCAGTCGGATGTGGCTGGGCTTCTCCTGTTCCGTGATGCGGGCCCTCAGTGTGTGATGGTCTGTCCAGACCTCGCCCCATGTCAGGTCAATCACGTTCTCCTCCACTTCATCTATATTGTCTGCCAGCCAGCGCTCCAGTCCGTGCAGGGTGCCTATCTGCTCCCACACCAGACTCTGCGACTTTGCCGTCAGCGGGTACTCCAAATTCAGTCTTTCTTTCTTCATATATGGTGTGTCAATAAAGGTTCTTGGCTGGGGCCAAGCGGCTAAAAGCCGAGCGAATGTTATGTTTACCGTGGCAAAATTACAACTTTTTTCGCGAAAAATAAAATTTTTGCATAGAAATTTTGGCAGTTCCAAAAAAAGTAGTACCTTTGCACCCGCAAAACGCAAAATGATGGCGGGATAGCTCAGCTGGTTAGAGCGCATGATTCATAATCATGAGGTCGCCGGTTCAATCCCGGCTCCCGCTACCAAGCCGATAAACGAGTTACAGAAATGTGACTCGTTTTATGTTTTCTAATCAATATTTCGGGGACTGCCTTGTCCCACTATATCAACGTAGTCTTGCTGATTGGTCTCGTTTTGTAAAAATGCGAATTATAGAAAAAACGGATTGGTTCTTAAAAACATCAAAGCTGTTACTTGGAAGTAGTTTACATTTCGAGATGTAGTCTTCATCCAATTTATATGAGTTTACGTCATTCATTTGTCGTTATAATGCGAACGCAGCGACACCACGGAGACGTAGACTTCGAGGTCGTGGATTTCGTAGATCATGCGGTACTGCTTGTTGATGCGGCGGCTCCACGTTTCTTCAAACTTGAAGTGGCGCAAGTGTTCCACCTGCCCCGTGCCTGTGCGCGGATGTTCCTGCAGTTCAAGCAACATATTGGCAATCTTTTTGAGGGTTTTCTTGTCGCCACTACGCTTGATGACGGCAAGCTCTGTTTTCGACTGCTCAGAAAGAAGAACAAGGTAGGCCATCACTTAAAGGGAGTTGATGAACGACATAACGTCCTCCTTGTTCTCAAGTCGCGTAAACTTCGCCTGAGGGCTGTGAGCACGACGAATGTCATCCTCTACGGCCTTTACATTGCGGCTGTCGGCAAAGAACTCGTCGCCAGAGGGGCTTACCTCGTAAGGGTCGGCATCATGCGTCGGTTCTAGCAGTTTGCCTGCCAGCCAATTGCGGTCGCTCTTCGAGAGCGATAGGCTCTCGATGTAGGCCCAAAGCTTGTTTGTTGCTATAGTTGCCATAATGGTAATGATTATATTTCCGCTGCAAAATTAAGCATAAAAACCGATACTTCAAAATTAAAACAGGAAAATATCTGTTTTGATGTGCTCTCTTTTGTGGACAGTAGGACAGTAGAACTTGGTGCAAAGGTAAGTATTCTTTGCGATACAGACAAATAATCGACTGAAAAGATTGTTAAAGAATACGCTTAACAGGGTGATGGGTGACAGATGAAACATAAATTATGAAAAATCTCACGCGTACCGCTCGAGCGCATAATGCGCCCAGGTGTACATACGCACATGTGCGCGGTACGCGCAAGAAGTTTGAAAAATATACTTTCATCTGTCACCCGTCACCAAACGTTTCTGCTCTATGACTTTGTCATAGAGCTATAGAGATATGGATAGTGGACAGAAGAAATAGTGCACGATTTTTGAAAAATACTCCATGACTTTTGCGAAATACTCCATGAGTATTTTTCAAAAGTCGTTGAGTATTTCCCCAAAGTCGGCTTTAGGGGGAAACGCGATATTTTTTTGAGAATTTCAAAACATACTCACCATACTCACCCACGAAACGCGAAATGCCCATCTACAAAGACTTTGCGAGAGGTTTGCCCTCGCGAGATACTCACCAAGGCAGTCACCCAGGTACTCACCATCAGGGTGAGTTTGAAGTGCGCCCCAATGAACCACGCCTCAAAATTACAGTCGTTCAGGTGACCTGCTGGGTGAGCGTCTGGGTGAGTATCTGGGTGAGTGTCTTTTGATGCGAATCCCTTTGTTTATCGGCCTTTTAGCCTAGTTGGGTGAGTATGGTGAGGGTGTTTTCAAAATTGTTATGCTTTGATTGTGGGAATCACGGGGTCTATTGATTATTCTGATTATCCGTGATTAATTGTCTTTTTTCTTCGCATCCAAATGATATGTGAAACTAATGTTGAAGTAGTGATGACGGAAGTCCTTCCACGAGGTGCTGTGCTGATAGGCGGAGCGTTCGCTGTGGAAACTGTCCTGATTGTTCAGTATGTCCTCGAACTCCAGTTTCAGTTGAGCCTTGTTCTTCAAGACCTTCCATGTGACGGCTGCATTCCAGAGCAGCAGGTTGCGGTTCATTGACTGAGCCGCATAGCCTCGGCGGGTGGTCTCGGTGAGGTCGGACGCGAAGACGAAGTTGCTTATGGTCGCCTCGGCTTTGATGCCGAATTGGTTGTCCCAAAGCGTGGTGTTCTGTTCTGGCGAGGCAGAGAAGCGCAGGCGGTCGGCCTCTATCTTGGCGAACACGGAGGCCTTGAGCCAGTTTTTGTCGAAGGAGAGGGCGAGGCGGTCTTTGGGGTGAAAGTTGTTCTGGCGGTTCAACGTCCGCTCGTTCTGCGTGGGCAGCAGGGTCAGGTAGCCGTAGTGTTGCCCGGTGTTAAGTCGGAAGTCGTTCTCCAAGCGGAATATTTCGCCAAGTGCTTGGTCTATATTGAGACGGTACTCCCATGTACGACTGCCACAGACGTTCTCGGGACGGCTGACGTAGACAGCGGTCGCAGGGTTGTAGCTGAGGGCCGTCACGCGGTCGCGGTCGCTGGTATTAAAGTTGATGCTGGCACTGAGTGAAGTTTGGCTGCGGGCGAGCATCATGTTGTATGAGAGTCTTACGTTGTGACTGTGAGTGTCTTTCAGGCCAGGGTTCCCTTCGGTAATAAAGAGTGGATCGGTGAGGTCTCGGTAGCCGATGGTCTGTAAGAGTCTTGGTTTCGATGTGCTGAAACCGTAGTTCAGTTCAAAGCCTACCGTCTTGCTTAGTTTCAGCGTTGTCCGTAGCGACGGGTCTACGAGGAAGGAGTGGCGCACGGCGGCAGTATCGAGCATTCCGCGCTGGTAGTCTTGGCTCTCACGCAACCATCTGGCCTTGACGCTGGGCATGATTTGCAGTGGGGCGAGATTGATGGTTGAAGCCAGTTGCAGTGAGTGACCGTTGATTGTGTAGTGGTCTTGATAGGAGTTTGCAGCATCCGCCACTCCGTCGGTCATGAAGTCGCGGTCGTTTTTTTCGTGCCTGTAATTGAAGTTGTATTGCAGCTGCATCATCCATTTCTTGGTGAGCCAGCGGGCGTGATGTGCCTCGGCTCCTGCCTTGAAATTTGAGGTCGGCGAGGTGGAATACTGGCTTAACTTTGAGGAATTGAGCGAGGCGATGTGCGAGGTGACGGTGCGTTCGGTCCAGTCGTTGCTCTTTCCGCTAGTATAGTTCAGCTGGATGCTTGCACCGAGCGAGCCGTCTTTGACGTAGTGTTCCCATCCGGCTCTTGTGCTGAGCGCGGTCTCGTGTCCGTCGCTGCGGCTTCCCACGTATTGTGAGAGTGTCGGCATGTAGCCGCTCGCTGCCATTTCCTCTTGCTCCGTAGTTTGCCTATTGTGCGAGCGTTTGTTCTTATGCCCCACGCCGGCACTCAGGGAAAATGTGTTCAGTGAGTCTTTGGCCCAGCGCAGGTCGGCGTTCAGGCGCGGGTTCTGCTTGTGGTCGCTGTGGTACGTCTCGCTTGCGGTGCGCGTCGCGGCGGTGTTGGGCAGGTAGTTCTCCGTCTCCGCGTGTGAGTTGCCCCAGTTGTCTTCATGGTCTAAAGCGCCCGTGACAGAGTATTGGCTTTTCATCTCCTGCGTGCCCTCTTTCCTGTTCCACTTGTGCTGATAGCCGGCGGCTCCGCCTTGGTCATGTCCGTAGCCGTCGCCCCAGCTGCTGCTCCATCCGTTCATGCTCTTGCTGATACTCTTGTCGATGTTGTTGGCATTGGCGAACACCATTACGGGGTCAGTCTTGGAGAGGCGGTTCATCGTTACTTCGCCCTCGTAGTACTCCGGCGTCTGATAGCCCACCTTCACGTCGCCATACCAGCGGTCGAGGAAGCCGGGCTTAATGGTGAGGTCGAGCACCATGTCCTGTGTGCCGTCGTCGCGGCCTGTGCGCTCCGAGAACTCCGATGCCTTGTTGTACGCCTTGATGTCCTGCACGGCCTCGGCGGGCAGTTGCTTCATCAACTGGTCGCCGCCCATCATGCCCTCGCCGTCCATCGTCAGGCGGATGGGCTTGCCGTTCCATGACATTTTGCCTTCGCCATCAACCTCCACGCCCGGCAGTTTCCTGATAAGTTCGTCGAGCCGTGCGCCCTCCTGCAAGTGAAATGCCTCGGGATGGAACACGATGGTGTCGCCCCGCACGGTAAAGCGTCGGGCGCGTCCCGTCACCTCCACCATCTTCAGCATCTGCGGCGATATCTTCAGTTCTATATCGCCGATGTCGAGCGTGTCCTTACGGCTGTCGCTGAATACCAGCACCGTCTTTGACTTCGAGTAATAGCCCAGCATCGAAGCCTCGATGGTGCACTTTCCGTCGGCATGCAGGCAGAACACACCCAATGAGTCGGCCTTGCCCCATACCCACGATGACCCCATGTCGTATTTCTGCGTTAGCGTCACCGAGGCATCAGGCAGCGGTTCCTTCGTCTCAGCGTCTACCACGCGACCCTTCACGATGTCGGCGTAAACAGATGGAGAGCCGAAGAGTATTGCAACGAAAGCGAAGATAATGTTGATGAATGTATGCTTGTTCATTATTGCTTTTATAAGATAATATTTTTTTATATATGCGTTGGCTTCGCGGAAATAGGGCACAGACTCTGTGTCAAACTAAATCGGCTTCAAAGGTAAGTATTCTTCGCGATACAGACAAATAATCGCTTAAAAAGATTGTTAAAGAATATACTTAACAGGGTGGCATTTGAGTGTAACAGATACAGATGGATACACTTGTTTTTATAAAATCCTCACGCGTACCGTGTGTGCGCGGTACGCACGAGAAGTCTTGGAAATCATCTGTTACATCTGTATCTGTATCTCCTGGCAGATGTAGTTGGTGCAAAGGTAAGGAAAAAATATGGAACGGCCAAAGGAAAACGCTTTTTTCTTTGGATAAATCAGGACTTTTTCGTAACTTTGGCTACGCCGAACTTACTTTGCACTCGGAAAAGCTCAAATAAATTTGGCTTTTCACTCGTTTTTTCGTAACTTTGCACATGAAACTGAACAGCTATAAACATGACCACGATGAAATTGATTGTTTCGATATTTCTTTCTGCTCTCTGTGCTACGGGACTGGCACAGCAGAATGCTGCGTTCGCGAATTTGGATGTGATTGACCGTCAGGTGATTCCTGAAGACACGGCCCTGCGCCGAGGGGTGTTGGACAACGGTCTGACATACTACGTGCGTCGTTGCGAGTTACCGGAGAACCGCGTGTTCTTCCGTCTGCTGCAAAAGGGCGGCTCCATGGTGGAACGCGACAACGAGCGCGGCATCGCCCACTTCACGGAGCACATGATGCTCAAGAGCACCAAGCACTTCCCTAACGGTGGCGTGCAGCCCTTCATGCTGCGCAACGGCATTAAGGTGGGACCCGACGTGAACGGCTTGACGGGCTTCAACACCGTGCAGTATCTGCTGAACGACATTCCGGCCGACAACCGTCTGCTGGTGGACTCCTGTCTGTTGCTGCTGCGCGACTGGGCCGCCGACATCGTCATTGAGGATCAGGGCGTGGAGTCTGAGCGTAACGTGATTGTGGAGGAGTGGCGCATGAGAAACAATGTGTCGTTTGCCGACCAGATGCGCAACGACTTCTTTGCCAACTCCGCCTACGCTGAACGCATTCCCATTGGCGACCTGAACATCGTGCAGACGTGTAAGCCTAAGCTCATACGTGCTTTCTATAAGCGGTGGTACCAGCCGCAAAACCAGGCGGTTATCGTTGTCGGCAACATTGACCCCGACGCGATGGTAGAGAAGATTCGCAACCTCTTCGGCGACCTGAAGCGGGGCAAGACACCTGTGCCCGTTCCGCCCTCACTGCCCGTCATCGAGCAGCCGCAAGTGTCGTTCTATCAGGACGCCCAGCTGCCCGTCAACTCGCTGCTGATGCTGCTTCGCCTGCCTGAAGATGCCTACGGGCCAAAATACGGGGTGGGGGACATGCGTGCCCAGAAGCTGCGCGACGAGCTGAAAGTCATTCTGACCAACAGACTGAAAGACCTGCAGGCACAGGACAGGGAGATTATGAGTGTTGAGTCGATGTCCATGCCGCTGGCCGATGCCGGGCAGATCATGCTCTTCAACCTCAATGCCGCCACCGAGCGCTGGCCGCAGACGCTCGAGGCGCTGTGCAAGCAGTTGGAGTATCTGCGTCGCAACGGCTTTACCGACGACGACATTAAGCACCTGAAGCTCTACTCCGCCCCCGAGTACAATGCCGATTCGACGGCCATCATCATGACAGATACGGCGATGGTAAAATCTACGGACCCTAACGGCAGTTCGAAGTGGATAGACTTCTGTAGCGACCATTTCTATAAAGGGCGTGCTGTCAAGGACCGTGTAGCTGTGCAACTGGTTGAGCGTCATGTCAATAGGACGATTACTCCTGAGCAGCTTCACCAGGCGCTGCTCGACCTGACCGACGGGCGCAACATGCTCCTCTTCGAACTGTTCCCCAAGAACGCCGCGCTACCCACGAAAGATGAGGTGTTGGCCGTCTACGACCGTGTGCGACAGATGTCGGACGACGAGCTGTCCAGCGCTGTGGTGAAGAAGGCCGAGAAGCTGAAGCCTCTCAATTCCGACAGCCTCGAGATAGCTACCGTGCCAGGCACCGTCACCAGTAGGAAGGTGCTCAACGACAGCATTACCGAGCTGCGGCTCTCAAACGGTGTCAAGGTGGTGCTGTGGCAGACGAAGGTGACGGACAATGCGGTTCACGTTATGCTGAAGCGTCCGCAAGGCTACTCTGCATTGAAGGACGATGAACGTTTTTATGGCTCGATCCTCCTCTCCGGGGGCGTCCGGCGCTATGAATGGTGGGGTGGGTCGCCTGGTGTCAGCGTCAAACCCTATGAAGACGTCATCGACACACAGTTCTACGACATGAGTAAGGCCGAACCGTGCATGAAGAACCTCTATGCTGTGCTCACCTCGACCGAGGTCGACTCCGTGGCCGTCGAGGAACATCTGCGGAAGATTCGGACAATGGCAGTCGAGGGGCAGAACCCCGTGGCGCAGGCTGTCTTGCGCGTCAACAACATCCCTGTAGCCGACACCCGCCGCTATCTGCCACCCACGCCCGAGGAGGCTGCCACCTATACCGTCGACCGCTTCCGTAAGGTTGTGAAGGATTACTATTCGAACTACAACGGTTCTGTCGTGCTTGTTCAGGGCGAGTTCGATGCCGACAGCATCATGCCCGGCCTGCTGAAGTACGTTGCTGCCCTGCCGTCGAAGCTGGAACCCGTGAAGTGTGCTGTCTGGCCCTCAGACCATTACAAGACCGTCAACAGTACCGTCGTGGAGAAGATAGAGAACACGACGCCCATCTGCCAGACAACCCTGTGCTATACGTGGGAGCAGGACTTCCGGTACACGGAGCTCTCGCATGCCCACAACCAGGTGCTGCAGAGCGTGTTAAGCCAATTGCTGTTCAGCATTCTGCGCGGTCAGCATAGCGATGTCTATACGCCCAACTGTTCGGTGAAGGACGACCAGCTGCCCCTGCACCGCATGATGTGTGTCATCAGCTTCACCTGCGACCCCAAGCAGCGTGAGCGCATTGCCGAGGACGTCAAGAAACTCGTCGGCGACATGGCCGACGGTGACCTCATCACGCAGAACCTGATTGACAGTTATGTGATGGAGGTGGAGAAAAACAAGGCCGTCTATAAGGGCAACGACTACCAGGATCGTCTAATATATCTGGACCGCGAGCTCGGCGTGATTCCTGAGGTGAAGGGCGATGATACCTACGTCCGACAGGTGACACCGGCTTCGCTGAGAGCACACGTGAAGCAACTGCTGAAGAAGGGTAACCTCCATGTGGGCTACCTGACGACGGAGTGAGGGAAAGTGAAAAAATAAAAGTGTAAAAAGGTAAAAAATGAAAGGGGAAAAAGGCGAAAAATCAAAAAGGTGAAAGGGTAAAAAAGAAAGCGGGCGAATTGTTTGGCAGTTCGCCCGAATTTTATTAATTTTGCACCCTGTTTTCATATATAACGTTATATTACAATGTCAGAGAGTAAAAAGATTAAGACGGCGCTCGTTTCCGTGTTCCACAAGGACGGTCTGGACGAGCTGCTGAAGAAGCTGAATGAAGAAGGTGTGAAGTTCCTGTCTACCGGTGGTACGCAGAGCTTCATCGAGTCGCTGGGCTACAAGTGCGAGAAGGTGGAAGACCTGACGACGTACCCCAGTATTCTTGGCGGTCGCGTGAAGACGCTCCATCCGAAAGTGTTCGGAGGTATCCTGGGTCGTCGCGACAATGAGGGCGACCGTGAGCAGATGGCCAAGTACGAGATTCCCGAGATTGACCTCGTGGTTGTCGACCTCTATCCCTTTGAGCAGACCGTAGCCAGTGGTGCTTCGGAGGCTGATATCATCGAGAAGATCGATATCGGCGGAATCTCGCTCATCCGTGCTGCTGCCAAGAACTTCAAGGACGTGGTCATCGTACCCTCAAAGGCTGAGTACGGCGTACTGACCGACATTCTGAACAAGCAGGGTGCCGAGACAACGCTGGAGCAGCGCCGCATGTTCGCTACCCGTGCCTTCGGCGTGAGCTCACACTATGACACAGCCATCAATGCATGGTTTGAGAAATAGTCAAATAGTAAATAGTCAAATAGTAAATTAGAATGGGATTTTTCAGTTTCGTCCAGGAGATTGCCATGGACCTTGGAACGGCCAACACCATTATCATCAGTGATGACAAGATAGTGGTTGACGAGCCCTCCGTAGTAGCCCTCGACCGCCGCACCGACAAGATGATTGCCGTGGGCGAGAAGGCTAAGATGATGTATGAGAAGACGCATGACAACATACGTACCATCCGTCCGTTGCGTGACGGTGTGATTGCTGACTTCTCGGCCTGCGAGCAGATGATGCGCGGACTGATTAAGATGGTGCACACGGGTAACCGCCTGTTTGCCACCTCGCTGCGCATGGTCATCGGTGTGCCTTCGGGCTCTACCGAGGTTGAGCTGCGCGCTGTGCGTGACTCTGCCGAGCATGCCGACGGCCGTGACGTCTACCTGATTTTCGAGCCTATGGCTGCTGCCATCGGTATCGGTATTGACGTGGAGGCTCCCGAGGGTAACATGATTGTCGACATCGGCGGCGGTACCACCGAGATTGCCGTGATTTCACTGGGCGGCATCGTGGCCAACACCAGCATCAAGGTGGCTGGCGACGACCTGAACACCGATATTCAGGAGTACATGTCGCGTCAGCACAACGTCCGTGTGTCGGAGCGTATGGCTGAGCGTATCAAGATTAACGTCGGCTCGGCGCTGACTGACCTTGGCGATGAGGCTCCCGAGGACTATGTGGTTCACGGCCCGAACCGTATCACGGCTCTGCCTATGGAGGTGCCCGTATGCTATCAGGAGATAGCCCACTGCATCGACAAGACTGTGGCCCGCATTGAGGCCGCTGTGCTGGCAGCGCTGGAGAATACACCGCCTGAACTGTATGCCGATATCGTAAAGAACGGTATCTATCTGACGGGTGGCGGCGCTCTGCTGCGTGGTCTGGCCAAGCGTCTGACCGACAAGATCAACATCCCCTTCATCGTAGCCGAGGATCCGCTCCACTGCGTGGCTCGCGGTGCAGGCATCGCCCTGAAGAATGTTGACCGTTTCTCGTTCTTGATGAGATAAGAAATAAGAAGTGAGGAATCTGCTTGCTTTCCTGGCTAAATATCATCACTGGCTGCTGTTCGTTGTACTCGAGGTGGTCAGTGTTGTGTTGCTGTTCCAATACAACAGCTACCAGGGAAGCGTGTGGTTTTCTTCGGCTAACTACGTTGCCGGACATGTCTATGAGGCAGATGCGTCGGTGCGCCAGTTCTTCTCGCTGACACGTGTCAACAAGGAACTGGCGGAGCGCAACTTCTATCTGGAACGGCAGGTCACCCAGTTGCGCCGTCTCTACGGCGAACTGACGGCCGACACGACGGTGCAGCAGCGACAGGAGCTGGAGTTCCTGAGCCGCTTTGAGCTGATTCCGGCCAAGGTGGTCAGCAACTCGGTGGATCGGCCGGAGAACCTCATCACGATTGACAAGGGCAAGGCCGACGGCGTGGAACGTGACATGGGCGTGGCCTGTGGCAACGGCATCGTCGGCGTTACCTATATGGTGAGTGACCATTACACCGTCGTCATTCCCGTGCTGAACGCCAGTTCCTCTCGCATCAGCTGTAGTATCCGTGGACGCGGATACTTCGGTTACCTGCGATGGGACGGGGGCGACCCTGCCGTGGCCTACCTTGAGGACGTGCCGCGACATGCCCGCTTCAAGCGGGGCGACTGGGTGGAGACAAGTGGCTTTTCGGCCATCTTCCCTCAAGGTGTGCTGGTGGGTAAGATTGAGACGATTTACAATTCAGCCGACGGCTTGAGCTACAGGCTGAAGGTGCGGCTGTCGACAGACTTCGCCTGTCTGCGCGATGTCTGTGTTATCAGCGACAAGAGTATCGCCGAGCGCTCACGCCTGTTGAACCAGGTGAGGGACTCGCTGACAATGAAACCAGAATAGACTATGGCTGTTGAGACATTAAGACGACTTGCGGTATTCCTGGCGCTGATGTTGGCACAGGTACTGGTATTCAACCATATCCGGCTGTTCGGATATGCCATGCCGTTGCTGTATGTCTATTTCGTCATCACCACACGTCGTGGCTATCCGCGTTGGGCCACGCTGCTGTGGAGCTTCTGCTTGGGACTCGTCATCGACATTTTCTCTAATACGCCAGGTGCTGCTGCGGCATCGATGACACTGGTGGGACTGCTTCAGCCCTACTTGTTGGAGCTGTTCGTGTCGCGCGAGGCTGCTGCCAACCTGAAAGTGTCTGCCTCCAGCATGGGATGGATTAAGTTCCTGACGCTGGCTGCCATGCTGACGCTCGTCCACTGTATGGCGTTCTTCTCATTGGAGATGTTCACGTTCGTCGATTGGCTGACGTGGACATTCTGCGCACTGGGCAGTGCGCTGCTTACGCTGATTCTGGTTCTGGGTTTAGAGTGCGTGCGTAAATCATGAATGACTTCTCTCTGGAGAAACGCCGCTTTGTCATTGCCGGCGTCACCGTCCTCATTGTCGTTGTGTATATTATCCGCCTGTTCTCGTTGCAGGTGACCAGCGACGACTATAAGAAGAGTGCCGACTCCAACGCTTTCCTGAAGAAAATTGACTACCCCTCGCGCGGTGTCATCACCGACCGCAACGGCAAGCTGCTGGTGTTCAACCAGCCCGCCTATGACATTATGGTGGTGATGAACGAGACGGTGGACCGCCTTGACACGCTGGCCTTCTGCGAGGCTATCGGTATCAGTCGCGAGGAGTTCGACCAACGCATGGCCGCCATCAAGGACCGTTCGCGTAACCCCGGCTATTCGCGGTTCACCCAGCAGATATTCATGAGTCAGCTCAGCGACCATGATTTCAGTATTTTCCAGGAGAAGATGTATCGCTTCCCCGGCTTCTATGTTCAGCGTCGCAGTATCCGTCAGTACGGATACCCCATTGCCGCCCATGTGCTGGGTGATGTTGCGGAGGTGTCTCCTGCCGACATTGAGAAGGACGACTACTACCAGCCCGGTGACTATATCGGTAAGCTGGGCGTTGAACGCTCATACGAGAAACAGCTGCGTGGTGAGAAAGGTGTGCAGATTCTGCTGCGCGATGCTCACGGTCGTATCCAGGGCCGCTATAAGAATGGCGCCTTGGACCGTCGTCCGAAGCCCGGCAAGAACCTGACGCTTGCCATCGACTACAAGCTGCAGGAACTGGGTGAGCGACTGATGCGCGGTAAGATCGGTTCCATCGTGGCCATCGACCCGCAGACAGGCGAAATCCTCTGTATGGTGTCATCGCCAACCTACGACCCCCGTCGCATGGTGGGACGCCAGCGCTCGAAGAACCATATGGAACTGAGCCGTAATGTGTGGAAACCCCTGCTGAATCGCAGTATCATGGGACTCTATCCGCCGGGTTCGACATTCAAGACATCGCAGGGCCTGACCTTCCTGAGCGAGGGCATCATCACGCCCTCGACACCCTATCCCTGTTCCCATGGCTTCAACTTCAAGGGCCTGCATGTGGGCTGCCACGGACACGCAGCGCCGTTGCCGTTGGTACCGGCACTGTCGACATCGTGTAACGGCTTCTTCTGCTGGGGACTCTACCACATGATTAATACGAGAATCTCAAAATATGGTTCCGTGCAGAATGCCATGAACACCTGGCGTGACTACATGGTCTCTATGGGTTTCGGCTACCGGCTTGGTGTTGACCTGCCGGGCGAGAAGCGTGGTCTTATCCCCAATGCGGAGTTCTATGACAAAGCGTATAAGAAGTCGTGGAACGGATTGACCGTTATCTCCATCTCCATCGGTCAGGGCGAGGTGCTGCTGACACCGCTGCAGATTGCCAATCTTGGTGCTACCATTGCCAACCGTGGCTACTACTACGTGCCTCACGTGGTGCGTAAGGTCGAGGGTGAACCGTTGGACACCACGTTCACACGGAAACACTACACGAAAGCCAACCGCTCTGCCTACGAGTATGTGGTGAAGGGCATGCGCGCATCGGCCTTGGGCGGCACGTGTCACGAACTGTCGCGCTATGACTTTGAGGCTTGCGGCAAGACGGGTACGGCGCAGAACCGCGGTCACGACCATTCCGTCTTCATGGGCTTTGCACCGATGAACAATCCTAAGATTGCCGTCGCCGTCTATGTCGAGAACGGCGGCTGGGGTGCCACCTATGGCGTACCCTTAGGCGGTCTCATCATGGAACAGTATATTCACGGAAAACTCTCCGAGGCCTCAGAACGTAAGGCTGCGGAATTCTCACACAAGTCAATCAGCTATGGTTCGCACGACAGATAAGAAGCAGCCCGGTGTGCTGCGCTCACTCGACTACTGGACGATACTCATCTATATCGCCCTCGTCACCTTTGGCTGGATCAGCGTCTGCGGTGCCAGCTATACCTATGGCGATACTGACATCTTCTCGCTGGCCTCCCGTTCGGGCATGCAGATTGTGTGGATAGGCACGTCGCTGGTGCTTGGACTGGTAATCCTGCTGCTCGACGACCGATATTATGATATGTTCGCGTACATTATATATGCACTACTGCTATTACTGTTGTTCGCGACCATCTTCAACCCGCATACCATCAAGGGCTCCCGATCGTGGCTCGTCCTTGGCCCGTTGCGCCTGCAACCGGCAGAGTTTGCTAAGTTTGCCACGGCGTTGGCGCTGGCCAAGTTTATGAGCGTCTATGGCTATAACATACATAAGTGGAAAGACTTTGGAACCTCCTTGGCCATTGTCCTGGTGCCCATGCTCTTCATCGTCATGCAGCGTGAGACGGGCTCGGCACTGGTCTACTGCTCTTTTTTCCTGATGTTCTATCGTGAAGGCATGACGGGCAGCGTCCTGTTCACCGCCGTCGCCATGGTCATCTATTTCGTCGTTGGCATACGCTTCCAGGATGTTCTGCTTCTGAGTACCCCCACGTCGGTGGGCAAGTTCGTGGTGCTGTTGCTTATACAAATCTTCTCAATAGGCATGGTCTATGTCTATTGTCGCGAATGGCGTGTCACATGGCGACTCCTGGCAGTGACGCTTGGCGGCACGCTGATAGCGCTGCTCCTTTCTCTCTATGTCATACACTTCGACATTTACTGGGTTCAGATAGTCCTGTGTGTATTCCTGATTGGCTATCTGTTGTGGCAAGGGCTTGGTACGCGTATCAGGAATTATTTCTGGATAGCACTCTTCGCGCTGGGTTCCGTGCTCTTTTTCAATGTGGCGGACTACGGACTGAATCACGTTCTGCAGCCCCACCAGCGTACCCGCATCAATGTGCTGCTGGGCTTGGAAGAGGACTTGAGAGGTGCAGGCTATAATGTGCATCAGAGTGAGATTGCCATTGGCTCAGGCGGACTGGAAGGCAAGGGCTTTCTCAATGGTACACAGACAAAGCTGAAGTATGTGCCGGAGCAGGATACGGACTTTATCTTCTGTACCGTTGGCGAGGAGGAAGGCTTTGTCGGCTCAGCCGGTGTGTTGCTGCTTTTCATGGCGCTAATCCTGCGTCTCATCCATCTGGCCGAACGGCAACCTTACCGCTTCGGACGTATCTATGGCTACTGTGTGCTCAGCATCTTCCTGTTCCATGTCTTCATCAATGTTGGCATGGTGCTGGGTCTGACGCCTGTTATCGGCATTCCGTTACCGTTCTTCAGCTATGGCGGTTCGTCACTTTGGGGCTTCACCATCCTGCTGTTCATCTTCCTGCGTATGGATGCCGGCCGCAATCTTGTGCGGACGTAATGACTATTGTTTCTGCAGTTTGATGCCGAGGTCGACGATGCCTGACAGCACTTCCTTTCTCATGTGATGGTATATGGCGACGTCAATGGAGTCGCCCTCGCTGACGTTGAGGTCAGTCAGGTGATAGTGGTTCTGGATGTAGTTGAGGCCTTTCCCTTTTGCGATTCCATTCTTGTCGGCGATACTGCAGGTCAGAGTATCGATGCGTCTGGTGTTCTGCGACGAGTAGGGCGACATGTCTGTGTGTGACGGATAGATGGTCTGCTCAACAATCAGGCACAGGTCGGTAAAAGGATAATGGCCGTTGGTTCGTAATTCAACTTCTTCGTGTAGGATGGCAGCCGCCTTGGCAGGTGCGATGTGGAACCGCAGGGTGTCGGTGCGGTCCCAACCTTCAGACGATACGTGCTCGTACTGGTGATATACGGTTGCGCGGTTGCAGCCGACAAGTGTCAGTGCAACCGCAACCGTTAGAAGTATTGTTGACAGATTATTTCTGAGGCGGATTCTGTGGCGCATGCGGCTTTTTCTTCTTTTTCTTCTTCTTAGCCTTGTCGAAGCGGCTGATGTCACCGCCGGCCAGGTCAACCGTCGTCTTCTGAGGCTTCGGCTTACCGCCTTCATGCAGCGATTCGGGCTTCTCGCCGTGGCGGTTCATGTCGATAATCTGACGGGCACGCTCGGCACTGATGGTCTCCAGGTTGGCGGCAATGTTTTTGTCGGTGGAGTAGGTCACCAAGCCAGCCAGGATGTCGCTTTTGAAGAGATAGTAGTCGGAATCGAGTGTCTGCAGGATATGCTCGCGACCGGGCAGACGACGGCCAGCCTCGATATAGTCGTCGACCTCATAGTTCAGACAGCACTTCAGTTTGGCGCACATGCCTGCCAGTTTCTGCGGGTTCAGTGAGATGTCCTGGAAACGGGCGGCGTTGGTTGACACCGAGACGAAGTTCTTCATCCACGTGGCGCAGCACAGCTCACGGCCGCAGGGGCCTGTTCCGCCGATACGTCCTGCCTCCTGACGGGCACCGATCTGCTTCATCTCAATGCGTACGTGAAAGGCGGCAGCCAGGTCCTTGATGAGCTGGCGGAAGTCCACGCGCTCGTCGGCGATGTAGTAGAAGATGGCCTTCTGACCGTCGCCCTGATACTCCACGTCGCCGATCTTCATCTGCAAGCCCAGCCCCTTGGCAATCTCGCGGCTTTCAATCATCGTCTCGTGTTCGCGGGCCTTGGCCTCACGGAACTTGTCCATGTCGATGTCACGGGCTATGCGATAGACGCGCTTGATGTCGTCGGCCGACTTCAGGTTGGCTTTCTTGATTTGTAGCTTCACCAGACGGCCGGTCAGTGTGACGACGCCGATGTCATGGCCGGGGTTGGCCTCGACGGCAACGATGTCGCCTTTCTTCAGCGGCAGGTTGTTCACGTTGTGGTAGTAGCCCTTGCGGGTATGCTTGAACTGCACCTCCACGAGGTCGGTGGAGTCGGCATTGCCCGGCACGTCGGCCAGCCAGTCGTAGGTGTTCAACTGGCGGTCCTGACGGCCTACTGCCTGATGGCAGAGTCCGCGGTCGCAGCCGGTACGTATCTCGAGTTCTTTTTCCATATTATCGTTATTTCGTTATCACGTTATTTAGTTGTCTCATTTCTGAATGAGCAATACAATCATCTTCAGTGCAAAGTCGAAGAACACAATCTTCGCGTTGGCGTTCTGTCCGATGTCACGCAGGGCGCGGCTGGCCAGTTCGCTGATGGGGAGTATGTTGGCCTCGTTGATGAAACGGGCGAAGTTGCGTGCGAAGTCCTCCTCGGCCTGTGTCATGTAGCACAGCTCCTGCTGATGGAAGTTGTACATGAAGTTCTCGCGCAGCATGTGCAGGAAATAGGTAAAGAAACGCTTCTGCTTCTCACGTCCGAAGGCGGCCATCGTCTCACTCCAGCGGCGCAAATCCTTTACGCGGCGCTGGTAGGCCAGTCGCATCAGCGAGATGAACAGGTCGAGAAACTGCTCGTTCTCCGTACCCGTCTGTAGCTCCTCCAGTGCTTTCAGCCAAGAGCCGTCGGCCAGTCGGCTGATGCGACGCGCTGCCTCTTCGCTAACGCCGCGACGTTGTTGCAGTGCCTCGCAGATGGTGTCGGCAGGCAGCTTCTTGACGTCGATGCGTTGCACACGGCTGCGGATGGTCTCCAACAGGCGGTCGGGCTCTTCACAGCACATGATGAAGACCGTCTGCTGGGGCGGTTCCTCAATGAGCTTCAACAACTTGTTGGCACACTCAATGTTCATGCGCTCCGGTAGCCAGATGACGCTGACCTTATAGCCGCCCTGACTCGACTTCAGCGAGAGCTTGCGCACCAGCGAGTCGCTCTCGCCGGCAGTGATGATGGCCTGCTGGTTCTCGCCGCCCATCGCTGTCATCCACTCGTCCATGGTGAAATAGGGGCCTGCCATGATAAGCTCGTGCCATTCGCTGGCAAAATCCTCGCTCACAGGCTTGTGGTCGCTACCCATCGACGGCAGCTTGATAGTGGGGTAGGTGAAGTGCAGGTCCGGATGCTGCAGGTTGCGCAGCATGGGCAGCTCGTTAAGGTCTTTGGGGTCCTTAAAGTCCTTAGAGTCCCTAAGACAGAGCAGATAGCACGCGAAACTGACGGCCAAAGCCTTCTTGCCCACGCCTTGAGGTCCGCAGAGCATGATGGCATGTGGCAGACGGTCCTCGCGCACCATCTGCAACAGGCGCTCGCGCACCTCTTCCTGTCCTATGACTTCTGCAAACTTCATATTTAGCTTACAAAGGTACAAATTATTATTGATTTTCTGCGCTAATCAGTCGCTTTTATGACATTTTTTTGCAATAGAAACGGAAAAAAGCTCAAATAATAGTCGGGTTAATGAAAAGTTTTCGTATCTTTGCGCCATCAAGCGAAACACAAATCTCAATACTTACGAAAGATATGTAAGCCTATGAAGATCGGACTTTTTGTACCCTGCTATGTTGACGCACTCTATCCTGAGGTCGGTGTGTCTACATGGCGTCTTTTGCGTTCGTTGGGCCTTGATGTCGACTACCCCGAGCGGCAGACTTGTTGTGGTCAGCCTATGGGCAATGCGGGTTTCGAACACATGGCCGAGCCGCTGGCCCGTCAGTTCGACGAGCTGTTTGCTCCTTACGATTATGTCGTGGCCCCCAGTGCCAGTTGTGCCGCTTATGTGCGTTGTTTCCATCCCAACCTGATGAAAGAGCGGACATGTGAGGCAGCAGGCAAAACCATGGACATCGTGGAGTTCCTGCACGATGTTGTGAAGGTTGACAGTCTTCCGGCACATTTCCCTCATAAGGTGAGTGTCCACAACTCCTGCCATGGTGTACGCGAGTTAGGCCTCTCGTCACCGTCGGAGCGTAACGTCCCCCGCTACAACAAGATAATCGACCTGCTGAAATTGGTCGATGGCATTGAAGTGGTAGAGCCTGAGCGACCTGACGAGTGTTGTGGCTTTGGCGGTATGTTTGCCGTCGAGGAAAAAGCCGTCAGCCGTCGCATGGGCATGGACAAAGTACGTCGCCACATGGCCACTGGTGCCGAGTATGTGACGGGCCCGGACTCCTCGTGTCTCATGCACATGCAGGGCATAGCCGAGAAAGAGCAACTGCCCATAAAGTTTATCCATGTCGCACAAATACTATCTGCAGGCCTATGAGTACGAAACATTCAAAAGCCGCCGAGGCTTACCAGCAACAGCCGGACGTGGTGGAACGCCACGACAACACGTTCTTCGGTGTGCGCCAGAAACGCGACCGCATGGCACAGATGCTGCCGGAATGGGAGGATCTGCGCAACGCTGCCAGTCAGATAAAGAAACACACGGTGACTCACCTTGCCGACTATTTGGAGCAGTTCGAGCAACAGGCTACCAGTAACGGTGTCCATGTTCATTGGGCTAAGGATGCCGAGGAGTATAACCGTATCGTCTATGACATCCTGTCGTCGCATGGCGTCAAGAAGGTCGTGAAGAGCAAGAGTATGCTCACGGAGGAGTGTCATCTGAACGAGAACCTTGAGGCAAAAGGCATCGAGGTTGTGGAGACGGACTTGGGTGAGCGTATTCTCCAGCTGATGAAGTTAGCTCCCAGTCACATCGTTATGCCGGCTTTGCATGTCCATCGCGAGGACATCGGCAAGTGTTTTCGCGAAAAAGGACTCATGGATAATCCCACATTGTCAGGGTATGCTGCCAAGCCTGCCGACGAGAACGACCCCACGTTTCTTACCTACGTGGCCCGCATGCACTTGCGTCAGCAGTTTATGGAGGCCGATGCCGGCATGACGGGTGCTAACTTCGGTATTGCTGCGACGGGCGACATCGTCGTCTGTACCAATGAAGGTAATGCCGATATGTCGACGGCCATTCCCAAGCTGCATATCGTCTCGATGGGCATTGAGAAACTGATTCCCGACTACGCGTCGATGGCTGTGTTCCAGCGACTGTTGGCCCGCAATGGCACGGGCCAGGAGACCACGGTCTATACGAGCCATTTCCGCGGTCCGCGGCCGGGCGGCGAGATGCATATTGTGCTTGTCGATAACGGCCGCAGCGACATTCTTGGCAACGAGGAGCACTGGCAGACGCTCAAGTGCATGCGCTGTGGTGCTTGTATGAATACCTGTCCCGTCTACCGTCGTTCAGCTGGCTATAGCTATACCTACTTCATCCCCGGTCCTATCGGTGTCAATCTCGGTATGCTGCGTGATCCGAAGAAGTACAGCGACAATGTGTCGGCGTGTACGCTCTGTTGCTCGTGTGATAATGTCTGCCCCGTGAAAGTCGACCTGTCGTCGCAGGTTTACCGTTGGCGTCAGCAGCTCGACTCGCTTGGCAAGGCCGACCCGATGAAGAAGACGATGTCACGTGGCATGAGTCTGCTCTTCAACCATCCGAAACTCTACACGGGTGCTTTGCGCTTGTCGCCCATCGTCAACTGGGTGCCGGGTTTCGTGATACAGTCAGGACTGAATCCGTGGGCCTATGGCCACCAGATGATGAGATTCCCCAAGAAATCGTTCCACGAATTATGGAAGGAGGAGAAAGTATGAGTTCAAGAGAAGAAATACTGCAGAGACTGCGCAAAAACACCCGTGAGACATACGAGCAGCCCGACTTGTCGCAGCTGAAGCCCATCACTTACGCTGATCCTGTGGCGGAGTTTATCAAGAATACCACCACCATCGCCGGCGCCAGACTGATAGAGATGCAGGAGGGCGACGACTTGGAGACGGTCATCAGCCAGGCATATCCCGATGCTCAGGGTTCTGTAGGCGTTATCCATGGCGACATCGGCGTTGCTGAGAATGCCTGTGTCTGGATACCTCAGACCATGGAAGACCGGAGCGTCTGCTTCGCTTCAGAGCAGTTGGTTGTCGTCCTCAGTCGTCAGGCCATAGTCAACAACATGCACGAAGCCTACGCCCGCATCGCTGCGTCGCAGACCTATTTCAAGGAGTATAAGTTTGGTACGTTCATCAGCGGTCCCAGCAAGACGGCTGATATCGAAGGTGCCCTTGTCTATGGTGCACAAGCTGCCCGCGCTGTTACCGTGGTCTTAAAGTAGGCGGCGCGTCACTTCCACCACGGAGTCAACGGCTGACACAGTATAGAAGTGGATGTCGTTGACGCCGTTGGCGTAGAGCTCGCGGCATTGCTCTGTCGTCCACTCAATGCCAAGCTGGCGGGCATCCTCGTCGGTCTTGCACTTCACAATCTCGCGTGCCAGTGCCTCGGGAATGTCGCAGTGGAACGTCTTTGGTACCACGGTCAGCTGGCTCAGCTTGGCCATCGGCTTGATGCCGGGGATGATAGGGATGGTGATGCCCATCTCGCGGGCCTTCTCCACAAATGCGAAGTACTTCTCGTTATCGAAGAACAGCTGTGTCACGGCATACTGTGCGCCTAAGTCCTGTTTCTCTTTCAGATACAGCATGTCGCGCTCCAGGTTGGGCGCCTCCTCATGCTTCTCGGGATAGCAGGCCACGCCGAAGTCAAAGCGTCTGCCGGGGTTCTTGATGGGTGTGCCGTCGGCAAAGAAACCTTCGTTGAACCGCTGCACCTGACGGATGAGGTCCGTCGTGTGGGCATGTCCGCCGGGCGTCGGTGTGAAGCGACTGTCCTCTTTCGCCTTGTCGCCGCGCAGCAGCAACAGGTCGTGGATGCCGAGGAACTGCAGGTCGAGCAGTTCGTACTCAATGTCCTCAACGGTGGCGCCGCTACAGATGACGTGCGGTTGTACGGGAATATGGTAGCGCTGCTGGATGGCAGCAGCGATGGCGATGGTGCCGGGACGACGGCGCACGCGGCTGCGCTCGAACTTACCGCCCTCCAGCTCGCGGTAGACATATTCCGAGTGGTGGGTCGTGATGTTGATGAAAGCAGGCTCCAACGGTGCCAGTTTGTCGATGTCGGCAAACAGTTTCGTTGTACCCGTTCCTTTCAGTGGCGGCAGCACTTCGAACGAGAACTGCCTGCTCCGTGTATCTTTTTTGATAAACTCTGTTACGCTCATATTTCGTTGCAAAGGTACGTATTTTTGAGGAGTAAAGGGAGTAAAAGGCGTTAAAGGGAGTTAAAGGACGTTAGTTTTGCAGGAAAAATAGTATTTTTGCACTCGTTATGGAGCGAAAACAGATTACATTCGACACGTTTATCCGCGGTGTCATGGGCGCCATCATCGTGGTGGGTATCGTCATGCTGCTCAACAGGTTGAGTGGCGTACTGGTACCGTTTTTCCTGGCGTGGCTCATCGCCTACCTGTTGTTCCCGCTGGTCAAGTTCTTCCAGTACCGTTGCCGCATGAAGTACCGCATCCTGGCCATCCTCAGCGCTTTCCTCGTGACGGGCGCCGTGCTGACGGGTGTCTTCATGCTGATGATTCCTCCGATAATCGAGGAGGGCGGACGGGTGACGACGCTCATTGTGCAGTACGTGCAGACGGACGAGACGATGAGCAATATCCCGCGGCTCATCCAGCAGTTCGTGCATGACAACTTCGACATCAATCAGGTGAAGAAGCTGGTGACGCAGGACGGCTTCATCGAGACGGTTAAGGAAACGATTCCCAAGGTGTGGGCCGTCATAGCCCAAAGCCTGAGCGTGGTGTCGAGCGTCTTATCGCTGACGATGGTCGTGCTCTATACGCTCTTCATCCTGCTCGACTACGAGGAGATTACGAAGGGCTGGCTGGAGCTGTTGCCCCATCGCTATCGTCCCTTCGCCAAGCGTCTGGTGGCCGATGTCGAGGAGGGCATGAACAAGTATTTCCGCGGACAGGGCCTCGTGGCTCTCTGTGTAGGTGTTCTGTTCAGCATCGGTTTCCTGATTATCGGCTTCCCCATGGCCATCGGTCTGGGCCTGTTTATCGGTCTGCTGAACATGGTGCCTTACCTGCAGCTGGTCGGTTTTATCCCCACGATTATCCTGGCCATCGTCAAGGCCGCTGACACCGGCCAGAACTTCTGGGTTATCATGCTGATGGCGTTGGCCGTGTTCGCTATTGTACAGATTATTCAGGATACTTTCCTGACGCCAAAGATTATGGGCCATGTGACGGGACTGAACTCCGCCATCATTCTCCTGTCGTTGAGTATATGGGGCTCGCTGTTGGGCATCCTCGGCATGATTATCGCCTTGCCGATGACCACGTTGCTGATTAACTACTATCAGAAATATGTCATAAAAAAGGAGTAAGGCTTCCCTTACTCCTTTTTTATTCACTTAATGTAATCATATCTCTCACTTCTCACCTCTCATTTCTCATTTCCTTACTAGTCTCAGGTAGTACAGTCCCGGGTTCGGCGTCTGTCCTGTGGCCGCGAGGCGCACCTTGAACTGCGTCTTCACGTTACCCTTGCTGTCCTTGATGAGCTCTGCGGGGATGGGGAACTCCATGTTGAAGAAACCGTTGTCGCTACCCTGCACACGCTCCGGAATGGTGATGTCGGCAATCTTCGTGCCGTCGACGGTCAGCGTAGCCACACGACGGCGGTCGGCAGTCGTGAAACGACACATCACAGCCAGGCTGTCGCTGACGGCGTCCTTATTAAATAAGGTGAACTGCACGTAGCCGCCGGCCTTGGCGTCGCGGTAGCTCTCACCGTTGTACGAGCCCTTGCCGGAGTCGGCTGAGTAGTTGTACTCGTGTCCGGCCTCGCTCTGCTGCTCACCGGCAGCCACGAAATCAATGGTGCGGTTCTTCAGTGCCTCGTTGGCGGCCTCCGACTGAGCCATGTCGCTCTTGGCGAAGTTCTCGGGCGTCTGCTGGTACCAGTAGCACATGTAGCGCTGGTGGTGGATACTGTAGAACGGCTCCAACGTCAGCGTCGTCCATTTGTAGGTCTCTACACCGGGACGGCGGGCGTCGATGGTGAACGAGAGCTTCTTCAGGTCTTGGGCCTTGATGCGGCTCAGCACGTCGCTGCGGTTGCCGATGAGCATGGGCGCACGCATCAGGTTCATCTGGCGGCCTCTGGCACCGGGTGAGTGGTCCATGCGGCCCTCGGCGCCGTATTCGTTCTGCAGCTGCTCACCGTCCAGCGGCAGTTTGCCGCCCAGCAGGATAGGACCGTACTTGAAGGCGATGTAGTCCTCGTAGTTGGGACATGCCTCGTAGCGCAGCGTCATAGGTAGGGAGACTTCAATTCTGTCTCCTTTTTTCCACTTGCGGTCTATGGTAACGTAGCCGGCTTCTCCCTGCTTTTTACCGTGGTCAACGGCCTCTCCGTTGACCTTCACTGCGAAGTTCTCGCCCGCCCATGCCGGATGACGCAGAGCCAATGTGAACTTGCCGCTCTTGCCAATGGTGAGCGTTGTCTTCGGCTCGTAAGGGAACGCTGTCTCCTGAGTAATGACAAAATTTTTGCTCTCCAACTTCGAGGCAGTGAAGAGGTTCACGTAGAGCGTATTCTTGCCGTCGTGGGTGTAGACGAAGTGACCGTATTTTGAGTGGTTCTCCATGCCTGTACCCACGCAGCACCACATGCCGTTGTTGGGCAGGGAGTAGATGCGGTAGCCCATGGGGCGCAGGGTGGTGAAGTACACGTAGCCGCCCGTCTCCGGGTCCTGTGTCGACAGGATGTGGTTCCACATGGCCTGCTCGTAGAAGTCCACGTACTTGGCATCGCCCGTGCGGTCGAAGAGCATCTCCGAGAACTTCAGCATGTTGTTCGTGTTACACGACTCCGGACCGTCGGGCTGGTCGATGTAGCGGTTGCCGTTGGCGGCGGCCAGGAAGTGCTCGTTCACCGAGTTGCCGCCGATGCAGACGGTGCGGTTCGTGGCCACGTCCTGCCAGAAGTTCTCGGCAGCCTTTAAGAATTGAGAATTGGAAATGGAGGATTGAGAATTACGATTACCTTTACTTGCAGCATTTCCACCTTGAGTCATTTCATAATTCTGAATTCTCAATTCTCCATTCTCAATTTCCCCGATACGCTCCATACCGATAAACTTCGGTACCTGCGTGTTGGCGTGCTTGCCGTCAAGGAAGTGGGTGTCCAGCGTCTGCATGCCGTTGAGCATCGCCTTGTGGGTGTATTTCTTCGCCGCCGTCAGGTACTTCTGGTCGCCGAAGAGCTGGTAGGCGTCGAGCAGCGACTCGTTCATGCCGCCGTGCTCACAGTTCAGGAAACCCTCGAAGGCCTGGTCGTCCACCTTCGCAATGAGGTTTGCGCTCCAGTCGGCCAACTTCCTGAACATTTCTTTTGCCGGCAGACTGCCGGCGTATAGGTAGGCGTCGCGCAGACCTGCCAGAATCTTGTGCTCGCAGTAGAAGGGCACCCAGCCCCAGTTCTTCTGGATGGCCGAGAGGTCACCCTGATAGAGCTTCTTCCATGAGTCGTTGATGGGCTGTCCGCCGATGAAGCCGTAGAGTCCCTCGGTGTTCTGGTCGTACTGGTCCTGACAGTCCTTCATCACCTTCAGCACGTAGTCCAGTCGCTCCTTCAGCCGGGCGCGCTGGCTCTCGTCATGGCTGGCAGCGTAGGCCAGTGCCAGTGCTGACACATAGTGTCCGCCGACGTGTCCGCTGAGGTCGAAGCCGGCGTCGCCGCCCCAGTTCTTGAAGTTCGGGTGCTTCGTCTCCCACTGGTAGTAGGGACTCTGCGTGTCGGTCGTGGCCGACAGGCCTGCCTGGCGCACGAAGGGTGTCAGCAGACGGTCGGTGTCGTACTGCATCAGCATCTCGATGTTCTTGTCCATGGCCGTTTTGAACGGTCCGTCTGTCAGCGTCACTTCGTGCAGGTCAAAGTGCTTGGGGTAGAGCTGGCTCTGTGCCGTCGTCGTCAGCGTCGTCACACAGAACAAGCCAATCAGAATGGTTTTTCTTTGCTTCATTGGTTGGTTGTTTCTTAATTGTTTAATTGCTCATTTATAGTTTCGCGGGACAAAGGTA
>Ga0265298_10002433_pt1 | contig 25920 bp, 21 predicted proteins | sample AusTroGonzalo_MG_3_FD_193486 | JGI IMG/M metagenome (GOLD analysis project Ga0265298, IMG submission 193486) | Bovine rumen microbial communities from tropical cattle in Woodstock, Queensland, Australia - Gonzalo_01 | ecosystem: Host-associated > Mammals > Digestive system > Stomach > Rumen ...
CCAAGTGGCATGTTTATTCTGTAGTTTGGACAGAAACTGATATTCGATGGTTTATTGATGGAAAACAGGTGGGTGTGTATGCTAAGTCTTCAGATGAAAGTTTGTTGGCTGATGGGCAGTGGCCTTATGATTATCCTATGTATGTTATTTTGAATCAAAGTATTAGTGATGATATTTGGAAAGGGAAACAAAAATGGAATTATTCGTATGAAACACGTTTTGACTGGATCCGGGTATATCAAAAGAAACGTTAATGTTCCAGAATACAATGCATTATTATCTAAAGAGCCATTTTGTGACGGCAAGCATGCGGTTGCAGAATAGAGGGAAAGAATAATGGAGAGGGGCTGAAAAATAGACTTTTAAATATGCGCCCCAAAGATTATAAAGGTTCTTGAGCTTTTTGCCGATAGATTTATGGCTGCGTGATGCTGAGTTTCTATTAATGCGTCTGTAATAGGTCGGATTTTCTTTGGCAGGATGGATTCTTTTGATGTTTTTCGAGATTGTAGCCATGAAGAGAGCATCTTCACCCATGGAGAAATGTGTGTTAAATCGATAACCTCCAATTACTTGACGGGGAATCAGTTTGCAGCAAGCCGAATTTAAAAATCGACGTCCTTCCCATATAGTTGGGTCTTTCTTCCTAACAAATGTTAGGTAGGTATCTCCTAAATAGTCTTGAAGATCAGGACAAAAAGTACCTTCGCGCGAAACAACATTAGCTGTTGTTATTGTATCTTCTTCAATACCGTTATATAGCTCTTTTAGATAGTTGCTTGATACCCAATCGTCATCGTCAATGAAGCACAGATACTTTCCTGATGATACTTCTATTCCCATATTCCGCGCATTGGAAACACCTGTTTGCATAGTCTTCAGAACTTGGATGTTCAATGTAGGAAATATGTCACTCAGGCTATTTAAGACTTCATCGCCATCAGCCATTCCGTTTTTTATGACAATGACTTCAAACAAGTCCTTTGTTAACGTCTGATTGTCAAGGGACTTGATGCACTCTCCCAACATTTCCATGCATGGGCGATATGTGGGAATAATAACGCTTATCATCTTATTATAGCTGATTTCAATGCCTCTAGAAAACCATGTCCGTATTTTAGGTCAGGCTCCACGTAGTTGCCTTCGCCCCATTCGTTCCATGATTTCAGGAAGATGATTTGATGCTCTGTTTGTTTGTTTTCAATAACCTTAATTGCATTTTCAATATGTTTCTTAAAATGCTCAGGCGTTGCGTTTGTATAAATGCCTTCATGATTGCCGGCACGTGGCGTACGATCCCATTGTGGGAGTATAGTGGGGTAGATGTTTTCCCACGAATCTTCTGGAGCAAAGAAATAGGGGATTAGCTTCTCGTAATCATAGCGTAAAGCTCCTAAGAGAGGGATGTGCTGATAAAGATATCTTTTCATGATTCGCAGATATCGCCCTTCATGAAGCATCTCTGCTCTTGCTTTTCCTAATGTTGTAAGCGCATCGAACCCAAGTGCGAGTATGTCATTATAGACTTCTGAGCTACTCTTCAGATTGGGGAGTACATGCGTAAAGCTTCCGTCTTGTTGACGTTTTACTGTGGATGTGTTATTGATGTATGCTATGAAGTGTATGCCGGGAAGCCCATTCTCTTTTGCCAGTTTCTGCCATACCTCAATAAAGTGGGTTACATCCTTGAAACGATAAGGGTCAAAGATACAAAAGATGGGTTTTCCATCCACGGTGATATATCGATGGTCTTTGAATGCTGGGAGTACGTATTTGAAATGTGCGGTGTAGTCTTCTGTTCCTGGATATAGCATGGGAGCAATGACCTTTGTTTGACCTCCGTTTTGCCATGTCTTGGTAGTCCATTCGTGGTTGGCCCAGCACAGACAGAATGGGAAGTCGGGCTTACCACTTTCTAATACTTCTTGGAAAGGACGTTGAAGTAGCATTTTGCCATTCCCCATCCAGTAGTGGTAATAGCAGAATCCTTCTATGCCAGCTTCACGTGCCATTTGTGCTTGCAGTTCTCGTGTTTCAGGCAAACGTAAGTCGTAGAATCCTAAATCTGCTGGGATTCGTGGCTGGTAATGTCCTTTGAATAGTGGTTTGGCCTTTGCCACATTAGTCCATTCCGTAAAGCCAGGCCCCCATGCTTCGTCATTTTCAGGGATGGGATGGAACTGTGGAAGGTAATATGCGATGACTCTTGCTTTCATATTATTCATTGCATTGTTTTATAATCTTGGCTGGTACACCAGCGGCTACACAGAATGATGGTATATCTTTCGTTACAACACTGTTGGCTGCGATGATACATCCGTCACCAATACTAACGCCAGACAAAATACACACATTGTTGCCCAGCCATACGTTGTTGCCAATTCTTATCTCGCCTTTGGTCGAGAGTTTACGCTCCGAAGGTGGCAATAATAATTGATGATATTCGGAGACTCCATGTGCATTATCCGTGATGAGGATATTTGTGCCTGTTAGGAGGTGGTTGCCAATGTGTATCTTATTAATGGCTGTGATATGAGCGTTCTCACGTATGTTGCAATCATCTCCAATCACGATTACGGGGGCTTTTCTGTTTGCTTCGTTAGTATTCCATACGGTTAGCTGTATGTTCTTTCCAAGGTGCGAACGTTCTCCGACTTTGACAGAAGAAAGTCCTTTAAGATTTGCCGCGTAACAATCGATGGTTGTCCCACTTCCTAATGAGAAGAAGGAACGTTTGAGGTAGCCTGTATATACATGAGCTTTGAAACGCTTCCATTTCGCAGAAGTATTGAGCGTCCAGAAATAAGATAATAAAACGCCTATGTCTTGAAGTAGTCTTTTATATAGTTTCATTGGCTATGTCTTTGTAATATTGATAAAGCTTTTTTGCGCAGACTTCAGTTGTGTATAACTGGTTTACGACATGGAATGCCCGTGTAGTATATGTTTCAATATCTTCCTGCGTCATACTGTCTGTATGGAGAAGAATGTTTGCCAATTGTTCTTCGTTCTCAAAACGAAGAGCAATTTCGTTCCCTTCAAGTTCTCGTCCATTGTCAAGCTGTTCCTTGGTCCCTGCTGTATTATGCCCAATCACTAAACAACCACAAAACATGGCTTCTGGCATGCAGAGCCCGAATCCTTCGTATCTGGAAGGAATAATAAGCGCTTTTGCCTGTTGCATGAGAGTTTCAATGTCACTACGCCCACCAAGGAAATGGACGTATGGTTGTATCTTATTTCTTACTGTAAAATCAACCATTGACTGATAGTATTTCTGTTCAGCTTTATCGCCAGCCACATACAAATGTAGTTTTGATGAAGATGATTGCAGATAGGTATGGTATGCCCTCAGTAGAATATCTAGTCCTTTGGTATACTGAATGCGTCCTGCATAAAGGAAATAGGTACCAAGACTTGAGTGTGACAACTGATGAACCTGTTCGCGAATACTGTCATATATCACTTGCGACCTAGCATTCCTGTCTTGATGATGGTGCTTTTGTATGTCTTTGGTAATGCATACTGAATAGGACTTGTCTGCTGACAATTGTTTCAGAAAAACACGTTTGCAGGGGAGGTAATGTAAACCAAAGTCCTTATCGCCATATTCGCGGATATGGTACAGATGTGGTATGCCCATTTTCATCGCTGCAATGAATCCAATGTTGATCACACTGACGTTGGTATGTACAAGATTAGCATGAAAATTGCAGAGTATGGTTACAAGTTTGTGGGCTGCATATCGGTTTGCAATGATGCGCGCTATGGTTCTCGGGAAAAAAAGTATCAGGTTCTTGACCGTATTCCACTTTGGATATGTCTGGGGACGGTAGTTTAGAACATGGGTGATAATGCCTGCTTCTGTCAAATCTTGGTATATACCTTTGTGGTCGGGAACAACGACGAGTGGGGTGACGCCTAATGGCATGATTTGACGTAGATACGACATGAATGCTTTCGTCGCACCACCTAAAGGGTCGGTAGAATTGAGAACGTAAGCTACTTTCATGTCGTAATAGGTTTGAAGTCTTCTGTTGTTTCTATGGATTCGTCATCTTCTTTTTCCTTTTCTTCATAATGCTGGAGATTGGTGGTACCTGCATAGGCGGTACAGAAGATGGGAATGAATATTTGATACCATGTGATATAGCCATTTACACCAAAGATAAGTGCAGCAAGGATATATGCAGATATCAGGTTCCGTTTGTTTTCTGCCTTGTAGGTGGCAGCGATATAGAAGGAGAGAAGTAGGAACAAACCTACAAGACCATTCTCGTAGATGTAAACTTGGTATCCTGAATTACCGAACTCTGACATGTCTCTATCGCGTCCGAACATAATATCTCCTGATTTCAGGTAGTTCTCGTATTCGTTCTTGAAATTGTCTGTAATTCGGTTGTTTCCGGCTAATTCTCCATCTTCTATTTCTAGTCTCATCAAAATGAGATCATGAACTAGATTGTCTCCATCGTTGTATAAGAATGTTCCGGCAACGCCAGATCCAATGATGATGGATGTGATGAGCAAACTTTTAATCACGTTCTTGCCTTGACGCCACATGTTGAGGAATACTGTGACTACAAGCAGAACGTAAGCAGACAGAGAGAATGACAGGAGTGTCGCTACGAGCAACACGATGTTATACCATTTTTTCCATTTCCCACTTTGGTAGAGCAACAAGAGCACACAGGCTGTTCCGTGGTAGTTGGGCTCAATGAAGTATGACTGGAAGCGTGGTACGATGCTGAATAGTGATCTATCATCCAATAGGAAGAAGAAATAGTTGGTGAAGTAATAGAATTCGTTGTCGAACGATACATCACGAGAGGGTAATGTAAATCCAGCCAGATAGAGCATGAACCCAAAGATGGCAAAAACTTGTAGTACAGCCATTACAATGGTGAGCACATGCATGAGCTTGGGTAGATAGTCAATACTCAAGCGGAATAGGACCATTAGTGTCGTGGCTCGAAAGACGATGGTGATGAAACCTAAAAAGTTGCTCTGCCCTGCAAGATGTTCATAGATGTCTAAGAATATAAATAGAATGAGGGGGAGCAAAAAGTCCGTCCTGGTTAATAGGGTCTTTGCTTTGGGCAGCATGAATAGCATACCCATGAGAATGAGTCCTGCTAATGAACCTGCATGGTTCTTGATGGGCCACAGAAACCATGGGTATAGTGTGCTGTAGTAGGCCAAAAGGAAACCCGCTAAAAGCACTATCTCGCACAGTCTCTCTTTGCTGATGAGGTATAGCTTCGATATGTCTATCTTCGTATTAATCATTGGCGTGCTCCTTTCTGTGTAGGACGATTCCTTTGAAGAAAAGTTTTTCTTCTTCTGAAAGAGTAAATGCCCATGCTGTTGCAAGTCCTGCCGCTCCTGCTATTGTCAGTGTGATGAGGAAACGGAAACCATGATCGTTAATACTGCTACATACGTATGATACGATTGTAGAAACTATGCATAGTGGTAGCAGGGGAAGAATCACTTGATTGAAATAATAGCCAATACGAAGTCCTGCACTGTGATGGAGATAGGGGATGCGCATGAGGGCAACGACAATCTCAATCGCGACATAGAGCCACATCACCTGTTCTGGCGTACCTCCCCATTGTAGAATGAAATAGGCAAGGGGTAGGTAGAGTAGTTTCGGGGTAAACATCAACAGTGTATAGGTGCGTATCTGTCCCATGGCCTGATTGGCTGCATTTAGTCCTATGGTCAGTTGGTCACAGATGAAAGCGATGAGGATGAACTGGCAGAACATCTCCGTGTGGGGAGGCACTTCCTTGAGCCATAAAGAAAGCAGGGCGTGAATCTCGCTCATTACAGGGATGGCTGTTATCATTAGCATGGCTGTAGAGAACTTGCTCTGTTGACAGGCTAGTTTCAGCATGTGCGAACGGTTACTTGCTCCTTCTGCTTTCATAATCTGGGGATTCATGGCGTTCAACAGTGATGATGCTATGAAGGCCATGGCTGCAAAAACCTGATTGGCTATACCATAGGCAGCATTGATAATCGTACCGAAGAACTGATTCAGAATCACGGCTAGTCCTTGTGTCCTGCATGCAATGGCTCCCATACCGTAGGTGGTCCACCCTGCAAAGCCAGCAATCTCACGTAAATAGCTTTTGTTAATGTCTTGTATACGGACTTTAATGGTACATTCGGGGAATCGCAACAGCGCATATCCGGCAAATACCAAGAGGTTGCCTGTCTGTATGGCTGCTATCATGAGGGCATAGACCATCAATTTGTCATAGCTGATATATGCTAAGGATATGGCGACGGCTAGTTTCACAAATCCATCTATAATCTCTACGATAGAAATAAAGACAATGTTTTCGCGGGCTATAAATAGTGCTTTAAAGGGGGCTGTTAGAATGGTAATGACCAATAATAGGCTACTGATGAAATAGACGCTTTCTGCAATGGTCCTTCGCTCATTGGGGATGTTCAGATATTCATAAACAGCAAAATCTTTAAGACACATGAATATAATGAAGAGTAGTGCTGCTATGATGATATGGAGCAGTAGGCTATTTACAAAAAGTTGTCTGATAATTCGGTTGCCTGTCTGTCCATAATGGAAAGAGATGTATCGCTGTGTGGTGATGACAAGGGAATTGGTGATAAAACCAAGAAGGGCAATAACACCAGCTATAACGGTATAGATGCCATAGTCGGAAACTCCAAGTGCATCAAGGATTAACCGTACGGAATAAAGTGAGAGACATGTGGTGATAATGGCTCTCACATATTGCGCTGCGGTATTAAGAATGATACGCTTGCCCGAATTCATTTCTTATTTGAAATCGTCTTTCAGAATGTAGGCTGTAGTTCCAAAGGCGGTAAACAGCATGATGGCAAAGACAAAAATCATGCGTTTGGGACCTGTTGGCTTAATAGGTACTGATGCTCCTTGAAGAATTGTAAAAGCTGGAGTACGCTCCTGAACCTTAGCTCGGGCTGCCTGCAACTGAGTGTTCATGGCGTTGTAGGTGTTGTACTTCAACTGCATATCGTTTTCCATGTCTGTCAGTTTCGATTGTACAGACTTCAAAACAATGTCATTATTGGCGTCCGAGAAGCTGGCATATTGTCTGCGAACTTTTTCGTAGTCTGCTTTGGCTTCTGCAGTCAGGTTTTTGTAGAACTCGTAATCTATGCGGGCCTTGTTGGTTCGATAGTCTGTGATAAAGGATTGAAGCCTGCATCTCACACTGTCAGCCATCGTGGCACATATCAGGGGGTCTTGGTCTGTTACGGTGATGGTGATGGCGTCTGTTCGTTTGTCGATGTTACATACAATGTTGTTTTTCGCCATCTCCAAAATCATGTCTTGATCTCTTGTAAGTTTAAATGGATCTATTTTGCCATCACCACTTGGCTCGTCGCTTTTGAAGAGATTGATAATCACGTTTTTCAACCATACAAAAGGAAATTTCCAGAACGACATTTTCTGGTGGTTCGTCAGATAGTCGAAATAGTCGGTGGTCAGTTCTCCGTCTTCTGTCGTTACCTTGATGGGGAATAGACTGACGATGAAGTCGTTTGACTCCATCAGGTCAGGATATAACGTGGGCGAAATAGCATCGCTCGACATGGCCGAACCTAGGTCAAAACCAAACGATGAGGCTAGTGAACCAAGCATGCCGCTACCCAGCGACGAGTTCTCTGTTTCTGGTGCCAGCATAACACTGCAGGTGTAGGTTCTTGGTACTGGCAGAATATATGCGGCTGAGACTATAAAGGCAATAGACAGTGTCTTCAGATAGAGACGCTTGCGTGCCATTGCTTTCTTAAAAAGCTGTCTCAAGTCTATGATGTCTTGACTTTGTTTGTTGTCTTTTTTTTCTGTATTCATTTCCGTGTTTATCTTACTTCAACAAATTTGCGATTGTTGCTACCATGGTGCCGATAGAGGCCATAGAGGTGCCGATGCTGAACCACTGACTCAGGGCTGCGGGATCTTTCTTGGGCTTGCTGGGCACTACAATCTCTGAACCGGGCAGTACCTTGGCGCCTGTCTTGGCCTTGGCTACCTTACCGTTCATGTAGATGATGATGGTGTGGCGTTTCTTGGCACGCTGACCATAGCCTCCGGCTTGTTTGATGTAGAACTTGGCCTTCTTGCCTTTCACGTAGCCTACGGTGTTGGGATACATCACCTCACCGTTGATCTTCACGGTCTCTGTGTATTGGGGCACGATGATCTTGTCGCCATTGCGCAATAGCAGGTCGTGCTCGCCGCCAGGGTTCTTCAGGGCTTTCTCCAGTTCAAGACCTACATAGTAGGAGGTGGCTGTGTCCAGGGCCTTGCGGGCTGAGGCGGTATCGCTGAACACCTGACTTTGTTTCGATAGGGCTTTGATGGCGGCTTCCATACGTAGGCGCTCCTCGGGAGTCATTTTGCGTTCCAGACGTGCACCTCTGATGTAGGCACGGTCGTTAGGACCACCGGCAGCTTTGATGACATCGCTCAGTCGGGTCTGACGTAGTGGGAGGGTGTAGATGCCTGCAAAGGCTACCTCTCCTTCTACGGATACATTCTGTAGACCTGTGGCTACGGGACTACGTCTCACGAATACACGGTCATGGGGCTGCAGGATAAAGCCTGGTTCTCCATCTACGATAAAGCCGTCTTTCAGGGCAAAGGTGAATGTTCTGGCAATGGTACTGTCTGAGCTTGTTGCCTTGGGGTCGGTAATCTGACGTGATACATCTACCTTAACTGTTGAGGCGGTCTCTCTCATACCTCCAGCTTGTAGTACCAGGTCTTCCAATGTCATGTTGTCGGCATACTTGTATGTTCCAGGATGAAAAACTTCTCCGGAAATAGTAACTTGGCGCTGCTGGATCAGGTCTAGCTTGGTGGGAATGAAAAGCACATCGTTGGGCTGAAGGGTGATGTCTGAGATACTTCCATTCAGAATTCCATCTACATCTACCTGTATCACTTCCAGCGAACGGTCGGCTTTCATGCGATGCATCACGGCATGGGCGGTAAAGGCTTCCTCGCGCAGACCTTCTGCTGCTTCCAATAGGGTCTTTACGCTGTTAATACTTCCTCCTACTTGGTATTTGCCGGGACGGAAGACAGCACCGCGAAGCTCCACCATGTTGGAGTAACGAGGTAATACTTGATCTACTACAATGGAGTCTGCGTCAGACAGAAGGAATGAGTTCCTGTCAAACTCTTCTACACTATAAATAGAAAGTTCTTTTCCTGCTTTACGGAATACCTTTACATATTTCGTGTATGCATCACCGGTGAATCCTCCTGCATAGTTGATCAGGGTGTTCAGACTCTCGTTCTTCTTCATCTCGTAGTACATGGGGCGCTTCACCTTTCCTTTCACGTTGACCATGCAATCGTAGGTGCCTACTGCGATGACGTCGTTGTCGGTCAGTTTGACGTTGCCTTTCAGGTTGCCGTTCAGGATATAGTCGTAGATATCTACGGTAGATATAAGCTTGTTGTTGCGATATACCTTGATGTCGCGCAGTGTACCAATGTCGTTCACACCTCCTGCCATATACAGGGCGTGGAACACCGAGGCAAAGGCGCTCAGGGTGTAGGTGCCAGGGTATTTCACCTCTCCCATCACGTTGACCATGATGGTGCGGGTCTGTCCTACGGTCAGGTTGATGCGACTGCTGGCATAGCGCTGACCAAGGGTGCTGCGTAGCTTGGCGTTGGCCTGACTCACGGTCAGTCCGCTGAGCTGAACAGGGCCGAAACCTTCTATCGTTATTTCTCCGTCGGGTGAGACGGTTCCTTCGATGGTGCGCTGTGAGGCACCATATATCTCAATGAAGACGGCATCACCAGGACCTAAACGGTAGTCCTTTGGGGTGGCAATGTTCATGTTGGGCTCAAACGTCATTTCCTCGTTGTTGAAGATGTCATGACCGAAGACCTTCTTCTCGTTTTGCATGGCCAGCATGACGCGAAGCATGGCGAGTGAGTCTGGTTCGAAATCTTCCAGTATGTCAGATGCCATCATGCTATTATAGGTGCTCATGGGTGATAGCATGTCCATGCCTGAGGTGCCCATCATGGTCATTTGGTAGGAATCCATACCTTCTGGTATGTTGTATTCGCTGTTACCTTTCTGGGAGGCTGCTGTTGATTTGGCATTGTTGGTGCGTGAGCGATCTACGTTGATGCTGCCAACGACATTACCTGCCGATCCGCCTTTGCCTTGGTATTTTTCCTTCACACGACGAATCTGATTGATGTCAACACCGTTTTGAATCAACTTGGTGACAATCTTTGATTGCTCGGTACCTGCTTGCTTCTCCTTAATTACGAAAGCAAGCACTTCCTCGTCACTCATGTTCTTGCTGCCTGTCTGTGCACCAGCAAAGAGCACGCAGCTAAGTGCGATTGTTAATAGTAATATAGTCTTCTTCATATACGTTCTTAACGTGGTTTTTATAAATTTCGTGCAAAGTTAGTGCTTTTTTTTCATAAAAAGTTGCAGATTGGGGAAAAATATGTAATTTTGCAGCGAAATTACGCATTTCTCACTTGGGGTTGACTGGATTTGACGGCAAGATGAGATGGTACGTAAGCACGCGGAGCTGGGCTATGGGAGGCTCCTTAATCTCTTCTGTAGGAAATTTAATTGGCAACAATGAGTATGCTCTCGCTGCCTAATCGAAGTATAGTAGATTACTGGCTTTATTCCTTTACAAGGTAGAGGAACGAGACGTCACTCCGCGGATCTGGTTCCGAATCCAAAGATTTAGTGGCGCAGGTTAAATCGGAAATAGTCTGTTGGGCGCTCCGACTGGTAGATGAAGCTTTAGGAGATAAGGTTGCAGTTGGTGGCTTGGGTCTTGCTGCAGCTCGAAAACGAAGACCAAGATAAGCGTGTAGAAAGCGTATGGTTTCCTTGTGCGGACGAGGGTTCGACTCCCTCCAGCTCCACCAGAGGTGTCGCCTCCGGGAACTCTCACCCTCGTGAGGGTTTTTCGCAAAGCGAAGCGAGCAGAGCTCGAGCGCGACTCCCTCCAGCTCCACTAGAGGTGTCGCCTCCGGAATTCTCACCCTCGTGAGGGTTCTTTGCAAGCAAAGCGAGCAGAGATCGAGCGCGACTCCCTCCAGCTCCACCAGAGGTGTCGCCTCCGGGCTCCACAAAAATTACTAGTGTTAAGCTGGGGTTTCCCCCCAGCTTCCCCATAAACCCCACTAAGCCCATAAACCCCATAAACCCCATAAACAACCCCACAAACCCCATGACTAGATTAGCCACCCTGTTAGCACTCTTCCTTTTCTTAACCCTCTCTTGCGAAAAACCCATGAGCGATGAAGTGTCCCTTCCTGTCGAGACCGAGAAGGATGGCAATCTCACCCTGCATATCGCCTTTGGCGAAAGCAGATCTGGTCGGAGTCTTGACGATTATTTCGGAACCGTCAACTTTGTGATCTATCAGGATGGCACAAAGGTTAAGGCTTTCACCCAACATAGTGGTGGCAGTGGCTATGGCGATGTTTCTGTGACACTCGCTCCTGGCACCTATCAGGTGCTGGCGTTGGCTCATAGTAGTACGGCTAATCCCACGCTGGCGCATCCCAACGAGATTTACTTTGCCAATAAGAACAGCTTTTCCGATACGTTCTATTATTATGCGAATATCGAGGTTACCGAGGAACCTAGACAATATACGCTTACGCTCGAACGTGTCTCTTCTTGTGTGCGTTTCATCATCGAGGACGAGATTCCAGCCAATGTGGCTACCATGCTCTTTCAATACACGGGCGGCAGTGGCACGTTCAATGCGCTCACGGGCTATGGCTGCAAGGACTCCCAGCAGTACATGGAGTTCCCGGTTGATCATACAAAGGGTGCTCCTTATGTCTTCGATGTCTATACCATCCTGAAGGGGGAGGAGGGCGAACTCAGCCTGACGGTTCGTGGACTGAAGAAGGATGGTATCTCCTTTGTCGATGGCCTGCGTAAGAACTTCACGGTACCTGTCCGCCGTCAGGAAAACGTGGATATTCGTGGTAAGTTCTTCAGCGAGGGTGGGGGGAATCCCGATGATTCAGGTAATGAGAAAGACCCTGATACACCATCAGTACCGTCTGATAGCACTTCTTTCGTGATAGTTGTGGATACGGTCTGGCATCTGGTTAATCATCTCACTTATTGATGAGGAAATAGTTTGTCAAAGGTGTCCTTGATTTCTCTCTGCGTTTTGCTATACTTCCCGCCCCAAGAAACGATCGCTTCCCGAACGCTTTCTTGTACTTCTTCGTCCTTCGATATGTAAGCATAGTAAAGCTTCATTTCAAGCTTCAAAAGGCAAGTGTCTTTGAGGCGCTCTATAGCACTTAAAAGCCTTTCTGTATCTTGGTTCTCGGTTAAGTTTAGACCTGCTGCTGCCAGGTATAGTGCCAAGGCAATGCGACCTTCCAGTTCTGCGATAATACCCTTCATGGGGTTCAGACGTTTGTAGATGCGCCTCATCTCGTTTTTGGTCAGGTTGCGCTCGTCTTCCGCACAGTATAAATCATTCAGTGAAAAAAGCAGACGTTTCGATAGTTCTGTCAGTCGCTTGGTGTCTCCTACCACGTCCTTTGATCTTACATCGTCTCTGCAGTCCTCCTTGTGACCTTTCAGCTCTATCATCTCCGGACTCAGTGTCACGGCTGCCAGGGTCACCTCGGGTATCGATACCACCAGTTGCTTGTTCCTCTTTCCGGCTATGCGCGTGATGTAGCCTTCCACACCGTCAAACATGCCGCCTCTCACCACAATGCGGTCACCCTCTTTCAGGGTCACCTCCTCGGGGTTATAGTAGCAGATGTTCTCCGTGGCTCTCTCCACCAGTCTCATGAAGTTCTCCATCTCCTCGTCTTTCACGGTCAGGTAGTCCTTCTTCCTTGAAAAGGTCGATTTCCTCAGGTATAGCTGATACTTGCTTCCGGCAAAGTATTCTTTCAGTTCGTCGAGTGTTCCTCTTACGAATAGCAGGCCGCTGATGGCGGGCACCAGGGTGCGCTGTTTGCGCTGTCTCACCACCTTTACGTCGTATTTCAGAGGTACATAGCAGCACACCTTGTCCTCTCTCAGATGGTCTCTTATCGCCATCTCTTTGTTCTTGGTCAAGGTACCCGCCACATACCATTTTGGCTTTTGATTATTTGTTTGTTCCATTCCCTGTGTGTTACGCTGCAAAAGTATAAAAAAAACACCAATAAGCCAAACAAAACGAAACTTTTTTAATTTTCGGCGTTTTTTCTCTTCTTTTTATTTGGTAATGTCGTGATTTTAGTTTATTTTTGCAAAGAATTTCTAGAAGTTCTACTAAGTAGAATACCTTTTTTGTTCGTACAAACGAATGTTAAATTAACACTAACGCACTGAATATCAATCATTTCTTCACTGTGCGCTGGAATAGATTCTTTGTCTATAGTGGAAGATAATGGGTGGTGACCCATGCATTTTCCCCGCTTAAAATTAGTGTATCATGCGGTTTTCCCGCAAAAAATAGTGTATCATGCGGTTTCCCCGCATGAAAGATTAGCTAAAATCTGAATTTATGAATATAGCTATTGTAGGAACAGGCTATGTAGGCCTGGTTAGTGGAACGTGCTTCGCCGAGATGGGAGCACATGTTACCTGTGTCGATGTCGATGAGCAGAAGATACAGAAGTTGAAGGATGGCATCATGCCTATCTATGAACCCGGACTCGAGGAACTCGTCAAGCGCAATGTGGAATACGGGCGTCTTCAGTTCACTACCGATCTCACCGAGGTGCTCGATGATGTCGAGGTGGTGTTCTCTGCCGTGGGTACACCTCCCGATGAGGATGGCTCTGCCGACCTGAAGTATGTGCTGGCTGTGGCTAAGCAGTTTGGCCAGAATATCAATAAATACACCATTCTCGTTACCAAGTCCACCGTACCCGTGGGCACGGCCAAGAAGGTGAAGGCTGCCATCCAGGCCGAGCTCGATAAGCGTGGCGTCGATGTGCCCTTCGATGTAGCTTCCAATCCTGAGTTCCTCAAGGAGGGTGCTGCCATCAAGGACTTCATGTCGCCCGACCGTGTGGTCGTAGGTACCGAGAGTGAGAAGGCAAAGGAGGTGATGACCCGCCTTTACAAGCCCTTCCTCATCAATAACTTCCGTGTCATCTTCATGGATATCCCCTCTGCTGAGATGACGAAGTATGCCGCTAATGCCATGTTGGCTACACGTATCTCGTTCATGAACGATATTGCCAACCTCTGTGAGCGTGTGGGTGCCAATGTCGATGCTGTCCGCAAGGGTATCGGCAGCGATGCCCGCATCGGTTCTAAGTTCCTCTATGCCGGCTGTGGCTATGGTGGCTCTTGCTTCCCCAAGGACGTGAAGGCACTGGTACACACCGGTCTTGACAATGGCTATCACATGGAGGTCATCGAGGCTGTCGAGCGTGTCAACGAGAAACAGAAGTCCATCGTCTATGATAAGATCATCAATGCCATGGGCAGTGTCCAGGGAAAGACCGTTGCCATCCTTGGTCTCGCCTTCAAACCCGAGACCGACGATATGCGCGAGGCTCCAGCCCTCGTTGTTATCGACAAGCTCCTCAAGGATGGTGCCACCGTCCGTGTCTTCGATCCTATCGCCATGGACGAGTGCAAGCGTCGCATTGGCGATGTCGTCACCTACTGTAAGAACATGTACGATGCCGCCGATGGTGCCGATGTCTTCGCTCTCATGACCGAGTGGCGCCAGTTCCGCCTCCCCAGTTGGAATGTCATCAAGAAGGTCATGACCGGCAATGTCGTTGTCGATGGCCGTAACATCTTCGACCGAAAGGAGCTCGAAGAGCTCGGCTTCGTCTACACTCGTATTGGTGAGAAGTAATTAGGAACATCCGTGTTCAAATCAATATAAACCTTTATGGAGAATCATCTAGTAGAAATCAAGATTCCTGAAAAATTCAGAGCAATCAACAATGCCAATATTGTGCTTGATGGCATCACCGTCGTTTCTGGAATTAACGGTTGTGGTAAAAGTACCCTTTCCAAGTTACTATACCAGACATATAAGTACAGTATTAACTATAACCGTTTGCTCGTATTAGATATAAGAGTGAAGCTTCAGCCATATTATGAAGTTCTGAATCAGCTATATACATTGCTTATTAGCCATACTCGTCAGAACTCCATGAACATCCTTCGTAGATGGAGAAAACTCACGAATCTGGACAAGGCCGATTCTTATATCGAAGATACAAGGGAACTTTGTCGTAATTTCCTGGAAGTAGAAAAACGTATTTCCGAAGATGGCGAGTCTCTGATGACCGAAAGGACATGGCGTATTATTTGGACTGCTCTTGGTAGCGAGGAAAATAGAGATTTGGAGTCTATTCTTGATACATTACTTGCTCAGATGACAGATATCGTCAAACAGACGGTCGCACTGTCACAAGAGCGCCCCAGCTCGTTGCTGTATAATAAGGTTAAGACGAATCTGCATAGTGATCTGCCTTTGTCCGTAGAGGTGAGTGAGTACGGCGACCCATTTATCGGTCCGCAGACAAAAACAGTTGCCCTGCCTCATTATATTCAGCGAGTACTGTATCTTGATACGCCCATGATGTTGGGTATCGAGCCTCTTGATGGCCCTGAAAACTGGGATGAACTCAACTCTTGCTTGCGTCAGTCTTCATCATACGACTATGATGGTATCGTGAAGGATACAATCCAGAAAGACATCCTTCATGGAGAAGCCGTGTATGATGAAGAGTCTATCGAGAACGTCATTAATTTCAAACGTGAGGACGGAAAGATTTTCGATCTTCTCGATTGTGCTACAGGTGTTAAGTCTTTCTCCATCCTCCAGCTTCTTCTTAAGAATGGCTTCTTGCGTAAAGACACCCTTCTGATTGTCGATGAGCCTGAGGTTCATCTACATCCCCAGTGGATTGTGGAGTATGCCCGACTCATTTTGCTTCTTCATAAGGAGATTGGCGTTAAGTTCTTTATTGCCAGCCATAGTACCGATATGGTAGGAGCATTAAAAGAGATAGCCCCCATCGTGGGAGTTACCGATCTGAACTTCTATGTTGCCGAGGATGCAGGCAACATGCTCTATGATTATAAGTATCTTGGAGATGATGTTGAGCCCATCTTCGCATCCTTTAACAAGTCATACGAGAAGTTGGATTACTACGTGAGTCATGGCAACAACTGCGAATAAAACAAAGGAAAATATACAGTTTTGGGCTGCTGGTTGTCACTTGCGCCCATGTGTCTCAGGCTTTATCGACACTGTTTCCACAATCCTTCATCGTGATTATCCCAACTTAAAATGTAAAGACTTTGATCAGATATATGCTTGGGATGCCGATACCTACGAGAAAGCCAAAAACAAATGTCGTAATTGTGAGACTGTCGATCTCGTCTTTGGGCTAGATAAAGGGAAAATGCTATTGGCAGAAGCCAAACTCGACGTGAAGAATGTCGATAATCTAAAAGGAGAGATTGAATCTAAGATACGCCATACGAAGGAGTACCTGGTGTCCTCCGACAATTTCAGATGTATAGCTTCCCCTTCTATCGTCATTTTCAGTCAAGACAACTTCAATACCAAATACAATCGGTTCCGCAAAATGAGGAGCAACAAGGGAGACATTATCCCTATGACCCTCACAACCCTCTTCGATTCTTATTTCAAGGAAAAGTAAGGTGACATTTCTCTGTGTTGATAACAGAAAAGTAACACTATAGTTACGAACCTGTCATGCAGGAAAAAATATCACCTCAAGTTGTGAAACAGGTGCTCGGCTCCGCCGCTTTGCTTACAAAGAACCAGTCCTTGTGTTTTCCTAAACATTAATTAATAAAACGGCGATATAATGCAGGAGCACGACTCTTGGCAGATGACAAAAACAGATATCTGATTGCACAGGTGGTCATAGAGTGATGCAGTTCGATACTGCCAGTCAGAATAAGAAAATTATGGAACCAAGACGATGAGAAGTATTACATTTTACGATAAGAATGGAGATCCATTCTGTTATACAGAGGATGACTGTCATATCTATGATTTTGACGGCAATCCAATTGCGTATATAGAGAACGATTGTGTATGGAACTATGATGGCAAGCATTTAGGATTCATGCACAATGGATGGATTATTGATCATTCTGGTGACTATCTGTTGTTCACTGAGCAATCCACTGGTGGCCCACTGAAACCTCTTAGGTCTTTATCTCCTTTAAAAGGATTGAAGTCACTAAAACCATTGAAAGGATTAAAAGAACTTACTCCCTTGAGACCATTAACAAGTCTATCATGGTCTGATTTGTCAGCAGATGAGTTTTTTGAGTAGGTTTCCTAATACATAATGAGTTTTACTGTGAACACAAAAATACAACCACTGATAGAGGACGTACGGCGCATAGTGCCGGGCGTGTTCCTCAAGTCCACTAAATATAAGCGGTGGCTGGTGGAGCGTAACTTAGATGTTGCATGGGCACAGATCTTTGAGCAGATCAAGGCCAATCGTAGTTTTTTCGCGGTCGGTTTCGATAATGATGCAGCTGACTCAGCCGATGCCTTGGGTTATCTCTTGAATGCTATCTTTGAACAGAGTCATGACAGTCTGCCGTCTTTCCTGCTCGATCTTTTGTCTTTCTATGCCGATGAGAAATCCGAGTGTATTGACGCAACAGACATACAGAAAGACCTGCTTGCCGCCGGATATTCAGAGGAAGAGGCTGCTGTGTTTGATGGTATCACCATCCCAGAACAAATTGAAGAAAAGATAGAAGAAGAGCAGACAGAGGAACAAAAAGTGCGTTCTTTAGAGCAAGCCTACCTTGCGCAACGTGAGGAAAACTCCCGTGCAGCTATTGATGCTTATTTGGAATGGCACAGCGCAGCTCTGCTATATTTGAGCAATTACTATACGGAGGCGAACCCCGATTACTCAGAGTTTAAACATATTGATAATTCGGGCAACGGCCATGTTCTTCGCCATAATTATAAGTCATTACATTCTATATATAACTTGCTGATGAACAACGTGACAACACAAGAGATAGCTAAAACTACAACCAATGACAAGAAAACCCCGCTGGTTTTCATAAGCCATTCTAGCAAAGACAAAGACTTTGTAGATGCACTTGTCAACCTGCTGGACGACATGGGTTTCACCAAAGAGACGTTGTTCTGTAGTTCCGTGCGTGAATATGGCATACCTCTGAGTGGTGACATCTTTGATACCATCCGTGGTCTGTTTCTTGAACACGATCTGTATGTCATTTTCATCCATTCGCCCCGTTTCTACGGTAGTGCAGTGTCGCTGAACGAGATGGGGGCAGCCTGGGTGTTGAAGACCGATTTCTGCTCTTTCCTCACCAACGATATGAAATTTGAAAGGATGAAAGGTGTTGTCAACGGTGGCAAACTCTCCATCAAGGTTGATGATAAGGAGGCACCAAAGCTTTTGAATGACTTATATAAACATCTTGTGACAGTCTTTTCACTTCAGGAGATGGGAGTGAACAAGTGGGAGCGCAAACGTGATCAGTTCCTTCAGGTTGTTAGAAACCTAAAATACGAGGAGGTTGAAGATACAGTGGAGGAGAACAATGTAGATATGGAGTACAAGAAACTTCAGATTGCAAAAATGAAAGCTGAGGCCGAAGCCCGACAGAAAGCTGTTATTCGTGGTAATATCGTTCCGGGGTATAAGGGCGATGCAAGTACCCTGAGAATATTTAATGCAGGCGCAGCAATAGCACGGAATGTCCGTGTGGAATGGCTTAACGAAGATGAGAATGTCATACTTACCAGTGATTTTTCTGTAATAGGTGATTTAACACCTCAGAACTCTCGCAGCTATGCTCTTCATTTAGCAATAGGTTGCCCTGAAACAATGAATCTGCGCTATACATGGGATGATGATTTTGCAACGGGAAATCAAGTTGAAGAATCACTACAGTTGTAAATTATGAAGAAAAACTATTGTAAAAGCATCCAACTGCGCTGTGTGGTTTGTGGCAGCGTTTCAGACTTCGAAAGCAATGAAGATAAAACCTATATCAAATGTACGAAGTGTAATCGTGAGTACCTTGGCGGTTACGATGAACTTGTTGAGTTGAATAAAGAACTTATTGACGAGGAAATGGAACGGACAAGGGAAGAAGTTGCTAATGATTTACAAAATGAGATTGCCTCGATGCTAAAGAAGTCGTTTAAAGGTAATAAATACTTTAAAATTAAGTAAGGTATGTCTAGCTATAAATACTTGGATCAGTTTCCACAACCATTAAAGGAGAGCATCATTCAAAACAGATGCCTCCCGATTATCGGTTCTGGTTTTTCTTTGAACGCAGAAATACCAGAAGGAAAGCGTATGCTTGCTTGGGAAGCTTTGGGCAGGGCTTTTGCCAATGAAATGCCAGGATATGTTTATAGCAATACGATAGATGCAATATCTGCCTATGAGCACGCTTATTCTCGTCCAGTTATGGCCGAGAAGATGAAAGATTTCTTATTGTCAGGGCAGATAAGACCAGCTTCTACTCATGAAGCATTCTGTAGATTACAGTTTGATATTGTCTGTACCACTAATTTCGATCACCTTCTTGAAGATGGTTACCGAAAGATATCAAAGCCATGCCGTGCTATCATCAGTGAAAGCCAGTTGTCTGTGGCTCCGATGAAGGATGAACTAACGTTATTAAAATTTCATGGAGATATAGACCATCCAGATAGGATGGTTGCTACAGAAGAAGATTACGATAAGTTTCTAGACCAAAATCCAATGTTGGCAACATACTTATCAAATCTTCTTATTACAAGAACACCTCTGTTTATTGGTTATAGTCTAGATGATGATGACTTTCGCCAAATATGGCAAGTTATCAAGAGTCGTCTAGGAAAAATGACGCGTCAAGGTTATGTTATTAAAGTAAATTGCTCTGATACGGAAAGATCTCGATATGAACGCAGGGGTGTAAAGGTTGTAAATATTGAAGGTGATCCAAAAGATTATCCTCAGATATTGACAAAATTGTTTAAAGAGATAAAGGCATATTGGGATGATAACGTAAAGACATATAGTGATAATACTGCTATGTCTGAGTTGGCAATGCCATCTGATTATCAGACTCGATTGTGCTATTTTTCTGTTCCATTCCAACAATTGTCTATCTACAAAGACTATTTCTTCCCATTGGCAGTCCGTTATGGATTCGTTCCAATTACGGCAGATTCTGTAATGTCTGTCGGTGATAATATTATGGCAAATATTTCATCCATTATATCCAAGTCAGAGTATTTCTTTCTCGATTTAGAAGCTAAAAACGCTGCTTATGATTGGGGGCAAATATTGTCACAAGGAAAGCTTAAGTCAAACATGTTCATTCTTAGAACTCCCGATGTTGGTTTGTCTAATAGTAATTCTTTTTATACTTGCTATAAGCCCGAAGATTTTATTAACAACCCTTTGCCTGTTGTAGAGGTTGCAGAGAAATGGTTTTCAACAATGGCTGAAAAGTTGACCTCAAAGACGGCTGTTGCAGAACCAGAGCGACTACTTAAGAAAAGTGAATATAAGGCTGCGGTTATTTCTGCAGTTGTACAGCTTGAGGTGGCTTTACGACATGCAATAAAGAAAAAGACAAATGATAGCGTATTTGCAAAAGGATTCTTTGAACTGGTGAGAATCGCCTTTGAACACAAAATAATAAAGGAAGAAGACCTTGTTAAAACAAGGGAATGGACAAACCTTCGTAATAGGCTAGTTCATACCGAAATGGATATGAGTAAAGAAGACGCAGAAAGAACTGTTACTGAAATACTAGTATTTACCAAAAAGTTTATCGGTTCTTGAGTTCGCTCAAAGAAACAGCGGGACAGGTACCTGTTCCGATAAAGAGAGAGGTGTAGAAATCAAATTTTGTAAATGCCAAGGCAATCCAGACAATTATCAGGAACTGGTATATATCATGTGATGATGCGTGGTATAAATCATCAGAATATATTTGAAGAGCAGGAAGACTATTATCAGTTTCTGACTACATTGGATTTGATGGCTCAGTCTTACGAATCCGATGGCACACTCTCAGGGCGAAACTATATAATATATGCTTACTGTCTGATGTCGAACCATATTCATCTGCTCATTCGTGAACGTGAGGATACGATAGGGATGGTCATAAAAAGGATAGCCTCCTCCTATGTATATTATTATAATCACAAGTATTCAAGAGACGGTCATCTGTTCCGCGAGCGTTTTAAAAGTGAGCCAGTAAATGATATGGCTTATTTCGTGACGCTTTTGAGGTATATACACCAGAATCCAGTGAAAGCAGGAATGGTGAGTGAAGTGAAGGATTATGAGTTCAGTAGCTGGAGTGAATACAGAGACAAAAATAGTACGTTGTTCCCTTTATGTGATACTCGTGCAGTTTTGAACCGAATACCATACAATGAGTTGGCTGATCTTGTGAACGAACCAGTGTCAGATGACGTTGCCTGTCTTGATATAGAAGATGCTTCTAAAGGTCGTCCTTCAGATGACCAGGTAATGTTGCTGATAAAAGAGAAGACTGGTGCAACGAATAGCAGTGCTTTCCAGCAGTTGCCAGATGATATAAAAAAAACTGTGTTGATAGAGTTGAAGGGTAGGAGGGCATCACTACGTCAACTAGAAAGATTGACAGGAATCGGGAAAAGCATGATATATCGCATGCAGTGAAACGGGAACCTGTCCCTGTGTTTCCACCGCCATTTTCGCTATGGCGCAAGGCATCCCCTGTCGGACTTTTTGCGTTTAATTATTTTTAACGCTCAATTCCGAGGTAAAACATGCCAAAATGACCAGAAAACCGGGTAAAAACCCCTTCAAACTTCATCAGACTTTTTTGGTTTACTTTTAACCACATGTCGTTACTTTCATTTGAGCCCTTTTTCCGGGATGACATTTATGTCTGCATTTCTCTTTTTAGGGTCGGGTCACCGTAAACAATCAGTATATCAGCTTATTACGCGGATTTGTCACCAAGCAAAAATTTTTTTTCTCGCCAATTATCTCCCGACAAAACGAGAAAATCACATTTAGATTTCACTACTTCAATTTCCAAGCTGATGTTGACTCTGTTTATGGCAATTGGCTGTGTCAACTGATGGGGATGTAGTGAATTGTCTTTATCCATACGCTATTCTTGCTATCCATTTCAAGGATGCTGATTGGATGGAGAAAATGAAAACTAAAATATGGTTCAAACCTGACTGTGAAGAGGCGTTAAGCCATGCTTTGGAAAGGGCAAAAGAAATACTGAAATAATAAAAGATTACCAAAGGGAACAGGCTCTTATCAGGGACTCTCATAAATAAAAGGTTCAATAACCTGATAATCCTGCGCCTTTGGTCGAATAAAACACAATATAGAGATGAAAGATAAAGTGTTATTAAACTATTGTTTTGCAATAGCGGCAATACTATGCATATGCTCATGTGCCAACTATAAGGATATACCTTACTTCCAGAATTCTGCTGAGTTTGATGGGAGTAAGGGTGCTATGCAGTATGACCTGAAAGTAAAACAGAAAGATGTGCTGACTATTTTCGTTTTCTCTGGAAATGATAACGATGCAGTAAAACCGTTTAATTTACGCGACCCTGTTGAGATGAAAAATGGAAGAATAAGTAGAGGCCAATCAGGCCGTATTCATCATTATCTTGTCGATAACGATGGTAATATAGATTTCCCAATTCTTGGTTCAGTACATGTAGGTGGAATGACACTTGATTCTATAAATAGCCATGTTAGGAGTCTCATTATGCCATACTTGCAGCCTACTGCTGATTGTGTTGTCAATACATATATAGAGAATTACGAAATCACAGTAATGGGCGAGGTTGCCAAGCCAAATACATTCACTATTTCACGCCCAGAAATCAATGTGCTTGAAGCATTAGCTATGGCAGGTGATATGACGATTTATGGTAAACGAGATAATGTGAAGATACTCCGAGAATTGGCAGATGGCACGTTCGAAGTACATGAACTAGATTTGCGCGATGCCAATATTCTCAATTCTCCCTATTACTATCTTCAGCAAAGAGACGTTGTATATGTAGAGCCTAATGAAGCAATGGTTCAGAATTCTAAAGTAGGAAGAACTACGCAATTGTGGGTTCGTGGAGCGAGTATTACTATTTCACTCGGGTCTTTGCTTTACAGGGTTTTGCAATAAATTAAATATTCACAATATGAAAGGTATCGTATTAGCAGGAGGCAGTGGAACTCGCCTCTATCCAATCACAAAGGGAGTGAGCAAGCAATTGCTCCCGATTTATGATAAACCGATGGTTTACTATCCCATCAGCGCACTGATGCTGGCTGGTATAAGAGATATTCTGATTATCTCTACCCCATACGACCTCCCGGGCTTTAAGCGACTGTTAGGTGACGGCTCAGACTATGGAGTTCATTTCGAGTATGCGGAGCAGCCTTCCCCTGATGGCTTAGCTCAGGCTTTTATCATTGGTGAGAAGTTTATAGGTAACGATAGCGCATGCCTCGTTCTGGGCGATAATATTTTCCACGGAGCAGGTTTTACATCTCTGCTAAAAAAGGCTGTTGAGAATGCAGAGAGGAACGGTAAGGCTACTGTTTTTGGTTACTGGGTGTCTGATCCTGAGCGTTATGGCGTTGCCGAGTTTGACAAACATGGTAACTGCTTAAGCATTGAGGAGAAACCTAAAGAACCTAAGAGCAACTATGCCGTAGTAGGGCTCTATTTCTATCCCAACAAAGTGGTTGATGTAGCAAAGCATATCAAGCCCTCTGCCCGTGGAGAACTGGAAATCACTACTGTCAACCAGGAGTTCTTGAAGGATGGCGAACTAAAAGTTCAGGTCTTTGGCCGCGGCTTTGCATGGCTTGATACTGGCACACATGATAGCCTTGCTGAAGCAAGCACTTTTGTAGAGGTTATCGAGAAACGCCAGGGTTTGAAGGTCGCTTGTCTGGAGGGTATTGCTTACCGTAACGGATGGATCTCAGAAGAACGTATGCGAGAGATTGCTAAGCCTATGCTGAAGAATCAGTATGGCCAATATCTGTTGCGAGTGATTGAAGAGAAGAAATCAGAGGTTAATTCAGATTCATTTAGGGTAAACGAACAGAAAAAATAGATATGAAAGTTGTTCTTTTAGCTGGTGGCTTTGGCTCCCGTATATCTGAGGAATCAGTCTTCAAACCCAAACCAATGATTGAAATTGGTGGCATGCCCATTCTGTGGCATATCATGAAAGAGTATGCCTACTATGGTCACAATGAGTTCATCATCTGTGCAGGCTATAAACAGGAGTATATCAAGGAGTGGTTTGCCAACTATTTCTTGCATAACTCTGACGTGTCATTTGATTTCCGTGATGGGGGAAACGAGATGACTGTACACCACAGCAAACTGGAGCCTTGGAAGGTGACCGTTGTAGATACTGGTTATAACACAATGACTGGTGGACGCATCAAGCGAGTTCAGGAGTATGTAGGTAACGAACCTTTCTTCATGACATATGGTGATGGCGTTTGCGATGTGGATATTAATAAACTGTTGGATTTTCATAAGAGTCATGGCAAACTGGCTACCCTGACAGCGGTGAAAATGGCACAGGAGAAAGGTGTATTAGACATCGTGGGTGGTGCTGTTAAATCATTTCGTGAAAAGAACCAGAATGATGGCGCGCCCATTAATGCTGGTTATATGGTGCTGGAACCTGCAGTCTTTGACTTGTTAGATGGCGACACATGTATCTTTGAACGCAAACCGCTGGAAACCCTTGCATCTAAAGGTGAACTGATGTCTTATATACACGAAGGATTCTGGCAGTGTATGGACAATATTCGCGAAAAGAATATGTTAGAGAAATTGCTTCATGAAGGTAAAGCACCTTGGAAAAAGTGGGAAAGAGTTGTGCCTCAGATAAGTAGATAAAAATCTAATAATGGATAAAAGTATTAATAAATTAAACGAGGTTACTAGGCTACGAGTTTTTGCAATAATAACACTTGTTGCTTGGCATAGCTATTGCCCATACATATGCTGGGGACTTGCGACATCCTCTCTTGACTTTTTCTATACACAGATTTTTAGATGGATTGCGCCAACAGCTCAAATGCCCTTATTTATTTTTTTAGCAGGTTACTTGTACTATTATCTTCATGTCGATAAAGGAAAATATCAAGAGTTTGTAGAATTCGTGAAAAATAAGTTCCATAGATTAGTAGTTCCTTATTTAGTATTGGGCTTTATTATAAACATGACAGAACTAACCAGAATGAATCCGATAGACTTGTTCTACGGTACTCCTTGTCATTTATGGTATTGTTTGATGCTATTTTACTGCTTTATTGTGTGTTGGTTGGTGGAGAAGTATTTAGGCAGGATAGTTAATATTGTATTAGCCATCGCAAGTTTTTGTTTTGTATTGTATAATGGGGGGCAGTATTTTGGACATAGCCCTTTTGGAATTCTGATACCAACGTATTATTACTGCTATTTTTTCTTGGGATATTTATTCTATAACTACAGGGATAGAATTATAACTTTTACACAAAAATATGTATTGATTGTTGTTGGAGTATGGGTACTCTCTTTAATTTATTCATTTGATGGTCATAGTCAAGGAATGGCAGCTGTCTTGTTTATATTGTTGCTGTTGTCAATTACTGACAAACAAAAAAGAATGCCCCCAAAAAGATGGGTGGAAATTATTGCTAAATATAGTTTTGGCATTTTTGTTTTTCACCAGTGGATAATTTGGAATGTAACAAGATATGGTAGGATAACATCAATTATGAATGAACATTATATACTATTTCCTTTGTTACTGTTTGTCTCCGTTTTCTGCATTTCCACTCTACTTACACATCTA
>Ga0265298_10002434_pt1 | contig 25907 bp, 52 predicted proteins | sample AusTroGonzalo_MG_3_FD_193486 | JGI IMG/M metagenome (GOLD analysis project Ga0265298, IMG submission 193486) | Bovine rumen microbial communities from tropical cattle in Woodstock, Queensland, Australia - Gonzalo_01 | ecosystem: Host-associated > Mammals > Digestive system > Stomach > Rumen ...
AAGATGCCGTTCAGATGTTCAAAGATATGTTTGAGAAGTATGGCATACATAGTGCCGAGTGGCGTTGTTATGAGGATAATGAAGAAGCTGTCGGAGTTTATGACTGGCTAATTGAAAGATATGGCGGAAGAAGAGTTGGAATACTCCGTGATAATGCCGCGCCAATGAATAGAGTTCTTTGCAATACCGTTATCTATGAAGTATGTTATCAAGACCTTTATACTCGTTTGGGTAAGGTTTATAGCAAGAGAGAATGGTTTAAAATGATTGAAAAGGGTGAGATGTAAGTGAAAATAGGTATAGATATTGACAACATTATAACAAATACTACAGAATGTGTCCTTCAGCATATGAATGAGTTATTCCCAGCTTTGGATTTAAAAATAGAAGATATTACTGCCTATTGGATGGAGAGCTGTATTCCTGATGAGTACAGTAATGTAATTCCTCTAATCTTTGAGGACCCGCGTATGTGGAAAAAGGTTAAACTCATTGATGGGGCGGCACAGTACATACAGAAATTGTATGAAGATGGACATGAGATTTACTTTGTAACTGCTACAACAGAGCATAATTTCCGTAAGAAAGTCAGCTTCTTAACAAGAAGCTTCCCCTTCTTCCCCGAAGGATATGTTAAACAGCACGCCATTAGTATGAAGAAGAAGCAGCTCCTTAACATTGACATTATGATTGACGACTACTTAGATAACCTAACTGGCGAAAGACTTTATACTTCTATCTGTTTAGCTTATCCTTGGAATACAGGTGCCGCCGTGGAGATGTACACTATGCAGGACCTTTGGCACGTTTACTGGGCAAAGAACTGGGCGGAGATTTATAAACTTGTATGCGACCTAAAGAATGGTTGGTAAGGAGGAGTAATGGAACAGCAAGAAATAAGATTGGCTTCTATTGAGTCAGGTGATTTATATTGGATTACTGCTAATGCAATTGATGATACTTTTATTAAGCTTATTAATGGCGGCAATATTAAGGTGATTAAAGCAAAAGAAATTGAAGTAAAGCAGAAAAAGCTCTTTTTCTTTAAAGAGAAGAAGAAGTATAAGACAATTTTGGTACAGGTTATAACCCCTTGGGTTAAGGAGGATACAGATGAACAGAATAGTTAAGATGCTTCCAGTTGTAGATATTCATGACTTTGAAAATCTCATAGCTCAGAAAATGGGTTATGAGGACACAGATGCTTTTCATAAGTCTTTGCGTAAGGAAGAGTATGAGAGTTATTCTACATTAGATAAGGTTCGTGACCATATCGGCTGGAGTATAGTAGACATATATGGAAATGGAACTTTCTATGATATGGACGTTTTAGATAACTTTAGAGCAGATTGGACAGCACGTGATGACGCTTACTGCTATAATTTAACAGAAGAAGAAGCCGAACTTTTTAACAAAATAGATAGGATAGTTATCAAACTTGTTGAAGATGGCGAAATACCCGATGAATTTGTACTTCATGTTTGGTGGTAAAGAAAAGAAAATTTGATTTTTTTTATAAATCATGGTATAATTATTATAGAAAAGTTAAAGAAAACCATTTATTTGAAAGGAGTAAAGCTATGAAAATTAATTACAACAGAGGTTCAAAGTACACACTTGGAGGTTGTCTCGTATTCCTTCTTATTCTTCTGGTAGCCCTTGCCATTGGCTATGGTATATCAGTATTGTTTGTTGGAGCTGGAATGTGGGCACTTTGTAAGCTTGGCGTAATTGCCGCATGGACATGGAAGCAGGCAGCACTGTGGGCGCTCGTTATTGAGATTGCACTGGGCTTCCTTAGAACTATTGTAAAGAACGTTAAGGGCAACGACTAAGATTTTCTGAAAGGAGAAAATGATGGATAAGGTAATGACTTTAGGCGAAATCCTCGAAGGTACAAATGGTATCTATATTAAGGAATATGAGCGCTATGGTGATGGCTTAATCTTCATAGGTGGCACATATTGGGCAAATGGAACATTTATTCAAATCTCTGGTGGTTTCTACTCTAAGGACACAAAGGTAGGTTATTACTCTTGGAGTAAGAATGATAATAAGACTCTCCTTATCCTCAGAGCACAGGAGGGTTAAGATGTTAATAATTGCAATAATAGGAACAATCGTCACTCCACTTCTTGCTATGCTTTTAACTGCTATGCTCTCATGTGAAGATACCGATATAAATAAATTAGGAACTTTTATTGGTATTCCTTTAACTGTGTTCATGTGTCTCGCCACAATGGACAGTATCATTGCAGCTTATAAACAGATAACAGCTACAAAAATTGAGTCGATTGATTGGTCTCAGGTACAAGTTAATGAGTACAGAGAGAATGATAAGGTAGTTAAAATTACTTATACAATTGGCGATAAAACATTCGAACTTCCAGTAAAGGAGAATTAAGATGTGGGAGAAAATTAAAGATTTCTACTACGACCACTCGGAAGCTTGCATTGGCGGCGGGATACTTACAGTGCTCGCCGCACTAATTTTGTTCCTTGCAATTCCAATCAGTGGCGAAATGAAAGTAGACCGTACACGGTGGATATGGACAATTCCTATTGAGGAATACAAAGTTTGCTCCCATTCTTCGGAATCATGTCCACCTTCTGATGCATATGATGTTTATACTACACTTGATACGCATTATCGAACTGTAACAGATAGTCCAGCTTATACAGACTCAGATGGACATTACCATGCAGCACGGACACATCAAGAAGTTTATTACACAACACGTTATCATTATAAAAGAAATGAGTGGTGTAAGTCACATTCAGTTTGCGAAATGGGCTTTGATAAGAAACCACATGAGCCTGAATGTGATAAGCCATTTGATGTTCCCAATCCACAGCTTGGTGACCTGCGCCGCCGCGACCATACGGAGCGTTATGAAGTAATAGGACTTTATAATGAAAAGACTTCAACCTTTGAAGTTGATAAGGCTGATTGGGAGAAGATTGAGCAGGGCGGCACAATACAGTTTAAAAAGTTAAGATTTGGCGATAAGTTATTTGATATAACTTTTGGCAGAAAGGCAGGTAAAAGAGTATGATTTTAAAATTAATTTTATTCTTTATCTTGATTATTATTTGTGCGTCAATAGGCTTTTTTGGATTTATGTTCATCTTTGAAAAAGTTTTAGATATTGAAGACGAGCATCCTATAATGGGATTCGTTCTTACATTTTTGTCTCTGGTAGTATTAATAGGCGGCTTAATATCTCCTATTTATATAGGAGAGAAATTGAAACTAAAAAAAGAAGAACCAAGATGTCCTAAATGTGAGGAAGTAATTGAAGTAGAAGATAGGTTCTGTTCTAATTGCGGATATAAGCTAATGGAAGATAATTCAATCGAAGATAACCATATTTATAAGTAAGGAGAAGTATTATGAAGAAGTTTATAGGTATATTAATGGCATTTGCAATAGCTTTTTGCAACCTCAGCTTGCTGAGTGTTGATGCGAAAGTTATTGAGCCAGAGGTTGTTAAGACAGAGAAGTGGACAACTTCATATTGGATTGATGACAACGCAGATATGAAGTATCCTTATATTGCTGTCGAAGCGGATATTTATAATGACGGAGAAGTTAAGGTTTATTGGTGGAATACCCATGAGTGGGATGGTTTCGCAACTATTTCACATAGATTGACTTTTGGCGAACTCCCTTTTTCTCAGCAACCAGACGGTGATGCAAATTTAGATGCAACTATTGATTTAATAATAAAAGATAGAACACCATTTGATGTTGAAGATTTCCATGTTAACTTGTATCCTAAAGAATATAAAAAAGAATATTTTTATAATGGTTGTGCGATACTTGATGTAGGTTCAATTTATATGCCAACAACACTTCCAACATTAGGTTTTTCTGAAGAGAGACCTAAATCTGGAACTAATGGTAATGCGCTTCATAGTATAACATTTACTCCAACCGTAGAGCCAACAGGTACATATACTTTCCAAATCTTCGGACATGAAATTGTAATCACACCAGACATCCTCAACATGGACGGTTATAAAATTGAGGAGTATCATTCCGATACAGCTCAGTATGAAGCAGAAAATGAAAAGCTTAAAGCTCAAAACGCAACATATCTCGCTCAGATAATGGCATATGAAGATGAAATAGAAATGTATGAAATTCTTATAATGGATATAAGCCTTGAGCGCGGCGACGTAAATAATGACGGTTTCATCAATGCAGTCGATGCTTCTCAGATATTGGCTTACTACGCATACACATCAACAGGTGGACATCTTGACTTCATGGATTTCGTTGAGGGTAAGGCAGATAAGGAGGAAGGTTAATGAACCCAGTATTAGATATTATCCTATTAATAGGTTTTCTCTTCATTGAAGGTTGTATATTCGTTATAAAGATTGCCGACAGAGATGAAAAGATTGCTGACTTGGAGAATGAAGTAAAAATAAGAGACAAAAGAATTGACAATAAAAACGACATAATCTTGCAAAAAAACCATGAAATTAGTGAATTATATGAAACTGCCGTCCGTATGAAGAAAAATAACAAAGAACTGTCTCGTAATAATGCGTTCCTTCAAGACCAAATTAATGAATATAAAAACCGTCCTTTGAAGTTTGAAACCTTTATGACACAGCCAATTGAATATGTGCGTGATATCCATGTTGACGGCTCATTCTTCTTAAACGTGCCCGATGCCAAGAAACAGTTCCTTGATAGGGTGGCACAGGAATTTGCACGTGATATTATGCAGGAAGATAATAACTTCGATTTAACAGTAGAGCGTTCATTCGTTAACCCTGACGACACTCACTATCGTTTCAAGATAAGAGTCGTTCCATATAATCACAATATTGACTATACAGAAGAAGGCTTCTTCTCTGGAAGAAGATTTTAAAAGGAGCAGTAATGCTCCTTTTCTTTTTTTTATTTGACATTTTTTATATTTTATGATATAATATATATAGAAAGTTAAGGAAAGGAAGTAAAATTATGGTATTATATGAAGGTTATTTTTTCAGAAACTCAAAAACATTTAAGACTTGGAAAGAAGCCATTGATTTTGCATATAAGGAGATGAAATATCTCTTAGACCACGAAGACATATTTCCAAAAAAGGTAGTTAAAAAGGCTTTGGAAGAGTTCGAGGACTTAGTAGTCTGCAAGTATATGTCTACTGAAGAAGAGCTTTATGCAGACTTCAGAGACGGCGGCATAGGTTGTACAGGTCTTTATGAGATAAGCTATATAAAGGAGGATTAAAATGGAGTGCTGGGTTATAAGCGATAACGATGGAAATGTTTTTGACGTTTATAAAACTAAGGAAGCCGCAATGTGCTATCTCATTAATAGAATAGCAGGAGATGATATGTCCGATTCTGAGAAGTGGGCGGCATTCAAGGAGATGTATGACTTTGCAATTATCGCTGATGATGAGATGAGCGTGGAGCTTTCTGATGGCATTATAGTCTATGCTGAGAAGCGTAACGCTTGGGGTTTTAAGGAGAATTAAAATGAAGGTAACTAAACATGGTAAGAGATATACTGAAATAGAATTTAAGTGCACTCACTGTGGTTGTGAATTTATTGCTCTTGATAAAGAGTGCGATAAATTTCCCGATTTTTGGGACAAGCAAGGTCATTTAGTAAGACAAAGAAGATGTCAGTGTCCAGAGTGCTATGATTTTGTGTTTTCTTATAAGAGACCAATGGAGAAGAATAAATAAATGAGTGATGTTATTAATATCGTCATTGGTAAACCACTTGTTCCATGGCATGAGGTGTGTTGTATTTCAAATCCTTCGGGAAATGAAATCATGTTTGAGAAAGCTTTTACCTTATTTACCAATGAACGTATACCAGCCAAGATTTTAAAAGAGCTTGGTGTAGTCAAATCTATTAGTGAAGTAAAGAGAAATCAGCCTAAGCTTTGTGAACCACTTACTCAGCCTGATTGCTTTTGGTTAAAGTGGGGTAAGAAAAAGTTTTGGGTTGTTGTTGGAGAGGAGTAATATAAAATGGAAGTTTGGATAGTACAGTTCTCTAATTGTGATACCTATGCTACAGATGTATTTTCAACAATTGAAAAAGCTTGGCAGTATGTTGAAAGCTATTATAAGGAAAATAATTTTCTTGATATAGAAGCATATCGTATAATTGAAAAAGCTTATGCGGATTGCAAAAAAGAGGGTGGTAACAGATTTTATAATGCACGGATAACTGTTAGTAAAAAAATAGTTGATAAGAAAGTGAGGAAATAAAATGTTAAAAATACAGGAGTTTATCCTTGCACATGATAACTGGCGTGAACTTTTAGCTGATGCGCCTTACAACTTAAAAATTTCTGAGGACGACGGCTTCGTTCTTTTCAAGTATAGCCAGATAGACTCTGACTTTAACGAGGAAATTTGCCGCGAGGCTCGTGGTCTTATCCTTGATGCTCGTGATGACTTCAAGGTAGTTCGCTATGCGTTCAAGAAGTTCTTCAATATAGACGAGTCCTATGCAGCTCATATAGACTGGGATACTGCCGTTGCATCTGAGAAGATAGATGGCTCTATAATGTCTGTATGGTTTGCTCGCGGCAAGTGGCATATATCAACAAACGGCAAGATAGATGCTTTCAAGGCTGAGCTTAACGGCGTAGGTCCTTATAAGACTTTCGGAGACCTCTTCGAGTCTGTACTTCCTCTATCCGCCTTCGTGGGTAACCGTTATGAGCCTTATTGCTTAACTTTCGAGCTTGTATCTCCTTATAACAAGGTTGTTATTGACTATCCTGAGACTAAGGTATATCTTCTTTCTGCACGTAATATGCTATCTGAAGACCTTCACGAAACTCCTGCGGCTCGGCAAATTGCAAAAGAATTAGGAGTTAGCTGTCCTAAGACATATCTCCTTGAAGATGAAGCAGAATATCGTCAGCTTGTCGCAAATATGCCTGAAGGTCATGAAGGTATTGTTGTATGTGACAAGAACTATGAGCGTGTTAAGATTAAGACTTTACTTTACTTCCAAATGCACAAGGCAAAGAACAACGGAGTAATTACTTTAGAGCGTATTGTAGATTTAATTCGTGAGAATGATGACGCAGAGTTTTTATCATACTTTCCTGAGTATGAGGATACATTTACTAAGGTTAGATTACAGCTTGAAGCAATAGATATATTAGTATATGAAATAAAGAGAGTTGTATCATTATGGAAGAAGGAGCACCCATTTGGAGAGGGCGACCGTACTGCTCGTAAGTGGTTCGCGCAGGACTTCGGAAAGAACAAGGCTGCGGCACTTTACTTCGCTGCTTTTGACGGTCGTTTAGATTCTTTATTTACTGATATGACCACATCTAAGTTCATTTCATTATTTAAGATAGAACTGCCAAAGGAGGATTAATATGGAAGTATTAGGTATAATTCTTGCAGTTTTTATAGGAACGCTTATAGGTGCTGCCTTCGGTATCCCTTTGGGATATCGAATTGGGGCACAGACTAAGCGACAAATTCAGAAAGCAAAGGACAATTCTATTCAAATTCAGACAAGCGAAATAAGTTGGGAGGGATAATTATGAGCGAAAATCTTACGGATAAGCATGAGTTCGATGATGATGACGGATACTACGATGAGGTCGGTGGCTACCATGATGCAGCTATTGGCTGGAACCCTCATGGTATCTGGCATGGTGAGTGTACCCGTGCCTCATGCAAGGGATGTCCGTATGAACATGACACCACAGACCCATACAAGGAGGGATAATATGGTTGTATTTCTTTTTATCCTTTGCTTAGTATTAGGCTTTGCCACAGGATATCTTTATAGAGATACCTTTGGCGGACGTAAACAGAAACAGGTAGGTGGGGATAATTCTATCCAAATTCAGACAAGCGAAATAAGTTGGGAGGATTAATGTGGAAGTTAAAGAAATAGGTGGACACCCAGAGATGTGTGGCGGCTGGAGCTATGTTTATGAAGTAAAGTTCTCCAAAGAGGACATTACTGTAAAGGAAGCTTTAGAAGAAATTGCTGAATGGAGAGCGAAAAACTCTCCAAATGCAGGCACACCAGGCCATGCATATTCGACAACAGTTGATGGGCTAATTGTTAAGTCAACTTGGTTAGGCGAAACTGATAGATGTACTTACTGGAGAGACGGTTCAGAGAGAGTTGTATCGGCGGGCGGCACAGGAGGTTGGTGGAGTGATATTAACATAGATATTTCTACCGACCTTAGTGGTTTAAAGAAACGTACCTTAAACGAAGCAATGGAATATTACAAGAAACAGGCTTTAAATTTAAGACCATATCTAAAAGACCTTCCTTCAAATCCAAGAGATTATCGTGAATGTGCTGAACATTATTACAACTATTTACAGCTTGCCAAATGGCTTGATGAGTTAAAGAACCTTCGAGTTCTTTACGATGAAATGCAAGAGAGAATAGAACACTACGAACCCATTCAATACTAAAAGGAGCCTTTGTGCTCCTTTTTCCTTATAAAAAAATTGACTTTTTTTATATTTTATGTTATAATATATATAGAAAATGAGAAAAGAGGTATTTAAAAATGGAACTTGATTTCAATTATGTTAGTGAAAGAGTGCATGATAGAGTCAAAGAAATCCTTGATGAAATTCTTGGTACTGATGCAACAGGTATCTATACAACTGAATCAACTCAGTCTCAGGAATCTGAATACCCAGAGTATTATTCAACACTTAGCTACGATGCTGACGGAAACCTTAACGGTTTCGGTCACTACATAGACGACACATCAGAATACAGCTTATATGGTGGAGCATCACGTTTGACAATCATTCCCGAAAATGAAGACTTTATCATTAAAGTACCGCTCACTGATATTTGTGGTACAAAAATTACGTTGCGCCGCCCCGCAGATGAGAAGGATAAGGTTGAGGGCAGTCCTGACTATGAGGAAATGGATATTTGGAAAGAATATTACTATGATGATTACATGGAAGAGGTAAATGAATACGAAGATATTCCTTGGGAAGAATATAGCTCACAGTTTTGTATGCTCAAAAAGAGAAATTCTGATTATAACCTCATGGACACAGAAAATGCTCTTGTTGAAGAGGGCGTTGAAGGTGGCTGTGAAAAAATATCTGAGGTATTACTTCCTAACTTCTTCTGGGGCAACTACAATGAAATCCCTGTATATGTTCAGAGAAAAGCAAAGCTGACAATGGACCATGCTTATTTTATCTTCCGTGAGGAGAAGGAGGAGCCTAAAAATGCTGAGAGAATTATGCGTATGCGTCAACTTTCTCAGGCGGCAGGTAATTTCCCTGACAGCTTTATCTATGCTTTAATCCATGCATATGGAGAAGATACAACTTATGAGATACTCAATACAATAGATTACCTCAATATTGACGATATGCATGATGGTAACTTCGGATTCGCAGAGGATAATCTTCCAGTTATATTCGACTATGCAGGTTACGATGACTCTTATGTTTGGGAAGAGCAATAAAAAAATTGACTTTTCTTAAAAAACATGATATAATATTTATAGAAAATAAAGAAAAGGAGAAAATCTTATGGACGATTTTGATTTTGTACAGTGTGAAGAGGTATTCGAGGACGGTTTATTTGAAGACCGTTGGTCTGATGACTGCTTCGACGTCGAAGACGGTGGAGAGTTCTAATGGCTAAGAATACTTACACGAAAGAACAAAATAAAGAACGCCGTGACATTAATCAGTTCAAGAAGAAGGAACAGCGAGAGCGCGGCGAAATGCCGCGAGGTAATCAGTATCGCCGCAAGAAACAGCGCGATAGAGAGGAGTCATATTATGAGGACTATGATTTTTGATGTAAAGAACTTTGTTGTTCTTAATGCCCCAGTTGTAGCATCATGGGGCGAAACTTTTGTTGTAGCATTAACGGCTATTGTTAGCCATATATAAGGAGGAAATATAATAATGTATAAGTGTCCAATTTGTAATAAGTCATATGAAACTGCTACTGACATGGCTCAGTGTGCCACAAAGTGTGCCCAGAGGATAGAGAAGGAAGCTAACGAGAGAAAGCTTGAGCAGCTTGATAGAGACCTTACCAATGCAATTGACAAGGTTCGTGAAGCTGTAGATGCATATAATGCAATATCAACAGAATATCACTATGACTTTACTATTCATAAGAATAAGTTACTTGTTCTTACAGAAGGTCCATGCCTTAAGGATAAGGAGCCTATCGACCTTAGTAAAGCATTTCTTCATGGTAAGCCAGTAGATATTAACTCTATTGAACAGAAGCTTAGCAATTTTTGTGAAAATGATAAGGAATTGAACGAAGCAATAGAGGCTAAAGATAAGCTCGTTAGATTTGTTCAGGAGAAAGCCGCAGATGAAACTGACCCATATAGTAAGACAAAGCTCCACGAAATAATTGCAGAAATCGAAGAGAAGTTCGATGAGTGCGATACACCAAAGGAGAAGAAAGACTTCATTAAAGCAGTTGAAGCATTGCTTAACTGGACTTTCTCCACTTTAGAAGTCATGAATGGCATGGACTTAAAGGATTTATTGAAGTGATATAGAAGCGCCTTGTGCGCTTCTTTTTTTATAAAAACTTGATTTTTTTTATATTTTATGTTATAATATATATAGAAAATGAAAAAGGAGCGATATTATGATTTTAGAATATAAAACTTTTGAAGAGTTCGGTGAGGACGCTTTCGCAATACAGGATTATTACGATATGACTGCCGACCTTAATTCTCTTAACAAGTTAGCTGGTATCGTAATCTATGACACAGATAAGATGGACGACATTAAAACTGTCCTCAACCTTGCTGTGGCGGCACAGCCCAAGATAATTATGATTGAGCTTTGTCATTTATCTGATACTCAGGAAAACATTGATAAGGTTATAGAGCTTAAGAAATACTTCGCAGAGACAGAATATACAGATATGGAGTCTTACGAATCTCGTCTTGCATACGGTTATATTGAACCTGACTATGAAGCGCTCTATGAAAATCTTCGTCTTGAGTATAACGAACTTGTAGATAAGTATAATAAGCTTGAAGTAAAAGCGCAAATGTATGAGGACTGCGATATGTCCGAAGTAGATTTCGATGAGGAGGACTATGATTAATGACCTGTGTGTATGCTGTAAACTCAACTCTCGTTCCAGAGATTGGATTTGAGGGTGATATTGAAGACCTTTACAATAATAGTAATTGTCGTACACCAGATAATACAGATAACTTTCTTTATAATTGCGGCGGCTATGCTCTTGAAACTTACAATTGGTTTCTTCCAATACTTTGTGATAGCACTGTAAGAGAAAATGCTTCCGCAAGTTGGCTTGAAGAGCACAACTATGCAGATTTTAATGATTTCTATGAGAGTGAAGAATATGATGATGCAGAATTTGAACTTCAATATTATGTAGATAGAGAAAGCGATAATGGACTTGAATATGTCTATGATTTACTAAGTGATATTCACGACGATGCTTCGGAAGAGGAAATGGACGAAGCAGAGCAGTTGTACTGGCATCATGATTACAGCTCAGAGACGGCACTGGAACTCGCCGCCCTTAATATGCTTAAAGCATTTCCAGACATGAGAAGAATTGAGTCTTTTGATGAACTCAACCCTGATGAATATGGAATTGCCTACCGTGGCACAGACTGGGATTTCCATTTTGCTAAGTATGACCAGCTTACAGATACAATTACTCACAAGCTTGGTCCACAGCAAATAAGAGAAGTTGATGAGTTAGACGAAGCCTTTGAGCCATATGGTTATGATACGAAAACAGTTTTCTTCGCTAAGAAAAGGAAGGTAGGTTAAAATGAAAATAAGTAATTATAGCGCATATCTTTATGGTATGCAGATGTCATTACAGGATAAGTTATTTTGGACAAAGATTATCCCACATGATGACATTGATACAATTATAGATTTTGGTTGTGCCGACGGCACATTGCTTGATGCTATTGATAAAGAACAGATACAGTTGAAAGACGAAAAGCGAATAGACCGTTTATGGTGTTTAGTAGGAATAGATAATAACCCCGAAATGCTTAAAAAGATGGGAGAAAAGCACAGTTGTATTCTTAGAGCACAGAGCTTTGAAGATGTACCAAGCACCTTTAAAGTAAATGCTTTGCTTAATTTGAGTAGTGTTATACATGAAGTATATTCATATTGTTCTGCTGAAGAGATTTTGAGCTTTTGGGATAATGTGTTTAATTCTGGTTTTAAGTATATTACAATTCGAGATATGATGATTAGCAAAACTGTTCAAAGAAAAAGGGGCTATTATCCATATGGAAATAGTATGGATGATGCACAGTTAGCAGATTATTGTGAAGTTCGTAATTTGGGCAATAAGGGATTTACAGAACTTGATGTTAAAAATCAACTGGAATTTCTTTTGAAGTATCGTTATATCGAGAACTGGGATAGAGAGGTACGAGAATTTTATTTTCCTATATATCTTGAACAGCTTTTAAATCATGTTGCTGAGAATGGAAACTATTATATAGAGTATATCAATCACTACACTCTTCCTTTCATTAAAGAAACTGTAAAACAAGATTTTGATATTGACCTCATTGACAATACCCACTGTCAGTTAATCTTAAAGAAAAAGGAAATTTGACTTTTTTTAAAATTCATGGTATAATATATATAGAAAATCAGAAAGGAAGAAAAATATGAGTTCATTTAGAATTGTGGCTTCCCTTATAATAGGTCTATTAGCTACGTTAGGTCTTAAGATAGGCTTCATCGTAACTATTGCCCTTATTATTGCAAAACTTATAGGCTGGGCTACTATTGGCTGGCTTGGAGTATTTCTGCCATTGATAATTCCATTTATCGCCTTCATTCTTGCAGGTTTTATTTTCCCGTCAAAGAAGGGAGACGGCAGATACCACGAATAATTTTATAAAGGAGGACGAATATGAAGATAGTAAAAATATGGCTCGACGATATTCGTCCTGCCCCAGACAAGACATGGTGGGCGCTTAAGTCCGTAAATCAGGCAAAGCTTGTAATCCGTGCCGCCGAAGGACTTGAGGACGTTCAGATTGAACTTGACCTCGACCATGACCTCGGCGATTACGCTAAGGACGGCGGCGACGCAATAAAACTCCTCGACTGGATGGTCGAGACAGAGCGTTTTTATCCTGTTAAGCTCCATACTGCAAACATAGTTGGTCGAGACAATATGCAGAGAATGATAGATAGATACTGGAGGTAAGCTATGGAAATAGGACGTTTTACTCCCATTGTTGTAAATGGGAAAATCGTTGGCGCAGTAAATGAAGATTGTCCAGAAGATGCTAAGGTTATACCTGCAGTTATCTTTGCCCCTTATTTTAGTAAGGAAATTATGACTAAAATAGATGGAAGTAGGTTCATTCTGAATTTGACTGCAACCCTTGAAGTGCCCGAAGATGAAATTTTTTGACGGGCGGCACAAGTAAATCACATATAAGTACAACTATTTCAAATGGAAAAGCAAAATTGAAAATTTGACTTTTCCGAAAAAATGTGTTATAATAATTATAGAAAATCAAAAAGGAGGGAGAACAATGCTTGTTAAAACACATCTTATCGTCACTGACCAGTATGATAATTATACAGTCAAGTGGACAGGTCGAATTAAAGACTGTAATATCGAACTTAATAAGGATAATCTCCCTGTATTTGTAATACTCTCTAAGAATAAGAGAATTGAGATGCCTACTTTAGATATGGCAGCTGTTGAAAAGACAGCTAAAAGAATTAGCGAACCAAAAGGACGCGGCGCTTTAACTACAGATAAAGTCTTTATCTATGTTAAAGAGCAGGGCGGTAAGGAAAAATTACTTGGTAGTGTAATTCATGACCATATTCGTAAGTATGCACCGATGTTTGATGAAGTCTGAGGGAGAGTAAAATCTCCCTCTTTTTATTTATGCTGGTGTAGCACAATAGGTAGTGCAGGTCCCTTGTAAGGACAAGGTTGCAGGTTCGATTCCTGTCATCAGCTCCACTTATGAAGAGTGGGAAAAACTTTAATTCCCACTAATATCTCCTCTTAGCATAATGGAGAATGCGGCAGCCTACGAAGCTGTGTCTTATGAGGGTTCAAGTCCCTTGGAGGAGACCAGAGTTTACCAATCAAACTCACAGAAGTTCATATGGAATAGGTTTCTAAGCCTATCACTCCTTGCTTATGAGCCAACGCAGGGATAGTTTATAAAGTAGAACGCTCTCATTCGGTGAGAAGGAAGTCGATGCAAGCGCGGGGCTGAGTATGAATTTCAAAAACCAAAAAGAAAATTTGACTTTTTTCAAAATCTATGATATAATAATTATAGAAAATCGGAAAGGAAAGAAGAAACATGAGTGTATATATTCTTTATATGGTAGACGAAATTGCTAAAACAAGAAAGGTGATTGACGTCTATAAGACCAAAGGTTTAATGCTTCGAGACAAAGAAGCTTTTGAAAAAGAGCGTGCTTGGAACATTAAATACGAATATGAGTGTTGGAATGTAATAGGTGCATAACCTTTAATGGTTGTGCTCTGTGGAGGTATCGTAGTCAAGTGGCTAAGACGTCGGTCTGCAAAACCGAAGACGAGGGTTCGACTCCCTCCGCTACCTCCAGAGGGCACAACCTCAATGAGAGGAAACTAAGTGGAGCTTCAGCCCAGCCTCTCATAAATGCTGGTGTAGCTCAGTCGGTAGAGCAGCTGATTTGTAATCAGCAGGTCGGGGGTTCGAATCCGTCCACCAGCTCCAAAATCCAGTCATAGCTCAGTAGGTAGAGCAACGTGCTGATAACGCGGAGGTCGTGAGTTCGAATCTCGCTGGCTGGACCAATTACCCTTGTGGGTGAGTAAAGGAAAATGAACCCTCAGTTATAGTATGGCAGTATTATAACACCTACCTGCCAGTAGTACGGTTGAAAGCCCGCTGAAGTTCTCCATTTGGAGAGTAGTAAGGAAATATCGGCTAATGTTTCCGCCTTTACGTGGCGCCGATGCTTACGGAGAGAAACAAAAAGAAAAATTTGACTTTTCTTAGAATTTATGATATAATAATTATAGAAAGTGAGGAAAAGAAATGAAGTTTATTGGTGAATACGATAACGGTTATTGCGAAAATAGTGATAATGTCTTCTTTTTTGAAGCAGATAATATAGATGCTGTATATGCTTATATGGCAGAAGGTCTTTATGACTGGGCAGAACAAAATGTTATTGGAGTTGAAGGCTATACCTTTGGAGAAGGCTTCGACTCTCAGGAAGATGAAGATTATTACTTTGATAACTGCGATTATGTAGTAACTGAAGTAGACGAAGATGAGTTCTTCACTCGTCTTGAAGATGAAGGATTTGAGAAAGATGATGTAATTAAACTTTAAAAGAAAATTTGACTTTTTTTGAAAAACATGATATAATATATATAGAAAATCGGTTGGTAAACCGTCCTCTGAAGGAAAAGCTTCCAATCAAATGGTTCTGTAGTTTAACGTGTAGAATGTTCGGTTGTCTCCCGAAAGACGAGGGTTCGACTCCCTTCTGGACCGCCAATTTAAAATGGGTCAGTAGCTCCAATGGTTAGAGCAGCGGTCTGTTAAACCGCGCGCTGTGAGTTCGAATCTCACCTGACCCGCCAATTAATAAAAGTTCATAAGTAGTGGGTCACACCCACGTCGGTGGTTTGTGGAAAGCTGAGTCAAGATTAGACTTGTCAGCCCTCGCCGTCAATGAAGATTTGCTATGAACACGTTTAATCAACTGACGATGCCTCTGTAGTTCAAATCAGGATAGAACACCTGCCTGTCACGCAGCGAGGTTGCGGGTTCGAGCCCCGTTGGAGGCGCCAATCGTTTTGTAGGTTGTACTCATAAACCTTCCGTCAACTGGACAGCCTTTCCAATAAGACGTACCTTTATAAAGGTAGAAAATGAATAGGCAAATATCGGCAGGTGTGGAAAGCGGCGAAACCAGCGGACTGTAAATCCGTGACATTGAAACATCGAAGGTTCGAGTCCTTCCCTGCCGACCAATTATTGAATTTAAGACCTATGAAACGTCGAGCTGGCGGCGGAAAGGTGTCTTGGATACCACCAGCGTTGAAATGGGCTTATGGTGTAATTGGCAACACAGCTGACTTTTAATCAGTAGTTCGGGGTTCGAGTCCCCGTAGGCCCACCAATTAATGCGGGATTAGTTTAGCGGTAGAATTCCTCCTTGCCATGGAGGAGGCGAGGGTTCGATTCCCTTATCTCGCTCCAGAACAAATAACGGCTGCAACCCACAGCAAAAAGAAAATTTGACTTTTCTAATATATTATGATATAATATATAGAAAATAAAGAGAGAACAAAAACAATTTTAAATGGGCTTTGGGACTGCATGGAGTGGTCGCCTGTTTTGCAAACAGGAAATCAGATGGGTTCGATTCCCATATTGTCCAGAGAGTCGTTACTACACCTCCACGCGGTGACTCTTGGTTAACACTAACGTAGTAGAATACAAATAACAGGAGCTGATTAGTTTTGGCATACGTTTATAAAATTACAAATCTTATCAATGGTAAGATTTATATAGGGAAAACCTATAAAACCATTCAGGAAAGATTTAAAGAACATTGTCAAGATAGTTTAAAAGAACGATGTGAAAAGAGACCTTTATATGATGCTATGCAGAAATATGGAGTTGAAAATTTTACAGTAGAATTAATTGAAGAAACTTCTTCTCCAGAAGAGAGAGAAAAGTATTGGATTGAATTTTATGGTTCTTTTAAAAATGGTTATAATGCAACAACTGGCGGCGATGGTCGTCCTTATATTGATTACGATTTAGTGGTAGCAACATATAAAGCTACATTGAATTGTAAAGAAGTTGCAAGAATTATGAATATTTCTGCTGACAGTGTTTATTTAATCCTTAAAGAAAAAGGAATAAATATAATTTCTCATAGTCAAGTTAGTCAAAAAGTTAATGGTAAAATTGTAAATCAGTATTCTCTTGATGGCGAATATATACAATCTTTTCCATCGGCTAAGGCTGCAGCAATAGCTTTGGGAAAAATAACTACAACTTCCAATGGTGCTTCTTCTCATATTTCTTCAGTTTGTAGAGGTAAAAGAAAAAGTGCTTATGGATATAAATGGACTTGGGGATAAAGATTCCCATATTGTCCACCAGAAGCGTTAACATGGATTTACGGTTTAAACTACCACCGACAGCATAGCTGGTATGTGGCTTAGTGGAAAACGCTATATAAAGAAGCAAAGTAAAACCGAACTAATCACCCCTTAGTCAAGTGGCGAAGACGTCAGATTCTCAATCTGAAGACACGGGTTCGACTCCCGTAGGGGTGACCAATCTTCTGGTGCCGACAGGAAGTAAAAACGGGTTGGTGGCTCCGCTTTGTGAAGCCTTAACATACAAAGCAACGCAAACTCCGCTGGCGTTGTAAGAGGGGACACGCAGTTGTTATCTGCCTTCGCGGTATAGTTATCCGTGGGGAATGGTTCCAGTGCCCCGTTTGACTGACAATAAACTGGCGCAACCGCGGTGCGAAAAGCCCCAGCAGTCTTGGATATTCACTGATGGGCAATATCCTTCCTAAGCTGTTAGGAATAAGATACAAGTCAATCAAACAGCAATTAATCGGGGTGTAACTCAACTGGCAGAGTAGCAGACTCTTAATCTGAAGGTTGAGGGTTCGAGTCCCTCCACCCCGACCATTCCGAAAGGAAAATAAAAATTTGACTTTTTCTATAAAACATGGTATAATAATTATAGAAAAGGTTGAGAAAGACTTTTCAAAACAAAAATCAATTTTAAACGTGGATAAAACCACAGAAAGAGAGGGCTATTATGGCTAACGAGAAAATGACTGAGAGAGCGTTCCTTAATGCAGTACTTGCTATCGAGGGTATTGAGCCTGACCTTGTTGCTTATGCAACAAATAGAATTGCTGACATTGAGCAGAAGAACGCAAACAGACGTGCAAAGCTTACTCCTGAGCAGCTTGAGAACGAGAAGGTTAAGGAGCAGATTGTTACTAACGCTGTAGCCGACAAGGTTTACACAGCAGGCGAAATTGCAACTGCTTTCAACCTTAAGAACACTCAGAAGGCATCTGCTCTTCTTAGAGCACTTGTTACAGAGGGTTGCTTCGTAGAGGCTGAGCAGCAGAAGTCTGCAAACGGTAAGGGCAAGGTTAAGGGTTATACTTTCACAGGTACACCTTACGTTGCTAAGACAAACCCTGAGAAGACTGAGGGTTAATCCCTAAGGCGGGGCAATAGCTCCGCCAGAAATCTCCCTGTAGTCAAGCGGTCAAAGACGCTGGCCCTTCAAGCCAGAGACACGGGTTCGATTCCCGTCAGGGAGACCAATTGTCCTAATGTGAGATTAATGGACATTAAACTTACTCACAAGATTGGAGTTTAAAACTCCAATAATTCCGTTTCGTCTAATGGTAGGACACTGGCTTCTGACGCCAGCGATGAGAGTTCGAGTCTTTCAACGGGAACCAAGAGTTCAGATAGTGTCTCTTTAAAGCACTAAACGTACGCGTTTCACCGTCGTAGCAGGTGATGAGTTTTGTCTCTGTTGTAGAGTAACGGAGCAGCGACCTATGCTGAGTTAGGTTGAGTTGCTTATGCAAAGTATAAGTTGACTTCGGAAATTGAAAGGAATTTCCAGTCTTGCTTTCGGACGAAGAAAGTCGTTACCCGAAACCACGTCAGTGTTTCCGTCGCTGAGCCTCAGACGTAAAATTGACTTGGACAGCCTTTCCGAAATGGTTGCAAACTTTTCAATAGGCATATTTATCGCGGTGTGGAGCAGTTGGTAGCTCGTCAGAGTCATTATCTGAAGGCCGTGGGTTCGAGTCCCGCCACCGCAACCAAATGCCCCATTAGCTCAATTGGACAGAGCAACAGATTTCTAATCTGAAGGTTGAAGGTTCGAGTCCTTCATGGGGTGCCATTAATACTCGCATAACTCAATTGGTAGAGTGCTTCCTTGACGTGGAAGAAGTTGTCAGTTCAAGTCTGGCTGTGAGTACCAGTTCTTTAATGGAGTCAAAGTGTAGTGGCGATTGAAACTATCAGAGGTGACGTCACTGAGAAGTCGATTTAGATAGCACGCGGGGCAGGGGTGCCCCGAGGTATGAGTGGAAGGCTCATTGACTCTACCAAATGCCTGTATAGTTCAATTGGTAGAACAGTCGTCTCATACGCGACAAGTTGTCAGTTCAAGTCTGGCTATAGGCACCATTTTAATGGGGCGGTAGCTCAATGGTAGAGCACTTGGTTGAAGCCCAAGGTGTTGTGAGTTCAAGTCTCGCCCGCCCCACCATTTAAAATAATCATAGGTCGTTGGTGGTAATGGTAGCACATGCGGTTCCAACCCGCAAGGTCAGGGTTCGAGTCCTTGGCGACCTGCCAATAGTTTCAAATAGTCATAGTACCTTGGGCGGCATTTTGTGCCGCCCTTTCTCCTTTTTTAGAAAAAATTATATTTGACTTTTTTTGAAATTTATGGTATAATAATTATAGAAAATAAGGAAAAAGGAAAAAGAAAAATATCTAAAAGGAGAAATGGAATTATGATGATAGTTGAAATTTGGGATTTACAGAAGAGAATAGAAGAACTCTTTACTGAGAACGGACATTATCTTTGTTTTGACTTTCATGACTATGAGGATAATATAGAGAAGGCTTTTACAGAGCATGGTTTTACTCCAGACGAAGCAAAGAGACTAATAAAGACTTTCGTATGTGAGGGCGATACTGGTTTTGAGGTCGAAATTGAAGAAATAATAAAAGAACTTTGTGATATGTATGACTTCAGTTGTGAAGTTTGGATAGACCAAGTGTTTGAGAGCTGTGGACTTGATATCTATGTACTATCTTTCCATTTAAGAGATGAAGATTGCCACGATACTTACTCAATGCACAATGTCTACTACTGGGATTGAAAGGAGAACCTTATGAAAAAGATGTTTAGAACTTGTTCATATAGTTATAAAGCGCGTGTGCTTGTTACATCTTATATGAAAGCGATAGATGACGGTTATTATACCTTTGAAGATGCACTTCAATTTAAGAACTGTTACATTCGTAAGAAACTTGTTAAGATAAGAATGGCAAAGCGTTTCGGAAGAATAATGAGACAGAGAGGAGTTCAGATATGAAAAGAAAATGGATAGTTGAATGGCTTCATAAATATGCTGAAACAAGAGTCTTTGACTCGGCGGCAGAGGCTTATAACTGGGTTTTCGATAAGATAACTCAGTTCTCTGATTTTGAGGAGTTAAGAGAAGAGCTTGCGGCATCCTTCGATAGAGATGAGGAAGACTTCGGTATTGAAGATGTCGCAGATGTTTATGTACATTACGTCTATGATTAAGGAGGGCGGCACAGCATGATTAAAGTAATTGAACCAGTTCTTAGTATGGAACTTGAATACCCTTCAGTAGAAGAGTTCGTTTGGGATTTAATGTCAGACGATTTTCTTGAAGATACATTAACTAATGAGTATGAATATATTAACCTCCCATGTGAAGCTGGAGAGGTTGGCTATGGAGCAATAATCAGAGAATTTGCTTCTGAGTACGACTGGAAGCGCATTAAGAGCGAATATGTCAATTATTTCACTGATGAAATAGAAGACAACCTCTATGACGGAGAGAGCTATAAGTTTTGTGGATATTTGGTAAGGGAGGAAATATAATGGATAAGGTTTATTTAGTAGAAGATAGTGACTGCGAATATCGAGTTTTTGAGGACTTTGATGATGCTGTTGTTTGGGCAATAAACGAGATACAGAACTCTGATAACACTTCAGAGGACAAATGCTCTATGATAAAGGGACTGGTTAAGTCAATGAGCGAAAGAGATACTGACCAGTGGGGCAAGGGATTTGTAATAGACGAGTTCCTTTGGTGCTGGAGAATAGACTTCCATAAGAAGAATAAGGAGAGTAATGAATGATTTACTTTACAAGCGATACACATTTTAACCATGACCGTGAGTTTGTCTACGGTCCAAGAGGTTTTAAGACAATTCAGGAAATGAACGGGGCGCTCATTAAGAACTGGAACGAAACAGTTGGTCCAGAAGATGACATCTATGTACTGGGAGATTTCTTCCTCGGCACTGATTACGATTACATCGACGAAGTACTTGATAAGCTTAATGGTCGTATCCATCTCGTAGTTGGTAACCATGATACCCCATCGAAGATTACTTGGTACACAAGCTGGAACAACATCGTTGAGATTGCCGATGCACTTCGTGTAAGATATAAGAAGAGAGAGTTCTTCCTTTGCCACTATCCAGTTCTTACCGCTTCACTGGAGCAGGACCCTAAGAGAGCGGTAATTAACCTTTTCGGTCATACACATAGTAAGGAAAAGTTCTATGAGGATAGACCTTATATGTATAACGTAGCAGCCGATGCGAATGACAATCGTCCAGTTTCAATTGACGAAATTATGGCTGCTTTCGATGCTAAAGTAGAAGAGTGCATTGCACAGTTAGGAGAGTAAGAAATGTATAAATGTTGCCTCTGCGGCACAGAGTATGCCGACGTTAAAGATGTAATTAAATGTGTTAATCGTTGTGGCAGAAGCCGCTTTCAAGATGGCACATTTAAAAAGAAAGATGCAAAGTATAGCGGTGAGACTACTAACTATGTATTTTTGAATGACTTTGGTTTCTCTTTTAGGTCAAATGAAATAGAAGACGAAATCAATAAAGTGTGCCGCGAGTTGATTGATAATGGCGCACCTGAGCAAGCCGTTAATTATCTCAGAGCAAGAACATTCCTGAACTGGCCTGAGAAGTCCAAAGGAGAAAGGCTCTTTGAACTCAAGAGATTAATTATGACTCTCGATATGTACCTCAAATAAAAATTTGATTTTTCTTATATTTTATGATATAATTATTATAGAAAATGAGGAAAGGAAATGAAAATATGTTAGATTGTGTTGAAGATTATAAATTGATTGATGGCTACAATTTTGGTCAGCAGTTGGCTGAAATGCTTGATATTCAGCCGTCTAAAGTCTGGAAAGTTCTTCACGACATGAGCTGGTACAATCAGGACTACTGGAACTTTGATGACTTAGAGTATTATCTTATAGACCATCTTGTTGAATACATTCCTTACAATCCCGATGAAGAGGAACAGGAAGGTTTCAATATAGAAAGCGTAAAGGTCACAGATGATGAGTCAAAAATCTGCGTTAAAATGTATGAATTATTGAAGAGCGGAGAAATCCCGAATTACTTCATTTTAATGAAGAACTGGTAATAGAAGGAGTGATTTGAATGTCGATGGACAAAGCAATAGAACATGGCAAAGAACACCGCAAACCGTGGCGCGGCTCAGCAAAGTCGAAGAATATAGACCATACGTGTCGTAATCATGGTAGCTGTGATTATTGCAAGTTCAATCGACTTCACACCTTTATGAAGAACAAAGCGGTAGCGGATTACAAATTAAAAGAATGGAGAGATACTATGACTGAGAGAGAAGATAGAAAGTTCCTTGTGCAGGCAATCGGTGAGGATTATAAGCGTGTTGAGCTTATGTCAGAAGCAGAACTCATTAAGTACATTAACTTTCAGGATATTTGTACTGAAACCTTCTATATTTATGAAGTAACAGAGTTAGGTCATGTTGAAGAACTTCACTATGTGGGTTGGCAGCCAAGATGCCTTATTCAGCTTAAGAATGATAGAAATGAAATCGTCGTAAGCGGTTACGGCGAAGACCACTAAGCGGTACATGGTTCGGTACGGTTTCTGAGTATCTCCGCTATATAAATGTGAAGTAATTGTAGCCGATTGACAGAAGACCTGCCGTAGGCCATGAAAGTGGGTGGAGCGCATCGCAGATGAGCGTGTGTGGTTGGGAAGAGACGAAATCCGCTGACCACTAAAGTTCCTTGACTGCAAGAGGTACAGCAACGGAACTGAAAGGCGATTAATAAATTGACGGGGCGGCCTGAGGTTTGGAAGTTCTCCTGCGTCGAGTGGAGAATGACCCTTTCACCTTGGTTGGTAGTGACTGGATAGTGGAACTACTACCTCACTTAATAAGAACTGAATAGTTGGCATAGTATGTCGGGAAACGATAAGAGAGAGGAACGGCTCAGAAAATATTCTGACGCTCTTTAGTGAGAATGTACAGCTCGCGGCGCAAGAAAGAGAGTGATAAATCTACTGTGTTAGCTGCCAATGATAAGTGGGTGGTTCGACTCCACCACGCAGTTTAGATTACTATGCTGGCTATTGAGTTCTTATAAGCAAAAAGAAAATTTGACTTTTTTTGAAATTTATGGTATAATAAATATAGAAAATGAGAAAGAGATAAAAGAAAATCAACTTCTCCCCTTTAAGCTATTAGATATAATTCCTACAAAGGTGTTCTAATGGTGGGGATAATTGGGGCGACGGTATCGGTGCTGGACAGCCGTGAAAATGTCTGGTGAACATTATCCCTTTCAATTAGGTAAGTAAAACCTGTTAAAACCTCCATAGAGAAATTCACAGGTCGTCGGTCATCGTTAGACTGGGGTTGCAACCTTATAGCTAATGAGCCGCTGTTAGTCAACCTCCTCGTGGTACGGCTTGGGTAATTCTAACGACTAACAAAAGGTATAACCTTGAGGAAGGAAGGGCGTGGGTTCGACCCCCACTCCGCCGTTCTTGGTGGAATCGAAGGAAAACCTTCTGAAATCAAAATTAAAGTGTACACGGAGGAGACAACCTCTATAATAGAACCGTGTTTGTTAGGGAAACTACACGTTAATATAAGTATCCCTTATTAATCGGCAAGTGATGGAACTGGTATACGTGCTACGCTAAGGACGTGGATTTTGCGGGTTCGAATCCCGCCTTGCCGACCAGAAACCTTGAATGAGGTTTTACAAGAATAATCTTAAAGAAAAGAGGATAATGTGTATGTTAAATTATGAAGTTACAAAGGATATGACTCCCAGCAAGATTAAGGACGCGGCAAAGGAAGAGTTACTTAATCTCTTTATTGATTTTCTTAATGAAACATTTGCTGAGTGTAGCGAGGACGGAGACCCTGCGTTCATGATACGTACTGGCGGCACATCGAAGAAGAATGAACTCTGCTTTAAGTTCGGCACTGTAACAGAGAATGATATTGAGAAGTGGCTTGTTGCTACAATCAATCCTACTGTAAAGGAATTTTCTCCTCATACTACAGCAAAGGGTAAGAACGTTGAAGAGTTTGACTTCCGTGCGGCTAAGCGTGAGTATGATGAGTACATCCTTGATAAGATGCAGAAAAACCAGAAGAAGCTTGAAGCAAAGGAAAAGAACGCTAAGTAATTAAAGGGGCGGGGTTAAAACTCCGCCCAAACTGACTGTAAAGGAGAAAAGTTAAATGGAAAAGTCATTTGTTACTTATACTGCTGAGGAGAACCCAAAGGTATCCAAAGTATATGCAGATGTTCGTAAGCGTCTCTCAGAAGATGTACTGGAATATCTGAATGAAAGATATAAAAAGGCTGTACGTATCTCCAATACAGAGATAGGCGTATTAGTCGGTGAGTTTATTGACGAAGATGGTTTCCCACATGATGTATGTGGCGTAGTTAAAGTTCAGGCAAAGCCTTACTACGAAAAGACAGAGGACGAGAATGGTAACGCTCTTTCAAGACCTGTTGAACAGTTTATACTTGAAGATAAGGTTGACGCATATAAGAAAGACCTCAAGGCAAAAGACGTACCGAAGAAATAATACGAGATAATGTTTAAGGGGCGGCACGATACCGCCCTTTTTAAGGTTTATAAAAATTTGACTTTTTTTATATTCTATGATATAATTATTATAGAAAATAAGGAAAGAGGTAAAATCTATGAAAAAGACAATTTACATCTATATGTCAGAAAAATGTGGTGAACCCTTTGTCTATACGACAGAGAAAGAAGCCATTGAAGCAGTAGAAGAGGAAATCACCTATTATACTGAAGCATGGGGTGAAGATGAGTCCATCACTGAAGCACGAAATGAATTTATAGATAGCATGAAGAACGGAATAAAAGTTGACAGATGGTATGGTACTTCTTATCTCGATGATGTATTTGGTTTCCATGTTCGTGAAGTAGAGTTTTGTGACTAAGAAAGGAAGATGTTTATGAGTAATGAAGAGAGAATTGAAAAGCTTGAAGATGAAGTTGCTACACTTAAATTTTTAATTAGTCTGTTAACTGAGTCTGATACGAGAAAGACTGAATTACTTGCTAAAATGAGTAGGGTATTAGAAGACCATACAGAAATACTTGGAAAGATTACTAATATCTTCATTGGATAAACTTGAAAGGAGAAAGGCACTATGGCTGAGGTTTGGAGAGTATTATATGTGTTGGTTGACTTTAACGGTAATGCTGAGGTCCTGCCCCAGACATTCGCCTTCAACCCAACAAAGGAAGATATAAATGAAGTTGGTCTTGATTTGATAGCAGAACATAACTGCCATCACTTCATTCCTTGTGAACCTGAAAAGATATAGGAGGGCGGCACAGAGTGGATAGAAAACATAGAAGTCATTTAAGACAAATCAAAAGTTTATCAGTACGAGTTAAAAAGCTTTCTCCTAAAGAGAATGACTTAGTTGTTATGAGATATGAGTCCGATGTGTATACAGCAGAAGAGCTTGATAACTTATTTCAAACATTAGCAGATGGTTTAAATCGACCTGTAATCGCCATACCATACACAATGGAGTTAACCACAGAAAACTGCGAAGATATGATTGCTGATTTACAATTACTTATGGAGGGCGGCACAGAATGACTTTCTTAGATAAAATGAAACAAATCCTCTATGGACATGAGGACCTCTCAATTCTCTCTCCAATGGAGAGAAACCTCTATG
>Ga0265298_10002438_pt1 | contig 25897 bp, 23 predicted proteins | sample AusTroGonzalo_MG_3_FD_193486 | JGI IMG/M metagenome (GOLD analysis project Ga0265298, IMG submission 193486) | Bovine rumen microbial communities from tropical cattle in Woodstock, Queensland, Australia - Gonzalo_01 | ecosystem: Host-associated > Mammals > Digestive system > Stomach > Rumen ...
GCTGTTGCCGCGATTCAGGGTGTTAGTAATGTTGCTGCGATTTCTGGTGCGAATGCTGCCGAAGCTTCCAGAGCAATGTATAATTTTGCTCAAGCTTTGTCTGCCGGCTATGTAAAGCTGATCGACTGGAAGTCTATCGAAAATGCTAACATGGCGACTGTGGAGTTTAAGACACAGCTTCTTGAATCTGCTGTTGCTGCCGGCACCCTTACCAAAACTGCTGATGGTATGTATAAAACGCTGGCAAAAGGAACAGTTATCGACGCCACTCATATGTTCAACGATAGTCTTCAGGAACAGTGGATGACGACCGAGGTACTTACCAGCACTCTGAAAGACTATGCTGACGAAACAACAGAGATTGGTAAGAAAGCTTTTGCCGCAGCCCAGGATGTCAAAACCTGGACACAGTTGCTGGATACTCTCAAGGAAAGCGCACAATCTGGCTGGGCTGAGACATGGCAGTTAATCGCCGGTGACTATGAAGAAGCAAAAACTACACTTCGCACATTCTCTGAATTTTTCAGTGGAATCATAGATGGCGCATCCGAAGCTCGAAATTCTGTGCTTCAGGGAGCGCTTATGTCTAGCTGGGGACAACTCAAGGATCGAGTCAATGAAACTGGTATATCGGTGGATACATTCCGCGACGTTCTTCGAGAAACCGCGGAAGCATCTGTTGATGGACTGAGCGAATTGATCGAAAAAGCCGGCTCTTTTGACGCGGCTTTGTCTGAGGGCTGGCTTACAACCGACATCTTGGTAGATACCCTAGATAATCTCATAAGCAAGACAATGGGTACTACCGTTACGATTGCTGAATTGTCTGATGAGCAATTGCAGAGCGTTGGTTATACGAAAGACCAAATCGATGCTCTGCGTGCTCTTTCCAATGAAGCAAAACTGTCGGACAGTAGTATCTCAACCCTGATTAAGACAATGGGCCAGCAAAGCGGTAGAGAACTTTTGTTCGACTCGCTTTTGAATATTGCCAAAGCTGTTCAGGGTTTACTCAAGACGATAAAAGGCGCGTGGCAGGATATTTTCCCGCCGATTGCGTCTGAACAGATTTATTCTTTTATCGAAGCGTTGCATTCAGCATCTGAGAGAATACGTGAATTCTTCACGCAGGCAGAGGCTGGCGCAGATGGAATAGAAGCCATTAACAAACCGCTTCAAGATATAAAGAATACATTTAAGGGTGTATTTGCCATTCTTGACATTGTTAAGGAGGCATTTACCGCTCTTTGGAGAGTCCTTTCCCCTGCAAAGTCTGCTGTTGGCGGATTACTTTCCGGCATTCTTGGCCTTTCTGGTTCTTTTGGTGAATGGCTGACCAATCTTAATAAAACCATTAAAGAAAACGACACATTCTACAATGCTCTGACGAAAGTTGTTGATTATATCAAAGATGCGATCACCACAGTAAAAGAATTTGCCGAGACCGTCAGAGAAAAATTCAATCTTCCAAGTCTTGCAGAAGCAAAAGAGAATGTCAAATCGTTCCTTCAGACTGTGAAAGAAAAAGTCAGTGTTCCCGGGCTTGAATTTCTGCACGATCTTTTCGAGAAGATTTGCGAAAGAGCTAAGCAGGTTCGAGACGCTATTCACAGTATGAAAGAAGGAATTATCGATTCCATGAGCAATATCGATGGCGCTGTAGCAAAGAGCAAACTTCTTTCTCTCCTCACTGGGATTTGGGAGTTTGCCAAAAAAGTTGGCAGCGTAATTGCTGGTGTGCTTGGAAATGCAATCGGCGGTCTGGTCGATATGTTCAGGAATGCTGATTTCAGTGGTATTCTCGATTTTCTGAACACTCTTGTTGCAGGCGGATTCGTGCTTGGTCTTAAGAAATTCCTTGATATTGGAAACGAGTTGAAGGGTTCCATCGGAAACTTCTTAGACTGGGCTAAACAATTTGGTGAAGGCATCAACAATATTCTCGACGGTGTTCGTGGTTGCTTGGAAGCATGGCAGCAGAATTTGAAAGCAAGCGCATTGCTTAAAATTGCTGGTGCGGTGGCTATTCTGGCTGCGGCACTGTTGGTTCTGTCAACTCTTGATTCGGAAAAGCTGATGAGTTCGATTACAGCAATCACTGTTCTTTTCACAGAGTTGATGGGAACAATGGGACTCATGAACAAGATGAATCTCGACTCTAAAGGCATGAACAAAACAGCTTCTGCTATGATAAAGATCGGGGCCGCTTTATTGATTCTGAGTCTTGCGATGAAGAATCTCGGTGAACTGGAACCCGAACAGCTTGCAGAAGGCCTTATCGGTGTTGGTGTTCTTTTAGCTGAGATTTCTGTCTTCTTGAACACTGCCAAGTTTGACAAAGGAGCTACTAAAACAGCCACCGGAATGATCCTCTTTGCCGCGGCAATCAAAATTCTGGCTTCTGCTGTCAAGGATTTGGCAGCATTAAGTTGGGAAGACATGACCAAAGGGTTGGTTGGAATAGGTGCTATTCTGGCCGAGATAGACGTATTTCTGAATACTGCAAAATTCAGTGGAAAAGCTGTTTTAACAGCTACAGGAATCGTTGTGCTTTCGGCTGCAATCAAAATTCTGGCTTCTGCTGTCAAGGATTTTGGTTCTATGTCCTGGGAAGAAATTGTTAAAGGCCTTGCTTCTATTGGCGCGCTTTTGATTGAGATTACCGCTTTCACAAGACTTACTGGTGACGCGAAGCATGTTGTTGCCACCGGACTTGCGTTAATTGAAATTTGTGCAGCAATGAAGATCTTTGCCTCTGCTATGAGAGCTTTCGGTGGTATGAGCTGGGAAGAAATCGTCAAAGGTCTTGTTGCAATGGGTGGTGCTTTGGCCGAGGTTGCAATCGCCGTTAAACTTATGCCGAAGAATATGGTTGGTATTGGTCTTGGTTTGATTGCGGTTGGTGCAGCACTCAAGATTATAGCCAGCGTTCTTGGGACAATGGGCGGAATGAGCTGGGAAGAAATCGCCAAAGGTCTTGTTACGCTTGGCGGGGCTCTTACCGAACTTGCAATCGCTCTAAACTTGATGAACGGCACCCTTAAAGGCTCAGCGGCGCTTTTGGTTGCAGCTGGGGCAATTGCAGTTTTGACTCCATGCCTAAAATCGCTTGGTAACATGAGCTGGGAATCCATTGCGAAGGGGTTAATTACTATCGCTGGTGCATTCGCAATTATTGGCGTCGCGGCAGCGGTTCTTTCTCCTTTGACTACTACGATTTTGGCTCTATCTGCTGCTTTGGCTATTATCGGCGTTGGAGCAGTTGCGATTGGTGCTGGACTTATTCTGATTGGAACAGGCTTAACAGCAGTTTCTGTCGGTTTGACAGCATTAGCGGCAGCTTTGGCGACCAGTGCAACGGCAATTGTGGCTGGCCTTTCTGCAATCGTTCTTGGAATTGCCAGTCTCATTCCCGTTATAGCAGAAAAGATCGGTGAAGCCATTGTTGCGTTTTGCGGCGCAATTGCTGCTGGTGCTCCGGCCATTGCCGAGGCTGTAAAGGCGGTTGTTCTGTCACTGGTTGATATGCTGGTGACTTGTATTCCTGCCATCGCAGATGGTGCACTTCAATTGGTTGTCGGTGTTCTTGATGCACTTGTTGCGTATACACCTCAAATCATTGATTTACTTATGCAATTCTTGATCGAGATTCTCGAAGGAATTGCTCGAAACATTCCTCAGTTGATTCAGGCCGCAATGGATGTCATCGGAGCTTTCTTCTCCGGACTTATCAATGCGCTCGGGCAGATTGATGTCGACACCCTTATCAAAGGTATTGCTGCTGTAGGATTACTGACAGGTCTTGTGGCGGCACTTGCTTTGGTCGCTGGGATGATCCCTGCCGCCATGGTAGGTGTTCTTGGACTTGGCGCTGTCGTCACCGAGCTTGCACTTGTGTTAGCCGCAATTGGTGGTCTGGCTCAGATTCCAGGTCTTGAATGGCTAATCAGTGAAGGCGGAAATCTGCTTCAATCCATCGGTACTGCTATTGGTGGCTTTGTTGGTGGTATTGCCGGTGGATTTATGAGTGGTGTGTCGAGTTTGTTCCCGCAGATCGGAGCCGATTTGTCTGCATTCATGACGAATGTACAACCATTCGTTGATGGTGCCAGCAGTATCACATCTGATTTACTGACCGGTATCGCAAATCTAACCGGAGCAATTCTGCTTATCACAGCTGCTGATTTGCTCGAAGGTCTTACTTCCTGGCTGACTGGTGGTTCCTCTTTGGCCGATTTCGGAAATGAACTCGTGCCGTTTGGCGAAGCTATGGTCGCGTTTTCAAACTCTATTTCCGGTTTGGATGGCGATCTTGTTGAGAAAGCGGCAACTGCTGGTAAGACTTTGGCCGAAATGGCCGCAACGCTTCCAAACAGCGGTGGTGTTCTTGGGTTCTTTGCCGGGAACAACGACATGGACGAGTTTGGAAAGCAGCTTGTGGTCTTTGGCGCTGCTATGATGGCATTTAGCGCCGTGATCAAAGGTCTTGATACAGAAGCTGTTCAAAATGCCGCCATTGCAGGCAAAGCTATGGCTGAGATGGCCTCTACGCTTCCGAATACCGGAGGAGCAGTAGCTTTCTTTGCTGGAGACAACGACATGACGACTTTCGGTCAGCAGTTGGTTCCTTTCGGCAAAGCCATTAAAGAGTATTCTGAGGCCGTAGCGGGATTGGATGTTGACGCCGTTACAAATTCTGCAACTGCTGGAAAAGCATTGGTGGAGTTGGCAAACACCATTCCTAATACCGGCGGCGTTGTTGCTTTCTTCACAGGTGACAATGATCTCAGTACGTTTGGCGAGCAACTGATTGATTTCGGTTGGGCTATGAGCGAGTATTCGGAAGCTGTCTCAGGAATAGACGGCGATGCTGTCGTTAATTCCACGATAGCTGGAAAAGCGCTTGTGGAGCTTGCCAACACCATACCAAACACTGGCGGTGTTGTTGCTTTCTTCACTGGCGATAATGATCTTGCTACTTTTGGTGAGCAGATTGTTCCGTTTGGCGAGGCTATGAGAGCTTATGCCGATGCTGTTGCTGGAATTGATACAGATGCTGTTTCGGCTTCTACAACGGCAGCCTTATCTCTGGCAGAATTGCAAGCAACACTTCCGAATGTTGGCGGCGTTGTGGACTTCTTCACTGGTGGAAACGATCTCGGAACATTTGGTTCTGGTATCAAAACCTTTGGCGAGGCTATGAAGTCTTATGGCGAAGCTGTAGCAGGTATGGATACTGAGGCAGTAACAGCATCTACCACAGCGGCATTGTCGCTTTCTGAATTACAAGCGACGCTTCCTAATGTTGGCGGCGTTGTCAGTTTCTTTACCGGAAGTAATGATCTTTCTAAATTTGCAGAAGGACTGATCCCGTTTGGTCAAGCCATGAAGTCATATGGACAGGCTGTGTATGGTTTGGATGCAGATGCGATCATGTCTTCGGCTATTGCGGCACAGTCCCTTTCGGAATTGCAGTCTACACTTCCGAATATTGGAGGTGTTCTGGAGTTCTTTACTGGCGGGAATGACCTTGGCAAATTTGCAGAAGGTTTGATTCCGTTTGGTGCCGCAATGAAGTCGTATAGTGATTCTGTTTCTGGGACAGATCCTGATGCGATTGTAGCCTCTGCAACAGCTGCAAAATCTCTTGCAGAGCTTCAGTCAGTATTGCCAAATGTCGGCGGAGTCATGGAGTTCTTTACCGGCGGAAACGACCTTGGCACCTTTGCAGCTGGAATTATTCCATTCGGAGAAGCCATGAAATCCTACGGTGAAGCGGTGACCGGAATCGATGCGGAAGCAATTACCGCATCGGCAGTTGCAGCTCGTTCCCTATCAGAGCTTCAAGAATCCCTCCCGAATGTTGGCGGCGTCATGGAGTTTTTCACTGGCGGCAATGATCTCGGTACTTTTGCGGCTGGCATTGTTCCGTTTGGAGCAGCGATGAATTCCTATGGAGCTGCTGTGACAGGAATTGATACTGAAGCAATCGGTGCGTCCGCCATCGCAGCGAGGTCTCTCGCTGAACTTCAAACTACTCTCCCGCAGGTCGGTGGAGTAATGGAATTTTTCACTGGCGGTAACGATCTTGCGAAGTTTGGAAGCACGCTTATTCCGTTTGGTGAAGCCATGAAATCCTATGGTCAAGCTGTTTCTGGAATTGATGCTGATTCTGTTCGAGCATCCGCAATCGCCGGACAATCGTTGGTTGAACTCGCGAACACCCTCCCTAATGCCGGAGGCCTCACAAAAATCTTCTCTGGAAATAACAGTCTCGCCAGCTTTGGTGATGAAATTGTGAGTTTCGGAAAAGATTTAGCTGCTTATGCAGCTGCTGTCAGTGGCATCAGACCGGAAGTTGTTAGTGCGTCTGCAAATGCCGCACAAGCGCTTTCTGATTTGGCAACAGGACTTCCTGATAGCAGTCTCTTTGATAAGTGGTTCGGTGGTGATCAGACGCTTGAATCCTTTGGTAGGGACATTGCTTCTTTCGGAGTAAATATGGGCGATTATTATTCAAAGATCGCTAATATCGATATCTCAAAGTTATCCGGGATTATTTCCGAGGTTTGGAGCATTGTTGACCTTGCAAATGGATTACAGGGACTTGACACAAAGGGAATGTCTGGTTTCAGCAAAGCCCTGAAATCAATGGCTGAAAGCGGTATTACGACATTTATTTCTACTTTTGAAGACAGTGGCAATAAGGTCAATACGGCGGTTAACAGCATGCTTGACAGGGTCAGCCTCGCGATCTCTGATAACAAAAGCGTCGCGACTACTGGAATGCAAGATGTTATGACGGCGCTTTCCACGGTTGTTGCACAGAAAGCGAGTGAAATCAATTCTTCTGTCGCAGTTATGATGTCTGGTGTGGCGAGTATAATTCGTAATAACACCAGTACAACTCAAACTGCCATGGCTACAGTCATGCAGGAAGCGGTGTCTACTATCAAGGGTTACTACTATTCTTTCTATGAAGCCGGCGAGTATGTTGGTGACGGGTTAAAAGATGGTATCTATTCAAAGAAGTATGCCGTTTCTATTGCAGGTCAAACTCTTGCTTTAGCAGCTTTGAACGCTGCGAAACAAGCTCTTGATTCGCATTCTCCTTCTCGTGAATTCATCTATTTGGGTGAAAACATTGGAGAAGGCTTGGCGATCGGTATTAACAATGGTATTGTACCCGCTGCATCTGCAACGTCGGATATGATTGGCGAGGTACTTAACGTTGCTGGAACTGGTATTGATGCTTTTGAGAATTGGCTCAGTGAGAAGAAATACTACAACGAGATTAGTTTGAAGGACGAACTAGCTGGTTGGGAACAGTTGCAGAAACAGTATGTTGAAGGTACCGAAGAGCGCAAGAAAATCGATCGGGAAGTCTATAGAGTTCAAAATGAACTTGTTGCCGCAACCTATCAGTATTCTCTGGATTGGATCGAACGAGAGAAATACTATAACCGACTCAGCACACAAGAGGAACTTGAAGCGTATGAGCGCATGCAATCTCGCTACATGGAAGGTAGCAAAGAACGCATGGAAATTGACAGAAAAGTATATTCGCTGAGAAACCAGCTTGTAGATGAATCTTATCAGAATTCTATGAACTGGATTGAGCAGGAGAAATACTATGGTCGACTTCCTCTTGCTGATGAACTAGCTGCTTATAAGAGAGTTCAGAGTCGTTATGCCAGGGGAACTGAAGAACGGAAGAAGATGGACCGTGAGGTTTATCGAGTTGAGCAGGAAATCTACGAAGCACAGAAGCAGTATATCGCAGATGTTCAGGCTGTTCAGGAAGAAGCCACACAAAGACGTCTTGACCTCGAAGATGAATACGCTGACAAGGTTAAGGCTATTAACGAACAACTATCCAGAGATATTGAGAGTGAAAATAATCGCTACATCGATGCTTTGGAGTCCAGAACAAACACGCTTTATAACTCCTATGGACTCTTTGATGAGGTACAGGAAAGAGAGAGTGTCAGCGGCGATACGCTGATGAAGAATCTCGAAGACCAAGTTAAAGAGTTTGGAGATTGGCAGGATGCTCTGAATAATCTTTCTGCGCGTGGTTTGGATGAGGAATTGATTTCTGAGCTTCAGGAAATGGGACCGTCTTCCATTTCTCAAATAAAAGCCTTGGAGGCAATGACCAAATCTGAACTGGACAAGTATGTTGCTCTGTGGCAAATAAAGCACGGCCAGGCTCGTACTCAAGCTGTCAGTGAACTTGAAGGACTTCGTATAGAGACTTTGAATAACATTGAGCAGCTTCGTTACAATGCGGATCGTGAGCTGGAAGATTATCGGAGCACTTGGCAACTTCGTCTTGCACAGGTTAATGCCGATGCTGACGCACAGCTCTCAAAGCTTCAGCAGGAATTTTCCGAGAAAGTCGGTCTTATTAAGAAAGACACCGAGCGAGAGACCAAAGAGATGGTTGATGCTGTTGAGGAAATTCTTGAGGAAGCTGGTTGGGATACCACTGGTAAGCAGATTGTTATCGGACTTACAAATGGCATAAACGAAGAAAAACCGACGTTCTTGGATGCACTTACGCAGATGGCGTTGGAAGGAGTTCAGGCTGTTAAGGACACCCTTGATATACAATCTCCCTCCAAAGTGTTCCGTGAGCTCGGTAACTTCACAGGCCTTGGATTTGTGAAGGGCATTTCTGATTATGCGGAGAAGTCTTATGACGCGAGCTCAATGGTCGCAGAATATGCGAAAAGCGGTCTTTCGGATGCAATTCAGACTGTATCCGAATATTTGAATGGCGACATAGAAGTTCAGCCGACGATACGACCAGTAATGGATCTTTCTGATGTTGCAAATGGCTTTTCTGCGATGAACAACCTGTTCTATAATCAGAAACTTCTTGCTCTTGCAGGTCAGACAAGCTTTGCGTTTTCTGCGAATTCCGGTGATAACGAAATGACCATTACTGTCGATAACAACGGTGTTATCCAGGAGATCCGTTCTCTTCGTAGTGAAATGGCCGAAATGACTGAACGTATGGCTCATATGCAGATTGTTCTTGACAGTGGCGCGCTTGTAGGCGAAACCGCTGACATGATGGATTCTGCTCTTGGGCAGAGGCAACATTATCGAGGAAGGGGGATATAGCATGTACCATTCTATTTCGTTCGGTGATAAAAACACCTGGGATGATTGGCGGCTTGTCCCCTCATCTCGACCTGTTTTCAATCCTCCAGCACAAAAGGTAAAAACGCTGGATATACCCGGTGGGGATGGTTTGATCGATTTGTCGACCGTTCTCACCGGGTATCCGGTTTACCAGAATAGGACCGGTTCCTTCGAGTTCATCGTGATGAACGACTTCAAACCGTGGCAAAAAGCCTATTCCGATATTATGGATTATCTACATGGACGAACAATGCGTGCGATTCTTGAAGATGATCCTGAATATTTCTATGAAGGTCGATTTACGGTGAACTCTTGGAAATCGGAAAAAGATTGGTCGAAGATTACCATTGATTATAGCGTTGGTCCATATAAATGGTCGTTGTTGTCTTCTGTGGATTGGAGCGATCATCAATTCGATCTTCAAAATGGATCTAAAATCTTTGATGCGCTATATGATGGTGCGTGGTCTTCGGTTCTTGACAGTTCTGGTAATGGAATTCAAACGTATCAACATGTTGGGCCGAAGATGTTCAAGAACATCAGCGTAACAACATTTGAAAAACGGATTGAACTTGATGCGTCATTTCTTGGTAGAGCTCCGGTATGCCCAAATTTCATTATTTCCAGCTCTTCATACAGCGGTGTTCATGTTCGATTCGTCAATCCTGTACTTGGAATAGATAAGACACTGCTTCTTTCGAGTCGGACGACTCAGGTTCCAGAGTTCGTATTTTACGGAGATCTTGGTGCCACTGTCTATCTGTGGTGTGAAAGCGGGACAAGAACCGTGTCTATCGATTTTAGGCAAGGGAGGTTATAGTCTTGTATTCGATTTATGCCGATGGTGTTTGCGTTTACGATGATGTTATCGTATCAAAAAGCATGAAGGCTCTTAATCCAAAGCTTGTTTTGGAAGATAATTCCGCTGGATCGCTTTCTATGACGCTAACACCAGAAAATTCCGGATACTCTACTATCATTCGCCTTATCAGCGATATTACTGTTAAAAAAGACGGAATAGAAATATGGTCGGGGAGAGTTCTTTCCGAAAACATGGATTTCTGGAATAATCGCGTGCTGTATTGCGAAGGCGAATTAGCGTTTTTTAACGACAGTATTCAACCCCCTGCCGAATACACTGTTTCAACAATACGGGAATATCTTCAAGCTTTAGTTACTGTTCACAATTCAAAGGTTGGTCAAAACCGTCGATTCACACTTGGTGCAGTAACGGTGAACGATGCTCGTCTCCCCACGTTCTACACAAACTATGAGAAGACTTTAGAGTGTCTAAATGATCTAATCGAAAACTATGGCGGTCACATGCGTGTTCGGAACGAAAATGGCGTGCGCTATTTGGATTACCTTTCGGATTATCCAAATACTTGCACGCAGATAATTCAGTTCGGAACGAATCTGATAGACTTTACACGACAATGGGACATGACAGAGTTCGCTACTGTTATTGTTCCTTTGGGTAAACGGCTTGACGAAAGTCCTATTGAAGCTCTCGATGCTTATGTTACGGTGGCGAGTGTGAATGAAGGGAGCATATATGTTCAGGCTGATAGCGAAGTCATTAACGCATATGGAAGAATTGAAAAGACTGTTACCTGGGATGATGTAGAGAACGCCAACGTTTTACTCCAAAAAGCAAGACTATATCTAAGCGATCTTCAGTTCGACAACATGGTTCTGGAATTGAGCGCACTTGATTTACACTACCTGAATGTCGAATACGAATCGGTAAAAATGTTGGATCAGATTCGTGTGATTTCCCGTCCTCACGGACTAGACCGGTTATTCCCAGTAACAAAACTTGAGATTCCTCTGGATAGCCCTGAAAAGACACAGTTTAAGCTTGGAGATGCAGTTCGTGTCAGTCTAACTCAAGTTAACAATCAGACGAATTCCGCGATATTGCAGAAAATTGATGATTTACCGAAAGTGCAATCCGTGCTGAAAGAAGCAAAGGAAAACGCCGAGGCTATCATGAATTTGGCTACAAATGGTTATATCACCATTACCAAAGATCAAACCGGTTCGGAAGCTCTTATCATTTCGAGTGAAAGAGATTATACACGAGCCGATAAATATTGGAAATGGAATATGAACGGACTTGCCTATTATAATCGAGATCAAGGGTCTGGTCAGCAGGACTTACCAATTGCGATTACGATGGATGGGTCGATTGTAGCCGACTACATTACAACCGGAACGATGAGCGCTGATCGAATTCGAGCCGGCATATTAGAGAGTGTCGGTGAAAATAGGACATATGAAGAAATTCGGGATAGCAGCGGACAATTGATAAAAGACAGCTCAAACAACGATATTCAATCTCAATCGAGAAAGTTTGGCAACGTTGTGTTTGATCTTAATGAAGGAACACTTCTTATGAAAAAAGGTTCTATTCAACTTGGTCAGTATAGCGGAGGTCATTATCAGTTTGAAGTTGATGATACCGGACGGTTGTATGCCGGATCAAGTGCGATATTTGCAGGAACACTCGCTGCCGCAACAGGCAGTTTCGGGGGTGAATTGGTTGCTGCAAGCGGAAGTTTTCGAGGTGTTGTAACAGCAACGGACTTTATCAATGCTATAACCGGGGAAAGCATGTTTGATCTTGCGAAAAGAAAAATCAAATCCGGATATCTGGATTTAGATGATTTGTATATTCGCATAAATAACGAGGTCGATGGTCTTTCTACCAGAATAAATTTGCTTCCCGGCCAGATAATGACGAGCGTAGCAAGTGAGTATGTTTCCAACGAAGGTTTAACGCAACGTCTGAAAACTTCGGTTACGTTAAATCCGGATGGAATTCTCATTTCAAATGCTACTGGACAGAAGTTTACGATCAATACCGCCGAAAACATTTCCATGTCGTTCAGCAATCTCACAGACTACCAGACGAAACAGAACGAGATCAACGCCGCTGCTTCAGCAGGATATAATGCCGGTATTCTTGCTGGAAATGCACAAACTGCTGCCAATAATGCTGCGAATACAGCCAATGCCGTTAATAATGCTTTAACAGCATTAGAAAACAATATTGGCTATACGTATATCGATGGCGAATACGTGATTTCTCCAACGATAATTGGTGGCACATTTTATGCTACAAACGCTAAAACCGATTACTTGAGGATCACGTCTGATGGACTTCGATACTACAAAAACTATAGTAGGACCGCTCAACTTGATTGGTATTTGGAAACAGATTCTTCAGCCAGGAAAGTGGTTCTTGGTAGTTTTCCATATAGTATTGTCATGTCAACAGCTGGAACATTTAAGGTTGAAGCTTATACAGCTGATTTTTCAGATGTATCCAATACTATCGGCCTTTACCTTCGTTTCACATCGTAAGGAGGTGTGATGATGAAAGGTAGCGTAAAATTTCATCGTACATTCGGCGAAGGGAGTGCATGTTCTGGTTCTGGCGCAGATACCGGTTTTTCTGGGGGTCAACCATATATTAACTTAGCCGCTTATCCAACAAGGGACGGATCGACGCATGTTATGTTTTCATGGAATACAGAAGATTCTACGGTTTCAGAGATTGTTAGTGTAAAACTATATTTCACAACAACTCTGTGGAATAATATTGTTCCAAATGATGAATGGCACATTGGTGACGATAATCCGTTTAGTGACAGTATGGATAATGTCACATCGATCAATATGTCCTGGACTGGAGAAGGTGAATTGGGTGAGTATTGGTGGTTTGAAAGTGGTTACACTGTAATGCTTGCGGTACAACACTATAACAACTCGGAGAAAAAGACAGGCTATGTTACTTGGAAATACTTGTACGCACAAACAGAAGACAACATGCTAACAAGTGCTTCTCCGACACTGAGTTATGACAATGGCAAACTTACCATTGGAAGTCTTGTATCTGGTAGACGTATTCTTGAGTTTCGCAGAACGGATATTTCTTATGGGGATAATACCGGGATCTCTGATGAGGAAACTTTGAATGAGATGTTTTTTACCGCTCTTCTGAATATGGAATATGATAACCCATACAGAGGGTATTATTACCTTTCAAATAATCCAATCATCGAACGATGGCGCCGAGGTAGTTATACTATCGGAGTTAGATTTAATAGCACAAGAAATCAATCAAGGATTTCGTCTGCTATCGACAACGCAATAGATCAAATCAATTCGGTAATGAATGAATTTGGTATTTCATTTCGGCGAAGTGGTACCAGCGGAACGATAACAGTCGTTGTTGACACCGAGGCAAATCTGTATGGTATCGACATTTACAACACGAATTATGTATATGGCGGTACATGGCAAACAGACACGGATTCCTCCGGTAATATTATCGGCGGGACTGTTAAACTAGCGAGCGATTTTCAAGATGCTGGTGCTTATTTCTCGTCTTATGAAACAGTTGCGTTTGAGGAGCTTCTTCAATGTATGGGCGCAGGTTTCGACCAGGTTGAATATCCTTATGAAACGATTCATACAGATTTCAACTATTACAACAAATCCAGTTCGATGTATCAAAAAGATGCAAATATTCTCCGTCTTGTATATTCGAGCGAAGTTGAAACAGGCGATCCTTACTATGAAGTGTGCAGAAAACTAAACATTCCTAAAGGCGCATATATGCCATCCACAAGCACGTGGGATTCCGAACAAACTGTAAATGTGACAAGTTTTGCCACAAGAGGCGGAACATATCAAGTTCGAGCATTCATCGTTAATTACTTTGGAGAAGTCAGCGGGACAAGTAATTGGCTTACCATAACTATTCCTGAGGTTCAAGTAGATCCATGGGATTGGAATGCCTCGAACGGAAGCGCTTCTGCGGCAAAGACGAATCAGTTTTATAGGGTTCTGACTGGGCAAGCTTTACCTGAAGATGGTTTTTCTTATTTGGTTTGGAACGATCTTGTTGATAAAGTTGCAGAAGTAGTTGAGGCTTATGGAGGAACATGGTACCCCTATAGTGGCTACGGAAAGAACGGGTGTAAAGTCCGTAGTGGAGATACATTTAGCGCTTCAAAGTACAATGAGGTTCGTGTTCAAATTGGTTCAATTCTTTCAACTGGTATTTCTGATCGAAGCGAAGGTGATGAAATACAAGGACGTTACATTACAGTTCTGACCGATAACATCAATACCATTATTTCTACCATGCTGTGACAAGGAGGTTCATATGCAGTTAATTTTCGACAGAGGGACTTCTTTGGAAAGGTCTCTCCTGGTTGACACAATCAATGAGCTCGTGTCCGAGAATCGGTTAAGAGCTTCTTTGAACAAAGCGTTTGAAGATCTCGAAGATATTCCGGATGTGAGCTCTTTTTACGCCAATAAGAGTTTTAATACAGTTGACGCTGTTGTTGAAAACAAAACGATCCGGCTCGATGGCACGTACAACTATATCGCCGTGTTGAGCGTGACTTATTCCGAACGGTCGAAACAGTATTCACTGAATTTGACTCTTGAATACCAAGCGCCCGTAGTTTCTGAGTGAGGTAGAAGTCAATGGAAACTCTGGAAATAATGCGGCGTCTTGCCCAGATACATAATCGCATTATTCAGGTCTCTGTTTCTGGCGATAGCACGATTCTTATCGGTGATTCCATTCGGGATCTTCGTTTGCTTTTGCAGGAATTGGAGAAAGATGCAAAATCTGAGCAAGTCAAATTATCCGATTCTGCTGGAGAAGAGGTGACTTGAAATGAGAATTGCTGTTGACGGCTTATCCGTTTATCTGCTTGAAGATGAGACCTTGGTGAGCAAATCAAAGAAAGTGTATAACGTTCATTTCACATTCGATGAAACTTGGGACGGTTTTGTAAAAAAGATCTCATTCAAAGCAGGTGCCGTTACAGAAAAAGTCTCTTTAACGGATGATTCCTGTGTGATTCCGACTGAATGTCTTGAAGAAGGCGGAGTGAACCTTATGGTTCGCGTGTCTGGAACCAAGTATAACAGCGGTGGAGGTATCAGCAAGAGCACTGATTGGCATCTGATCAGTCGTATCCTCATGTCGCCGCATTTCGATCCGGTTGTTGATACCGCGATTCGTAGTGGTGAATTGGTCGATCATGTTGCAAAATTCTACACCACTACCGATATGTCCGGAGATCCGGCATTCACCATGGATATTCCGACGGAGATGTTCTTGGATCAGTCTGAAACGCAGTTCGTTGCGAATTTCGTCTGGTCCGACGAATCCTATCCTGGGTCTACGAATCCGAACCTTGACGGCAAGCCCGTCTTTGTCCTTGCCGTGAAGAGTGAAGATCCCGAAGATAATCCTTCCTATAGTTTCATCAACATGCAGTTGCTTGTTGATGTTTACACTGGTGGAGATGGTGACGGTTCTACTACCGTTGCAGTCAGTGGTTATCAGATTTCAGTCAATGTCAATCTGTCCAGTAACGACGGCAACATCATCACAAAAGACGCAAGCGGGAAGCTTTACGCAGCTCATCAAGACATTTCCGGAAAGGCCGATAAGGATTCCAATGCCGTAGAAGGAAACTTTGCTGCTTTCGATGCCAATGGAAATCCGGTCGACAGCGGTCATAAGCATGGCGACTATCTTACAGCTCATCAGGATATTTCCGGAAAGATGGACAAACCTTCTTCTGCTGTTGAGGGTAATCTTGCCAAATTCAATGGCAATAAAGAAGCAGTTGATTCCGGAGTTGCGTTTGGTGACGTTCAGAAAAAGCTCGCTGCGGCCAGCTTTACTGCCGGAAATGTCCGTACCAGTGATGAAAATGGTTTCGCCCTGGATAGTGGCATCCCTGTCAGTTCTCTGCTTCAGGGAGAAGTAGCTTCTGATACTGAGATCAACAACATGCTGGATGAGGTGTTCACCTAAAAGGAGGTGGCATAGTATGCCCACAATAAGAATTCTATCTCCTCCGAAATCAACCATTGGTATGACAACCCACTTGAGAAAGGATGTGAAAAAATGTGAGTAGACTCAAATGGGATGAGACCGGTAAGCGATTCTACGAAACTGGTCTCGATCGCGGCGTTCTGTTCGTCATGGGAAGCAATAATGCCTATTCCAAAGGTGTTCCGTGGAACGGCCTTACCGCTATCACTGAAAGTCCCTCTGGGGCAGAAGCGAATCCCCTGTATGCGGATAATATCAAGTACCTCAATCTGATTGCTGCCGAAGATTTTGGCGCAACGATTGAGGCTTTTACTTATCCGGAGGAGTTTGCTGCGTGTGATGGAACTGTAACTGTCATCCCTGGTTTGATGCTTGGTCAGCAGTCCAGGAAGATGTTCGGTATGGCCTATCGCACGAAGCTCGGCAACGATGTTGCCGGTATGGAATACGGGTACAAGCTTCACCTCATCTATGGCGCTCTGGTGACGCCTACTGAACGTGGCTACCAGACCGTAAACGACAGTCCGGAGGCAATCAATTTCAGCTGGACTGTCAACACAACTCCTATCGACGTGCCTGGCTTGAAACCTACGGCGCATCTGGTAATCGATTCGAGAAAGACCGGAAGCGCGATTATGGCTCTGCTTGAGGATCTCATCTACGGAAAGGATTTTGTTCCGGGAACTTCCGAAGTTGATCCGGTCGATGCAATTGACCCGACGCTTCCTTCGCCCGCGGCAGTTCTTCATCTCATCAACACCGGAACCCCTTACGAGGAAGTTGACGAAATGCTGCTCGACGATTCCGGAGAACAGATCCTTGACGACACTGATGAAGAGGTTCAGGTACGTCATATGGTTATTGTCGCTTGATAAAGGGGTGACAATATGCCGGACATCTACGTCAAACTTACTCAAATGCGGGAGATTCTGGAGCGAGTGAAAGCTTATTTTCTCGGAACTCTTGATGAATCTCTCGAAGCGAGTATCACAGCTGCACTTCAGGAATATGACAGCAAGTGGTCTATTTATGAAATGCCGCTTCCGTTGTGCGACAGTTCTGGAAATCAGATTCTGGATGACACAGACGGGGAAATCCAGGCAAAGTTACTACTCGTAACTCTGTAACTAAAACTATCAAAAGGAGTATCGTGATATGGGTAAAATTACCGATTACGCGGCAGTAACGACTCTTGCCGCTGCCAACGTCTTCCTGATCGATGGAGCGAATGGCACCAAAACTATCTCTGCCCTGAATGCTGCCAAGGGTCTGGCGGCACTTCTCCCCAACGATGATCTCTTCGCTATGCTGGATGAGATCGGTTCTCCCATTCTTCACCGGCAGATCTATCGTGGTAAGAATCTCGGTACGAGCTTTACCTCCGCGCAGAAGGCTCAGATCGCCGCCGGCACCTTCAAGGACATCTGGCTGGGTGACTACTGGGTCATCAACAGTGTGACCTATGTGGTCGCGGATTTCGACTACTGGTATAAGTGCGGTGATACCGAATTCGCCAAGCACCACATCGTCGTGATCCCCAACAAGAACATGTACAACGCCAAGATGAACGACAGCAACGTCACCACGGGTGGCTACTACAGTTCTAAGATGCGTGGTGTCGATGTGGAGGGGACTTTCACGCCTTATGCTGAGGGCTGCGGTCTGTACAATGCTCTGACCGCGTTCCAGGCCGCTTTCGGCGACGCGCTTCTGACTCACAGAGAGTATCTGTGCAATGCTGTCGAAGACGGCAAGGAGTCTGCGGGCGCCTGGTTCGATTCCATCGTGGATCTGCCCAGTGAGATCATGATCTACGGAAATTCCATTCGGACCCCGTCTCCTCAGCTCTATACGATCGGCAAGTCTCAGCTGGCTCTGATGGCGGCTTCTCCCAAGTTCATCGATACCAGAGAGAGCTACTGGCTGCGTAATGTCGTGTCCGCGACGCGTTTTGCCGATGTGAACAGCTACGGCCTTGCGGACACCACCGGCGCGTCGTACTCTAATGGGGTTCGTCCGGTTGCTGCTGTTGGTGGTTAAGTAAATCTGGGGGCCTTGTGCCCCCGGGTCGAAAAAACCGGACTCAGGTGACTGAAAAGCGTGTTAAACTATCTCAAATTTTCGGAAAGGAAGATTCAAAATGGAAGACAAGGTCTATACCATTATTCTCGCCGATGGGACCGAACTCACCGGCCTTCGCCTGAATGGCGATAACTATATCTCTTCGGCAGCTGTTTCTGCTGATGTCTTCGAGGACAACTGCTCTCCCGTTATCATCAGTGACGGCGAAAACGACGAGATTCACGAGAACATGGAGCTGGTACAGGTCACCAATGTCGGCAACGAGTTCTGGTTCGTTCTTCGTGACATGACCGCCGCCGAACTGGAGAAGATTCGGATGCAGGCTGACATCGAGTACATCGCCATGATGGCCGATATCGAGCTCTGATTCCTTATCTGCCGACATATCAAAAATCACGAGAGGAGACGCTGACATGGAACACAGTGCAAACTATGAAAAGGTGAAGCGGTACTACGTTCTCAAGATTTGGAACGAGGCCCGCGTTCGCAACGCCGTCGTGAAGGGCTGGATTACCGAGGCCGAGTTCACCGAGATCACCAATAAGGAATACTGATATGAGTGTGCTCGCAAGTAGACGAAAAGAATCCCGTTTGGAGCCTATCGTATCTTCAATTGAGCTTCATGAGACAATTACCGAACTTGCACAGAGAGATTTCGGTGTAAAAGATTTGGATCAGCTTGTCCGTGTTCGTTATGCCAACGGCATTGACAAATATGAAGATTTTGGCAGATACAGAGGATTGATGCGAATCGAAAGAGATAAGGTCGATCAGCTTTGTTTTCTGCTGACGAATAATCTTCGAGCGGCCAATTCAATCTATCCAACCTCAATGCAGGAGTACGAAAAGCGAAGAGAATACCAAAACTTTGGGATTGTCAATTGCGAGCAACTTGTAAAAGAACTCCAGCGAGTGGTAGAGCTCTTCAATGTAGACATCAATGTCTACGAGAGGTGCATTAAGGCAATCAATCGAGAAATCGATCTGATAAAGAGATGGCGTCAAAGGGACAACAAAATCAAATCATATTTGCAGGGTAATATCTAACGAAGCGCTGTCCGCGACGAATTTTGCCAATGTGAACAACAACGGCAATGCGAACAACAACAACGCGTCGAACTCTAATGGGGTTCGTCCGGATTCTCTGTCTTTAACCAACAGAGAAGGAGATGTTATCCTTTCCCATCAAGGGAGAAATGACAAACCCGGACGCAATTTACTACGGTAAGTATTGCTATAACGGTGAATAACTATGACATATGAGGAGATTCTCTGCGACGCCAACTCTCTTTATCGGGCTTATAAAGCCTCCGTAAAGGGAAGTAAATGGAAAGAAGCCACACAAAGATTTATGCTGAAGTTTCTGATTTACATTTTTGGCATTCGCGACGAATTGATAAACAGAACACTTCAAAATGGACCTGTTGGCGAATTCTTACAGAATGAGCGGGGGCGGATTAGGCCCATTACAAGCCGTACCGTCAAAGATCGTATTGTTCGCCACGCTTTATGCGATGAGCTTTTGCTTCCGGCAGTCCGGAAAAAGATCATCTACGATAACGGTGCATCTATCAAAGGCCGAGGTATTTCCTTTTCCAGAAATCGTTTTGAGGTTCATCTCAGAAAGTATTATCGGGAATACGGAAACGATGGCTATATTCTATTCGGGGACTTTTCAAAGTTCTATGACAACATCATCCACGAAATTGCTAAACGGGAGCTTTTGAAACTGTTTGGTGATGATGAATTTATCGACTGGCTGTTAACTCTGATATTCGATGGCTTCAAGATCGATGTTTCGTATATGACAGACGAAGAATACGCCACCTGTATGGAGGATCTCTTCGTTAAACTTGAGTATCGTGATATTCCGAAGAGCAAATTGACAGGCGAAAAGTGGATGTACAAATCTGTTGATATCGGTGACCAGTTATCGCAGGTCATCGGTATTTATTATCCCTATCCTATCGATAATTACGTCAAATATGTCCGCAGTCAAAAGTATTACGGAAGGTATATGGATGACTGGTACATCATAAGTCCGTCAAAGGAGGAGCTGCTTGATATTTTGGAGCATGTTAAGGAAATTGCGACAAATCTAGGAATTCATGTCAACGACAAAAAGACAAGAATTGTGAAAGTCAGCAGCACCTATAAGTATCTCCAGATCAAGTATACGCTTACCAGTACAGGAAAGATCATAAAGCGTATCAACCCAACACGTGTCACGGCGATGCGAAGAAAGCTTAAGAAGCTTGCTATCAAGGTTGAGAACGGCGAATCGGTTTATGAGGACATTGAGAACATGTATCGAAGTTGGATGGGCAATTACTACAAGTTGCTTTCCAAACTGCAACGGCAACATCTCATAGAGCTCTATGAGGAATTGTTCGGTAAGACCATCACTATTGTCAACAAGAAGATGGTTATCACAGATAAACCACAGGAGGTAAAATAAGATGAAAGACTTCTTGAAGGCAGCGGGTATTCGTGCTCTGAGAACTGTGGCCCAGGCCGCATTGTCGATGATCGGTGTCAGCACTTTGATGAGCGAAGTCAACTGGATTCAGGTCCTTAGTGCTTCGCTTCTGGCCGGCGTCATCTCTATTCTGACGAGTGTCATCACCGGTCTGCCCGAAGTGGACGGTGAGAAGAAATGACACTGGCAGTTCAGATCATTGGAATGTTCAGCGGTCTATCGGCATTTCTCACCCTTTGCATATTGCTGATTCGTCCGATTCGCGAACGAGTGCTCGGAACCAAAGACATCCGAGAGGGACAGAAATGCATTCTGAGGGCTGATATGCTGCGTGCTTACTACAGGCATCGTGACGAAGATCAGATTCGACAATACGAAAAAGAAAACTTCATCATGGAGTACAAAGCATACAAAGCGCTCGGCGGAAACTCTTTCATCGATGACATAGAGAAAGAGGTTCGCCGATGGGACGTTGTAACGTGAATCGATGCGGAAAAAGGTGTAGGAGGGTCGTTTACTCGTTGACTACTCCTACACCTTGCCCTATAATGTCTTGTAGTTACGCTGTTTTGCGAAACTATAATAGAAACTCATTATCTTCAAATCCACTGTTTTCTGCTCTTAATTGCTTCTATTTTAGCATATAATGGGCTTTTTAGAGGCAGTTAGTAGTAGTTCATAGTAGACTATTCAGACATTAGTTCTATACTGTTTCTACACTTAGATTCCTACAAAATAAAGATGAACTGTACGCTCTATATTTACGAGCGAAAGGGAACTGTAACTGGAATGGACGCCCCCATAGCGGCTTCGGGCAACCGCCTGGATTCAGCAGAGCCAGCCTTACAGCTTTTCCTTTCGTTCTTAAATGTAGAGTTCTTTTTGTCTTAGGGGATCTTTTCGATTTCTTGTTTCAGCCAATCGAATTTTCGTTTCGTATAGACTTTCTCGGTAATGTCTGAGATCTTATGGCCGACCATATATTTGATGGCGTATTCATCAGCACCATATCGTTTCAGTGTGGTCACAAAATGAGTACGTCCATCATGCGGTCGGTGCTCTGGATTCAATTTCAGAGCTGTGATGATTTGCTCAAACGCTTGTTGATATCTTGGGTATGTCAGTTTGGTACTCTTCTTTCGAGTTCCGGGAACAACCCAATTCAGAAGATAAGGACTATTGAGTTTAATAGCTTCTTGATATTTTGCTTCTACGAGAGTTCGGATTTTGCTGTGGATCGGGACGGTTCTGTCGACTCCGGCGTCTGTTTTCATTCCGCCCTTAAACGTCCATTCGACAAGGTCTGTATTTTTTATCTCAAGCAAACCAAGTTCTTGCGGTCTCCAACCAGAGTAACACTGGATTAGAAGGATGTCAATTCCAGGAACAAGATCGACGGAGTTCCAAAGAGTTTTCATCTCTTCATCGGTAAACGCGATGTGCTCTTTCTTTACGGTCTGGATCTCTTTGATGGTCTCGTCTGTCAGTTTGAATGTGCGAGAGTAGTTCCGGTCAACAATCTCATACTCAAGAGCGTAGTCCAACATCTGATTAAACAAGGTTTTAATCTTGTTCTTCATAGATGCGCTTGGTTTTTGTTCGACGCCTTTGACAATGGCAACGCCATCTTCCATGCAACCCTTTACATGACGTGCTCGAATGTCCATGACGCGCATTTGGTAGATGGCAGAGCAATACGCCCAAGCGCCTTCCATGGGTTTCGCATCTGTGACTGTTTTCTCGTACACAGGCAACCATTGATTGTAGAGTTCTTCAAGCGTGATCGACGGATTCAAGTCATACGGATTCTTGTTGTACTCAACCAAAGCCTGATACGCATCGTTGTAAGTCGGAAAATATGACTCTGGTTTCAATGGTTTACAGATAGGTCTTCCGTTTTCATCTTTCCCGACTGTCACCATGGCTCGGAAAGGATTGCGAAGATTTCGTTTCTTGATTTCACTGATCTGACCGAAACCATTTGGCAGTCGTCTTCGTTTGTGATTATTGCTTCGAGATTTATGGCGTTTGTCAGTCCCTTGCATTGGATAGCCACAGTGCGGACAAGTTAACGCTTTATCACTTACTTGCAGCTCGCACTCTGGACAGGTAGTCAGCATCATATCACCTCACAATTCAAAATGGAGTATTCTGGCTTGATTTGCTTGTGATAATGATATATCATAAGTGTATGAGTTTGTCAAGTCCTACACTAGCATTTTCTTATTTAGGATAGACAAATCTCTAATCTAGGATAGAGAGAAGCGAAATCAGTGGTTAGACCTGACAGAACTGTTTGTCCGAAATGTGGTGGTCAATTAAAGCATTTCGACAATGTGAAACGCATTGTGCGGACAAAAGCTCGACGAACAGAATGGATTGAAATACGGCGGCTCCGCTGTACATATTGTGGAGCCCTGCACAGAGAGCTTCCCATAGAGCTATATCCTTACAAACAATACGAAGCCGAAATTATTCAAGGCGTACTTGAAGGTCTGATTACATGCGAAACTCTCGGATTCGAGGATTATCCTTGTGAGATGACGATGTCCAGGTGGATGGCGCAGAAATCACAACTGCTATTGTGGAGGTGATATCTGTGAATACAAAGAAAATCGCAAGCACTGTAGGAACATACGTTATTGTTGGCGTGGCTTCAGCGGTGGGGTCTGCCCTTTGGACGTATGTACTGAGAGATAAGGTGAGCTATGCGATCTGGAAACTGAAAAGACCTAAAGCAGATAACATCATTGATTTTGGAAAAGAGGTAAAGAGATTGAGTCGCTGATACGGCGGCTCATTTCTCTTTTATGCGCAGATTTTGCAAATCGTATTATGGAGAAGTAGCTTAGCTCAGTTGGTTAGAGCAACACCAATTTAGGTGTATGTCATCGGTTCAAATCCGATACTATTTCTTTTCTTTTCACCGAGGAAGTTTTGAGTAAAAAGCCTTTGCCAATTTAGAATAGCCGACAAAAGGAGGTAAATGTAGATGGACGAACAAGAGTTTCATCCTGGTTCAGTTCCGGTCATCGTTGCAGCTCGCGTCTATGGCAAAGATGCGTCTTGGGTTCGAGCAGGAATCGTTTCAGGATGGCTTCCAATTGGTAAGGCTACTCGCAATGGCAAATTGGTCACCACCATCGAAGAGATGAACAGCCGGTATGGACGTATCAACTTTTACATTTCACCGAAACGTCTTTACGAAGAAACTGGTTATCTATGGAAAGGAGAGCGAAAATAATGGCAACGAATGTCAAACCAGAATTGTCGGAAAAGAACCCGTATTTCATCGAACGCGAACGCTATTACGAACTGAAGCATTTCTGCCGGCAGTATCCAATTTGGAAAAAGGCTTATGCTGCTCTTGACGGGTTGAGCAGAAGGCCTGCTGACCTGGAGCTGTTCAACAAGCCGAACCAGACCAGCGATCCGACTGCCCGCTGCGCCGAAGCCCGTGCCTCTTATCTCAATAAGATTGAGATGGTCGAGAAGTGTGCAAAAGAGGCTTCGGACGATCTGTATAAGTATCTCATGATCTATGTCACCAAAGGTGACGGATACAGCGTGCTTAAAATGCGGGATCATATCCCCTGCTGCAAGGACGTGTTCTATGATGTTGCCAGGAAGTTCTTCTGGCTACTGAGTAAGGTTCGCGATTAACTCAACCTTGTCATTCCATAATCAGCGTGTTATAATCTGTCCAAAGAGGAAGGGCTCGCGGAAACGCGGGCTCTTTCTTTTTCTTATTGATATTTACCGGACGCAGGTGACTGAAATCAATGCTAAAATCATACCCTGAAAAATTCCCGGTGGGGGAAAATCTTAAAACGTTTTAAGGAGATTGACGCATGAGTATATTTACCTTAGGCGATCTCTTGCGACATCATGGCGTCAAGGGTCAAAAATGGGGCGTCAGACGAACCCCAGAGCAACTTGGACATAAACCGCCCATCAAGGAAGTTCTTGAAAAATCTCAGGCAAATAGTACAATGGGAGCAGAGTTTGCGATTCTTCGTAGTCTTGGTGCGAAAGCGAAGAATTACATGGTGCTTGATCCTGTTTCCAAACAGGAATATCCTTTTGTTGAAGGCACCAAAATCAGAAATCCGACCGTGTTTGCGGGAAAGGGTTCTTCAAAGGCGCTTCGCGAAGAAGTCGCACAAGGCTTATCCAAACAGATTGGCGGAAAGCCAAGCGAATGGCAACATTGTAAGGGAATCGGAACTTTGGATGTCGATGGTAAGAATACAGAGGCCGAGATCCATTGGTTCCAAGAACCTTCAGTTGGAAAACATCGTTTCAAAGTCAAGGAATGGCTGGATGACTGAAAGGAGGGTCAATATGTCCGAAAAGTCCAGTTTCAAAGTGCGGTGGATGGGTAAAACCGAATTCCTATACTTTACGCATGGCAAGATTTATACGGTTCTTTCCGTGGAAAAGGGTTGGTATAGAATTGTCGATGACAGCGGCGAAGACTATTTGTATCCTCCCGATCAGTTCGAGATTGTCGAGGAATAGAAATTCAAAATGGAGGAAGGGTCCTGGGAAACCAGGGCTCTTTTTCTTTCTGGAGGTATCGTATGCAATTCATCATCGGCCTTGCTGTAGGCCTACTTTTCATGTTTCTCCTGTTGTTCCCTCCTCTCAGAGCCTTACACTCTCGTTGGCGGCCAGTCGGTGATCTTCGGGTAGACCGTTCCGACCCGATGGATCAGCCATACCTGTTTCTCGAATTCGACGCGGGTACGGACGTCAACACCGTAATCCATAGTAAGCATGTTGTGCTTCGGGTAAAGTGTGAAGATTTTCTCCCGCACGAATGACAGTTGCTTTTATGGAGCCAACTCTAAAACGATTTGAAAGGAGAAAGCAATATGGCAGAGATAAAGAGTTTGTTGGACGGCGTGATTGAAACGGAAATCGAAGGTCTCGATTCCATTTCCGACAGGGACGAGAAGTCCAAGGCAATCAGAGATCTCGTACAACTGCACAAGCTCCGCATCGAGGAGATCAAAACCAAGATCGAAGCTGACGACAAGCGTGAGCGTCGTGAGATGGACACTAAGCGTAATGAGGCCGATCTCGCTCTAAAAGAAAAGCAGATCCAAGCTCAGGAAGAGCAGCAGAAGAGCGATCTTGCTTTGAAAGAGCGTGAAGCCAACGGAAAGGACGCCGATCGTGTCCGCGAAGACAACGCTGCAAAGCAGCAGGTCAAGGAGAATAGGATCGACCGGTGTGTGAAGGTTGGTGTGGCTGTCGGGGAACTGGTGTTGCCCTTGGCATTCTACGGACTCTGGATG
>Ga0265298_10002439_pt1 | contig 25896 bp, 19 predicted proteins | sample AusTroGonzalo_MG_3_FD_193486 | JGI IMG/M metagenome (GOLD analysis project Ga0265298, IMG submission 193486) | Bovine rumen microbial communities from tropical cattle in Woodstock, Queensland, Australia - Gonzalo_01 | ecosystem: Host-associated > Mammals > Digestive system > Stomach > Rumen ...
CTCTTCGGAATCTTCGCTGTCTGTTCGCACATTTCTGTGCGTTTCCTTTCCTTTGCGCGTTTCTCTCTCTGTATCGTTTTCAAGGTTCGCTTCGCTCCGTTCCTGCGGTCTCCCGCAAGCGAGCTTGCATAGAATATCAAATCCGAAAGAACTTGTCAAGCACTTTTTTTCAATTTTTTGAAAAAAGTTTTTCCCCTTCTTTTTTCCACGCCAGTACCTGTTCCAACGGCAGCGGTTTGGCATAGAAGTATCCTTGGAAGCTTTGAACATGGAAGCTCCTGAGCGTATCCCGCATGCTTTCCGTCTCAACGCCTTCGACGCAGACTTTCGCCCCGAAGACAGAACCGAGCCCGACGGTGTTTTCTACCAGCTTTCTGTCCATGTCATCCTTTTCGATATTCCGGACGAAGCTCCGGTCGATCTTGATCACATCAAATTTGATCGCCTTCATAAGGCCGACGGAGGAGAAGCCTGTACCGAAGTCGTCCAGCGCAATACGGATGCCTCTGGCCTTCAGTCCTGCGATGGCGTTCCGCAGCAGTTCCAGGTCCAGCAGCCTGCACCGTTCCGTCACTTCCAGGCACAGGTGCTCCGGCGGGAATCCCGTTTCATCCAGAATCTGCAGCACCGTATCCACGAAATCCGGCTTTTCTATCTGCGTATAGGACAGGTTCACGTTGATGACAAAACCGGGATGCTGCTTCATCATTTTCTGTGCGGCAAACAGCGCCTCCCGGATGATCCACCGCCCCAGTTCCGGGAAAAGCGGGTCTGTCTCCAGCACCGGAATAAAATTATCCGGAGGAACCACGCCGTACCGATCATTTTTCCAGCGAAGCAGAGCCTCCGCGCCGATCATTTCCTCCGTCTCCGCGTCCACCACCGGCTGGTAAAGCAGATAGAATCCCTTATACCCATGCGTAATGGAGGCGCGGATTTCGTGAATGATCTCCAGCCGCTGGTGGCTCTGCCTGTTCAGGTCCTGGCGGAACGCCACCATGTCCCCTTTCCGGAGGGTCTTGGATTCCTCGCAGGCAAAATTCAGGCAGCTGTATATCGTCTGGGAATCGATGTCAAAATTCTCCACCCGCAGCGCGCCGCAGTTCAGATCCAGGATGATATTCCTGCCGTCCACGTTGATCCCTTCGTGCAGAAACCTGCGGAACCGGTTATAGATTTCCTCCATTTTAGTGATCGAAAGCGTAAAGGTCATGGCCGCGAACTTCGTTCCGTCAATCCGGTATACACGGCCCGTGTTTCCGATGGTCTCATGTACGATCCTGGCATAGCGCTGCAGCACCCGGTTCCCGAAATGGTACCCGTACATCTCATTGATTTCGGAAAACTTATTGATGTTGAACAGCCCTACGCCGAACCGGGTCTGCCTCACGATGCAGCTGTTCAGGTCTTCGAAGAATCCGTACTGGTTCCTCAGCCCGGTCAGCGTATCGATGTTCCCGTGCATCCCGTGGTTTCGGATGGTGCCGGCAAAATAATCCGGTTCCCCGGCAGGATCCCGGATCACCACGCCGCGGCAGGTGCACACATCGTATTCCCCGTTTACCCGCTGCGCACGGTACTGCATGTCGTGGCCCGAGGCATTGCCGGAAAAGATTTCGTCAATGCCCTTGTGGTAAGCCTCCCGGTCGTCGGGATGAATATGGTTTTCCCAGATGTCCCCCGCGCCGTACATATACTCGGAAGGCAGGCCGTAGGTATCCACCGCGTTCTTGGACCAGCGGGAATAATCATACTTCATGTCACAGAGGTAGACGTAGGTTCCTTCCGCCACCACGTCAAAAGCCTTGAACAGCGTATCCAGCATCGTCCTGCGTTCTTCGGTAATTATCCGGACCGCGGCCTTTTCCTTCAGGGAATGGCTTTCCTGAATCAGCTTCAGTTCCTTCAGCCGGGATTTGTTTTCATACATCCGGGTGTCTGCGCGGTTGAACACATCCTCCGCCAGCCGGTCTTTTCCCGGCAGGTATTCAGCCATGCCGGAAGCGACGATGGCGCCTTCCCCGCGGCGGATGTTTTCCTCCACCTGCCTTCTCAGGCCGGAAATCAGCTTCTCCCGGTTCTCATAATCCTCACCCCTCAGGACAGCGGTAAATTCATCTCCGCCGATCCGGTACACGGGGCTGTGCTGGAACGTCCGGCAGATCAGCGTGCAGCAGGCGATAATGTATTCATCGCCTGCCTTGTGGCCTTCCGTATCATTGATGGCCTTCAGGCCGTTGATATCGCAGACGACAATGCCGAAGGGCTCGCAGATTTCCTCAATCTGCTTCTGCAGTTCCTTCTCCTGCTCGTGATAGGCCGTCTTGTTCTTCACATGCGTCAGCGCGTCTTGCCGTGCCATTTCATTGGCCAGGTTCAATTCAGCCAGGTGTGCCTGCTCCCGGCGGACACTCTGGTCTCGGTTTTCGACACAGATGATAAAATGGCTGTGGTCGGAAGAATAGGTCACTGTCATCCGCGTATACTGCGTTTTTCCGCCGCTGAGGTTCATGCGGTAATCCTCTGACAGCTGCCTGTTGTTTTCAAGCCCGGAAATCAGGTGGTCCCTGTCCAGGAATTCTCTGACCCGGTCCCTGTCCTCGGCGAAAATCAGACGTTCAAGGTTCTTCCTGGATGCAGCGAAGAAATCCTCGCCCTCCTCCTGCACCTGGAGTTCACCGGACTTCCGCCGGGTGGAAAACTCTGCATAGTTGGAGCTGTCGCAGTCAATGTAGTAGATCAGGTCAAAATGGTCCGCCAGCCGCTCCGCAATCTGCGTATAGGTGACGCTCCTTTGCCGGTCTGCCTTCAGAGCCTGCTGTGCCCGGACCTCCGCATCAATATTCTCAATACAGACGATGATATGTTTCCCGTCCCTGGCCATGATCTCCGTGTGCCGGATATGCCGTACCTGCCCGTTTACGACCAGCCGGTACGCGATGGAAAAGGAGTTCCTGTTTTTCAGGTTGTCCAGCATCACATCCTTATAATGAATGCGGAGTGCTTTCTCCTGGTCCTCCGGATGCACATATTTGGCGATGCTTCTCCGGCTCTCAACGAAAAAGTCGCTTCCGGTAGCGGGCACATTCAGCTTCTTGTATTCATCCGTTGAAGAGATTTCATGATAGGTGTTGTCCGCGATATCAACATAGTACAGTGTATCGTACTGTTCCGCCAGGCTGGAGGTAATCTGGTTGTAGATTTCCCGCTGCCGGGCAATTTCCCGGTCGGCTTCCTGCTGCCGGTACTGGGCGTCGATATCGTTCAGGCCCACAATCATGCGCAGGCCTTCCTTTTCCTCCACCATGGCTGCATTCATCTGCACATGCGTGGGAACGCCGTCCATCAGGAGGCGGTAAATCATCGTGAAAATGCCGCTGCGCCCGATTTCCGCCAGAACGTTTTCCTTGGTAAAAAGCGTCAGGAACCGGTCCAGGTCGTCCGGATGGTTAAACTGCCGGGCCGCGCTGCGCACAGTGTTGAAAAAATCCGTTCCTTCCTTTTCCTGGGAAAACTTCTCCGAATATATATCCGTCGCGCTGAACTCATGGTAGCGGTCCGTTTCCGGGTCGACAACATAAACGCAGATAAAGTTGCCGGTCAGCGCATGAAGGCGGGCATATACGATCCGTTCCTCCTCAATCCGTTCCATTTCGATGCGCATGGCCTCTTCACAGCCTTCGCCTGCCGCCGCGGCCTCCTGCCGGCGGTGGTCTTCACCCTTCATGTTATAGCCCATGAATAGTCCTCCCTGTCAGCCCTTCCCGTTCTGTCAGGCTGATGATGCTGTTTCTGAAAACTCATATCTTTTTTCCCGATATCTGGTTATATCATACCTGAATCCCGTCTGGAAATCAACAGTTCGCTCGGCGGAGAGGATTGTGCCGCCTTCGAAAATCTGATAAAATACAGAGCATCCTCCGGTGATCCCTGAACCGGGCAGGCCGGGCAAATCCCCGTGAAAACATGGTTGGAGGTACTGCATGAAAAAGCGGTCGGTATGGTTCGTATGTTTCCTTTTGGTTCTGGTTATCCTTGCGGCTTTCAGTTGGGCTCAGGCGGAATCAGCGCCTTCCCTTTCCCTCAGCGAAACATCTGTCACGCTTTCGAAGGGAAATTCAACGCGGCTGACGCCGGTGGTGCAGAACCTGGAGAACGGCCAGCGGGCCGTCTTTTCCTGGATCTCCTCCGATGAATCAGTCGTCCGGGTGGCCAACGGCATCCTGAGAGCGGTGGACGGCGGTCGTGCGGTCGTCACCTGCGTGGCGCAGCTGCCGGACGGCGCCATGCTGCAGGCCTCCGCAGACGTGGTGGTTACGGTCCCGGTCGCTTCCCTGAGGCTGCTTTCCCCGAACCCGCTGTCCATCCAGGCCGGCCAGACCGTTCTGGCGCAATACAGCCTGTTTCCCGCAAACGCCACTGACCCGTCCCTGAACTGGTCCAGCAGCAATGAATCCGTAGCCACGGTGGACAGTACCGGGAGCATTACTGCCCGCGGGGCAGGCTCCGCCAGGATCACGGCCACAACCAGGGACGGTTCAGGCAAGAATATGCAGTTCAATGTTTATGTCCCTTCGCTCTCCTGTTCCGCCGACACGGTCCGGATCGATGCCACCGATGGCGCTTCTGTCGTGATTGATTATTACGGAACCAGCTGGGACACGGACGTCACCGTCACCACCAGAGGCGATGCTTTCACCTGCAGTGCCGCAGGCAGCGGCAGCAGCTATACGCTGCAGTTCTGGGGCGTTTCTCCTGGTTCCGGTTCCGTAACAGTCAGCGATAAAAAAGACCCGAAAAGCAGGATTGTGCTCAATGTGTCAGTCGTCTCATCCGCGGTCCCCGAAAACCGGTATATCCTGTTTACCAACGCGGTCTGCAATAAAACCTCCTTCCGGTTTTCCTATACTAATAACTGCGGCATGGACATTGAGGAATATACCCTGGCCGTCATCGCTTATAACAGGGAAGATGAACCGATCTTTACCGCGGCCCTGGTCGGTGAAGAACCCTGCTTTTACAATATCCGGGAACCGCTGAAAGCCGGTGCGTCCTGCTTCTTCGATGCCCAGAAAGATTACGGCGGCCAGAAGCGCTATGCGGATGCTGACCATGTCTCCGTTGCCCTGGCATCTGTCAGGCTGGCCAATGGAACAGAAATCATCCTGCCGGACGCCGCGCTGCTCTGGTTCTCCTCCAAAACGCGGTCGTATCAGGCGGTGCTCTTCGGCGTTCCCGGAAATACCCGCCCGGAGGAAAGCGTTCTGGCGCAGGCAAAAGATTTCAGGCTGGGCTTCACGTCCACTCCGCTCCATAGCTGGATGAATGGGTATTTTGGATTCCGCCGCGGCGGCGAATATGTGTTTGAGGCATCGCCCGATTCCGTTGCGGGAAAGGCCGGCCTCCGGGCGGGAGACCTGATTGTAGCCGCGGACGGCCTGAACGTCTGTGATGATAACTATGCCGTGGAAAAGGCGAAAGCGAAACTGGCGGCTGGCCAGAGCGTCGTCTTCACCGTGGAAAGGCTCGGGCAGGAAGGAACGGTCGATCTGGCCTTCTCTCCCGCCGGTTCCGGCGAAGCAGCGACCTTTGCAAACCCGGTTTATTCCGCGGAATTCATCGCCCTGCAGGAGAGAAAGCTTGCGCTGGTTCCGGAGCTTTTCCCGCAGACGTACGTCATCGACAATGCCAGTTATTCCGGAAGCAAGGCTTCCGGGAATGCCGTGGAGGAGGAAACCACCGAACATTTTGACGGTTTTACCTTCCGGTCCCGCAATCTCGACACCACCAGACGGGAATTGTCCATCATCGCGGATACCGTCAGCACCGGCGAACTGTTCAACAGGGGATGGGACCTGTATGACGCAACCACCGCCCATTCTAATTTCTATCAGGCCGTTGAGGTGCAGTGCACGAAACAGGATGAAAGCGCCATGGGCTGGTTCTGGTTCCAGTACGGCGACCTGCAGCTCGTCGGGGATGAAAAGCGCCACGGTGTGGAAATTGTTTTCCCGCTGAAAATTGATGCCTACACCACCACACCGGAAAGCGGCCGCACATACACCCGGTATTATGACCTTTCCTCCGATTATGCATATGACAATGAAACCCACATCCTCGAAATCATTCGTTATCACGGGTATACGTCCTGCTATATTGATCATCATTTTGTCACGGGATTTGAGGATGGATTCAACGGATATTATTATCCCATGTACGGCGTAGGCATCAATGCCGGCGGAAAGGAAGCTGTCTTTGTCACGGACCACATCGTCAAATCGGTTCAGGGCAAAGGAACCGGCGCGCCTTCGGAAGGATGCTTCCTGAATATGCACGCCCGGTAACCATGCCCGCCGTTTCCTAGCCGACGTAGTTTTCCTTTCATTTCATGCGTTCAGCGTTACAATGAATTCGGTTCCTTTTCCTTCCGTGCTTTCCACGGTTATCCTGCCGCGATGCAGGTCCACGATGGATCGGGCAATGGCCAGTCCCAGCCCGTGCCCGCCGGTTTCCTTGCTGTGAGACTGGTCCGCGCGCCAGAAGCGGTCGAAGATTTTCTCCTGGTCCTCCGGCTGAATCGCGTCTCCTGTGTTGAAAACGCGGATCTCCCTTTGTTTTCCGGTGTCATGAAGGCTGATCCTGATCCGGCCGTGCTCATCGGAGTATTTCAGTGCGTTGGAAAGCAGGATAACGGCCAGCTGCTTGACCATCTCCTCGTTGCCGGTGCAGCGAATCCCGTCCGGAATCTCCATCTCCAGCGTCTTTCCTGCCTCGTATACCGTGCTCTCAAAAGGCAGTGCCACGTCCAGCAATGCACGGCTCAGGTCAAAGGGTTTCATCTCGGCGTTTGCTTCGTTTCGGTCCAGCCGGGCCAGCGTCAGCAGGTTCCGCACCAGCGTGTCTGTACGCCGGACTTCGCTGCGGATATATCCCAGATATTCGTTTTCGCCGATTTCCTGCTCCAGCACCTCCGCGTTGGCGGAGATGACGGCCAGCGGCGTTTTCAGCTCGTGGCTGGCGTCAGACACAAACTGTTTCTGGCGGATAAATGCCTCCTCCACCGGCTGCACCATGCGCCGCACCAGCAGCCACGCCAGCACGGACAGCAGCACGCATGCCGCCGCTGTAATCAGGATCACGCTGCGGAGTGTATTGGATGCGGACAGAAAATCCAGCCGGGCGTCCAGCACCAGAAGTTTTGTCTGACCGTCGCTGCTCACGGTGCGGAAAAACTGTGTGCCGATCCGGCCGCTTTCCCGGCCGTCGGCCAGAATCTCTTCCGCCATCGCGGCGATCTGTTCATCTGTATACAGGTCTTTTCTTTCGGATGTCCAGGAGGCAACCGTCCCGTCCTCGTTCAGGGTGATTGTATAGGAATTCCCCAGCCCCGCGGCGGCGGCGTCGTGCCCGTTTCGAATCTCCGGTGGCTGCCCTTTCCCGCTGTTGCCCGATTCTTTTTCGGGGGGCTCCTTTTTTTCAGGCGGTTCTTTTTTTTCGGACGGTTCTTTTTCTTCTCCGTGGTCCCCATCCGCTTCGGGCGGCGGTTCCCTTCTTTCTTTCTCCGGTTCCGGCATTTCTCCTCGTCCGGGGCTGTTTTTGTCTCCCGCCATCACAGCCAGCGAAGCCTCCGCCTGCGAAGCAATGTTCCGCTCGTTGGACAGATGGACGGCCAGCACGATACCGACAGAAACCAGAACCAGGGCAAGAATCACCAGCAGCGTCATGCGCCGCTTTAGCCGGCGGATCATGTTTCCTCCTCCAGGGCGTATCCCAGCCCGCGGGTTGCTTTGATCTTCATCCGTGAACCGATAAAGCCCAGCTTCTTCCGCAGAAAGGAGACATATACTTCCAGGTTGTTGTATTCCGCGTCGCTTTCCAGCCCCCAGACCCGTTCCTGAATGGTGTCCTTCGGCAGAATCTGTCCGGAATTGCGCAGGAACAGCTCCATCAGCTGGTATTCTTTGGCGCCCAGCTTTACTTCCTGTCCGTTTTCCGTGTTTCTCAGTTTTCCGGTTTTCTGCTCCAGCGCAATATCGCCGGCGCTCAGGCTGATTATCGGTTCACGGGTCCCGCGCCGGGTGATGGCGTGCAGGCAGCTGATCAGTTCGGCGGACTCAAACGGCTTGGGAAGATAATAATCTGCCCCGCTGTCCAGCCCGGCCAGTCGGTCTTCCAGCGCAGCCCGGGCAGTCAGCATCAGCACCGGCGTGGCGTTTTTCTCCTTCCGGAGCGCGCGCAGCACGGAAAAGCCGTCCATTCCTGGAAGCATCACGTCGAGAATGATTGCGTCATACTCGCCGCCCAGCGCCCAGTCCAGACCGTCATTTCCGTTATAGACCGGATCCGCCGTGATCCGTTCTTTTTCAAGCAGCTTGCAGATCGCTGCAGAAAGGTTCCGTTCGTCTTCCACCAGTAATACGCGCATGGATTCCCCTCCGTGTTCCGGGTGTCCGCGCATTCCTTCCCGGCCTGTTCGGGCCGCCCCGGAATGCTTCATCCCTGTGACATAAAGCTTTCGAGAAAGGCTTTGTCATACGCCAGCCGGATTCCCTTCGGAATCAGTTCGATTTCAAATCGGTCGGAATACAGCGGCTCTCCGTCGATGTTCGCCCGGAAAGGGACAGGGCTTGAAACGACTGCCTTTCCGGATTGTATCATCCGCACCGCCGGGTGGTTCAGGTGGCCGGCATGCTTCATGGACAGAATGACTTTGGCCATTCTCGGCCGGCTCAGATGGTCCACAATATAGATTTCCATGATCCCGTCATCAATCCGGCTCCCCGGCGAAATTCTGTATCCGCCGCCGTAATACTGGCTGTTGGCCGCCACCACGCTGGTAACTTCCTTTTCGATGGTTTCCCCGTTGCATTCCACCTTGAGCCGGCGGCCTTTCCGGTAAGAGAGAAAATGGAAAAGGACGCCGGCATGGAAGCGCAAAGGCTTGGGGATCAGCCGGCTGTGGACGAAATGGTCATCGTTGGCAATATCCGCGTCAATGCCGAAACAGGCCACGTTAATAAAATACCGGTCGTTGATCCGGACGATATCCGCCTCCCGGAGGCCCGATTCCTGATTGCCCCGTTCCTGAATATCCGGCTCCCGAACAGGATCGGAAAGCTCCTGGACCATGGCGCGGGCAAAGTCGTTCCCGGTGCCGAATGGAATGAATGAAAGGATATTCTTCGTCCCCACCAGGTCGTTGAGCAGATGGTTGATGGAGCCGTCTCCGCCGATTGCCGTGACAATATACTCCGTATCCCGGTAATCTTCCTTCAGCCTTGCGGCATCCTCCGGGGTTTCGTGAATCCGGATCTCATACTCCCGGTTGAATCGGGCGGATGTTTCTTCCAGTTTTTTGATGAGGTGCGGTGTTTTTTCCCTGGTCTGAAACCGGTTCAGAACATAGATATATTTCACGCTTTCTGTCTCCTTTGGGGGAAATGCGCCCGTGCCCGTGGGTTTACGGCTGTTCCGGGGTTTCCTCTGACTGGCGGACAGTGTTCTTTCCCTCTGCTTTGGCCTGGTACAGGGCAGTATCGGTGCGAACCACCAGGGGATCGGGTTTTTCTTCGGGCATCGCCTGGGCCACACCGAAGCTGGCGGATACTTTTCCGCATTTGTCGAACCGCATTTTTTCGATTTCAAGCCGGATCTTTTCCGCAAAGGCCGCCGCCGCTTCCTGGGTCATTCCGGGCAGCATGAGCATGAATTCCTCCCCGCCCCAGCGCCCGCAGGAAGCATCGGAATTCAGTTTCCGGACCGCCTGATGGATCAGGTCGGAAATGCGCATCAGCACCTGGTCGCCTTCCTGGTGGCCGTAAGTATCGTTGATATGCTTGAAGTCGTCCAGATCCATCATCACGAGGCTGGTCGCGTTCCCGCCGTCCGGTTTGTCCTTGTTTTCCTCAATACGGTCCGTAATGCGGCGCTGGATTTCTCCCCGGTTGTACAGCCGGGTCAGCTGGTCCGTAATCGCCATCACGGAAAGGGTGGCGTTGGCTTCCATGACCTCCGCAGTAGCGGTATTGATGAAGTTGACCAGCCGGTTCACCATGGACATCGTGGATTCGTTGTTTTCTGTTTCCTTCGGCAGGGCCTCGGTTTTTCGGGTTTCGGAGGTTCCCTCCCGCATGCCGGCAATCACCAGGGTCAGGTTGTGGTGGTCCATACAGCCTTCCCAGCGGATCAGTTCCCCGGCTGTGCAGAACCCGTACGTGGGAGCAATCCTGTGAAAAGGAACGATTTCCCGGGTGGCTTCTGTCCCGCCCCAGAAAGTTTTCCTCCCGAAACAATCGAAAACCGAAATCACTTCCGGTGCAAAATCTCCGATCTCCCGAACACATTTCATCACGTCCTGCATGATCGTTTCCGGGTCACCGTACGTCAGGTGCAGGATACTGCCCTCGGGAATTCTCGTGCTCATGGTCAGCGCCCCGTTTTCGTCACAGGAAAGGGCATGGCGCAGCAGCGTCCGGCCGTCTTGCTCCACGGCGAACGGAAACTCCAGCGCATTATAGAAGATATGGTCGTCGTTGGGAATCCGCAGATAGTGCTCATAAATCTGGTATGCCGGATGCCCGTCCAGTTCATGCACAACATACCCGTCCGCATGGGTGATCTTCATCGGATACCCCAGCGGTTTCCACCCGCTGACGTACGCATACTGAATATGGAAATCGCTTCCGCCGATAAAGGTCATCAGAACGCCCGCGGAGTGGAAGGGCTGGCCTTTCTTGAACAGAAACGCCCGGAAGATATTGTCGCCGAAGGCGCCCCCGCCCCAGACAGGAACCTCTTCCGGAATCTCCTGCTGAATCGCCTTGCATACGTCCCGGATCGGCACCGTATCGATGGTGGTAATGGCCTCGATGGCTTTCACGCCCTGCAGCCTGGCCATCCATGCGCGCAGGCCGTCCTGGAACGGCTGAATGTCCCCGTCCTCAATCGGGAAAAACACCGGTATGGCAAAGCTGTCCGGTTTTTCAAAAATGGTGCAGGAAACCACCAGCTTCTCGGTGGATACGCAGCCGCCGTAAATGCAGCCGGAAGCGGAAGCCCCTACATATTCGGCATCGGGCATCAGCTCGTCGATGGCGGCGCACGCCGCTTCGATATCCTTTCTCTCAGCTCCGTCCGAAAAAATATGAATCCAGGCTGCCCCGCCCTGTTGCCGGGCTTTCCATTCGGATACGGTTTCCCGAAAACTCTTTTCTCCGCTGTAAGCTGTCTGGAACTGCTTCATTTTTCTTCTCCTGTAATATAAACAGTTTTTGCACTTATATGTTATTATATTATAACGCTTTTGGGGGCCTGTAAGTCAAGCGCAGGAATCCATTTCTTCATCATATCCTCGAAAAAAGCACAGAATGTTCCGTGAACGGAAACAAGCTGCCTCTTTTGGCAGCTTGTCGGTTTATTTCATCAGCGTCATGCTCCGGATTTTCCACTGTCCCGCTTCCTTTGTCAGCAGGATGCGGTACTGGGCATCCGGCCATTCCGGCGGATACACTGCCTTCGCCCCGTCCCGGGCGATCACTTCGTCTGCCTTGAGCCCCTTGACCCGGCCGTCAATCCGGGGGATGCTTTCCGTCACCGTCACACGGACCGAGGATTCCCATGGCCACACCCAGAGAAACCCCATTTCCAGCCGGTGGTCAATGCCCCGAATGTTGTAGTTTTCGTACCGGGAATTTCCCAGCGCGGCCGCTTTCAATTCCGTATCGTTGGCAATCACGCTGTTTTGAAAATATTTTTTCAGCTCATCCTGGTCATCGGTGATCCCCATGATCACCTTCGCCCGGTTGGCCATGCCGTCCTTCAGCACAATCTGGATGTTGGTCAGGTTCATGGCGTAGTAAAAAATGGTAATCCCCAGTCCGAGAAGGACGCAGAGCAGCAGCAACCGCGAAGTTAAATACCATACGGTCCTGCGCAGATACTTCACGTGCCCTCCTCCTTTCTGTGGGATGCCGTATAATAAACGGGCATCCGCCCGTTTTCATTCCCGTTTACAGCAGCTTGATCAGCATGGTTTTTTGCTCGTCCATTTCCACAACTACCAGCCCGTCCTTCTCCAGCTGTTTCATCACGTCGGAGAAGCGTTTGAAACCGATGGATTTCTCGTTGAAATCCGGATAGGCGGTAATGATGTCCGCCTTCAGAATGGACGGGTTCACGCGGTCGAACCCGCCTTCTTTGTAGGCTTTGATCTGCGCGGCAAAAGCTTCCTTCCAGTTCTCCCGCGTCAGCTGGGGAATCTGCTCTCCGCTGTCGCCGGTGTTGTTCAGTCCGACCATCACGTCGAAATTGTCGTTGTGTACCCGCAGGTCGCCGAAGCGGTTCGCCAGCTTCATCAGCAGTTTGTAGAACGTGGCGCAGCCGTATGCCTTTTCGTTGAAATCAGGCCGCAGCCGCAGCAGCGTGCCCTTCAGCTCGCTGGCATAGATCTCGTCCCTGTCCTGCTCCTCCAGCACGGTGGTCAGCAGCTTGTTCAGTTCGCTCTCGTCCGCCAGCTCCTCGCTGCCGTTCCCGGCCCGCTGCTGTTTGGGCTTCTCCACGTTCCGCTTCCGTACAGATTCCAGGAATTGGAACTCGTTGCACGCGTTAATGAAAATGTTGCTGGCCGCTTCGCTGCGGCTGATTCCCAGAACGAACTTGCCCATGCTCTTCAGCCGCCCCACCAGCGGGGTATAGTCGCTGTCGCCCGAAACAATGCAGAAGCTGTCGATCAGCTCATTCTTGTAGGCGACCTCCAGTGCGTCGATCACCAGCTGGATATCCGCGTTGTTTTTCTGGCTGATCCCGTAGCGAAGGCTGGGCACCACCGTAAAAGTGTTACTCAGAAGCACTTCCTTCAGGTCACCGAACTTATCGGTATATCCATACACTTTTCCCAGCAGAATATCCCCCCGGATTTTCACCTTCTCCAGGATGCTGTTCAGCGTGGCTACCTTGGCCCCGCAGTTTTCCAAATCCACAAAAACCGCAAATTTACTCAGAACCAAAACCTTCTTCCAATAAAAGATAACTATATAAGTATACCATATCCTGATGAGAAATTTCTACTGTTTTATGGACAAAGCCCCTTCCTCAGGGTAGAATAGAGATAATGATTGCCAGAAGGAAGGAGGGAGTTCCGTGCCGGCACCGCTGTCCGCCTGTATTGTCCTCTATCATTGCGGGGACGAGGTCAGCCAGGCGCTCCGCTGCATTCAGAATGCTGATCTGGAAGTGGCGGTTTATCTGTGCGACAACTCCCCCGAAGAGATCACCGCCGAAAAGCTCCAGTGGTCTTTCCCGGGAATCACGGTGCTTCCCCAATCCGGCAACATTGGCTTCGGCCGGGCCAACAATGCGGTTCTGCCACACCTCAAAAGCAAATACCATTTGATTATGAATCCGGATATCACCTTTGATCCTTCCCTGCTCGGCCGCATGATCAACTATATGGAAGCCCATCCCAGCATCGCCATCCTGACTCCCCGCGTCCTGAACACGGACGGCACCGAACAGTTCCTGCCGAAAAAGCAGATTGCGGTGCATTACCTGCTGGGCGGCCTGTTTGAAAACTTCGGCGGCGTTTTCCGCCGCTGGCGGGAAGAGTTCACCCTGGCGGATCTCGATGTGCAGTTCCCGATGCCTGTGGAGTTTGCCACCGGCTGTTTCCTGCTGATCAAAACCTCTGTGTTTCAGCAGCTGGGCGGCTTTGATCCTCGTTTCTTCCTCTATCAGGAGGATTCGGACCTCAGCCGCCGGGTCCTGGAACAGAAACTGGGCAGCATCGTCTATCACCCGGATATGGTGGTCACCCACCGCTGGGCCCGGGAGAACACCCGAACGTTTAAAGGCCGGATGCGCCAGATGCGCTCCGTCATGAAATATTTCTTGAAATGGGGGATCAGCTGGTGACAACCTGCGTGCTGCTGGCCGCCTACAACGGGGAAAAACACCTTCAGGAGCAGCTGGATTCCCTGCGAAACCAGACAGACCCCGATTTTTCCGTCCTCATCCAGGATGACGGTTCCACAGATGGCACCCTGTCCCTGCTGGAAAATGCCTGCAGGGAGGATTCCCGCTTCAGGATGGCCGGTGAATCCGGACGCGGCCTCGGCCCGGCCGGCAATTTTTTATCCCTGATTCGCCAGAGTGATGCGGACCGGGTTCTGCTTTGTGACCAGGACGACCTGTGGGAGCCGGAGAAAATTGCCCGCCTGAAGCAGGAGATGAATCGTGCCGAATCCGCCTGGGGAGCCTCATGCCCCTTGCTGGTGCATTCCGACTGCCTCCTGATGGATGAAAGCGGCGCCCCCCTGCCGGAAACCTTTTTCCGGCATCAGGGCTGGGATCCAGCCGCCGTCACGCTGCCCCGGCTGCTGGTGCAGAATAACGTCACCGGCTGTACTCTCGTCATGAACCGCCCGCTGGCCTCACTGATTGCTGCCCACGGCAAGGCGAAGGACCTCTTCATGCACGACTGGTTCATTGCACTGACCGCTGCCTCCTTCGGACATGTGGTTTTCCTGGATGAGCTGCTGACCCGCTACCGCCAGCACGGGGAAAACGCCGTCGGTGCCAGCAAAAAGGGGCTGCTGGCCCGGGGTTTCGCCGCCCTGCGGCAGGGGGACAAGGCCAGGCGCAGAATTCTCCTGACCTACACCCATACCCTGGTGTTCCGAAAGCTGTATGAGGGAGAACTGCCGGAGGAGGCGGATCGGATCACTTCCGCATATCTGGCCACCCGGCGGATGCCGAAACTCCGCCGTGTCCGGGAAGTCCGTCGCCTGGGCTGCACGATGCAGAGCCCGGTCACCCGCATGGGCCAGATAATCTTCGGCTGAAGCCCAAAAAAGTGCTTGCAATTTCTCCGGGATCGTGATATCATAGGCAAGCTTGATGTGTACCACTCCAAGAGGAGGATGATTTCCATGGGTAAGTTTTGTGAGATTTGCGAAAAGGGCACGCTGAACGGCAATAACGTCAGCCATTCCAACCGCAAGAGCCATCGGATCTGGGCGCCCAATGTGCAGAGCGTTCGTGTGATGGTCAACGGCGCCGCCCGGCGGATGAATGTATGCACCCGTTGCCTGCGCAGCGGCAATGTGCAGCGCGCGCTGCCCAAGCTTCACGAAGAAGCATAAGCCCCCGAGCAAAGCAATATCCCGCCTGTTGTGCGACAGGCGGGTTTTTTGTTGCTGTTTTTGCGGCGCTGTATGCTTACGGGGTCTGAAGGTTTTTCCCGAGCCACGCCCGGCCTTCCTCCCGAAGGCTGTCCAGCCCCCGCGTTTCGATGGTTCGCCGGAAATGGTCAATCCGGCTGTTTTTGTTTTCCGGGTCTTCCTCCCGGTATCGGCGCATCAGCTCGGTACGGATCCCGAAAATGGTGGCAAAGGCCAGCCCGTGGAAGCTGTCAGTAACCATCCACTCCGCCTTTCGGACCGCGCCGAGAAATCCTTCCGGCCCGATCCCGTCCAGTACCTCATACCCCTGTTCATAGCTTTCCGCGGTCACCGGCATCACCAGCACCCGCAGCCCCGTTTCCCGGTGGATCTGCCGGACTTTTTCCCAGTAGGCCGGGTTCTCTCCGATGAAATAGCACAGGCAGTATGGATCCCCGCCGGGGCCGTCCTCAGCGGCCGCTTCCCATTCTTCCCGGGAAAGCAGGCACACCGGATCCGGCATCACGGCCGCGGTTTTCCCCGTCATTTGCTTCAACAGCGCGGCTCCCTCATTCTCCCGGACGGAAATCGCCCGAAAACCCTCCGTCCATTTACGGATCATCCGGGCTTTGGCCGGAGCGGGCAGCGTTTTAACCCCAAGGCTGGCTGCATAGGCGATTTTGGCGGTTTCCTTTTCGGCAAACGTCAGAAAATAGGCCGGATTCAGCCATACCGGGTTCCAGATCTGGTCGCTTCCGCACACCAGAATATCCAGCTCTCTGCTCTGTTCCGCCAATTCCCTTTGGTTGCGGCACACCGGACTCAGGTTCATGTACCGCTCATAGAAGGCGGGAATCGCTGAGCTTTTTTCTCTCGCCCCTGCCCGGCCGGCCTTGACATTCCGCTTCCGAATACCTTCCAGAATCAGTTTGGGATGGTTCCGGCTCTGCAAAAGGTTCCGGACCTTTTCCTGCCGGTCCGGACGGTAATCCAGATGAAGGCATTCATGGCCCAGTTCCCGGATCACCCGCTGCAGCGCGTAAGCCTGCAGAGAGGATCCGTAGTTGTCGTTATGCAAAAATGTGATGATGCCGACCCGGGCCATGTCCGTCCCTCCTCCCCGCTTACTCCTTCAACAGGATGTCCGCAATTCGTTCGCAGGCGTGACCGTCCCCGTAGGGATTCTCCGCATGGGCCATCGCCTCGTAGGCCGCCCGGTCATCCAGCAGCCGGGTAAACTCGCTGTAAATTACTTCCTCGTCGGTTCCCGTCAGCCGCAGCGTTCCGGCCGCGATGCCTTCCGGCCGCTCCGTGGTGTTCCGCATCACCAGCACCGGCTTGCCCAGGCTGGGCGCCTCCTCCTGGATACCGCCGCTGTCCGTCAGGATCAGGTAGCTGCGGGCCATAATGTTGTGGCAGTCCAGCACATCGATCGGTTCGATCAGCCGGATCTGGTCACAGCCCGCCAGTTCCTCCGCCGCCGCTTCCCGAACCGCCGGATTCATGTGGATGGGATACAGCACTTTGACATCCGTGTGCTCTTCCGTCACCCGCCGGATCGCGCGGAACATGGCATGCATATGCTCACCCAGGTTTTCCCGCCGGTGGGCCGTCAGCAAAATCAGCCTGCTCCCCTCCGCCCAGTCCAGTTCCGGGTGCCGGTAGCCGTCCCGCACTGTCGTTTTCAGTGCGTCGATCACGGTGTTCCCGGTCACATAGATGGTCTCCGGCTTTTTTCCTTCCCGAATCAGGTTTTCCCTGCTCAGCTTCGTCGGTGCAAAATTGTACCGTGCCACGATGCTGACAGCCTCCCGGTTGAATTCCTCCGGGTAGGGAGACGTGATGTCATAGGTTCTCAGCCCGGCTTCCACATGGCCCACGGGAATCTGCAGATAGAAACATGCCAGGGCCGCCGCGAAGGTCGTGCTGGTATCGCCGTGAACCAGCACGACGTCCGGCTTTTCCTTTTCCAGCACGCCCCGGATGCCTTCCAGCACGTGGATCGTAATGTCAAACAGGGTCTGGCGGTCCTTCATGATGGCCAGGTCATAGTCCGGTTCCACCTGAAACGCCTCCAGCACCTGGTTCAGCATATCCCGGTGCTGTCCCGTCACGCAGACCACCGTCTGCGCCTCCGGCCGTTTCTTCAGTTCCTTTACCAGTGGGCACATTTTGATTGCTTCCGGCCGGGTGCCGAAAACCAGCATGATTTTTTTCATTCGTCCCAGTCCACCAATCCTTTGGATTCCAGGTACTCCTGCTGGTAGTCCATATAATCGTCCACCAGGGAGGCCAGTTTCACCGCTTTCACCGGATCCAGGTGGTTTTTCTCTGCCAGCGTTTCCACCATGTATTCGAAGGCGTCGTCGTCCTCGTAGTACTCGGTGCCAGCGTTTCCTTCCTCGTCGATCACGTGGTGCTCGTGCATATAGGCCATATCGGCGTCAATGGTCTGGCTGATCAGTTCGGGAATCATCTCCGCCAGTTCCGGATGGTCTTTCGGGTGAATCCGCGGAATAATAAAAGCCAGTGCTTCCTCTTTGTCGTATCCCTTCATCATTTTCCTGTCACCTCATGCATTTTCTGAACGGTCGTTTTGAATACTTCCATCGCTTTCCGGATCGGTTCGGGGGAAGCCATGTCAATCCCTGCCAGCTTCAGCGCCTCGATCGGCGGCACGCTGCATCCGGCGCTGAGGAACCGGCGGTATTCCTCCACGGCCTTCTCCCCTTCCGTCAGGATTCTTTCGCTCAGCGTCACCGCGGCACACAGGCCGGTGGCGTAAACATATACATAGAAGGCACGATAAAAATGCGGAACCCGCATCCACTCCCAGGCAATCTCCGGGTCGATCACGCAGGTCTCCCCGTAGTAGGTTTCATTCAGCTTCAGATAGGTTTCCGACAGGCTTTCCTTTGTCAGCGGTATACCTTCCTGGGCCATCTCATGGCTCAGCTTCTCGAATTCGGCAAACATCGTCTGTCGGAAGCAGGTGGTCCGGAACTGTTCCAGCCAGTGGTTCAGCAGGAATGCCTGCGCCTCAGGCTCTTTCAGTGTTTCCATCAGATAGCGCTGCATCACCGCCTCGTTGCAGGTGGAAGCCACTTCCGCCACGAACAGGCTGTAGTCGCTCTTGGCGGACGGCTGGGCAGCATTGCTGTAGTAGGAATGCATGCTGTGGCCCAGTTCGTGGGCGATCGTGAAGGCGCTGTCCAGATTGTTATTGTGGTTCAGCAGCACGTAGGGATGCACGTTCCGCAGGCTGCCGGCGGAGAAAGCGCCGGCGGATTTCCCGGCGCTGGGATACACGTCAATCCAGCGTCCGTCCCGGGCTTCCCGCAGCTTCGCCAGATAGTCCTCGCCCATGGGCCGGAGGCCCTCCAGCACCAGGTCAAAGGCTTTCTCGTACGGCAGGTCCATCTCGAACCCCTGGACCATCGGTGTATACAGGTCATACAGGTGCAGTTCTTCCAGCCCCATCAGTTCTTTCCGCAGCCGCAGGTAGTCCTGAAGCACCGGCAGGTATTCGTGAATCACCCCGATCAGGTTGTCGTATACTTCCTCCGGAATCTCCAGCGGTTTCATGGCTGCCTGCCGGGCCGATTCATAATAGTGGCTCAGCGCCATGAACTGGTCCTTCTTCACGCTGGCGCCGTAAGTGCCGGCAATCGTGTTGCCGTAGGATCCGTAGGTGTTCATGATGTTGCAGAAGGCCTGGCTGCGCACGTCCCGGTTCTCTGAACGGATAAAAGTGGAATAGTTTCCCTCCGTCAGTTCCTGCTCCGTCCCGTCAGGCATCCGGACAGGCGGAAACTTCATGTCCGCCGTCGTCAGGGCGGTATAGATGCCGTCCGGCGCTTCCGCCACTTCCCCCATCATGGCCACCAGGCGTTCCTGGTCCTTGCTCAGTGTATGGGGTTTCGCCAGCAGCACGCCCCGCAGCGTGGCGTCAAAATCCTTTATCTCCGGATCCCGCATCATGGCTTCCAGTTTCTCTTCCGGCAGGCTCAGCAGCTCCGGCTGCAGAAACGCGCCTGCGGTGCTGGCAGTCACGTACAGCCGCATCGCCTGGTCCTTCAGCCCCTGCGCGATAGGGTCCGTATTGTCCGTTTCTTTCCTCAGAAATGCGTATTCGTATACCGGCAGAATTTCATCTATCAGCTCCTGCCAGGTCCGGATCGCCCCTTTCGGGTCCTCAGCCACTTTCCCGTCATAGGCGGCAATCCGGGAGATATGCGCCGTTGCCTCGTCGTATGCCTGCTTCCAGGCCTCGTCCGACGGATAGATATGGGTCAGGTCCCATTTATACCGGTCTTCGATTTCTTCCCTTTTCCGAATGCTTTCTGCCATGAGTATTTCCTCCGTATATCGGGTTCCCCCGTTATTTCTGATAGATCAGGGACCGGTTCACCGAGGGCTGGCTGCTTCCGTTCGGATAGAACAGAATTCGCCCGTCCTTCAGTATCAGGATCCCGGTGGAGCCCTGCAGCTGTTTCTTTTCCAGCAGCAGGCTCATCAGCTTCCCGGTGATTTCCGGGCCGCCGCCCCTCACCAGGCAGTCTTTCCAGACCGTACAGTGGCATCCCCGCTCCGTACAGCCGAAAGCTTTTGAATTCTCCGTCAGCTGTCCTTTCCCGCATACCGGGCAGATGCTCCCGGCCAGAACCACGTTCCCGGAGCCTGTCTTGCGGGTTCCCTTCCGTTTCGGATCCTCCGGAAACTGCACCGGCGCAGTGTTGTTCCGGGCGTAGTCCACCAGGAAGGCGCTCATCCGGCGGATACCCTCCATAAAGCGGCCCTCGTCCTGCTTTCCGTCGGTGATCTCATGCAGCGCCAGCTCCCACCGCCCGGTCAGTTCCGGGCTGGCGATTTCCTTCGGCATCAGGTCAATCAGCATCACGCCTTTGTCCGTCGCCTGCAGGGCCTTTCCCCGCCGTTGGGCGTAACCCACGTGAAGCAGCCGCTCGATGATTGCCGCCCGGGTCGCCGGGGTGCCGATACCGCTGCCCTTCATCTGCTTCGCCAGTTCCTCGTCATCCAGGTCCTTCCCGGCTGTCTCCATGGCGGTCAGCAGGCTCGCGTCCGTGTGGGGCATCGGCGGCTTGGTCATGTCCTCCTTCACAGCCGCCCCCTTTACGGTACGTGTGTCTCCTTCCTTCAGGGGCGGCAGCACCGCCTCGTTCTCCTCCTCCCCTTTGGCAGATTTCTTTTTGCGCGGCGGATTCTCCAGCGGCGGCACATCATGCCATCCATTCACCACGATGGCTTTGCCCGTGGTCCGGAAAGTGTGTTCACCGACCTGGGTGATGACTTTGGTTGCGTCATAGTCACAGGCGGGATAAAACGCTGCCAGCATCCGCCGCGCCACCATGTCGTACAGCTGCTTCTCATCCTCGCTGAACTTTGCCGGGTTTGCGCGCTTTGCTGTGGGAATAATCGCATGGTGGTCCGTTACCTTGGTCTCGTCGATGGTACGCTTGCTGACCGGCAGCTTTCCGTTGGGGAGAGCGCCTGGCACGTACTTCTGGTAGCTCTCCGGCAAAAGCTTCATGGTTTGTACCACCCGGGGAATCATGTCCGGCGGCAGGTAGCGGCTGTCCGTTCTCGGATAGGTCAGCGCCTTGTGGGTTTCGTACAGACTCTGGGCTACCTTCAGCGTCTTGTCCGCCGTGAAGCCCAGCAGCCGGTTGGCATCCCGCTGCAGGCTCGTCAGGTCATACAGCTGGGGCGGCAGTTCGTGCTTCCGGAGGGTTTCCGCCTGAATGACCTCGCCGGTCTTCCCCTTCACTTCACCCGCGATTTTCTCCGCGTCGGCTTTCTCCTTGATATGAGTGTCCGGCTCCAGCTTTTCATGGAAATAGATTCCCTTGTAGTCCCCGAAATCCGCGGTCACGGTGCAGAAGCCTTCCGGCTTGAACTGCTCGATTTCCTTCCGCCGCTTTACCAGAATCGCAAGCGTCGGCGTCTGCACCCGGCCCACGCTCAGCAGAGTGTCATATTTCAGGGTGAAGGCTCTGCTGGCGTTCATCCCGACCAGCCAGTCCGCCTTGCTCCTGCACCGGGCGCTGGCATACAGGCCGTTATAGTCGGCTCCGGGCCGGATGTCCCGAAAGCCTTCCTGGATAGCCTCGTCGGTCATCGAAGAAATCCACAGCCGCTGAAAGGGCTTTTTGCACCCTGCCATTTCATAGATATAGCGGAAGATCAGTTCTCCTTCCCGCCCCGCGTCCGTCGCGCAGATCAGGGAATCCGTCTCCCGGTCATTCATCAGTTTTTTGACAGTGTTGAACTGGGCTTTGGTTTTCGGCAGCACCTTCAGGGGAATCTCCTCCGGCAGGATCGGAAGCGTCCGGAAGGACCATTTTTTGTATTTCTCGTCCATTTCGTCCGGTTCCGCCAGGCTCACCAGATGCCCCACTGCCCAGGTAACAATATATTTGTCCCCGATCAGGCACCCGTCTCCGCCGGTCCCGCAGCCGATCACCCGGGCAATATCCCGCCCCACGCTGGGTTTCTCGGCTACCACCAGGATCTTACCCACTCACATCACCCCAGGATATCATACCATATTCCGCCCGCTTTGTCATATGGCTCTCCGCCTGTTCTAACGAAGCATCGATTTCGGACAAACGGTTTCTCCGGAAAATATAGGATAAGCTGAAATGTTCTGCTGTTTTTATGAGAGATGCTCGCAGCGCCGACGCATCATGATTCCCTTTTATTCTGTTTTTTCATTCATCTGCCCGAAGGGCATAAACCCGTTGCTCCAGGGAAAATACTGTTCCATCACGCCGAACAGATTGTTCATCATCTGCCGGTGCATGTGGAATATGGAATCGAAATACTCGTGGGGCTTGTAGTTGTCAAAATCCGGTGTTCCCATGATCAGGTTCCGGATGAAATCGTTCCCTGATGCCCTGTTTTTGTAATCGTTGGAAATGCTGACGAGAATCTGTTCGACGATGTCCCCTGAATCGTCCTGGCAGGGAGTCAGGCTGAAATCCGACAGCTGATCGTGCTCGCGAACCGGATCCACTGTATAGATATCGCCGGAGACCTTGCCCTGGTTGAGCTGGTACATGTCAATCTTGCCATTGGCGTTCCGGGGAAGTGCCTCCGCCAGCTGGACCCGGCTGGGAATGTCGTCCTCCATCAGGGACTTCTCCTCGATGAACACCCGGCGAAGAGCCTTGCGGACAACTTCCCCGGGTTCGCCGGCTCCCTCCAGGGTCTCAACGCACAGCATGGGGATGGTATCGTGTTGCAGCTTGCGATATACCGGTAAGACAGCGCAGCCCTCGATACCCTCCAGGCGGGAAAGCGCCGCCTCCACCCTGCCGGATTCATATTTTCTGCCCTCTTCGCGCATGAAGAAGCGGTTAGCCCGGCCCAGGTAGGTAATCCGCCCATCCGGATCCACGCGCACCAGATCGTTGGTACACACATAGGGATTCCCTTCGATCATCTCGACCTTAATAACGTTCTCCCCGTCCAGTGTCGGTGCGCCCATGGAGGCTGCTGTCATGTAAAGCACGCCCTCGCCGCCCTTTTTCCCGGGCGAAAAGTAGCGGCCTTTTTCTTCATCGTAGAGACGGATGGTAATCCCCGGCATCGGGTAACCGATGGTATCATCGTCCAGGTCCGGCGAGGAGAGACAGCACGCTCCGCCCAGTTCAGACAGGCCGTAGCCGTTCAGAATCGTCACGTTTTTGCCGCCATGGGCTTCGAGAAACTCGTGGTAGCGTTTCTTCTCCGCCGCCGATACCGCGGTACCTCCGAGAGCCACGAACTTCAGGCTGGAAAAGTCGAAAGGAGTATTCTCGGGCAGTTTCAACCAGCGTTCAAACATGGAGCTGACGCTGAAAAAGAACGAAACACGATAAGTCGAAATAGCCTTGTAGTACAACGGGTTCAGGAAGCCAAAGGGGATGGTCACCACCGTCGCGCCCATCGCAAAGGGCAGGTGCACCTGGTCGATAATGCCGTAGGAGTTGCTGAGATCCACCATAATCGTCGATACCAGATGATCATAGGGCAGGGACAGATCCTTCAGCTGCATGAATCTCTCCACCGCCGCGTTCAGCGCAGTGTCTGACAGGGGTACCGGCTTTCCGGCTCCGCTGGTAGTACCGGTGGTATGAATGATAAAAGCGGTTTCGTCAGTCTCCCGCTCGGCATACTGCACCGAACGGCTGCCGAAGGACATCAGCAGCGCATCCATACAGATCGGCCCATAGGCTGTCCGCATAAAAGCGTATTTGGCTTCCTGGGCCGCCTTCATCATCGGATTGGCAGTCGCGCCGCCCATGTGGACATGCAGGATGATCACATTGTTGAGTCCAAGTTCCTGCCGCTTGAGCAAAAGCTCCTGAACCAGATCCGGCTGGGCCAGGTCATCGGTGAGAATGAAGTCCGTCATTTTCTCCTGGAGGATGGTCTGCTTGATCCGTTCGGCATTAAAGGCGGACCAGGACGCCACCAGGGAAACCTGCGCACCGACCATGTTCAGGCCGTAGAATGCAAAAATGACCTCTGCACAGGTGGAACCCAGAATGCCTACACGGGCATTCTGCTCCTCCGTCATTTCGAGCGCGGTAAAGACCGAAGCGTAGCGCTCCCATTCCCGGAACATGCGGCGATAGGAGAACTTTCTGTTTCCGTCAATAACTGCCACCTTATTTATATCGCCGGCATTCAGGCTGCACAGTTCCCGAATATATTTCCATGCTTTTTGTTCTTTCTCTATCTTCCGCTTGTCAGCTGAAACATCATAGATACTTGCTGTTTCCATAGTTTCTTTCCCACTCTCTCATTTAAGGCGCTTCGCCCTGATTCCCAATGTACCGCATAGCACACATTATTGTGATTTTAGCATAATCTGAGTTTGCTCTGCAACTACCCGTTTCTTCATGCAAGAACCCGCGTGTACGAAGTTTATGGTCAGCCTGCTCACCTTGCCGGATGACAAGACTGCCTCGGTTGTTTTTTCCCATGTATGCCAGGCATGCCGCATACGTATCCCTGTGTCAGGGGGCTCTTCACACTGTTTACAGCGACAAGTGCTGCGTAGTATAATAAATTGCTGGGAGGGGTGTTTCCTGTTTTCCTCATGCGGCACTTCGTTCTCAAAGAAGAAGATGTGTTCCCGCTGGTATAATGAGATGCATCACGGCTGATTCCTTAACAGAAACATTTAGTAAAAAAGAACCGAAACAGAATAAGTGATAAGAACATGAAGAAAATTGATCTCGAAAAGACAGTCCAAACGATTGAACGGATTTCACAAAACCGTTTGATTCTCGCAATTTTCCTGGTGATAGACGGAATTGTCTTTCTGGCAAATCCCGAACAGCCGGTGGAAGAAATGGGACGTTCTGTTGCAATCTGCATGGCTCTTGCGGCCGGCGCGATGATCATCGCGAAAATCGTTGCCAAGGAACGTTTGATCCGTTTCATTCCGGCATTGATCCTGCTGGCAGCAGGAGGGCTGATGTATTTTTATCCGGATGTTCTGTCCGCGTATTTCCGCCTTTTGCTTGCGTTGGTAATCATCATCAACGGCGCCCTCAATCTACTGGATGTTATGGGACTCAGCCGCGCGCGGGAAATGCTTACCGCGCTGCGGGACAAAGCTGCAAAGTTTTTTTCCAGGGTAAAAACTCCGAAGACTTTTGATGACGGGATCGATGAACAAGCCAACAAATATTTCCGCCCGCTTCAAAAAATCGTTTCGGAATCGGAAGGGCATAAAGCCGTTTACTTCGTGGTGAATCTTTTATCCGTCATTCTCGGGGTGCTGCTTCTTGTTAAGGCAGATCTGTCGATCACAGTTTTTGGTCTGATCTTTGTTTATGTCGGAATCAGTGATTTCGTGATGGCGTTCAGAACGAGAAAGGTCTCCGAAAAGCTGCGTAACGGAGAATTCTCAGAAATCCTGTTTGAAAAAACCGCAGGGCAGAAAGAACAGGCTGAAGGCGCCTCCGAAAGCAAAACGCAGCAAACCTGAACAGCTGCGGCAATAGTTTCACCTGAAAAAAACCGTGATTGTCAAAGAAAAAGCGGAATGAATCGTATGGCTCAAAAAACTCCTTAGGCTGAAGAAAATTCCGGGTTTTGACCCGCTTGCGGTATCTTCCCACATAACAATACTCAGCGGCATCCCATCCGATGTTCCGGAGCACCTGGCTGATTCCAACTTCAGCTTCTGTTGAGGCTGTGGGCTGAAGCTTGTACAACCACCATATGCCGTCTTCACATTTCCATGTCTTGGTGAAAGATCCATCGGTTGACGCATTGGGAGTGGAAACCTGCAGCTTGCGAAGGCTTGTATCGCTGGACACCAGAATAAAGTCGCTGACTGCGTCCTGGTCTTCTGACCGGCACAACTGCAGCCGTGGGACAAACTCACCGGCTTCAAAACAGGTAAATGTATCGGATATGCTAAACATATGAGTTCGCAGGGCAATAGTTATCCTGTCTCGGCTTCTGACGAGTTCATTCATCAGGTTCCGATGCTGAATATTGTTCATGTCAACTGCCCGCTCACGCAGCCATGAAGTGAAACCATCCGCTGAAGCATGACAGATCTGTTTGGGAAGCAGCTCCGGTTTCTGAGGAACGAATCCTGTGATGACAGAATTGCGAACAGAAAAAACGGCAACCTGGACATCATCGTTATAAAGGATGTATTGCGTCACAGTTCCCGCCTCCCTCGATTCCATTATAATGAAACGTATCGCCA
>Ga0265298_10002440_pt1 | contig 25895 bp, 22 predicted proteins | sample AusTroGonzalo_MG_3_FD_193486 | JGI IMG/M metagenome (GOLD analysis project Ga0265298, IMG submission 193486) | Bovine rumen microbial communities from tropical cattle in Woodstock, Queensland, Australia - Gonzalo_01 | ecosystem: Host-associated > Mammals > Digestive system > Stomach > Rumen ...
GCAAGTCGCGTTTGTCAGTAGGAGCTGCACAGAAAGCCATCATACTGCGAAGGGCTGCTGTAGCTGTCGCATCCGTCGTGGCTGGTTCGATAGCATAAGTTTCCTTGCTAAATGTTTCAGGGGCATCCTTGATGCTGTTGCTGGGCCATACCATCAGCGTCTCATCGTCAATCCGCTCTATTACACCTTTATATAATATATGGTGAGAGGAATCGGAATCTTCGTCTTTTTGATATAGGTAGACCATATCACCACGACGCAGGTCCTCGTCTGTGTTCTTAGTCAGTTGTTGGGCAAACTGCTCACGATAGACAAAGGTCATCATCCGTTCTACATAGTCGCGCTCAACTTCGGTCAGGTTGTTCAGAGGCTGTAGAATACCATCGATTTGCGGACGGATATAACGCTGGAAGAAATCGGCTTTCTCCTGCCTTTCCAGCAGTACATCGGAACGCAACAAAGGCCAGACAGATGAAAAGCCTTTGCGGGCAATGGCTATCTCCTGTGCTACAATACGGTTGCGCAGGCGGATGGCCTCACGAAACAGTTGTTGATTATCCTTGACTGTCAGCAAACCTTCAGCGACGGGATATTTCGAATAGAGCAGTCGGATGTCCACATGGTCGGCCTGCTGCTGGAAGTTGTAACGCAACACGCCATAATAGAGCAACACCTGCACATAGTGAGCCTCACGATAGCTCACCCATTTCTTGCCCGACTTCTGCTCGACCAGCAGTTGCATGTCGTCAGTCATCAGGTCGACACGTCCTCGCAACCCTAACTGCCTGCAGATAAACGAAGGTTCCAAGAGCGCTTTCTCGCGGTCGTAGACAGCAAACAGGTCGTTTACCGCCTCACGGATGTTTGCCACCTGACGCTGTGCATCAGCCTTGAACTGTGCAGGCTGGAAGCCGTCACAAGTACAGAACTGCAAAGCCTGCTCACAGAACGAGCTACGCAGCATATCGCCAAATTCGGCATCGGCATTGTGGATAATCCTGTCAAGTGCCGTACCAGCAAAATTACCAAGCAGGATTGGTTGCGTGTTGGCCGTCGGCTTTAACCTGTTGATAATATAGGAAAGCGGATGATGGCCATAGTCCTGGAAACAGGCAGCAATGGCAGAGATATCAACCAACACGTCGGGCTCGACAACTTCAAGTCCGTCGTCGAGCACCTCCACTCTCAGACCCTCAAACAGCGAGTCTTCACTTGTCATACTTATTTACTCAACCTTCGACTCCATGGGATTACGCAGTCCCTTGAAACCTGTGAGATAGCACTTGGCTGAGCCAAAAGACAAGAAGAGGTCAAGACGGACGGGCAGATGGTTTTTGTCGTCTGAGATATAGAAACGAATCAGCTCATGATTCTCTCCCTTCTCACGCTCGATGAACGAGAACACCAGACAACGGTACTTGCTGTTGCCGTTCTTCATCTTCAGCGTCGTCTTACCTGTATATTTCAGCCATGAGTTGCTGAGACTCTTGGCATCACTGATGGGCATGGGAATGTTTTCGCCGACTTTCAGCGTAGAGGCATCAAAGTTACGGGCACGCAAGAAGATGCTCATCATGTCGTAGATGCAACTCTTGTATTCAGCTTCCTTCCAATGCTGCTCACCATCAGCGTCGATACGGTGCATTTTCAGATGGCAGTTACTGTTGGGATAGGTATACCAAAGCTCGTCGACATAATAGCGGTCACCTTCACGAGCACCTTTACGGAAATAGAGTGGTGCCAGTTCCTGATTGGTATAGCAAAGCAGGGTATCGCGCATGACAAACATATTGTCAAGCTTGTCGTTGCCTCGTGTAATCAGACTAGTGCGGAAAGCTTTCTGACCCTTATAGTTTGACTGTACGGTAGACATTGATGCCGTGCCGACCTTTACCCAAACAAATTTCCAATTGAAATACAAGTCATAGCTCAGGAACTCGCCCGACTTGAAAGCAAAATTCTCGATGCCACACTGAGCGTTGGCATTGAAAGGTATAAGGGTAAAAAGGTAAAAAGGTAAAAGACCCATTACCATTCTACGCATCCATTGTAATTTTATTGTTTTCATCATACACTACTTTTTACTGTTATTACTTTCTTTATTTTTTACCTTGATGGTATTCTGTTTGACGTATTCAATGCCCAATCGTTTAGCGCGATCGACATTACGATTCATTTGTTTCTTTCTGCTCTTAGCATTTTTCAGCTTCACCAGTTCGCCTGGTTTCTGCAGATGGCGCTTGTATTCTGTCAGATTCCATTGCAGTGTGTTGTCCCATTTTGCCTTACATTCTATCGACCGGTGGTAATAGTAGACATCCTCTGGTTGTACATCGTCATCGTACAGGCCAGTATCCCAAATGTCATTGCCATTACGATCCATAAAAGCACGGACATAGTAGGTGCCAGGATAGATATAGAAGAAGGAGGCAGAGCCATCGGATTCTGCCCTTACCTGTTGCACAACATTCTCGCTTTTATCCAGCAACTGTACAACAATACTCGTATCAGAAATACCGCTCATCTGCATCACTAAGGTAGCATACTCGTCGAGCGACTTCACCTTGATACCTTGCTTATACTCCTTTGACACCAAGCCATAGATATCAATAAAGGCTGCCGAATCTACCTCTAGGCTATATTCTCTGCCAGGCTGCCAGTCAGCACGCAATTCGTAATATCGCAAGGTGGAATCTTTCTGTCCGAAGTCAAAAGACGCTCGATACCATAGCGTATCTATCTTGGAATAAAGATGGATGGCTGCCGTATCGAGGCTGGCCAATGGCGTCGGCAGCTCAATAAGAATGGAACGATTCGGGTCCATCGATGACGAGACATTATATTTTGGCTCCAAGGGCTTGATGGGATAGATGCTGTCGTAGGGCTCGTCTTGCTTTTTCAGCTTTTCCTGCTCTTTCTGCCATTCCTCGATGTCTTTCTTCAATTGTTTCATACGTTTTTCGTATGGCGTCTTTGCCAGCACTTCGATAGCCGAGTCAGTTTGTTCCACAAGCCGTCCCAACGTATCTGTCATCATATAGGTAAGGTCCATACGCAAAGTATCCTGATTAATCAACGTCGTATCACGCAGCCAGTAGGTTATGGTATCCTTCTTTACATTGGACTCAACGATAAAGGCTGAGTCGCTGTCAAAGTTCAAGCCGCGGATAACGGGTAACAAGCTGTCGCCATACGTAAAGAACATCGTGAAACGGTCGGGTTGCTGACGCTCTATCTTCAGCAGGTTACGGGTGGTCTGTACTTCCTGGAAAGCCAGCATCACCACGTCGTCAGGATAGAAATGGGTATATGGCACACGCACGATGTTGTCGATATGCAACGTGTCACGCCAGATGGTATCCTGACGGGTATCTGGTGCACAAGAGGGCGAATACGTCTGATGCGAGAAAGCTATTATCTCACTCTTCTGCGAGAACTTAAAATCACCATCAGCATCCTGCAAGGCATAGACACGGTATTCACCAGGAGCTACACCCTTAATAACGAAATGACCTCGCTCGTCAGTACGTGAAATGCGCAGCATGGGCTTGGTACGGAAGGCTGAATCGGCCAAGTCGTCATAGAGTCCGACACTGATGCCCTGTATGGGCTCCAGCTTATCAGCACTCAACACATAGCCTGCCACCTCGAAGGTGTCAATCTGTTCACCGGTAGAGAACGTGTAGGTATAGTTGCCAAGGGGGTTGCCCTCGTTATTGTCGCTGATAGCATCGCTAAAGTCGACGGTATAGGTGGTGTTGGGCTTCAGCGTATCAATAAGATTGACGATAATCCTCTTGCCTTGTGTCTTGATTTCAGGCATCTCAAGCTGTGGGGGTGACACGATGACGTTCTGCGTAGCATCGGCTAACTTGATGAATTCATCGAAATAAATGGTTATCTTCTTGCTCGTCACATTGGTGGCCTTGTCTTCAGGCATACACCCTAAGACACGAGGCGGATCATCGTCATACCATCCTCCATCGGGCGAACCCATGCGGGCACAGCCTATCACCGTCAAGGCCATGAGACATATATAGAGCAACTTCTTCATGCGTTCAACTTCAATAATTGTTCGATATGCTCACGTGAATTGCTCAGGCGTGGTACTTTATGCTGTCCACCCAACTTGCCACGTAATTTCAGCCAGTCATTGAAGAGTCCCTGACGTGCCTCGATAATCTCCAGGTGTTGCAGGGTGATGTCCTTATAGCGCTTAGCTTCGTAGTCGCTGTTGATTTCCTGCAGACGCTTGTCCAACAGGTCCGAGAACTGTGCCAAGTCGTCTGGCGACTTGGAAAATTCGATGAGCCACTGGTGGCGGCACTTGGCGTTGGCATCCATAAAGACCGGCGCTGCCGTATATTCCAACACCTCCGCACCTGTTTGTTCGCAAGCATACGCTAAGCCCTGCTCAGCATTGTCGACAATAAGCTCCTCACCAAAAGCATTGATGAAGCTCTTGGTGCGGCCACTGATAACAAACTTATACGGATTAGTAGAGGTGAATCGAATAGTATCGCCAATCATATAGCGCCACAAGCCACACGAGGTACTGATGAGCATAGCGTAGTTCTTATCCTTCTCGACACCCCACAAAGGCACAATCGTATGTTCTTCGCTTTCGCCTGAGAGCTCCATGAACTCATAGAACACGCCATAGTCCAGCATCAGCAGCATGGCCTTGTCAGCAGGGTCATCCTGCAAACCGAAGAAGCCTTCCGAGGCGTTATATGTCTCCATATAGTGCATGTTGGGCGACGTGATGAGTTGCTCATACTGTTTGCGATAGGGCGTGAAGGCCACACCACCGTGAAAGAACACCTCAATGTTGGGCCACACCTCTTCGAGATGTGTCTTGCCCGTCATCTCCATCATGCAGTTCAGCACAGAGAGCATCCATGAGGGCACACCACTGATGTTCGTGACGTTCTTCGTCATCGCCTCGCGGGCAATACGCTCGCGCTTCATCTCGAAGTCGCTGAGCAGCGCCGTTTCCTTCTTGGGCACACGCACTAAGTTGACCAACGGATTGATGTTCTCTATCAAGATAGCGCTCAGGTCACCCACCAGCGACCCTGCCACATTATAGTTGGGGGCATGACTGCCACCAAGAATCAGGCCCTTACCATCGAACATCCTCGACTTGGGATTGTTACGCAGATAAAGGGCTACGGAATCGCGTCCGCCGGCATAGTGTATTTTTTGAAGTCCCTCGTCGCTGACGGGAATGAACTTCGATTTATCATTCGTCGTACCACTCGACTTGGCATACCATCTGACACGTCCAGGCCACAGCACATTCTGCTCACCATGACGCATACGGTCAATGTCGCCTTTCAGCTCTTCATAGGTGTTGACGGGCACCATGCGGACAAAATCCTGATAGTCCTTGATATTGTCAAAGGCATGATTCCTGCCGTATTCTGTATCTTTAGCGGTATGAATCAGATGATCCAGCACAGCCTGTTGCAATGCCTCTCCCCCACTCTGATGCTTTTCCAAAGCCTTTTGACGGGGTACAAATACCTTTCCTATAATCTGAGTCAAACTCATGTTCTTTTGCACGTTTTGCCTGCAAAATTACACAAAAGCATTGTAATGGACGCAAAAATTACGTTTTTTTTGTAATATTACGCGTCATTTATCTGGATTTGAGCAAGGGATAAGCAGGTTGTCAGACTAATCGTCCTTGATTTTTATCTGACTGTCCGTCAACGACTCGATGATGGCCAGCGACTCGATGCGTTTGATGCCTTCCAACTGTAACAACTCTCGACCGCGCTGAAACTCCTTCTCTATCAGGAAGCCCATGCCCTCAATCGTGGCACCTGCCTGCCGACAGAGGTCTATAATGCCAATAGCCGCATTGCCGAAAGCTAGAAAATCATCTATGAACAACACATGATCATCAGCTGTCAGGTACTCCTTGTTGATAACAACTTTGTAGGAACGCTGCTTGGTGAACGAGCGCACCTCGGTCTGATAGAAATAAGACATTGTCGAAGGCACCTTCTTCTTTACAAAAACGACAGGCAGTTCCATCAAATAGCCTAACATCACGGCTGGCGCAATGCCTGAAGCCTCAATGGTCAGAATCTTGTTTACTTTCAAGTCTGCAAAACGACGGATAAACTCTATCGCTACCTGTTTCATCAGGTAAGGATCCATCTGGTGATTCACAAAGCGGTCTACTTTCAGAATGCCGCCCTCCATAAGCCGTCCTTCTTGCAGGATACGGTCTTTCAGTACTTTTAGTGCCATACGCTTATTTTATATTTAACATTGCAAAGATAGCACAAAATTTCGATTTATCAAAAACAAATTTCCAAATTTTCGAGCAACTTTTTAATATCTGGTTTCAGTTCGCGAACATCAGATAACAGATTCCAAAGGGCATCCTCTGAGAGCACACCTCGCTTCAAATCGGCAGGCAAAATTCCGTCCTCATCGGCAGCATAGTCCTGCTTCCACTGCTCACTGCTGTAATACCTTTCAAGCTCTGCGATGTCCTCCTGCACAGCTTCATAGTTGTCCAACGCTGCCGATAGTTGCATCACGGCCTTAGCCGCCCGTTCCATCCGCTGTTCCATTTGCTTGATTCTTTCTGTCTGTTCCATCTTGACTGCAAAAGTAAGATAAAAAATCGGACCGACCAAATAGTCAGCCCGATTTTTCTATGTTAGCTTTATGCTGGTGCGCTATCTTCTGCAAAGGCAGCGGCCTCGGCTTCTGCTATGATTTCTTCACGCGTCTTTTCGCGAGGAGTAGCGGTGATGTCGTCAAGAGTCATATCATCAAGGTCTGTCTGAGGCGACCGCTTTTGATGTGACTGAATCACATCAAACTGTATTGGCTTTTCTTCGACCTGAATGTCGAAGTGTGGAACACTATCTTGCTCAATAACGAAATTCTCTTGCTCTGCCTGCAGTTTGTCGATATCAGGGGCAGCCATAACGGGCTCTTCCTCCATCTTGGTACGATCAGCTTTGGCGGCAAAGATGGCATCAATAAACTGTGGCTCGCGACGCAGGCGTTGTAGGGTCTCCTTAGAAGCATTCTGATGACTCTCTTTCTTGGAGAACCCTGTGCCCTTACAGCCTTCTATGCCTTCGAGGAATACTTGCGTCGTAAAGACGGGGCTACTGGTCTGGGCATCCTTGGTCTGGTCAAGCTCACGCAATTCCATTTTCACGCGGTTCTTCTGGCTCCACTCCAAGAGTTTCGACTTGAAGTTAACTTCCTTGTAGGCTACTTTGTCGAGATTGATGAGCTGCGACAAGATGCGCTTTTCCATGAATCGCATGCAAGCATTGTAGCCACGATCCAGATAGATGGCTCCCACAAGGGCTTCGAAGGCGTTGCCATTCATATAGCTATTGTGCGACGTGGAATGACCTGCAGACATGATCAGCTGGGGAATACCCATCTCCTGCGACAGCTTTCCAAGCGTAGCACGGCTGACCAGCTTTGAACGGGTATTGGTAAGGAAACCTTCGCGCTTGCCTTCGAAGTGGCTATACACGATATGGCCCACCACAGCATCGAGAATGGCGTCACCCAGGAACTCCAGGCGTTCGTTGTTCTGCGGACGTCCTTTTTCGTTCCTTTTGCCTACACTCTTGTGAAGCAACGCCTGCTTGTAGAGCTCGATATTATGGGGATAAAAGCCCAGAATCTGGTAGAGAGCCGAAAAAAGCTCCTTCTCCTTACGGAAAGGGAGCTTTATTCTATCAATGATGTCTATAAAGTTCATAGTTCACAATTCATAGTTCACAGTTTTACACTGTGTACTTCTTGAAAACTACGCAGGCGTTATGACCACCAAATCCGAAGGTGTTGCTGAGACCGGCACGTACCTCGCGCTTCTGAGCCTTGTTGAAGGTGAAGTTGAGGTTGTAGTCAATCTCCTCATCCTCGTCACCCTCCTCGTGGTTAATCGTGGGAGGAACGATGTCGTTCTGAACAGCCAGCACAGTAGCCATAGCCTCAACAGCACCAGCAGCACCAAGCAAGTGTCCAGTCATAGACTTCGTAGACGAGATGTTCAGCTTGAAAGCTGCATCGCCAAATACCTCCTTGATGGCCTTAGCCTCAGAGATGTCACCAACGTGGGTAGAAGTACCATGAACGTTGATGTAGTCAATATCCTCAGGCTGCATACCAGCATCTTCCAAAGCATTTCTCATCACCAGCTTGGCACCCAAGCCCTCAGGATGAGAGGCTGTGATGTGGTGAGCATCAGCACTCATACCAGCACCAACCATCTCAGCATAGATCTTGGCACCACGAGCCTTAGCATGCTCCAGCTCCTCAAGAATCAGACAGCCGGCACCCTCGCCCATGATGAAACCATCACGGCTGGCGCTGAATGGACGGCTGGCCTTCTCAGGCTCATCGTTACGTGTAGACAGGGCCTTCATGGCATTGAAACCACCAACACCTGTCTCGCAAATGGCAGCCTCAGCACCACCGGCAACGATGGCGTTTGCTTTGCCCAAGCGAATCAGGTTGAAGGCGTCAGCTAGTGCATTCGATGAAGAAGCACAAGCAGAAGCGGTGATATAGTTGGGGCCGTGGAAGCCATACATAATCGAAATCTGACCTGCAGCGATGTCTGCAATCATCTTAGGGATGAAGAAGGGGTTGAACTTAGGGCCATCCTCACGATGTGCACCATAGTAAGCCACCTCGTCCTCGAAGGTCTTGATACCACCAATACCTACGCCATAGACAACACCAATGCGGTTCTTGTCCTCTGCCTCCAAGTTCATGCCGCTGTCCTCGACTGCCTGCTTGGCAGCAATGATGGCCAGCTGTGTATAGCGGTCCATCTTACGAGCCTCTTTGCGGTCAATATAAGCATTAACGTCGAGACCCTTCACCTCACAGGCAAACTGGGTCTTGAAGTTTGTTGCATCGAACAGTGTAATAGGTGCAGCTCCGCTCTTACCAGCCACCATAGCCTCCCAAGTCTCCTTAGGATTGTTGCCAAGTGGTGTAACGGCACCCATGCCTGTTACTACTACTCTTTTTAATTCCATAATATATCATTATAACCGCAGATTACGCAGATTATACAGATTTAAGACTCTGCGTAATCTGCGTAATCTGCAGTTTATCAAAAAATAAACTTATTTTGCGTTCTCCTCGATGTAAGCGATAGCGTCACCAACAGTACCGATCTTCTCAGCCTTATCGTCGGGGATAGAGATACCGAACTCCTTCTCGAACTCCATGATGAGCTCAACGGTATCCAGTGAGTCAGCACCCAGGTCGTTTGTGAAACTTGCCTCGGGCTTTACTTCTGCTTCATCAACACCGAGTTTGTCTACGATAATTGCCTTTACTTTGCTTTCAATTTCTGACATAATTTTCTTCTTTAAAATGTTAATAAATGATTTCTTATTCTGAAAACTTTGCGACCAAGCGTCGCTTAGCGGGTGCAAAGTAACACATTTTTATTGACTTACGCAAATTTTTTTAAGAAAAAAGCATACTTTTATGCACAAACACCCCTAACCTGTGCAACTTTTTGGGCTCAAAAGTGGGATTTAGACACTATTTTCTTAAAATAGTTCACGTCTTATCGGATAATTGTTGCGTAATAATTCGAATGTCAAGGGAGCCATTTTTAGTTTTTCACTGTCAACAAGTGGGTTATAATAATCAAGGGCACTAATTGACTCTTGACTAATTGCTATATCAACAGGAAGTGACGGAGGTAGGATTCGTCCTGGATGCGACAAGCCAAAATGTTGACACAACGCATCTATCACCATGTTGTCAGCATTTACCTTACCATCTGCTGAATAGCCAGCAATATGTGGCGTTCCGATAAACACCCTGTCCAGCAAATCGAGATTAACGTTGGGCTCACCTTCCCAAACGTCAAGGATGGCATCGCGAACCCTACCCTCTTTTAATGCCTGAAGCAAAGCTACATTGTCCACAACTTCTCCACGACTAGTATTTATAATATAAGGTACGCGCGAAAGACGATGGAAGAAGTCGTCGTTGCCAAGATGCCAAGTAGCGTATTGTCCATCACGACTTAGAGGAACATGGAAAGTAATGATGTCAGCATCGTGTTCAATCACGTCCTGCGGGACAAAGCTGTTGGATATTGACAGTTGGCTATTAGCTTCTTTTTGTGCCAATGGTGGGTCGCACACCAAGACGCGCATGCCCAAACGCTCGGCTACAGCCTTTACCTTTGAGCCCACATGTCCACAACCCACAATACCGATGGTAGCATCGTGTAACACAAGTCCTTTCTGCTGTTGCAATAACAGCAGCGAGCACTCCAGATATTGAGCCACAGAACCAGCATTACATCCAGGGCAGTTGGTCCATGTGATACCGGCTTCAGTCATGTAGTTTGTATCAATATGGTCAAAGCCTATCGTAGCTGTGGCCACAAACTGCACTTTGCTGCCCTCTAACAACTGCCTGTCGCAACGGGTACGCGTCCTGACTATCAGCGCATCAGCATCACGAACATCCTCAGCACTGATGTCGGCACCTCGCAGATATACCACGTCGTCAGCCAACAGGGCCAGCTTTTCCCTGATATACGGTATTTTGTCGTCAACTATAATCTTCATCGTATGCAAAATTACAAACTGTGGCAACAAAAGTACAAATTATTTTCCTAAAACAACCGCTTTTTCAGAAATAATCAGTACTTTTGCACGCAATTTCATTATTTTGATTACTAGACTTCAACGAATACATGTCTGACACGTCTCTGAAACGCCAACTAAAGGTGCTCTCCGTCCCTGTCTTTATTGAGATGGCCCTCGTTATGATGCTGGGGGCTGTTGATACTGTGATGCTGAGCCGCTATAGCGACAACAGTGTGGCAGCTGTGGGCCTTGACAACCAGCTCATATCGTTGGTCTTCCTCGTCTATCAGTTTTTCTCGATGGGTGCTGCCATCCTTTGTGCGCAATACATTGGGGCTGGACTGAGGAAGCGACTGGTACAAGTGGTTGGCATGGCGATAACAGTGAACCTGATACTTGGTGTAACAGTCAGTGCCCTACTCTTCTTTTATGCAGAATGGTTATTGCAACTGATGGGACTGCGTCCTGAGCTGATGGACGACGGACTGGTGTATCTTCGACTGACGGGTGCGCTATCGTTCTTCCAGGCCTTGTCGCTGACGTTCTCAGCTTCATTGCGTAGTGCCGATAAGGTCATTTATCCAATGGTAGTGACAGGTATTGTCAATGTCTTGAACATCGTTGGCAACTACGCCCTCATCTTTGGTCACTGGGGCTGTCCGCAACTGGGTGTCGAGGGTGCCGCCATCGCTACTGCCACCAGTCGCGCCATTGCTATGGTGCTGTTGGCCATCATCCACTTCCGCAAACACATCCCCAGCTTCCCGCTGCACTACTTCCGTCCCATGCCTTGGCAAGAACTGAAGAACCTTTTCTATATTGGCATCCCTGCCATGAGCGAGAACATCTCGTATTGTCTGTCGCAGGTTGTCATCACCTACTTCATCAATCAAATCAGCAACGAGGCACTGGCATCAAGGACATATTGCCACAATATGATTATGTTCGTCTACCTATTCTGCCTCAGCATCACGCAAGGCGGTGACATCCTCGTAGGACACCTCGTCGGACAGCAACGCCATCAAGCCGCTTACGTCTTGGGCAACTACTTCTTCCGATGGTCGATGATTATCACCATCAGCGGCTCCATCGTTCTTGCTCTAACCGGACGGAGCATCCTCAGCGCATTTACTGACAATGCAGACATCATTGCAATGGGTGTCTGGGTGCTCGTTGTCGACATCTTCCTTGAAGTCGGTAGAACTGCTAACATTTTTGCTGGCAGCACATTACGTGCTACAGGCGATATTGTCTATCCCTTCGTGGTTGGCGTCATTTTCCAGTGGACTGTCGCTGTCGGTCTGAGTTATGTCATTGGCATACCTTTGGGTTTTGGTCTTGTAGGCATGTGGATAGGTTTTGCACTCGACGAAAACATCCGTGGCGTCATCCTTGTTCGTCGTTGGCGGTCGGGAAAGTGGCGCTCGAAAGGCTTTGTAAAGGAAAATATTCCATAAAAATTTGGTTTTTCATTCTATTTTCACTATCTTTGCAAGCAAAACAAACAAACAAGTAATTATGACTTTTACTGAAAAGGCGAATAAAATCTTTAATCAGGCGATTCGTGACTACCACCTGAGAGACTATGTCGACACCCCTATCAACAATCCCTATGAGCGTGAAAGCATAGAGCACAGCCTCTATCTGAAGTGCTGGATTGACACCGTTCAATGGCACCTTGAGGATATTATCCGCGACCCACATATCGACCCTTCTGAGGCATTAGGACTGAAACGTCGTATTGACCGCTCGAATCAGGATCGCACAGACCTGGTGGAGGAGATTGACAGCTACTTCCGTCAACTGTATAGTGAGGTAAAGCCCTTGCCCGATGCACGTCTGAACACAGAGAGTCCTGCCTGGGCCGTAGACCGTCTAAGTATCTTAGCGCTGAAGATATGGCACATGAAGGAACAGACGGAGCGAAAGGATGCTGATCAGGGACACATCCAGAAATGTCAGGCCAAACTCGACGTGTTGCTCGAACAGCAGGTAGACCTTTCAACTGCCATCGACCAGTTGCTGGAAGATATTGAGGCAGGACGCAAATACATGAAGGTGTATCGTCAGATGAAGATGTATAACGACCCCGCCACCAACCCGATACTTTATAAAAAATAAAAAGGTAAAAAAGCAAAAAGAAGAAAAGGTGAAGAAAGAACATATTCTCGTCATCCGATTTTCTGCCTTGGGCGACGTCGCTATGGTAGTGCCTGTCGTGTGGTCACTGGCTCATCAGTATCCTGATGTGCGCATTACTGTATTGAGTCGTGGCTTTGCTCGTCCTTTCTTCGAAAATTTGGCGCCCAATGTGGGATTCATGGAGGCTGACTTGAAGCGAGAATATCATGGCATCAAAGGACTCAACGCTTTATATCGTCGACTGGCTGCCAAGCAATTTACTGCTGTTGCCGACCTGCATAGTGTGCTGCGTTCTGGTTTCCTGCGCATGCGTTTTAACCTGAATCGCTATCACGTTGCTCATCTTGACAAGCATCGTAAAGGACGCCGTCATCTTACTGCAGCATCGTCGAAAAAGGAACTCGTTCAGCAGCCAACTTCATTCCAGAACTATTCTGACGTCTTTAACCGCTTGGGCTTTCCTGTGACGATAGACTTTAAGAGCATCTTTGAGAATACGCCTACTGGCAAAGGCGACCTCTCCCTGCTGCCAGAATCTCTCACCTCTCACTTGTTGCCTCTAACCTCTGACCTCATCGGCATTGCTCCCTTTGCTGCTCATGAGGGGAAGATATATCCTCCACAGCTGATGGAACTGGTCATCAAGCAATTGGCAGAACAGCATCCTGATGCCCGCATCCTGCTCTTTGGACGTGGAGAGCGCGAGAACCAACTCTTTACAGAGTGGTGCAAGCAATACCCCCAATGCATCTTCGTCAGCCAGCATCTTGAGAACATTCAGCAAGAACTCATCCTGATGAGCCACTTGAACGTGATGCTCTCTATGGATTCTGCTAACATGCACATGGCTTCACTCGTTGCCACACCTGTAGTCAGCGTTTGGGGTGCTACCCACCCATACGCAGGCTTTATGGGATGGGGACAAAACTCAGAAAATATCGTACAGGTTGACCTCGACTGTCGTCCATGCAGCATCTATGGGCAGAAGCCCTGCAAACGTGGCGACTATGCCTGTATGAACACGATAAAGCCAGAAACAATTGTTGAGAAGATAAATTCCCTATTACTAACTAAACAAAACGATTAAGCTTATGAAAAAGTACGTTTGCGAGACTTGTGGTTATGTCTATGACCCTGCAGTAGGTGATCCTGATGGCGGTATCGCTCCAGGCACAGCCTTTGAAGACATTCCTGAGGATTGGGTATGCCCCGTCTGTGGAGTAGGTAAAGATGACTTCTCTGTAGAAGAGTAATCTTACAGAAATCAACAAATTAAGGTTGGAACATATGTTTCCGACCTTCTTTTTTGTAATAATTCTTAATTCTTAATTCTTTTCGAAAGAAAAGTGTGGCGTTGCAATCTTAATTCTTAATTAATTTGTACCTTTGCAGCCAGAATATAAACGTTTATAAGAAAAGATGTCATTAAAATGTGGTATTGTGGGACTGCCCAACGTGGGTAAGTCTACTTTGTTTAACTGCCTGAGTAGTGCCAAGGCACAGGCAGCCAATTTTCCTTTTTGTACTATTGAACCCAACGTGGGTGTGATTACTGTTCCTGACGAGCGCCTGACAAAACTCGCTGAACTCGTTCACCCGGGACGCATCGTACCTGCTACCTGCGAAATCGTGGATATCGCAGGATTGGTAAAAGGTGCCTCAAAAGGTGAGGGTTTAGGCAATAAGTTTTTAGGAAACATTCGCGAGACGGATGCCATCATCCACGTGCTTCGCTGCTTTGAGGATGATAATATCACCCACGTTGATGGAACGATTGACCCCATCCGTGATAAGGAAATCATCGATACAGAGCTTCAACTGAAGGACCTTGAGACCATCGAGAGTCGTCTGGCGAAGACGGAAAAGGCTGCGGCTGCAGGTAATAAGGATGCGAAGATTGAAGTCAGTGTTCTGAAAGCCTACAAGGAAGTGCTGGAACAAGGCAAGAACGCCCGTATCGTGGAGTTTGAGACTAAAGACGAGCAGGATTATGCCCGTAACCTGTTCCTGTTGACAGCTAAACCCGTGTTGTATGTCTGCAATGTAGGCGAGGCTGATGCCAAGAGCGGTAATGCCTTTACGCAGAAAGTCGAGGCACTGGCCAAGGAAGAGGGCGCTGAGTCGATGGTCATTGCTGCCAAGACAGAAGAGGATATTGCTGAACTCGAGAGCTACGAAGACAAGCAGTTGTTCTTGGAAGAGCTGGGCTTGGAGGAGAGCGGTGTCAATCGCTTGATTAAGAAAGCCTACGCTCTGCTGAACCTCGAGACTTTCATTACAGCTGGTGAGATGGAGGTGAAGGCCTGGACCTATAAGAAAGGCTGGAAGGCTCCTCAGTGTGCTGGTGTCATCCATACTGACTTTGAAAAGGGTTTTATTCGTGCTGAGGTCATCAAGTACGACGACTATATCCAGTATGGCTCTGAGGCTGCTGTCCGCGACGCAGGCAAGATGGGCATTGAGGGTAAGGAATACGTCGTGCAGGATGGCGATATCATGCACTTTAGATTTAATGTCTAGTTTTAACTAGTCTAACTAGTTTAACTAGAATAACTAGAACAATATGGAACTACTGTTTATCAATTGGAATCCGTCGCTGACGATAGGTCCGTTTCGCTGGTACTCACTGTGCTGGCTGATAGGATTGGCGCTGGCTTATTTTGTTGTCAGAAAGCTTTATAAGGAGCAGAAAATCAAGGACGAATATTTTGACCCCTTGTTTATCTATTGCTTCTTAGGTATCCTGATTGGTGCCCGTCTGGGACATTGCATCTTCTATCAGCCTGACTATTTCCTGACCTCTGGCAAGGGCTTTATAGAGATGCTGCTGCCCATCCACTTCTTAGCTGATGGCGGCTGGAAGTTTACAGGCTATGAAGGACTGGCTTCGCATGGTGGTACATTGGGATTGATGATAGCTTTGTGGCTCTATGTCAAGAAGACGAAGCTTAGCATTTGGCGTGTATTGGATAATATTGCTATTGCTACAGGAACTACTGCCTGCTTTATCCGTTTGGGCAATCTCATGAACTCAGAGATTATTGGTAAGGTAACGGATGTGCCTTGGGCCTTCATCTTCGAGAAGGTAGACCCCCTACCCCGCCATCCTGGCCAGTTGTATGAAGCCATTGCCTATGCCGCCCTGTTCTTCATCATGTGGGCACTTCACAAGCGTATGCCAGAGAAGATTGGCAGTGGCTGGTACTTCGGCTTCTGCCTTGCATACATCTTCACCTTCCGTTTCTTTATTGAGTACACCAAGGAAATCCAGGAAGCCTTCGAGGCCACTCTCCCGCTCGATATGGGACAAATCCTCTCAATCCCCTTCATCATCATTGGTGTCGTCTGTATGATAAGAGCAAAGAAAAAGAATTAGGTACAGATTACCCCCGTTCAGGCGAATTTGTAATTCGCCTGCCGTGAGTATCTGAATTTGTAATTTTATTAAATATCAGAACTAATGAGAAGATTATTTCTGTTAACATTATTTCTACTCGTTGCCAGTACAGGATGGTCACAGGATTCTCAAACAGTGGAGCATTTGTTCAAAGTATTCTATTATGACAAGGACAGCATCCGGATAGATATTCCAGAAAATGAGCATACTTCCACAAAACTTACTGGTTTCATGGTGCACAAGGCCAAGATTGTTATATTCGGTGATAAAGCCAAGACGGAATTGACCAATACAGACAATCTCTTCATAGAAGTAATGGACACAATACAACTGAAGCCACAGTTCTTCAGAGTGATGAAAATGAAAGTGAAAAAAGGCAACCGTGAGGCGACCTGTTGGTCAAATTCTCCGTTAGGTGTCAAGGATAGCTCAAATGATTTCATTCCCACGACGCTTTATCCAATCAAGGAAAATATCTACCGCATTGACATCAAGGACTTGCCGAAAGGCCACTATTTTGTCATGTACCAAGAAGGCCTGAGCACGTTGATGGAGCCATATGATTTTGACAAGTAGGCCAATGACTCCCCTCACTAAGCAACTTTATTTCACAACCTCGACAGTCATCGACTGGGTAGATATCTTTTCACGTCCAGCCTATCGCCACATTGTTGTGGAGTCGCTTGACTACTGCCAACAGCAGAAGGGTTTGCGTATTTACGCCTGGGTACTTATGACAAACCATCTGCATATGGTAGTCGACACAGAGGGCAAACAGACTATAGGTGATATCTTGCGTGACTTCAAGAAGTTTACGAATAAGAAGATTCTCAAAGTACTTGAAACAGATGAGCATGAGAGTCGCCGTATATGGATGCTTGACAGATTCCGTTTTGCTGGGGCTAACGACAGACGAATTACAAATTACCACTTTTGGCAGGAAGGTAATCACATAGAAGAGATTTACACACAGGAGTTCCTTTGGCAGAAAATTAATTATATCCATCAGAATCCTGTACGAGCAGAGATTGTGACGCGGGCGGAGGATTATCTGTATAGTTCGGCCATAAATTACGCAGGGGAAAAAGGGCTATTGAATGTGGAAGTCGTAAAGTTTTGATTATTTTGATTATTTAAGCGCATTACAAATGCATATACTCGCTGCTGCCGAATTACAAATTCGTCAGAACGAAGGCCGTGTTTTTTTGAATAAAAAGGCGCGTAATCCGTGCCAAAATTATTTTCCTGAGACGATTTTTTTGATATCGTTAAGCTTGTTAAGGGCTTCAAGCGGTGTGAGGTTATTGACGTCGAGGCCAAGAATCTCGTCACGAACCTGACAAAGCACTGGGTCATCCAATTGAAAGAAGGAGAGTTGCATGCCCTCGCGACTTTGAGCGATTTCTGCTGTGGGCTTTCCTACTGTACCTACAGAGGCATTTTCTGCTTCCAACTGCTTCAGGATGACATTGGCGCGCTTAACGATGCTCTTGGGCATACCAGAAATCTCAGCCACATGAATACCAAACGAGTGCTCACTCCCACCCTTTTCCAGTTTGCGCAGGAAGATGACCTTGCCTTCCACCTCCTTTACAGAGACGTTATAGTTCTTGATGCGCTTGAAGTTTTTCTCCATCTCGTTCAGCTCATGGTAATGCGTCGCAAACAGTGTACGTGCCTGAGCCTTAGGCTGTTCGTGCAAATATTCGACGATGGCCCACGCTATCGAGATACCATCATAGGTAGATGTGCCTCGTCCTAATTCGTCGAAGAGCACCAACGAACGAGGCGTCACATTATTCAGGATGTTCGAAGCCTCCGTCATCTCCACCATAAAGGTTGATTCGCCTAAGGAGATGTTGTCCGAGGCCCCTACCCTCGTGAATATCTTATCCACTAAGCCTATTTTTGCGCTCTCTGCAGGCACAAAGCTGCCTATCTGGGCCAACAGCACGATAAGGGCCGTCTGGCGCAACAGAGCGGATTTACCTGCCATATTAGGACCAGTGATGATGATAATCTGCTGACGCTCTGAATCAAGATAGATATCGTTGGGTACATAGTGTTCACCCATTGGCAACTGTGTTTCGATGACTGCATGGCGTCCTTGTTTGATGTCTATCACATCGCTGGCGTCGATGACAGGACGTACATAATGGTTTTCTTCTGCTGTCTTGGCAGCACTCAGCAGACAGTCAAGATGGGCAATGACATTGGCATTAATCTGAATCTGTGGAATAAACTCCTGCATCGCCATCACGAGGTCGTTGAAGAGCTGCTGTTCCAGCGAGAGAATCTTGTCCTCAGCACCCAGAATCTTCTCTTCATACTCCTTCAACTCCTGGGTAATATAGCGCTCTGCCTGCGCCAGCGTCTGCTTGCGCACCCATTCCTGTGGTACCTTATCCTTATAGGCGTTACGCACCTCCAGATAATAGCCAAAGACATTGTTATAGCCCACCTTCAGCGACGTTATACCCGTTTCCTGAGCCTCACGCTCCTGAATCTGCAGGAGATAGTCCTTGCCTGAATAGGCGATATGACGCAGTTCATCCAAATCTGCATTCACACCATCGCGTATCACCCCACCCTTTGCCACCAATTGTGGAGGGTCGTTTTGTATCTCACGTTCTATGCGGTCGCGAATACTCTCGCAGAGGTTCAGCTGCTCCCCTACCCGCTTCAACGATTCGTTGTTGGCATAGAGGCATGCTGTCTTGATGGGTTGGATGGCCTGCAGGGCCATCTTCAGTTGTACGACTTCACGAGGCGACACTCTGCCAACAGCCACCTTTGAGATGATACGCTCCAAGTCGCCTATCCGATGCAGTTGGTCGTCGACACACTGGCGGAACTCTGGTTCGCGATAGTAATACTCCACGATATCCAGACGTTCGTTGATGGGCTTTTCGTCTTTCAGCGGGAAAACCAGCCAGCGACGCAGTATTCGACCTCCCATAGGCGTCACCGTGCGATCTATCACGTTCAACAGCGACTTACCATCGTCCTGCATAGGTGTGATGAGCTCCAACGAACGCACCGTAAACTTATCCAGACGCACATAGCGCTCTTCTTCTATACGCGAAATGCTCGTAATATGGGCTATCTGCGTGTGGAGTGTCTGCTCCAGGTATTGCAGGATGGCACCTGCAGCGATGACACCACTCTTCAGGTGGTCGACGCCAAAGCCTTTCAGCGACTTCACATTGAAGTGCTTGTATAGCTTCTGGTGGGCTGTCTGCTCCGTAAACACCCAATCATCAAGTTCAAACGTCACCAAACGATTGCCAAAGTAACGCTCGAAGTCATGCTTTCTGCCCCTATCGTAGAGCACCTCCTTAGGTTGGAAGTTACCAATCAGCTTCTCTACATAGTCGTAAGTGCCCTCGCCTACCAGGAATTCACCTGTCGAAATATCAAGGAAGCTGACACCACACGATGCCTTGCCAAAATGCACAGCACAAAGGAAGTTGTTCTCCTTGTAGTTCAGCACGGTATCCTGCATAGCCACACCAGGCGTTACCAGTTCCGTGATGCCTCGCTTTACCAGCTTTTTGGTCAGCTTGGGGTCTTCCAACTGGTCGCAGATGGCTACACGCTTGCCTGCTCTGATAAGTTTAGGCAAATAGGTATCCAAGGCGTGATGGGGAAATCCTGCCATCTCATCACCCTTATTATAGCCATTGTTCCTATGTGTCAGCGTGATACCCAGGATACGCGAGGCAATGATGGCGTCTTCGCAGTAAGTCTCGTAGAAGTCGCCACAACGAAACAGCAACAAGGCCTCAGGGTATTTAGCCTTGAAGTCAAAAAACTGTTTCATCATGGGCGTCAGTTCGCCATCTTTCTTTGCCATCTTACTTCATTTTTTAAATTGCCTGCAAAGTTACAAAAAAAGAGCGAAACTGCCAAGAGTTCCGCTCTTTTATTATAAGCAAACTTAAATGATTACTTCTGCATGAACTTACGTCCGTTCACGATAACGATACCCTTATAGTCCTTGCCAACTTTCTGGCCAGAGAGGTTATAGATAGCATCGTTCTGAACCTTCTTAATTTCAGCAACGCTGATGCCAGTAGCATCACCTTCAACTACCTTTAGACTGTATAGATGGCAACCTTTGGTGTTATAGACTATCACGTCGCCATCAGCTTCAATCTTCCAAGTATGAGTGTCCTTAGTTATTGGCTTGAAGGAATCACCAATCTTTGTGTTAGCATCAATCTTACCATCAGCTGTCAGACCTGAGTAGAGTTCAACACCACGAGCATCAGTTGCACTATGAGACTCTACCTCCATCGTAATCGTAGAACCTGCCTTTACACTAGGAATGGTAAAGCAAGGAATGCTCTTGCCACCGCCGCCCAGCCAGAGGTAAGCACCACCAGCATAGTCACCCAGTGAAGTTGCCGGATAGTTCACAGCGATAGCCAGCGAACGAGCTGTTGTATAAGTCTTATTCCACTTCAAGCCCTTCAGCTCCTCAATCACCTCACCATTGGCTGACAACGAGCCATCTTCATTAGGAGCAGCAACACACCAGAAGCAGTTATCCTTAGAAGCCTCAGTAGGATCGGCATCAGCCTCAGCGTCAGCCTTCTTCTCTACGTCGCTCCAACCTTCAAGCTTACTGGCAGCAGCATCAGCTATCAGAGCACGAACGGTAGAAGTCTTCCATGATGTGAAGTTCCAAACGATGTCCTGTACTACTGGCATGCTTACTACGGCCTTAACTTCCTTTGTCTCCTCATTGAAAGTAATAGTCACATTAGAACCATCTTTTTCAACACTTATTACAGTATTACCATCTTTATCATCACCACCACCGTAGTTCTCGCCCCAGTCATGGTTAACACGTACCTTAAACTTATAAGTACCTTCTGCGACATTGGTAAATACAGCTTTGTAAAGACCATCTTCACCCTTTGTCATATCAGTATCGGTATCCCAGCTTCCGTTAATATCGCCAATAACAGAATAAACCTTTTCACTTGCCTGTCCTTCACCTGTCTTATTAATCTCGTGGAATACTTCGTGAGTAGTCGTATTGAAGAATATCTTCACATGATACTTAGCTGTCTCGTCAACAGTTATAACATAATTCTTCTCAGGATATTCCTCACCCCAAGCATGGTTCTTCACCACCTTGAATTCATAATTAATACCCTTCTCCAGCACGATGTCGTTTCTCTCATAAGAGCTAACGCCAACACCATTACCATCAGGAGTCATATCGCCATTAGGATCTGTAGGATCCCACGTCTTGTCTGTCAAAGGCTGAGTACCTGCTACCGTCCAAGTGTCTGCTACACTACCTGAGAATACTGCTGTAATTGTTACGTTCTTGGCAGGCATCTCAAATTGATAAATATTTCTTTCGTTAGGAGCAACTGATATTGGGTTTTTATCTTCGTCTACTACCGTTACGCTTTCAATTTTGAATCCTTGCTTGGCGGTTACTGTAAATTCTACGTTTTTGCCTGCTTTCTTGTAGATGGGATCGTCTTCGCTGTTAAAGCTGATACCAGTCACATCACCCATGTTCTTGTCGTAGTTGGCAATGGTAATTTTGAAGAGCTGTATAAAGTTTAATGCTATGGTGATGTTGCTTGCTGGCATAATGATGTAATAGCCTCCGTCACCACCCTGAATTTCTACAGCATTACCATTTGCATCTGTTATGGTCGGTGGTTCCATTTGCCAGCCTTCTGCTGTTGTCATACCAGTCACATTAACCTTCTCGCCTGCAGCAGCTTCGTACTTGTCAAGCGTAATATTACCATGTTCTGTGTTAGTAATGGTAATCTTGTAAGTTGTGGTAGCTCCTGGAGCTTCATACTTGACAAGCTCATTATTCTTGTCAAACTCATAAGTAGTATTGTATTTCTTAATTTTACCCTTGATTATAACCTTAGCACCAACCTTCACATCGTCAATAGAAGCAAAGTCAGCACCTTCCAGACCCTTACCACTATAAACTTGCAACTGCTTGTCCGTCGTACCATCGTCAGAGATCCAATAGGTAATAGATTTGTAAGTCTCGTTGTAAGAATCAACCTGAGAAACAATACCCTTTACAAAAACGGTCTCAGAGAGCGCCTCACCTGCATCAATCAGTTCGAAAGCCTTGGCAACAGTATAAGCTGTCTCTTCAGTATTTTCAATGTGTGTTGGCTCTGGAGCATCACCTGAAGTACCCTTCTTCCAAATCAGAATCTTAGTAATCTGGGTATTGTGGGCGCTGAGTACCTTCAGTGTATAGACATTTCCTGCACCTTGGTGGCTTTCTGCAATCTTGTATATATTAGTACCTGTTGCTCCTGTTGTCTCTGTGCTGACTGCTTCCTCACCAACAAAGATGTTCTGCTTAACAGAACCAGAAGCACCACTACGACCAATAATGTCAATACGTTCAACATCAAATCTAAAACCAGTCATAGTCAAAGTTGCACCCTCCTTACCAAAAATCAGGTAACCATCCTTGGTATTGATTTTGTGACCTGTAGTAGAAGCATTAAAAGTAATCACTACATTACCATTCATGTAGGATTTCTCTGTCTTGTCATAATCCGTAGGAAGATTCCAAGGATTATCTGCACTCGTGAAGTCAAGTGTGACTTCCTGTGCACTGACGTTCATACCAATTATAGCCAATAAGGCTACAAATGAATAGCGTAATAATTTGTTCATAAGCGTTTTGTTTTTAAAGTTAATAATATGTTTATTGGTGCAAAGATAGGAAAAAAAATGATAGGATGCAAAGAAAAACACATCTTTTTTTAAAATAAGTAAAAGGTATCGTTTTTATGAGAACGAAAAAAGAGCGAAACTGCCAAGAGTTCCGCTCTTTTATTATAAGGTTTTACAATTACTTGTTCATGAACTTGCGACCATTCATGATCACCAGACCCTTATAGCTTGCATTTACCTTCTGACCAGCGACGTTATAGATAACGGCATCCTGAGTCTCGGCAACCTTAGCTGTGCTGATGCCAGTAGGAGTCTCAGCGAATGTAATAGTCCAACGTGCGTCACCCAGTGCTTCAGGCTTTGTGGCACCCTCAGCCAAAGTGAATGTGCCACTGAAGTCGCCATTAGCTGCATCTGTGAAAGCAATCGTACCAGCTACGCTGTTCTTGACGATATCTTCACCATCTTTCTGACCTGCCTTCTCAGTTTCAGCAGCGTTCTTGCACTCACCACCTGCTTCGAAGTAGTTACCAGTTACATCCCATACTGGAGTTGCACTTGTTTGACCCTTATTGAAGCCAACAACCACCTGACCACTCTTACCGCAGTCAACGAAGATATTGTTCTTGAGCGTATAGACATTCTGAGCAGTACCATTCTGCTTTAAGTCACAGACGTTCTTGCCATTAGCAATGTTTACAATAGTAGAATTCTGAACATTGAACTCCTGGAGCCATTCACCGTTTACGTTCTTGGGACGGCTGCCATACTGTGCAAAGAAGCCAGTATTCATGCCATTAGCCCAGATTGTTGAAGCATCAACCTTCACTAAACCTACATAACCCTTGCCATTGAAGTCGATGAAGTTCTTGCCAGCAGCTGGCATCTCAATCTTACAGTTGGTTACATCAAGATTTTCGAGCAATGTCTTCTGGTTGTCCTTGATGAATGCGTTCTTCAAACCATTGATAATCACGTTTTCAACTACCACTTTATTAATCAAATAATGGTCGGAAGGAGTACCATCAGCCTTCATGGCAAACTCCTTAGTACCATTGAGCACAATAAACGGATCTTCCAAAGCAGCGTTAATCGTTGCATCATTACCGTTGAATACCACGTTTCCAGAAGAAGTGATGGACTTAGTGATGGTATAAGCGACACCAGCCTTCAGGTTGATGGTAACGCTCTTTGCTGCTGCACCAGCAAGTGCAACTTCCAATGCTTCAGAGATGTCGCCCGACTCAGGAGCAATCGTTACATCTATGGGAGCTGGTGTGACGCTAACCAGATAGCCACTTGTCAATTGCGGAGTAATAACCTCATCCTTCACATACTTCTGAAGTTTACCAAAGAGTTCAACCTTGTCATTTTCTGCAAACTTATTGATGGTTTCCTCTGTGAAATTAACATTGCCAAAGTTCTTAGCACGGAAAACGCTCAGAAGGTCTGTTCCACCCTCTTCATTAGCTATCGTGAAGTTTACATTGCCATACAATGTTTCATCAGCCTTACGCTGGAAGTCAGGTGTACCAACAACAAAACCAGTTACTATGTATTCATCATCAGTGGTCTTACCTGCTTCAAGTTCATTAATGATTGCCAAAGCTTCTTGAACATTGATAGCCTTAGGTGCGGCCTTAACAGTAAGTGTATATTTCACTGTCTGAGCCTCATATTCATCGTTGCCAGCAAACTCTGCAGAGATGTCGGTCTTGCCAGCAGCAACTAATGTGATAGCACCATCCTCGCTGATGGTTGCACATTCTTTATTAGAGCTGTCATAAGTAACAGCCAGGTTGTTCGGGTTCGTCAGAATTGGGAATATATTTTCATCAGCACCAATAGTTACTGTAGCACTTGCTTTACCCCAAGAAAGACCAGCTTGTTGCTTACTTGAAGAACCTGTTTTATAAATCAAAATTTTTGTAATTTGGGTATTGTGGGCACTAGTAACTTTCAATGTATAAATTGTGCCTGCTGCCCGTTTCCCCTCATCAATTACATAAGAATTGGTTACATCCTTAGCACCTGTGGTTTCAGTACTGACAGCATCATCTCCAACAAAAATGTTTTGTTTTACAGCTGCACTGGCACCAGAGGTTCCTTCAATATCAATACGTGCAACATCGAAATTAAAAGCTGGGAACTCTAAAGTTGCTCCTTGTTTACCCAAAATGATATTGCCAGTATTATACCAACGATAACCATTTCCTTCAGTACCAGTCAGTTTAATAGTAATACCATTGTTAGTAAATGAATTAGTTTCAACCAACTTTGTTGTACCAATTCCCCAAACATCTTCAGAACCTGAGAAATCAATCGTGACTTCTTGTGCACTAGCATTCAAGCCAAATAAGGCCAATAAAGCTAAAGTAAATAGTTTCTTCATAAGCGTTTTGTTTTTAAGTTAATAAAATTTGTTTTTAAAATTATGTTTTGTAGGCGCAAAGATAGGAAAAAAATGATACAATGCAAAGAAAATGGCATCTTTTTTGAAAAAATTATAAGGTGTGTGTTTAACGCTTGTCAAATAAAATTATCGGAATTTAACACTTCCGCTGTGGGCGTTCCAGGATTGAGGAAGCAGAAAAACGGAGGAAAAAAGGCTTGCTGTTGGCACGAAATAAGCAAAACGGTTATTTGAAGTAAGCAAAAGGGCCTCTTGCTAGGAGCGAAACGGCCTTCTGAAGTAAGCGGAAGGGCCTTCTGAAGTAAGCAAACAGGCCGTTTGCTTACTTCAAACTGGGCATTTTTAGGGTGAAAAAGGAGGGCCTAAAAAGACGAAAAAATGAAAGCTATTGATTATCAAGTAGATACAAAATGGGCCATATTTTTGTTATTTGAGGGCGAGATGGAGGTTGGTGACTTTCGCGCAATTCTCATGACTAATTTTGTCCGCATATTTCAAAAATGGATTCACGCGCGAGTGCGAAATGGAAGCAAAATATTTTGGTAGATAGCAAGAAAATGCGTAACTTTGCATCCTAATATGTAATGTAACGAACAATAAACAAAACACAAACGATATGGAATAC
>Ga0265298_10002441_pt1 | contig 25893 bp, 21 predicted proteins | sample AusTroGonzalo_MG_3_FD_193486 | JGI IMG/M metagenome (GOLD analysis project Ga0265298, IMG submission 193486) | Bovine rumen microbial communities from tropical cattle in Woodstock, Queensland, Australia - Gonzalo_01 | ecosystem: Host-associated > Mammals > Digestive system > Stomach > Rumen ...
AAACCTGACGGATTTTTCTTTTCAACATTCTAATTACGTTTTTCGACAATTAGCCAATTTCTAATATTTTGCAAAAAATTCTAACCAAAAATTAGAACAGATTTCTAAGCTGTTCTAATCAAGGCGGGAGGGTAAAAAATCCGGCAAGAACTATTCAAGACAAGTAGCAGTTCAAAAATGGCAATCGTTTAACGACCAATAGGAATGATCGACCTTACCGTGTTATCTTTATCTGTTCTGATCTTTAGGTTCTTTAATTAGAATTTTGCAGAGATAGTATTCACAAATTTCTCTGCACTTTCTCGATCATACTCCTGCGTAATTAGGTCAAATACCCGTTCAAGCACTTTTCTCTGCTCACTGGACAGCTTCGTATTGATGTTTAGGGCAGTATATTTAGTCTGAGCCTTTTTCTGGTTCAGGAGTTGGCTTAATTTCGAAATAAAATCTGTTTCTGCCAGTTCATCCGATTCTGCCTGATCTAGCGTAGCACTTTCCGAATAGTCCTCAGCATAGGCCAAGTCTTCGGAATATAGATCGTTTTCGTCGGCAATATCTTCAATCTGCTCGGCTTCGACTATGGCTTTTTTCGAGCCGGTGAGGCTGCGTTCATAAGAAAGATGGCGGATTTCTTTGGAAACGTCAAACGCCCAATCTTTCAGGCTTGAGAGCAGTTCATAATAAGCCGAGTTTTTCTCGAACCCGTCGCGCCGAGAATTAGCGATGATTTCCGGGTCTAGGATATGCAGCTCGCCGATCATCCACCCGTTAAATCGCTCTTCTTTGAACAGTGAGCTACACGAACCTTTATCGCCAATCAGAATGTTGCCCTGCCGGATGCGCAGACCCTTAATCACATTTTCAATGATGGTACCGAAGAAATTTGTATCCGCATACCATAGTACCGCACTGAGCTTGTCTTTACGATAGAACACTTCCACCTTTACGTCGCGAATCAGGTCGACATTTCTCTTGACCCGATCGGAAATGAAGGTGTCTTCATAAGGCTTAAATAGGTTTTTCCCGTTCAGAGTAATCTTATACTGCGGAATCTGATATCCGGCCAGCCGCATCTTCTCGATGATCGTCCGGCCCCATTTGAACTGGTCAGAAAACCGCAGCGGCGCATGCTGAATAAGATAATTCTCGACAACTTCCGGATCCGTCAGCCCTGCTTCGTTCCAAGCCCCGACAAGGCGAACTTCAAAATATCGCCGGTTTGCCGTTTCTTTTTCTGTTTTTACGGTAACGATCCTTTCCACTACGTCCGCAACGCTGACTCCATCGTTGGATCCTGGGAAAAGGAGTTCTTTAAGAAGCGCTGCATCAAACTCAATGATCGTCGCGACCTCTTCGCCCTTGACGCTAGTCCTAAACGTCAATTTATCGCAATAGCTCAGTCCCGCCAACCGCCCGATTCCACGGAATCCCCGGGAAGTCATCCTGCTCTTCTGTGAGTTGCCGATATCCAGCAAGGTCTCCGCTGCCGTCTCTGCCGGAACGCCGACGCCATTGTCCCGGATAGTAACAACGTGGTTGGCTACATCGATTACGATGTCAATGGACAGCTTGTCCGGAATATCAAGCCCTCTGGTAACGGCCTCGTCGATGGAGTCGACTGCATTTTGGACATACTCCCGGTACATATCAAGCGGGGAAGCATACATGCCGTTCGTCAGCGACTCTAGGGTATATTTCCCGATAATCAGTTCACGTTTCATTCGAAGTCCTCAAACAGTGATATCTGTTTACAGAAGTCATATAGCTGCTGCTCGATTTGCGAAGCCACATACCTAGCCCCCAGCTCTCCATCAGTAGCTTGCTTGATTAGCCTCGTCTTGAACGCCTTAAATCTTGCAGCCAGTATGCTTCTTGTCTTTCCTTCATCAAGATTCTTGATGGCCTCGATGGCCTCGGCCTTGTCGACCTTTCTTAAAGCCCCTGTATTCTTAAACAGATAATAAGTCCTGATCAGATCAAAGGTAAATACATCCAGTCCGACTTTCCGCTGCGCCTTGAGGAGATTGCCGATTACAAAGGGCTCTTCTGCCGCTTCGTAATCAATCATTTCCAGCACATTCCGGGCAAAGTCCGCCTTAAACGTCCTGAACGCTCCCTCAAGCATCGAGTGTGGAAGCTTGCCCTCAGCAGCATATCGCACCATCCGTCTGTACATCAGCGGGAAATCACGAGTGATATAGTCTACGATAATGGCCTTTTCCTCTGCATTGTCCGTCGACAGGGCTTTGAGCAGTGTCGGCATCGTAAAATAATGAATAAACAGCTTTTTATGCTCTACGTTTTTGATTTCCATAAACCGTTCCAGCGAATAGTTGTTGTCGCCGATGTGATTTATGAACTCGTTTTTGGTGTCGCCAAGGGCCTCGAACCGCCGTTTCCACTCTGCCAGAATCTCTTGATTCTCCATCCAAATAACCTGCCGTTTGGCCATCTCTTCGTCGGTTTCGTTCTTGCGACGGGCAAAATGGCCACGCCAGCCCAAGTGCTCCTCCGGCATGGCGAGATACATTACAAAATCTTCCTTCGAGGTGCCAAAGTCCGCTTCAAAGAAAGACCGAGAAGACACACCCTTTCCCTGCGTCGGGATCAGCATGCGTTGCAAAGCCCGCAGATACTTGGCATTCCACTTTGCTCCCACGAATCCACGCTTAAGATCAGACAGCGGGATATAGCGCATCGGGAAAGAGAAGATTGCAACTTTATGGTCAAGCTCTTTGTTCAGATCCTCGCACAGATCCATCGAGATCCGCATGCGCTCATACAGATCCTCCGGCGTATCGGCATGGTATGTGTGCCCCTTGCCGGTGAAGTCCTCGCCGTTATACAGCAGATAGTTGGACATGTGTGTGATTCCGCTCCGAGCGCACAGCGTGATCGCTTTCTTATACGCCTCCGCATCTTCGATATGGTCAAAGGCTATTCGCGCCGGACGGATCGCCAGTTCGCCGAGCCTAGCCGCTTTGTGCGGGGTGAGCAAGAACGCATCCAGTCCTTGGTTAAAGTCCACAAATCTCTGCACGGATTTTCCGGTCTTTGGATTGATATAGGTAGCGCCCTTCTGGAAGCCCAGGCTCTTGATTTCGTCCACAATCTGGTCAAAGTGCGGCGAGCGCAGCACGTTGTTGTCCATCAGCAGCAGATCCTTCTTCGGACCGAACTGTTCGTCGACTCTGCGGATGCTTTCCGTGATAGAAATAAACGGGATATATTCCGGCTCCAGCGTCTGCACGGCGCAGAACTGACATTTCATACCGCAACCTCTGGTCATATAGGTAAAGTAAGCGTCATGGGCCGGGTAAACATATTGATCAGCAATGTCATCGAGAATGCCATAGTCGAGCGTCATCGTGTCGATGCATTCCTCGTGTTCCAGCCCCAGTGTGCCCTTTTTGTTCAGCAGTCCGACATTGTTCTTGACCGTCGGGAAGTTCTCGGCAATTAACTCTGGCATCAGGGTAGCCAGGATGCCGCCAGTATAAACCTGCGTCGGGTCTTTCACTACCGTTAGCGCATATTCGATGGCTTTTTTTGTTCTTTCCCACTCGAAAGTGAACAGAGTCGTGACATAAACTCTGTCCCACTTCTTGTCCTGGAAAGCATCCGGAAGCTGGCCTTTAGCAAATCGCACATAGTCGTGATGAATGTACTTGTGGAAGTACGATATCTTCATCAGACCAATGGGCGGGTACTTATTTGCGTAGCCCGGCTCCAGAAGTAGTATGTCCGCCATTAAAGTCTTTCTCCTTCAGTTTCAAGCTCGTTTGGTTTCCAGCACATAAAGATAATACCTTGCCCTCGTCAGTGCAACATACTCTCTGCGCCGCTCGATTTCGTTACGAGGGGTGCTGGGGTATTCGTTCTTGAGGTAGATCACCACATCTGCCTCTAGCCCCTTAAACTCCTCCGCTGTCTTAAAGCAAATCTCGGTATCTTTGATTTCTTTCAAATCCTTAAAGGAAATGTCGAAAGCCCCAACTCTGCTCTCGGTCGCCAGTACAGATTTGTCATATGGCTCGTCCGACAAAATCACGATCGACTGAGTTTTGACATATTCCTTCTGCGTCAGCCGGGTCACGATGTTGGAGAGACCCTTGACGGCCTGCAGCACGCTATTGTAATGCCGGATATCCGGCTCGACACCGAGCAGTTGGTTGGCAATCGTATCGCCACCCAGTCCTGTGGTCTCGACTGCACACTTGTAAATGCAGCCGGTGTTGCGGATGTTATATCGCAGGATAAATGGCGGGCTGTCGATTGCAAAAGCATTGTCGACCTTATACTCGAACACATTCTGGTTCACATCATAGAACACATAAAGGCTGGAAGCACTGTCGTCTTTAAGGAAGAGCCGGACGGTCAGCCCCATATCTGCATCAAAGTCCTGACCTTCGTCAATGATGATGGAGTCATATTTCTTATGTACTGCTTGGTCGACGAGGTCAAAGCAGTTTTTGTTGCCGTTTTCGTTCGTTTCGGCAGTGTCATAGGCTGCGCCAACGGTTTCTTGCATCAGTTCTTCATAGGTGCGGAAAGCAAGATGTTCGCTTTCTCCGAGCTTTTCCCGCACAAAAGTCAGCAGCTCCTTGTTGCAGCAAAGGAACAGCACATCTTTACCGGCCCGGATGTCGCGAGTAGCTTTTTTCATGGCGATGAAGGTTTTGCCAGTGCCAGCGCCACCCAGAATCCGCACTTGATGGTAGTGATAAAGCACATCGAGAATGCTGTCCTGAACAAAATCAATCTTGGCAAACTGTTTCTCTTTAATCTTGATGAGGGCTCCCGCTGCAGCGGAAAGTGCGATGCGCTTGTTGATGGTGCTAATAAACCGTGTTTTCTGGTCGGCAGAAAACGGGATGTTGATATTTCTCTTATTGCGCCAGTAATGGAAAATCTCGTTGATGCGTTTGGCGAGCTTTCCCATATCGCTGATGTTAATGGTTAGCTCCGCCGGTGCATCTGCTCCCAAAGAAGAATCGATGGTATAGCGCGGGAAAGCTACGGCGAACCCATACACCCCGTTAAACACTTGGTGGAACTCATCGGCAAAATAATTATAAAAGTGCCGCATGCTTTTCTCGGCTTGTTCATACGGGCTGCATTTAAGCTCCCGGAGAGACGGCAGGCCATCATCGGAGTACTCTTTGATGAACCAGTGCTTGTTTTCTACGGTGATACCAAGCCCGCCTTTGACCTCAATCGTCAGAAAGCCAAACGACGGATCAAAGACAAGGAAGTCGCACTCACTGTCGACTCTCTTGTTTTCTTCATCTGTCTCAAACCACCGTATCGAATAAAAAACCTGATATTTTTCCGGAAGTTGGTCTCGGAACGCTTCGTACATTTCCCGCTCCGTAGCGGTACAGTCATAGTTCTCGAGGTCCGTGGGGTGCATTACTGCCATCTTATTCTTCCTCCCAGAATCCGATTACTCGTTTCTTAGTCTGTTTATCAACATGCCCGATGATTAAGGCCCGGTCGAGGTCTTTGTTAAAATGCTGGCACGATACTTCGTTGAGGAACAAGCATCCCGTGCAGGCTTTGTGCCGCTCAATGCAGATGGGGTCAAAGACGCATTTCTGCGCTGAAGTATTGGCTCGGAGCATCCACTTGTCAAAATACGCCTCGAACGTGTTAAACAGTGACCCCAGGTTAAACCCTTGCGAGTTCTGCACGTAAATCAGCACCGCCGGAATGCCGGGGAAGATATATTCAGAAAGCGAATCCTTACCCAGCCCGCCAATGTCCGCCGCTGCCCGAATAATCAGATGAGAAATCGAGTGAATCAGGCGGTAGACATAGTAGGTTTCCGGGGAGGACACTTCATCAATGGAGGTAAAAGGATGGATTTCCTGGGGCCGGATGTGGTTAATAAACCACAGCTTGCACTCCTCGTCCGACTTCAAATCCGGTGCAGTGCTGGCGTCAATGAACTGATTCTGCAAAAGCCACGAGATAATGGCTTTGCGGTCCAGCTCAAAGAGCACACCCTCGGTGTTCATCTTGGTGGCATAGATATTCTTACGACCGTTCTTTTCTTCCTTAAACGCCCGTAGCTGCACACCATCTTCATACTCGCTCTTGACCCGAGTATAGCCATAAGAGCAGGTTACGAAAGGAATCTTGTCGCACGCTCTCACGTGGGAAATGCCAAATCTCTTCGCAATCTCCCGGAACTGCTCGGGGTTGGCATTGGTGTTCAAGGTCTTAGCGACCTCGATAGCGGTTTCCAGCGTAGCGTGGTCTTTAAGCTCCTTGACCATGCTATGTTCCAAGATCATTTCCGACAGCTGGTTGATATTGGCTTCTGTTGCAAACAGTTTGCCTTTGATTTCCTCGATAATCGGCGTATAGGCGTTGCCACAGTTAGCATCGGTCATCGCTTTAGCCGAGAGTGCAGCGTTGTTCTCGTCATGGAGGATGCCCATAAACATGCGGAAATTCGCTTCATACTGCTGGTTGTAGACTTCCGGGTCGGTGGTGATTCCTTTGTTGATCACCTCATCGAGCTGCTGGCGGGTAATCTTGCCCAGAAAATACGAAATCGTCAGATATTTGCCGTAATCCGTCTCGGCGATAAAACGTTCCAGTTTCTCGTCAATCAGGTCAATTAAGCTCAGGCTGTAGGTAAAGAACTGCGACGGGTCGAGGGCAACCTTGGCACCAAGCATAGCTCCGCAATCTTTGCACTTGGCTTGCATAGGTATTTTCTTCTGGCAAGACCGGCACGTAAAGTTATATTCGCCGTCCCAGTATAAGTCGTTTGCGCCGTGGGTTGGGCATCTCGGATGCTGGGCAGTCGCAAAGCCACATTTGCAGAAATAAATCTGACGGAACTGAGCAAGTTCGATGTGACAGTTGCGACAGCGCCGGGTCCGATTGTAACCTTCTTCACTAGCAAACTGATAGACTTTCTTGCACTTCTTGCAGTAGAAAGTCAGCGGACTAATCTTCGCAACAATCCCGCGCTCCACATCCGAAGCCTTGGGGGTCAGGACGTCACAGTTTTCCGGGGTCAGCTCCGCACCAAAGCCAGAAGTCGGCGGTACAGAGCTTCCTCCATGGCCTTGGGCCATAAAGGATTGCACAGCGTTATTAACCGTCCGGATCAGGCGCTTAGTATTGATGCCATCCAGCTTTTCGCTGTTCCAATGGTCGACGTTGGCGATAAACTGCTTGCGATCATTGCCACGGACAGAAAAATCGATCCATGACGCTGGGAGGTACTTATAGAGTGACTGGGCTTTGCCACGTGGCATCTTTCGATCAGAACTCATGTCTTATACCTCCTTACGCTTCCAGCTCGATGATCAGCTGTTCATCGGTATCCCGCAGACTTCTCATGATGGTATGCCCCATCAGCTTAAATCCATCCGACATATTTTCGTCGGCCCAGTTGCGGTCGACAATCTCCATGAACATCTTGTCTACAAACGCCGTAATGTGCTCTCGGTACTGGTTGCCGAGATCCACAACATCGCCACCCGCTTCGCAGCCATACGCTTGCAGGAGTTGATGCAAAATGGTGTCCCGGTCAAGCAGCCCTTGCTGAATGGCTTTCTTGATATTCCGCATCCAATAAAGCGAACCCACGCTAAATTGAATGGACGGATCATACTGCGTATATAGCAACCCGGCAAAGATGCCAGGGAGCGTCCCACCAATGGCTTTGGTGGCCCAGCGGTTGATCGGCACCGGCTCGACCAAGATGTCCTTAAACTCATGGAACTTCACAAAGTTGTTGAGATAGCTCCGGTCAGTTTCTCTCGACGGGCGAATAATGTCCACGACAATGCTCGAATGCCGCCGGCCTGTCCGGGAATAAGCCTGAATATACTCAGCGGTGTTGCCGGGGATGCCATAGAAGAACATCACGTTAAACCTGTCTGCGTCCACGCCATGAGAAATCATCGAAGTCGCCGCAATAAGGTTTATGCCGCCAAAGACATCTTCCGTATTTTCCACCTCGGCCAGCACTTCGCGCACGTCTTGGAAGGTTTCGTCACCGGTCATTTTGCGAGTGATAAACTCCGGCACGCCTTCTTTTCTGAGCTCCACATTAATTGGGGTATCGAGAGCGCCTTCGACATTATTGCCGTCGCGCTTAACGTTGTTATACTCAAGGAAAATCCAATAATCCTCGAGAATCTTCAGCGCATCCTCAAGGGTGTCAATCGTCATTCCGGGAATGTCCAGTACTTTCTGGGGATTTGCTACAAAGCCATACACCACTTCACGCATATACTTGAGAGAATACACGACCGAGTTGATGATGGCCTTGCCATACGGCGCATAGCCCATCACCAGTCGCTGCGTATCGGACTGATTGATAAACGAATAGAAGTTGCGGTCCGGATACGGTGAGGAACACGGGAATTGGATAGGAGTACGCCCGTTATAAAGCTGCGTAATCTGCTCTTTATAGGAAGAAATTGTCGCGGTTGCGCCAATGATTTTGATTTTACGCTTCGATGGGGAAACATTTTGCACAAAGTAGTCAATGAATGATTCGTAGTGCGACGCATAGGTTCCCAGCGACTCACGAATTAGGTGCAGCTCGTCCTGGATAAAGAGCGTGGGAGCCGGATCGTACATGGTGACTTCTTCAAAGTTCTGCACTTCCTCGTCGCAGAATTCTGAACTAACCTTGTTTACCAGACAACTTCTGGTCGAGGTAAAGCCGTGCCTCGGACAGCGCATCGATGCACCAGACAGGATGTTCCGGAAGCTGGCATTATTGCCGACGATGGCCAGTTTGTCCACGGTGCTAATAATCGCTGACGGCAGATAACGATAGATTTCTGTGTCGACCATATAGACCGGCAGTGCCTCACCAGAGGCGCACTCGGGATTGTCGCAAAAGTGCATGAGACGGTAATTGTCTTCGTTGAACCTGAGATGTACGCTCGGTTTGCCACAGAAGGGACAGATGTCGAGGATCCGCTCCTCGTCCAGTTCTTCTTGCCGCATATCGCGATACTGAAGAGCACGTTTATAGGTGACATTATTCGGCGTGTTGTTGTCGCCGACAAAGTAGCCGAGCGAAAACTCTTCCGTATCCTTGATCAGCGGGTCAGCCCTACGCAGCAGCTCAGCCTGTGCCAAGGTATTAGCCAGACGTTGAACCTGCTGCACAGACAAAAGACGCAGCGGATAGCGGAGGATCGAAGTCACGCCGCAGCTCTTACCCCTAAATCGATCAAAGAACAGGTTAAACACCAACACGCCCAGGAACGCTTCGGTCTTACCGCCGCCGGTCGGGAAATACAGCAGCGACACTTCAGAAAGCGTCGTCTTGGCCTTGTCTTCGGGCGGCATCAGGTTCTCGTCGCAGGCCACGATATCCGGCACAAGCGAGACGATAAACACAATCTGGAACAAACGCCATGTATCGTATTTTTTCGCGGTCTGCCGGAATGCCTGGTTCATCAATACGAAGCTTTTGAGGACGATGGGGTAATTCGCGATGGTATCGACACCCAGCTGGAAGCGCTCGATCTCCAACTGGAAGTTGAAGATTTCGTCTTTCATCTTCTTTTTGCCGTTTTCTGTGAGTGAGGGCGCTTTTTCTGTGTAGTAATCGCGCCAAGCTTTAATCTCTGCATCCATCTTTTGCCGGATGTTCTTCAAGGTCTGGAGCGGCTGGTCGATCAGGTCTTGGAATTTTACGGCCAGCTTATCGTTCGTGATAAGCCGTTTCTGGATGAAAGTCGGCAGATGGTCAGTAGAAATAGTGTTTCCCTCTGGCTTGTAGACTACCGAGCAGTTCAGTCCGACCGCTTTTTGCTCTTTGTCGTATTTGTAGTCATCGAGGAAATAGTCAAGCTCAATCGGCGCATACTCGGCATTGGCAAGGGAAATGTCAATCCCGGAGTTAAACAAGGTTTCTATCGACGGCTTGTCCTTGTCACGCTTGTTGGATTGATGGGTTTTCTCGTTTGACTGCACCTTGGAGTCATTGACCAATGCCACAGAAATCAGGTATTGCGCCTTGATTTTCTTGATGGTGACATTGATATAGATGCTCCAGTTTTGGTTGACGATTACATCACGCTTGCTGTTACGAGCTATAAACAGCTGGAAAGCTTCCTCAGAATAAAGATCAGAAACCTTGGTTTTCTCATGAACCACGTAGGTATAGCGGTTTGCATCTTCGTTCAAGGTTTCTTTGAGGGCGTTCAGCTGCTCCATCAGCAGGAGATTTTCGCTGCTGTTCTCATCCAAAAAGCCGAAGGTGCCAGCCTCGTCCAGGAGCTCTCCGGGCTTAAAGGCGACATAGAAGTTCGGCGAGGCAATGGATACCTTCTTATACACGGGGATGAGCTTGATCTTTAGCCTTTTGAACTTCTCCGGATCGGCAGCATAAGCCTCGGCTAACGCTTCGAACGACTCGAACGGTTCCGGAGCATAGTCATTGGCTTCCTCCAGCATGGCAGCACGTTGCTGGTCGAGCGTGGGATAGCAACGATAATAAAATTCCCCGCGAGGAGACACCTTAATCTCGGCGCTGGCGATTTCTGACTGGTTGACATAGAAATCCGCGCCAACGGACTCGATAAATACGTCGGAGCTATAACCGCTGTTGCCGTCACTGTCTTTTACCAGCAGTTTTCCGACGAAAAACTTATTCTCCGGGTTGTCACCGACCACCGGCTCATTTGTGGCCCCGGTAATCTTATCCTTAAACTCCGCTAGGATCCTCTCGGCGAGCTTTTCTCTCGCGACGGAAAGCTTTCCAGCCATGCTCCTCACCTCATAAGTCATTCAGGTCATTTATCTCAGGTACTTGATGGCAGTCTTATACTTAATCCCGAGCTTCTGCGAGATTTTATCATACGCTTCGTCTTTATCGATCTTGATGTCCGCTTCGCATATACTGATGATTTTGAGTGCAAAAGCGACTTCGTCGACGCTTTTGGCATGGAACTCGAGGGAGTCCAGCTGCTGCTCTGCATCTGCCATCATATCGTCAAAGATGTGCTTAAAGCTCTCGTGCTTAGTGATAGCTGGTGGGAGGATTTTTCTCGCCATCACGACATAAAGGTAGTCCCGGAAGTTGGTGATCTTGTCGAAGAAAGACAGCTCGACAAGCTTGGCGGTGAGCTTCTCCCAGTCCGCCATGATATTCTGATCCATGGCAGATACTTTGGCCACCGCCTGGACCAAGTTGTCTTCGCCCGCTTCTCCGGCGGAAGCTATGGCCGTAGAGATGATTCCCGACAGATTGTCGCTTAAGGCAGTTAAAGCCTCTTCGTCCGTGAGCTGGTGCGGCTGGCCAAAAGAAGCGTCCGTTTCCAGCTCCAAAACTTTGCCCTCGACCTCACCGTCAAACTCAAAATACTCTGCCGCAACAGCGTTTTTCGCAGAGAACCGCCCGCTGCCCAGGATCCCTTCACCGGTCATAACCGACTTGTCCGACACGATGGATTCCTGCACATCAATCACCGACCGGATGATGATGTTGCCAGAGGAGGTCAGGGTGCGGCATTTGATATTCTCGGCCACGATCTCATTGCCGGAGATGGTCTCCGCATCAATGTCCCCGCCACAGGTTAAGGATTTAAGGCAAGACACACTTCTGGCCTTGATATTGCCGGTCACGAGCAGATTGCCAGTGATTTCTATCTCATCCGCTTCGATGTCGCCGATGACTGTCAGGTCATAGCAAGCATAAACCGAAGGTGCCTTGAGCTTTCTACCCATCACCGTATACGATTCGTTGAACACCAGCTTCTTATCACTTTTTATCGCTGCGGTGACGTTAGCGCCACCGACTCGCGTTGCAGAAGTATCGAACTGCATCAGCTCGCTCATCTTGCCCCTCCAATAAAACTTACTGTGCGTCTTCCAGCATCTTCACGTACACCGAAGAGTCCCCAGATTCCGGTAATACAATGTGGAGAATCTCCTTGGCCCTCGTGCATGCCACGTAAAGGAACCGGATATTTTGCTTCGTGTTTTTTAAAGCCTCGTCAAAAGCATCTTCGTTTGCCCGTAGCGTATCCCAGTCGGGATTCTTCGTCTCGTCATGGACGCCTAGCGGCAGCAGTCCGCAGACAATGGCGGCTCTAAAGTCCAGCCCCAGCACGGTCTGGAAGCCGACCAGCCGGACACCACCGTCATCGCCATACCGTGCGCTCCATCCGCTATCATTGTTGTACATGGTGCAAAACGGTATGTCGTTTTGATTTAGGAGTTCCGTCAGCGGCCCCTCCAGATTGTAGATACGGTTTCCCCAGCCAGAGAATTTCTTAAAATGCTTTTTATTGAACATGATGACGGCAATCTCGTCATAGGGAATGCCGTTTTCGTCATGAATCACTCTAATCGCTTCTGCGACGGCTTTGGCTTCGCTCTGGTTAGTCTTACTGGCTAGACGCTCTATCGTCGCTCCTGGGCCATGGAAAAAGCTTTTCCCGCGAAGAAATTCATCCGGATCCAGCTCAGTATTCTGCTGAACCGAGAAAAGATAGTTCTTCGCGTTGCTGACAAAGCCGTTGATATACTCGTTGATTTCTATGCAGTTACGGTAGTTTCTCTCGATCCGAATGTTCTTGTTGCTACCGCGATATTGCGGATAACCCTCGCCAGCATTCCACGGCGCACGACCATGTTTCTGAAGGTTGGCGACCTTCTGGGTTTTGTCGCCGCAGATTACGAACAGGTGGTCGTCCGATGCTTTGTTTTCCAGCAGGTTATAGCAGAACTTATACCATTCCACGTTAAACTGCTGTACCTCATCGATAAAGATCCCATAGTACCGCTCTTTGATTTGCCCAGCGTTCAATCTGGCGATGGCGTTACTGACCCACCCGTCAAAATCTTTGTTCTGGGTATGGAAGCCGTTGCGGTTGAGCAGCGTTTTGCAGAGCGTATGGAACGTGAGACACGTCACATTCTTGGCTCGAAGCCCCGCTCGGTCGATAAACCACGTGTAGAGGGAATAGAGATTGGCGTTATAACAAGTGATAAGGAACTGCTTGTCCGGGTTCATGGTCGCCGCTTTAAAGCACTTGGCGATTAAAAGTACGCTCTTGCCGGATCCGGCGCAGGCCAGGATCAGCTGCTCGCCTTTGCTGATTCTGTTGACATAGTTAATTTGCTCGGCATCCAGCCGGAAAGCCTTGACCGCCACATCATCTTCCGTGACCACCAAGAGCTCGTTGTCTACTCCGGCTTTTCTTTCTTCATCCGCTACCACCGACACCCGGATGGTGACGTATTCCGGCGCAATTCGCTGGAAAATGGAGTTGACGTTGTCATTGTTGATCTCTATCCTCTGCTCGGAGACCGGAATTACGGAGAAGCTCAGCAAATGCGCGATGGTCTCGTCCAGCTCCGTCCTGAGCTTTGTCAAATCTTCCTTAAATAGGCATGCTTGCTCGATAAAGGTCTTGAGTTTGGGATTGTCCGTCCCGGCGACGTCTTTTCTTTGCAGATCCGGGAACACATAGACCAAATTGACCGGAAAGAGAAGTTTGCCAGCCTCGTCGGCTAGAGCTTTATTAGAAAGCAGTTTGGCAGAAATAATCCCGACCGTCTGGGCATAAAGCGAATCGATCAGCAGCGGGACAGCGAAAAGGAAATTAGCGGGATCGTTAAATCCTTCAAAGAATTTGAAATGCACCACGCCGTCAGCGCATGCCAAAGTATGCATGCTCTCGTTTTTAAGCATGGCAGGATTGGTCTTGATGAGCAGATACCCATACCGCTCACTCGACATCACGTTCCGCACAAAGATCTTTTCGCTTCGCGCCAGCTCAATCTGCTGATACTCGGACGGCAGTATTTCCATCTCAGTCCTTCTTTCCGTTCAGTACAGTCACAATTTCTTCGATAATATCGTCCACCAGTGGCTTAGCCAGCTTTTCTGACAGAATATCGCTGACAATCGCCAGGATTTTCTTGCTCCGCTTATCCACGCCGGTGTTGACCTGGTTCATCTTGTAATTACTGCTGCCGGAGACCTCTTCTATGGTCTTGGCGATTTGCTGTTCGAGTTTTTCCTTCACAGGCTTCAGGTCATCCCGAACCTTGGCCCGTTTAAGGGTTTCTTCCGTAGCGGCCAGCTGGTCGAGCAGCCGGGTCTTGTCGACGGACGAGTTAAACCCTTCGGCCACCGCAACGGTGGCTTCGCTGAGCTGCTGCTGGACTTCGGCGATGACTTTCGCGGAGTTATCGTTGCGGAGCGTCGAAGCCTCACGTATCGCCTTTGTAATCTCTGCGCCAATGCTGTTTTGGAGCGTCTCGATCAGTTTATAGTAAGCGTCGTTTTGCTCGAAATCGTCCCGCCTGGCATTGGGAATGAGCTTGTCTGTTACGACAAACAGCTCGCCCTGTGTCCACCCGTTAAACCTCGGCTCTTTGAATATCAAGTTTAGCGTCTTGTTGTCGCCGATTAAGATATTGCCTTTGCGCACCCGCATGCCGGAGATTTCGTGCTCGGAAAGGGACCCCATCCAATTACAGACGCCATACCAGCCCAGCGCATACAGCTCGCCATCGACTTCCACCCGGAAGGTTCGGAGCGAGAGAATTTCGTCATTCTTCTTTTTGTTCCGGTCCGAATGGTACCTGTGCCGGTTCGGCTTATAGATCGGCTCCAGATCATTCACGCTCTCGCCAACAAAGATGGGGAACTCCTCAACTTCATAGCCATTTTCGCTCAGGAACCGGTGCAGATCCGGGGAATGGAAGAACCGCCGGGACTTATATGGCAGCGGTGCCACCTGAGAGATATAACTTCTCGCGATGTCGATATTGAGAAGATCAGAAAACCCGCTAACGTCAAACAGCTCTGCGATAAAGTAGTGCCGATCTCTGCGCTCGTCCTCACGCCGGACATTGGTCACGTTTTGCAGTACGGTGGCCAGATCCATCTCTTCGTTCGCACCGGGGACTAAAAGCTGTCGGAGCTTTTTGCAGTCAAATTCCACGATGGTCTTGGTGGTCTCGTTGTCTGCCGAGGTCGTAAATACGAGCCGTCCGCAATAGCTCATGCCGCCGAGCCTGCCGATGCCTCTAAATCCCCGGTTATTAGCATGGCGCTTAGTAGAGCTGCCGATGTTCATCAGCGTCGACACAGCCTGCGCTGCCGGGATGCCGATGCCATTGTCACGTATAGAAATGTAGGAATTCTCCGCATCGACCACAATATCGATGCGCATGCTCTGGGGCTCGAGCAAGTTTGCCGCCACCGCACTTTCCAGTGCGTCGACGCTATTCTGGATATATTCCCGATAAATTATCTTCGGGTCCGAGTACATACCTGTGGTGAGGGATTCCAGTGTATATTTGCCAACCTGAATGACATCCGCCATCTGCGATGCCTCGCTTTCTGAAAAAATCCAGTCTTTTTTACGGTTCATGCTCATCGAGTTCAACAATATCCTCGATTTTGCAGTCTAGGGCTTCGCAGATCTTACGTAGAACCTGAGTGGAAACGTCGCCACCTTTGCCCATTTTGGCGATCGTATTCGTCGTGATACCTGCAGCCTCACGAAGATCCTTTTTCTTCATATTCTTATCGATTAAGAGTTTCCAGAGCTTGTTATAGTTCATGCTTTCCACCCCTTGACCATCAGGATTAATGAACATGGCAAGTATAACACTCAGCAACAATCTAGGGCAACAACTAAAATTGAATATTTCAAGTAATTTTACTTCTAATCTGATTTTCTGTTGAAAATGATCATTTTTATAATCCCTTACAAAGCCATTACAAGCACTATTACATGGTTCTATGGTTCTATTGGTTCCCTGTCGAGTTAGTAATTTCAAAAAAAGAAAAAGAAAACGAGGGCATTGTACCCTCGTTATTAATGGCATAAAGGAGTATCAATCTGTTCAATTACTCTTGCGTTTCTGTTTCTATCATACACTGAAAATGTACAGCCTCCAAGGCTTCATTGGCTGATGTCCGAAGAATGATCTTCTTGACTAAAGTATCCAATTCAGATCCTTCCGTGTAGTCCGCAGGAGCATAATACCTGATCCGCTGATCCCGAAACATCTTCTGGACCTTTTCCTTTCGACCGGTTTCGGGATTGTAAACTCCAATCGAATGGCCACCATTCACATTGACGAGCTTCATGCAGGGGATATCAGTGTCGCTGTCCCCAATATAAACCATGTTTCTGAAAGGAACTCGAATTTGATCCGGAGGGTAATAATCGTTGACTCCTGGATCATTTACATCAAGAGTTCCTTTCTCAATCCGGAACAGAAACTGTGTCTTGTTTGTGTAGTTGACTACCTGTGCCGGCCATTTAGCCAATCCGCGCTCATTGAAGTAGAAGGAGCTGGCATAGATCCGATCAAAAGCGCCGTTCATGGCCATCTCAGTTCCCTCGATCATCTCCTGCAGACCGGAAGAGATGATGTAGTGCTCCACGATCACGCCGTTTTCCTTGCCGTATTCGCGGATGCGGTCAAACCACTGCTCTACTCCAGGGAACACTTTCACCTTTGCGCCGTAATCCATCAGTGCTTTCCGGTTCAGAACCAAATTGCCTTCAGCCTCTACGACCATCTTATACATGTAGGCCAGATTGCCGTCCATCCCATTCTCGTGAGCCAGGTTATCAGTTTCTTCCCAGAACCGATCGACATCGTAGCCAACACTTTGGATATAGCCCTGCGCCTGCATGTTATCCGGAGTCAGAGTCTTGTCAAAATCATAGCAAATCGCAAGTACTGGCAGTGCCTCTTTTGTCTTCCTTTCGTAATCCATTTTGTTATTCCTCCTGGCTTAATCAGCTGCGGAGATACTTCCGATCTCCGTATAGATCATTCCGTTCTTGCCGCGATCTGACCGGAACAGAGAAATGCTGTTAACAGCCATTGAAACATCCGGAACATGAGTTTCCGGAACACCCTTGCTATCGTCCACATTTCGGAAAAGCGTGATGTGCGGCATAAATGCCTTCCGATCAAAGGGAATATCTGCTTTGGCAAGCTCGTACCGCAGATGTTTAACCAGCTGCTGCAACGGTTCTGACTCATGAACTCCAGCCCATAGGACGTTGTTGTTAAAAAGCCCAATATCATTCAGTGTGATCGGAAAAGCTGAGAACTCAACACTCTCCATGACTTCCAGCACCTGATTGGGATCGGGATGCTCTCCGATGAAAGTCAGCGTCATGTGAAGGTTCTCCCGGGGTGCCAATGAGCCACGAATCCCATGACGAGACAGATAATCCTGCGTTTTTACAAGTGTTTTCCGGATCTCATCATTAAGGCTGATCGCAATAAACAACCTCATAGCCGATCACTCCTTCACTGTCTGATACAAGCGGATGTCCTCTTCGGTTGCAATGTCTTTCTGTTCCACAATACTCAATACGCGCCCAATCAGATAAACCTTGGTTTCGTCATCGAAGGTCATTACGGGATACTTGGCATTCATGGAATGAAGCCCATCCTCTTGATACTCTTTGATGTACAGCTCGTTTCCAATGGCAAATGCGCCAATCTCGCCATGTTTCAACTCCGGCGCATCTGGAATCCGTTCAATCAGAACAAAATCCCCGTTGTGGTATTCCGGTTCCATACTGTCACCATTAACCTTGAACACGCAGTCAGCGCGGTCAAGCCACGGCACATCGTACAGATAGAAAGGACTGGAACTGCCATCATATTCTGTCGGATCGCCAATACCGGCAGCCAGCGTGCGATCAACCAGTGGCAATTCATATACTTTGCGTTGGCTTTTCTGCCGTTTGCGTGCCAGATCAACAGTAACCATGGTCTTAACCATCGTATCGACAGTGTACTGATCACCTTTGTTCAGTTGCCGATACTGGGAAATCAGATTAGTCTCACGCTCCGAAAGGGCATCCCTGAGGGGCTCCAGGCCAAAGAGCTGCTGCAGAGTGATGCCAAGTACGTCACAAATTACAGGGAGAAGGCTAACATCCGGACGGCTGCGTCCTTTTTCCCAGTTGTTGACGGTATTTGCTTGAGTGCCAATCTTCTCAGCAAAAGCTTTCTGCTCCATGCCCTGATTTTTCCGGTAGAAGCGAATCCGGTCGCAGATAATGGGCAGTGAGGGCTGTTCCACCCGCTCTCCGGTTTTCATATCAATGACGTTTCCTTTATTGGCGGTATCTCTTTCAATCTTTCTGCGGGACATGAGCGTCCCTCCTTCCATGGTAGGCATATGTATGACAGCTTTATGATAGTACATAATTTATGTAATGTCAACGATATATTGTACTTTACTTTACAAGAATTGTGTGTTATTATCCGTATTACCTCACCAAGGTTGCATTTCCCTCTAGGGAAAAGTTGCCCCTTGATTATCTGCGAAAGGAGGAACAGGAATGTGCCAGGTCAATCCAGGGAAAGTGGACTACGCGCGGTATCGTTATTGGCTGCTTCATGATCCAAACTGTACAAAGACAGCAATGCAGCATATAAACGAAAACGACCCTTTTGCCGCTTTGGGAATCCACGTCCATGTTCATGAAAATCCCGAAGTTGTTGACTTCAACGAACCTTTCGGCGCAATCCTCTGGCACCAAAGAGTCAACACAGGATATCCGCTTTGTGTCGCATCCGCCTTCATGGGCATGAGTATTGAAGATCTGATCCGTCTCGAAATGGGCTGGGCTCTTCCGGACAAAGAAAAGCTGGATGGCATTCTAGCTGCTATGTCCTTCTTCTACGGCTTTGATCCACTGCAGTACTTCAGGCTCATCAAACGTGGAAATGAATACCGGGAGGAAGTGCCAGTCGATCTCAGCGAATACCTCGGTTTGGATCTCAATGAGAACACTCTGCAATTGATGCCAGACGGAGTGATTAATCGGAAAGTTCCATCATATTATGAGAGGCTGCAAATTAATGTTATGGGCAAAACACTCGGCGCCGGCATTGAATTTCCTGTTTCTGTTATTTGGTCAGATGGTCGGGTTTTCAAAATTGAAAAAATAGACAATGCTCAAAAACATGCCCAGTTTATAACCGGTGGTACAGGAACAAGATTTTCCTGTTGGTTAATGGGCAAGCAACGCAATATCGGATATATTAATCCGGGTGAATGGTTTGTAGAATCACCCAAATATGCCAGTTAATTGGTTTTATAATGAACTGCTATGTTTCTGATGTGTTCAAATACACATTTTTTTAAAATGGGAGTTCATCTGTTTCCACGGCAGTAAATCCTGAAGATATTACTTCTGCTGTTGTCAATGGCTCTTCTCCCTTTTGATCTTCTGCAACTTCTTTCCAAGGAGTCAACAGCTTATACCTAAAAAAGGTGGTTTCTGCTCCACAGGTTTCACAGAAACGAGCATTCGCTGGATTTTCATGCTGATATCGTCCTTCATTAAGGCAAAGGTTCTTTCTTGAAGTTCCACAAATTCTACAATAATCAGCTCCATCTGAGAATTCTGTATTATGGCATTCAGGACACTCAGGCAGCCTTCCGTTATCAACTGGAACTGTTTCGTAGTAGTACATATGTTTCCTCCTTTTCAATACTGTGTTACAGCTCTTATATAGTTATCGCGATCTTCTTTCCAGTCTTTAAAGAGTCCTATTCTTTGAAACACTGTGTAGCTTCCACAGCACTCACAATACCTGGCATTGGGCAAATTGATGTGATCACAATCCCAGATGTCATCGAATTCATCATTGACGTTACTGCAGAAATTGAATGCCGGAGTTCCGCAAATCCTACAGTACTGAGCGTTTTCAGAGTATTCTTCATTTCCGCACACTGGGCAAAGGTATACTCTGTGGTTCTCATCAGCCAGCGGACTGGGATACTCAATAAGCTTAACACCTTTTGGATCATAATTTGTCAAATAATGACCGCAGATGTCGCAATATTCTGAAACTGGCGAAATATCGCCATTTCCACAAATCGGGCAAGTGGTTTTCCTCGGTCTGGAGATAAGATCAAGCCGCTGAAGATTATTCAGTCTTTTGTAGCAAGCTTGCGTTGATACCAGGTATTCTTTAGCCAGTTCTTCATATCTGGAGAACTGGCTTTTGAGAATCAGCTCAGCTGGCATCAATAATTGGCCGGCAAATTCGTCTGCCTCATTGTCATCTCTGATTTTTTCTTCCTTGCTTTTAAACTTTTTTGATATCAGGAGATGCCCGCAGAAAATATGGCCGAGCTCATGCGCCAAAGTAAAATTGCAACGCCGCCAAGAGGAGTATCTCTTCCAATCCTTAGGCACATTCTTCAGCTGAATCAGATACTCATCAATCTCTGTGAGATACACAGCTGCAGCTTCAAATGCAGAAGAGACCCCTCTAACAATCTGTACTCCGATTTTGATTTTCTTTGCTTCAACAATCTTTTTCAACAAAGCAAAGCAATCTACAGGATATTCGATAATATCGTAATCCTTCCGGAACTTCTTTAGACTGTTCGTTATGTTGAACAAGCTCACTTTCGTGAGCTTGTCCATCGAATAGTAACGAGGATCATAGTACCCCTTATTCGTATTATCCATTTTTCTCAGCTTCCAGTTCCCGGCGTCTTCTTTCCAGATAGGTCTTCGCCAGTTCTGTCAGGACCTTACGATCTTCATAACTCAAGTCTTGGGAAACCCGGTAGGCAACATTTGCCCAATCAGCGTCCGCTTGGTACATTTTTTTGACACCGCGAACAACATCAACGATTTCGCCAGTATTCTCATCGATGAATACCTGTTCGAACGTTTTTTCTCCTTCATGCATCTCCTCAATATATCCAGCCATCTGCATCAGCGTGGAATAATCAATTGAGAGCGCTTCAGCCAGTGCCTTCAGAACACCGGGAGATGGACGGAGACGTTTGCCGGATTCGAGACGAGAAATCTCCGCAGTACTGATCTGACTCTTTTCAGACAGTTCGCGAATGCTGTATCCCTTTTGGGTCCGTGCCCAATTCAGATATTCGCCCATTGTCATGCGCATACACCTCCATGACGCATCATATACCTTTTGTTACTTCTTGTCAACATTTTTCTGTTTTTTAATGTTTTTGTTACTTTTGGGTATTGACACGGCAGTTTTCCCTCGCATATAATCATGTCACACCCGGTAAAAGCACAGGAGGAGGTGATCGGGAAAAGGGAGTGCACATGGCCAATGGGAAACCACTTATTTTTTTACTTCAAGCGTTACCCAGAAGTAACACTTGCTCAAATTTGCAACTCGTAAGAAACGACCGGAGGCTTGGAAATGGACATCATTCGAGATATTGATCAGCACTTACTTTGTACCGCCGATCCGTATAGGGGCGTTATTGAACACACCAACCGAAAAGAAAAGATTATGATTTATCTGCCTCTTGGCGGCGAAATCACGTTTGCCAAGGAAAAGAGTTTCACGATTATTCGTCGTGAAGGTCATTCTTTTCTGAACGTATACAGATACCATCAGGAAGCATCAGGCTGATATTCGGCCTGAATTGAATATCTACTTGATCCACAGAGCTGCTGGACGGCCAGGATTTGCCTTACCCGATTGGGAGAAGGCATTCCTGGCCTTTATTTTTTCAATAAGGAGTTGAGCCAGATGTGTAATTCAGAACCTAGATACGCATCAAAACATGCTTCCTTTATCTTTGTTAATCTCTTCATCAAACTTCAATCTCCAGTTGAAATAACCTTTCCCCGAGCCGAACAGCCAGGGAATTCCTTTTGCCTGCATGGCGTTGTACTCGGCATTGATAATCTTGTCATATCGCTGGAGCAACATACCGATATATTCTTCAACATCCATCTGCATGACACGAAGAACAGCAATCATGTATTCGTCCAAATAAAACTTCTCTCCAGCTTTATCTGTGAACTGGTAGGGATTTGCAGTTTGCGGAACTCGAGGGTCCATGGAATTCAGGACAACGTCAATGACTTGCATATTGGAAATCTTATCAGAGAACTCCCGGTTGTCCCGGATGAACTGAACAAAGTGTTCGTTGATGCCAATCTGATCACCATAGAGAGCATACTCCATGTTCATCTTGATATGGTGCCGTTGACTTATCAGTTCGTCATCCTGGAGATCTGTTCTTTCAAAATAATCCTCCGGAGCTCCGAGAATCAATGCAATTTTCTTTCTCCTCTCTTTTCCAGGGAGTACTTTGCCAAACTTCCAGTTGTAAAAAGTGGAGCGATCCACACCGAGAAGTTCAGCGAAAGATTCATAGTTTTCTTCTCCATCATGTTTTTCTATCAAGGTATTAAACTTCCTGGCAAATACCACCTTTTTATTTGCTTTGAACTGCTCTTTTTCATATTTGCTCATGGAGTCCAACTTTTTCACCTCCCAAAATTCGACTTTATGGCTCAGGAAAACACTCCAGAGGCAATAATAGCACAAAATCTGATGTTTTTCGTTGAGCTGAAAAAAGTCGATTATTCAACTACGATTTTACCTGCCAGTTGAATTTCGGTTACTCGTTTTCGAGCACCTGAAAGTGGCATCAATTTAGTTATTATCCTTTTTCGGACATGAGGTTTAGGCGATAAACGCCATGCCTCCGAAAAAAGAATAATAAATCCTAAGACGCTGACTGAAAGCCCTCGCGACGTGCACAGATCCGCGAGGCTTGCCTGCTGAAAGTCAGCTGACATAACCCGCACAGCCCGGGCAAGGGTTGCTGCAGACCGAACGAATGGAGAATTCGCAATGGTTGGCAGCGCTATTAAATGCACCCTTCTTTTCCTGGGTTCTCCATTCCACAAAACCGAATGGAGGACACAAAACCATGAACACACAGGAAAACAAAGGGTACTACATCAGAATCGACGATCAGGACATTACCGTTTCCAAAGAGGTCCGGGACGCATGGAACAAACCCAAGGATAAAACCTGGTATGAAGCCCGGAAGATCGGTGCTTGCAGGTGCCCTTCCTTCCGCATCTGTACCGGTGATTGTGGCACATGCAAGTGGAACACACAGGGAAAAGTCATTTCCTATGACGATGAAAGGTATCACGACTTGTTTGTTAACGGCTGCACTGCGAGAAGCCTCAAGCCTGTTGAAGAAATCCCGGACCCTTCTGAAATCATTGCGGATGAAGACCGTTTCAGCAGAATCCTCCAGCAGGCAGATCGTTTATGCGAGTGCGGAAGCATCATTTTCCAACTGCATTACAGGAAATACTCCACTCATGAGATCTCAGCCGAAACCGGCATTCCTCAAAAGACTGTTTATCGCAGGCTCCAGAAGATCCTGCTGGATCTTCAGAAGAACTGGGACAAGTACGAATGAAAGCCGTCCGAAAAACTTTTGAACTTTTTTCAAAAAAGTGACTCAAACCAGATCTCCAACTCCCTGCGGAAATGAGAGGGAGAAAGAGCCCTCAGAAGGAGGAAAAGAAAAATGAGTCAGACAGCAAACACAATCAGACACTTCGACGGTTTCAATCCCACATTGGAAAAGCCGCGGGACATGCTTCCTGTCGGCGGGTACATCTGCAAGATCATCAAGGCCAAGGCTGAGAACAGAGTGGATGGATTCCAGGAGCTGGACATCATGGTTGAAATCACAGAAGGCCCCTATGCCGGATTCTTCCGGAAAGACTACGATGCGCAGAACCGTGCTTTCACACCCCGGTATCGCGGTATTTACCGGATCATCTGCCCGACCGACAATATGCAGCCTGAGGATGCATGGCGGCTGGACAAGTTCAACACAACTCTGGGGGCTATCGCTGACAGCAACCCCGGCTACGTGTGGAACTGGGATGCATCTTCCCTGATCGGACTCACGGTTGGTATCTCCGTACGGGAGAACGAATACCAGGGATCGATCTACACAGAGATCGGAAAGCTGATCCCGGTTGCCTTCATCAGAAACGGAACATTCCGTCCGATGAGACGCAGGATTTCCCGGGAAGACGGAAACAGCAACATTATGCACGGATACACATCTCCCTTTGCCGGCAGTCAACATGCTCCCGCGCCTGATCCGACAGTCATGGTCCCGCGTGCCGGTGGCTACTCTCTCCCGCAGGGTCAGGGAGTGCAGGCTGTTCAGCAGAACATGTCTGAATCTTCCAGCGAGGGATCGCCGGAACCGAATACAGAGGACGACGATATTCCCTTCTGATGAGGTGCTTTCCCGGGACTGGGGCCTGTCCCAGTCCCGGGATCTGCAGAAAAGGAGAAGAACATGGAATCAAATAACGGATACGTCAAGATTTCACGAAAACTGTTAGATTCAAACATCTGGCTTGACGGGTATGACGCAGCACTTTTCTTTTACTGCCTGCTAAATGCGTCCCACAATCGCTTCGGCAGCCTGCTTCCTGGACAGTTTTATGCATCAATCACAGGGATGATGAACACTCTGGGCTGGAGTCGCAATTGTGTTCGACAGCATCTTCATCGTCTGATTGCCATGAACTACATAACAAAGGACGACTCTACACATGGAATGATTTTTACGGTAGTCGACTGGCAACAGATTTCTGCTTCGGAAGATGGTCAGGTTATGACTTTCGAGGGTCAGATTGTGACACATGCTGGTCAGATCGTGACCCCCAGAGGGTCATATTGTGACCCCTACCAAGATATAACCAAAAAAGAACCAAGAACGTCAGACGCGCGCGAGGCTGAGTTTGAAAAATGGTGGGCTGAATATCCGCGGCATGGACGCAAGGAAGAAGCGCGGAATGCCTGGTTCCGACTGAATGTGCCGGCAGAAACCCTGATGTCAGCCCTGCAGAACGCCAAGGTATCCAGGGATTGGCTCAGAGAGGGCGGCAGATTTATTCCTACCGCAGTCAAATGGCTGGATGGCTACTGGGAAGATTTCATTACGCAGAATGAGAGTGAGGCGGATAACTCATGGACAGAGTACTGATCGAAAATGCCATCACCTTGCTGCATGATCCGGAAGACATCGTTGAGATTCGCAGCATTGATCCTAAACCAGCCATCAGCGGCTATTTCAAAGCGAGCAGTCAGAATATCTACAAAGAGTTGGCACGCTTCCCGGAGCGTACGTTCTATCAGACCCTCAACGTGATCAACAAAGCCTGCTTTTCACGCGCACAGCACGAAGTGCTCCGGCCATATCCGAAAGAAACCACATCGGACAATGACATCATCGGCTATCAGTGGATTCTGATTGATGCTGATCCAGTCCGCCCTTCGGGAGTAAGTGCAACGAATGACGAGAAAGAGAAAGCTCGCCGGACAGCGGTCGAAGTTTACAGACACCTTCGGAATAACGGCTTTTCGGATCCCGTAGTTGCTGATAGCGGGAATGGTTATCATCTGCTCTACCGAATCCAGGGGGATGTAAGCAGCAAAGAAGCCATTGCTGATTTTCTGAAAGTGCTGGACATGTGGTTTTCCTCAGATGAGGTGTTGATTGATACTTCGGTTTCCAACCCTTCAAGAATCACAAAGCTTTATGGAACCATCGCGCAAAAAGGAGCAAATACGCCGGAAAGGCCCCACAGAACCAGCAAAATTCTCCATACTCCTGAAGTCCTTAAACCAACGCCAATGTCGCTTGTTCGGAAGATTGCGGGCAATATTGCCAAACTGGTTCAGCCGGAACAGCCTTCATCTGGAAAGCGCTCTGCTACAGCTTTTGATATGGATGCATTCCTGGCTTTGCATCATATTGAAGTCGCCAGGAAAGTCATTCTGAGTGATCAAACAAGATACATCCTGGCGGAATGCCCCTTCAATTGTGAACATAAGGCTCCTGATGCAGCAGTCTTTGTCAGACAAAACGGTGCCTTGGGGTTCAAGTGTTTTCATAACAGCTGTTCCGATTACGGTTGGCATGATTTCAGGGCAAAGATAGATCCGCTGGCATATTCCACCAGTGTATTCAGAACAAACCAAATGCCAGAGATCCATAGCATTTCCAACAATCCGGAATCGAAAGTGACAGAAGATGCTTAT
>Ga0265298_10002442_pt1 | contig 25878 bp, 27 predicted proteins | sample AusTroGonzalo_MG_3_FD_193486 | JGI IMG/M metagenome (GOLD analysis project Ga0265298, IMG submission 193486) | Bovine rumen microbial communities from tropical cattle in Woodstock, Queensland, Australia - Gonzalo_01 | ecosystem: Host-associated > Mammals > Digestive system > Stomach > Rumen ...
CCCTTTATATCGATATCATTGCTGATTGCGAGAAACTGGGTGATTATGTGATGAATGTCGTTGAGGCCCGTCTTGGTAAGCGCTATCTTACGTTTCGTGGTCTGCAGATGAACCTCGACCGCAAGACTGTCGTTGTCGATGGCATTTCCGTTAGTCTTACTCGTACCGAGTTCGATCTCCTCGCTCTGCTTCTTATGCATCGTGGAACCGTCCTTTCCCGCCAGCAACTGATGGATGACGTTTGGACTGGTGTCATTGTTACCGAGCGAACCATTAACGTCCATATCACCCGTCTCCGTAAAAAACTTGGTCCTTATGCCTCAAACATTACGAGTCGACAAGGTTTTGGGTATGTTTTTGAATAAGAAATCCAATGATGTGAGATGTCCCCTTTTTAATCCTGCTTCACCCGGTTGAATTTGCAGATCAATATTCTGATGGGTGTATTGTCAACGGTTAATGTGTCACTACATGCTGTTAGATGTCCTGCAAGCATCGTTAGGAAAGTTTTTTCTTTATAATTCGTTCTTTTTTGGTTATTATGATTGCAAAGATGCGAAAAAAGATGTATATTTGTACCCACAATCACAAAATAATTGAAAGGTATGGAAAAATTTAAATTGATGGTGCTGCCGTATGCACCAGAGGCATTAGAGCCTGTGATTAGTCGCGAGACGATTGGTTTCCATCATGGAAAGCATTTAGCGGCTTATGTGAACAATCTGAATGGATTGTTGGAGGGTAGTGGCTTTGAGAATGCCACGCTGGAAGAAATAGTCTGTAAGGCATCTGGTGGACTGTTGAATAATGCAGGTCAGATATTGAATCATGAGCTATACTTCGGACAATTTACCAAGCCTTTAGAGGCTGAGCCGTTTGGTGCTTTGGCAAAGGCTATCACACGCGACTTTGGATCGTTTGAGGCATTCAAGGAAGAGTTCCAAAAGGCGGGTGCTACGCTTTTTGGTAGTGGCTGGGTATGGCTCTCTGCTGATAAGGATGGGAAACTGGTTATTACCCAGGAGCCGAATGCGGCCAATCCTGTTCAAAAGGGTCTCACCCCCCTGCTGACGTTCGACGTTTGGGAACATGCCTACTATCTCGATTATCAGAATCGCCGTCCCGACCATCTTGCAGCTCTTTGGCAGATTATGGATTGGGATGTTATTTCAAAGCGTTATGGCAAGTAGTTCAGAGTTCGTGCAGTATATTGTTGATCAGTGTGCAAAGGCTGGTGATATTACGGTAAAGAAGATGTTTGGTGATTATGGCATCTATTGTAACGGTAAAATCTTCGGTCTTATTTGTGACGATTGCTTTTATCTGAAATCCACGGAAACCGTTCGCCCGTTGCTGCGTATAGTTGATATGCGTCCGCCATATGAGGGCGCTAGGGATTACTTTTATATTGGCGATGTTGATGACCGTGACTATATATCTCTCATCGTTCATGAGACGTATAAGGCTCTGCCAGAACCAAAGCCGAAAAAGAATCGAAAAGACAAAAAAGGATTATGAAAATTGGAGATAAGGCGCCAGAGATACTGGGCAAGGATGAACAGGGCCGTGAGATACGTCTGAGTGATTATCGCGGAAGGAAGTTGGTATTGTATTTTTATCCCAAGGACAATACCAGTGGTTGTACGGCAGAGGCGTGTAGCTTGAGAGACCATTATGATGAACTTCAGGGAGCAGGCTATGAGGTTGTGGGTGTGAGCAAGGATTCTGCTGCCTCACATGCTAAGTTCAAGGATAAACACGAATTGCCTTTTCCGTTGATTGCCGATATAAACCACACTTTGTTAGAAGCAATGGGTGCTTGGGGTGAAAAATCGATGTATGGCAAGAAAAGCATGGGTACCATCCGTACCACTTTTGTTATTAATGAGGAGGGTATCATTGAGCATATATTCTCAGGGAAACAGGTGAAAACCAAGGAGCACGCAGAACAGATACTGCAGAGCTCTTAATTTCAGTCTGGTAACATGGAACAGGTAGAACGAATCAAACAAATGGAGCAGCGGCTGGAAAGAGCCGCTGCTGCAGTGATGGAGTTATCCGCGGCTTTGGAAAAGTATGCTGCGGTGCAGAAAGATATCAGGGTCCTCGACGCGTATTATGGCAGTGAGGAATGGAAACAAGATTATGCCGATGATGAGGCAGGTCTCTTGCCTGTAGACCTCAAACGTGGCGTGCTTTCTGAGGATGGTATTTGGAATCTATTGTCGGATGCGCGAGAACTTAATTGTAGAATTAAATCAACTCAGAGAGATCGATGACTGAAACGAGAAGAGGATTTGTCCAACTGCACTTGAGTGTGCTTCTGGCTGGCTTCACAGGCTTGTTCGGACGATTGATTACATTAAACGAGGTAGATATTGTGTGGTATCGCATGCTCTTTACAAGCCTGATACTGTTAGTCTTTACTGGTCTGCCAAGGATAGGATGGCGTAAATTCCTTCAGCTCTGTGGTTGTGGTGCGCTGTTAGGGGTTCATTGGATGCTGTTCTATGGCAGTATCAAGGCCTCTAATGTTTCGATAGGTGTCATTTGTTTCTCGCTTATCGGCTTCTTTACTGCACTCTTTGAACCTTTGATTTATAAGAGGCGTATATCAGGCGTCGAACTTTTGTTCTCGTTGATAACGGTGGCTGGTGTGCTTTGTATTTTCTCTCTTGATGCCCGCTATCGTTATGGCATCACAATTGGTATTGCGTCCTCGGCCGTCTGCGCTCTCTATGCCATTTGTAACAAAAAGGCCAGTGTAGGTGTACGAAGTCGCACGGTACTGATGTACCAAATGTCAGGTGGGCTTATTGCTGTCTCAGTCATTATCCCTTTCTATCTCTTAGTTTTCCCCAGTCAGCAACCAGTCGTTGTCGTTCCTGAAGATACAAACCTTTGGTTTATGCTCTGTCATGCTTTGTTCTGCACCGTTGGCATGTATCTGTTACAGATTCAGGCATTGAAACGCCTCTCGGCCTTCACCGTTAATTTGACGTATAATCTAGAGCCCTGCTATACCATTGTTTTGGCTTTCCTCATCTTTGGTGAAGGACGAGAGATTAACTTCTCCTTCTATATAGGTATCTGTCTTATTCTGCTTAGTGTTCTCCTTCAGACGAAACGAGTATGGCGAAAAACATAATATAGTTGCTGTTTTCTCAAATAATAGTTGTAATTTTGCAGCCGTGGAGATTAAGAAGAAGATCACTGAACAACCGTCGCGCTTCGATAATCTGGAGCAGATGTCGGTCTTGGAGTTGTTGCAGCACATCAACGAAGAAGACTGCCGTGTGGCCGATTCTGTGAAGAATGCGATACCTCAGATAGAAGCATTGGTGAAAGCTATAGAAATGCGGATGAAACGAGGTGGTAGACTATTTTATATAGGAGCAGGTACCAGTGGTCGATTGGGCGTGTTGGATGCTAGTGAATTGCCTCCCACTTTTGGTGTGCCAGACACTTGGGTAATGGGTATCATTGCTGGTGGTGATCGTGCTTTGCGCCATGCTGTTGAGAAAGCTGAGGACATCTCTGAACAAGGATGGAAAGACCTACAAGTTCATCATCCAACCATTAATGACACGGTGTTGGGTATCGCGGCATCAGGAACGACGCCTTATGTGATTGGGGCTGTGAGGTTGGCAAAGCAAAACGGACTGTTGACTGGCTGTATAACGAGCAACCCTGACACACCTTTAGCCAAGGAGGTTGATTTTCCGATAGAAACAATCGTTGGCCCGGAGTTCGTGACAGGTTCCAGCCGAATGAAGAGCGGAACGGCCCAGAAAATGGTATTGAATATGATTTCTACAACACTGATGATACGACTTGGTCGCGTTCAGGGTAATCGTATGGTTAAGATGCAGTTGACAAATGCTAAGCTTGTAGATCGTGGAACACGAATGCTGCAAGAGATTTTGGGCTTAAGCTATGAGGAGGCTCAACGGCGTTTGTTGGAAGCAGGAAGTGTAGATGAAGCATTGTCGATGACATAATATAGTTAGGGATAGACTTAACAATGACATATATAGGTGAACTAATATCAATAGGTGTAGCCTTCTCATGGACGGCTACGGCATTACTGAGTGAGTTTGGTAGTAAGCGTTTAGGTAATCTGACGCTTAATGTGTTGCGAATGGCTTTTGCATTAGTATTTTCATTGGTGCTCTTTTGGGTGGTAACTGGTAATCCGTTGCCCGCAGGGGCCTCGTCGGAGGCCTGTGGATGGATGCTCCTGTCAGGACTTATAGGCTATGTCATTGGCGATTTCTGCCTTTTCCAGTGTTATATCATTATTGGCTCTCGTTATGGTCAGCTCTTTATGACCCTTGCTCCATTGGCGGCAGCATTGATGGCTTGGATAACATTAGGACAGCAGATGAAGCCTATGAGTGTTATTGCTATGCTTGTGACACTTCTAGGTATTGGTATTTCTGTGCTTGGACGTGGAGAGCATCATAAGATATCATTGCGCTTGCCTCTTAATGGTGTGCTCTTTGCTATAGGTGCGGCTTTGTGTCAAGGTATAGGTTTGGTGTTGAGTAAGATAGGCATGGATCATTATGAGGCAGCCTCATTGGTTGAAGCGGGTATACCAGAGTGGTTGGTACCGTTCAGTGCAAATTTCTATCGCTGTATAGCAGGCATCATTGGTTTCACGTTATTGTTGTATTTCCGTGGTAAAATGGGTGATTTACGTGATGCCATACATGATAGTAAAGGTATGACTGTTGCTACGGCAACTACGATTTTCGGGCCTTTTGTAGGTGTTGGCTTCTCGTTGATGGCTGTCCAATATACTGCTGCGGGTATTGCCTCTACGTTGATGGCGATGACCCCTATCATTATTCTTCTTCCGTCATACTGGCTCTTCCACGAAAAGATTACTTGGCGGGCCGTTTTGGGTGCAATTATCTCTGTTGTTGGTGTCAGCCTGTTCTTCTTAGGATAATTGGCTGATTCAATCCTCAGCGGTGAGATCCTCTATCTGGTCTATAATCTCCTGATATTTTCGTTGGGTTTTAAAATAAAGAGAAAAACCAATGATAGCACCAATAATAACACCGATGAAGCCAGCAATTAGTAAAATCGTTGATGCGGTAGAAATTTGGTAAACCTCATAAACTAACCAAGCAAACCAGAGAATGACAGCAGGGATGCCGAAAAAAAGCCAATTGCTATCGAACTTCTTGGCGCGGGCCATTCTCTTGCTGACATTCAACAGATTGCTTTTCGTGAGATCAAAGTTGTTTAGATTTCTACAATTATAATAAGTAGCCACAACGCAAATTAGCATGAAAACACTTGTCCCAATCCAGAAAGCCTGCGAAAGTCCTATAGTCTTGATAAAGCACCAATATGAATAAGGGATCATCAACAGGCCAATAACAATAGTAATATAGTAGCGGAGGCTGATGAAATGAGCGTTTCTTCTCATTGAGTTGTGAATCAGTTTGTCGTTCACAATCTCCTGTTCGTCCAGCTTCTTTTTTAGTGTGTCCATCTGCTGGCGCATGCTATCTAACTCGAAATTGTTGTTCATAATGGGATAGGTTTTAATCGTTTGACATTTGTTTTAATTGCTCTCTGATTCTGTACAGACGGACACTGACGTTTTTCGTGGATATACCTACAATCTGTCCGATTTCCTCGTAAGAGAGATTCTCAAGCCAGAGTAGGACAATTGCACGATCGAAAGGCTGCAGTTTAGATATGCGTTTGTGGAGCAAGTCCACTTGACGAGTATCCTCGTCGCAGTCCTCAAAGAGATTGATGTCCATTGAGACCTTAGCAGATGCGGCGCGCTTCTTCTTCCTGTCTATAGAGATACAGGTATTAAGAGCAACGCGATAAATCCACGTCTTGATGTCGCTGCGATGCTCGAAGCTCTCGAAGCCTTTCCACAGATTGACTAGTACCTCTTGGAACAGGTCGTTTACTTCGTCGACATCTTTAGAGAACATGTAGCACACGGTGTAGATGGTGCTTTTATGCTCCTTAACGGTTTGCGCAAACTGTCGTTCTAAAACATTCATTGTCTCATCTGTTTTTTGAAACTTCACCCATTTGACGCAACAAAGTTACGAAAAACTACACGAACTTGGAAATAATTGTCTAATTTTGTAGCCGTAATAGCTGAAAATAATGAATTCTGAGACACTCGACTTTATTCGTCAGCATGCAGATGACGATGTCCGACAGTTGGCACTTCGGGGAACGAAGGTCCCTGAGGTAAATCTTCCCTATGCTCTTGAACAGATTGCAGGCAGACAGAAGGCACGCTTGAAATTGCCCTCATGGGCAGCAAATGATGATATAATATATCCATCTCATTTATCGATGGAGCAATGTTCAAGTGAGCAAACGGCTTTGTATAAATCGGCTATTGCAGGTAAAGGCCAGTTTATGGTTGATCTTACAGCAGGTTTTGGAGTTGATATAGCTTTTATGGCAAAAGGATTTCGGCGGGCTGTCCATGTGGAGCGTCAAGAATCCCTTTGTGCGATTTCGTCATCAAATTATAAATCTTTAGGCTTGAAACAGATTGAGGTTGTTTGTGGTGATGGGGTGGAGTACTTGCATCAGCTGTCGCATGTCAATCTGCTTTATATTGACCCTGCTAGGAGGGATGAACATGGCGGCCGTACTTACGGAATTGCCGATTGTACCCCGAATGTATTGGAAATGCGCGATGAAATGCTGGAAAAGGCAGATCGCGTCATGGTGAAACTATCTCCAATGCTTGATTGGCGCAAGGCTATTGCTGATTTGGGGAAGGTGAACGAAGTGCATATCGTTTCAGTTGATAATGAATGTAAGGAGCTGTTGCTTGTTCTATCAAAGGAAGAAAAGTCGTTGAGTGTGTTCTGTGTGAACAATGGTGAGGTGTTTGATTATCGCCCTGCAGACAGTCATGTTAGCGATGTGCCCGCTTTGCCGCAGGAGTTCCGATACTTGTATGAGCCTAACGCCTCAATTATGAAGGCAGGTTGTTTTGAGTTGTTGGAACAACGGTTTGGTGTTGTCCAACTTGACAAGAATAGCCATTTGTTTGTTTCCGACAAAGAAAAGACGCATTTCCCGGGTCGTCAATTTGTCATTGAACATCAGGCCTCTATGAACAAGCGCGAACTGAAGAAAGTACTTGCAGGTTTTGATAAAGCTAATATTGCTGTGCGTAATTTCCCGTTGTCAGTAGCCGATCTCCGAAAGCGGTTAAAATTGAAGGAAGGTGGTGATGTCTATCTTTTTGCGACGACGGTAGCAAACGAAGGGCATCAGCTTTTTGTTTGCCGTAAAAAATCTTAATAATTTTGTTATTTGCGCCTTTTTAAGTATCTTTGCATCGTTTTAAAGCTTTAACAATAACATTGAAATATGTCATCAGTTGAGATTAAGAAGGTAACAGACAAAAAAGGTCTGAGAGACTTCATCGACTTTCATCATGACTTGTATAAGGGCAATCTGTTTGATGCGCCCAATCTTTTTAGTGATGATATGCACACGTTAAGCAAGGACAAGAATGCGGCTTTTGAGTTCTGCGAGGCTGAATATTTCCTGGCTTATAAGAATGGCAAACTTGTTGGTCGTATAGCCGCAATTATCAACCATCGTGCCAATGAGCGTTGGGAGCGTAAGAGTGTTCGCTTTGGATGGGTTGATTTCATCGACGATATAGAGGTAAGCAGGGCTTTGTTCAATGCCGTTGAGGAGTGGGGCCGTCAGAAGGGAATGGCCGAAATCATCGGTCCTCTGGGCTTTACTGATATGGATCCTGAAGGCATGCTGATTGATGGATTTGATCAGATGGGAACCATGGCTACTATATATAATTATCCCTATTATCCCAAGCATATTGAGCAGATGGGCGGATGGGAGAAAGATAATGATTACGTAGAGTATAAGGTCATTGTACCCGAAGAGGGGATGCCCGATAAATTCAAGAAAGTTGCAGAATTGGTCATGAAACGTTATAACCTGCATCCTACACATCCGAAACGTAGTCAGGTGTTTGGCAAGGAACAGGTAGGCCGTAAGGTGCTTGAGGTCATTAACAAGACTTTTGGGAATCTGTATGGTTATTCACAAATGACAGAAGCGCAGATTGATGAGTATTTGAAGATGTATTTCCCCATGCTTGATATGAACCTGGTCTGTCTGATAGAAGATTGGAATACGCCTGGCCATGATATAATTGGTGTGGGTATCTCCATTACTTCAATGACGCGTGCCTTACAGAAGTGTCGCAAAGGCCGTCTGTGGCCGTTGGGGTGGTGGCATTGCCTTCGTGCTCTGAAATTCCATAAGGCTGAGTGTGTCGACTTGATGCTTGTGGGTGTCTTACCCGAATATCAGCAGAAGGGAGCCAATGCTTTGCTGTTCTACGACCTGATACCGAGATATCAGAAGTATGGCTTCAAATGGGGTGAGACTAATGTAGAGATGGAGACCAACGAGAAGGTGCAGAGCCAGTGGCAGTATTTGGAGCACCATCAGCATAAGCGTCGTCGTTGCTATCTGAAGAAACTATAAATAAGCTATGGTAGAAGATAATAACATCATCGGTAAACAGAACGAACAAGTACGGTATGACGATGAGAATATTCGTCATCTAAGTGATATGGAACATGTGCGTACCCGTCCAGGTATGTACATCGGCCGCCTTGGCGACGGCTCATTGCCAGAAGATGGCATCTATGTGTTGCTAAAAGAAGTTATCGACAACTCGATTGATGAGTTTAAGATGAAGGCTGGTGATCGAATTGAGGTTACTATTGATGAAAATCTGCGTGTTTCAGTGCGTGACTATGGCCGTGGTATTCCTCAGGGTAAGATGATTGAAGCCGTATCTGTACTGAATACGGGTGGTAAATACGACTCAAAAGCCTTTAAGAAGTCAGTTGGCCTGAATGGTGTCGGCGTGAAAGCCGTAAACGCCTTGAGTTCTCATTTCGAGGTGCGCAGCTATCGTGATGGCAAGGTACGTAAGGCCACTTTCGAAAAAGGCGAGATGACCAGCGACGTTACCGAGAATTCTCAGGATGAAAATGGAACATACATATTCTTTGAACCAGATAATACGCTGTTTCTGAATTACTCTTTCCACGATGAGATTGTGGAGAATATGCTTCGAAACTATACTTACCTTAATACGGGCTTGGCCATTATGTACAATGGTCGTCGTATTCTTTCCCGTCATGGTTTGGAAGACCTGTTGAAGGACCGAATGACCAATGAGGCTCTTTATCCTATTATCCATTTGCAGGGTGAGGATATCGAGATTGCCTTTACCCATTCTAATCAGTATGGTGAGGAGTATTATTCTTTCGTCAACGGCCAGCACACTACTCAGGGTGGAACTCATCAGAGTGCTTTTAAAGAGCATATAGCCCGAACCATTCGCGATTTCTTCGGGAAATATGAGTATGGTGATATCCGTACTGGTATCGTGGCTGCTATTGCTCTTAATGTTGAGGAACCCATGTTCGAAAGTCAGACAAAGATTAAGCTTGGTTCACTGACGATGGCTCCTGGCGGGGTAAGCATCAATAAGTATGTTGGAGACTTTATAAAACAGGAGGTCGACAACTATCTGCATATCCATCAGGATGTGGCTGAGGTGATAGAAAATAAGATTAAGGAAAGTGAACGAGAGCGCAAGGCGATGGCAGGTGTCACCAAACTGGCACGTGAACGAGCCAAGAAAGCCAACCTTCATAATCGTAAACTGCGTGATTGTCGTATTCATTTCAGCGATGTGAAGAACGACCGCAAAGAAGAATCGTGCATTTTCATCACAGAGGGTGATTCTGCCAGTGGAAGTATCACGAAGAGCCGCGATGTGAATACGCAAGCCGTATTTTCGCTTCGAGGTAAGCCCCTGAATTCTTTCGGATTGACGAAAAAGGTAGTATATGAGAACGAGGAATTTAATCTGCTTCAGGCAGCCTTGGATATTGAAGATGGTCTTGACTCCCTGAGATATAATAAGGTGATTGTGGCTACCGATGCTGATGTCGATGGTATGCATATCCGTTTGCTTACCATCACTTTCTTCCTCCAGTTCTTCCCGGAGTTGATAAAAAAAGGTCATGTCTATGTTTTGCAGACGCCCTTGTTCCGTGTCCGTAATCGTCGTACAAAGATTAAGAATAAGAAGGTTCTTGCCGATGCTGATGCGAAAAACGATAAAAGAAGTGATTTCATCACTCGTTATTGCTATAGCGATGAAGAACGTATGACAGCCATTAATGAGTTAGGGCCAGATCCCGAGATTACCCGATTTAAAGGTCTTGGTGAGATTTCTCCCGATGAATTCGCTGCTTTTATAGGTCCTGATATGCGTTTGGAACAGGTGACACTTCATAAGACCGATCAGGTTCAGAAACTTCTTGAATATTATATGGGTAAGAACACGATGGAGCGTCAGAACTTTATCATTGATAACCTTGTGGTAGAGGAGGACCGCCCAGAAGAAGACATATATGAATAAGAAAACAAACTTGTTTATAGCACCTTTGTTGCTGTTTGCTCTTTCTGTTTCTGCTCAGTTTCGTATTGGGCAGAATGATGACAGTCCTTTGCGCAAGTTACAATATGCTGAGATAGCCATCAACAATCTTTATGTCGACAGTGTTGATGAAAAGAAATTGGTTGAGGATGCCATTCGTGGCATGTTGGAGAAACTTGATCCTCATTCCACCTATGCCACGCCCAAGGAGGTCAAAGAGCTAAACGAGCCGCTTAATGGCAACTTTGAGGGTATCGGTGTACAGTTTAATATGATTGAGGATACGCTTTTAGTTATCCAGCCAGTCACTAACGGCCCTTCGGAGAAGGTCGGTATCATTGCTGGCGATCGTATTGTATCTGTAAATGATACAGCCATTGCAGGTGTGAAGATGTCGAAAGAGGAAATTATGAAGCGTCTGCGTGGCCCAAAAGGAACGAAGGTTCGTCTTGGGGTCGTTCGCCAAGGCATTAAGGACCGACTAAAGTTCACCGTTACCCGTGCTAAAATCCCAGTTAAGTCCGTTGATGCTGCCTATATGATTCGACCCAATATCGGATATATCCGAATTGGCAGTTTTGGCGCCACAACCTATAAGGAATTTATGGAGCGTCTTAAGCAGCTTCGTGACGCAGGAATGACCAATCTGATTCTTGATCTCCAGGAGAATGGGGGAGGGTATTTAAAAGCTGCGGTTGATATTGCCAATGAGTTTCTACAGCGTGGTGATCTGATTGTCTATACAGAAGGTTTGAAAGTACCTCGTACCGATTATAAGGCCGATGGCAATGGTGCATTCCTAAAAGGTAAGATAGTTGTGCTAGTCGACGGCTATACTGCTTCGGCTGCTGAGATCGTTACAGGTGCTATTCAGGATCAGGACCGCGGCATTGTGGTAGGCCGTCGTACCTTTGGTAAGGGGCTTGTTCAGCGTCCTGTCGATTTGCCTGATGGTTCTATGATTCGTCTGACGATTGCTCACTATTATACCCCTTCTGGTCGCTGCATTCAGAAACCCTATAAGAAAGGGGACTCAAAAGATTATGCTATGGATATGCTTAATCGTTTGAAGAGTGGTGAGTTGACCAATGCCGATAGCATTCATTTCGTTGATTCTTTGAAATACGAAACTCTGCGTCAGCACCGTGTGGTTTATGGCGGTGGAGGCATCGTTCCTGATGAGTTTGTTCCGCTCGATACGACTGTTTATACCCGATTCCATCGGGAGTTGGCGGCAAAGGGCATTGTCATTCAGCAGAATCTGCGCTATGTTGATAACCATCGTAAGGAATTGAAGAAGCGATGGACATCGTTTGCTGAGTTCAAAGAGCAGTTCGAAGTGCCCCAGCAACTCCTTGATTCCATTATTTCTGAAGGTGAGAAGCAAGGCGTTAAGCCAAATGATGAGGCAGAACTCGAAAAGACTCTCCCATATCTATGTGTGCAGTTAAAGGCCTTGATTGCTCGTGATATCTGGGATATGAGCGAGTATTTCTCTGTTTTCAACGAGAAGAGTGAGATGGTAAAGAAAGCTTTAGAGGTGATAGAGAAATAAAGGCATTCTATATCAGTTTGAAATGTTGTAGGGCATTCCAAATGCCTTCTTCGTCTATTGATGTGGTCATGTAGTCGGCTTCTTTTTTCAACTCGTCTATAGCGTTTCCCATAGCAACGCCAATACCTGCAGTTTTAATCATGGTGGTGTCGTTCCCTCCATCACCAAAGGCCATGGTATATTGAGGGTCTAACCCTTCATGGGCAGCCATTGCTAACAACCCTCGACCTTTATCTGCTCCTTGTGCGGTGATATCGGTGAAGGCAGGATGCCAACGTCCGGATATACAGCCAGGAATACGTCCCAGCAGTTCCTTTTCATAGTCCTTGTTGAAGAAAGGTGTAAGTTGCAGGATGCGCTGTTCAAGAACCTCTTCCACGGGTATGGCCTCATTCAAGTTCTTCACAGCTAATTGCTGCCTGAAGATGAAATCCACATCACCTTTGGGATCCAAAACAGCAATGTTTCTCTCTCCGACTACAATAATGCCGTATTGCTTTTCTTTCGCGTCGTTTACAGCCAGCTTGGCCTCTTCTTGAGGAATGGCGTTACAAACCACGATTTCGTTGCCAACAAAACATAGAGCACCGTTGGTGGTCACGTAGCCATCTATTAAGTGCTTAATGGCACCAAGGTTAGTGATAATAATTGGTGGGCGGCCTGTAGCTATAAAAACCTTGTGGCCGTTGGCCTTTGCTTGAGTCAGGGCCTGTATTGTAGAGAGTGGTATCTCGTGTGTCTTGAAACTCACGAGCGTACCGTCTATATCGAAAAAGAGTGCGTAATGCGGTGACATGCCTTTTGGTAATTTTGCCTGCAAAGGTAAGCATTTTATTTCAGAAAAAGCAGTATAATATATGGAGATACCATATTTTTTCGTATATTTGCAACCAAAGAACTAAAACAAATAATTTATGAAGAAGCTGTTATCAACATTAGTCATGCTGACAATGACTGTCTCAGTCTCTGCTGACGATACTTTTTGGTTGGGTGCTGATATTAGTGGCACATCGGGCTTGGAGGCTTATGATGTGCAACTTTATAATGCCCAAGGCGAGCCTCGTGACAATGTTACCATCATGAAGGAGTGCGGGTTGAATGCCGCCCGATTCCGTGTCTGGGTGAATCCTATGGGGGGATTCAGTAGCAAAGAGGATGTGCTCCGCCTGTCTCTCCGTGCTAAGGAACAAGGCATGGCTGTTATGATTGACTTTCACTATAGCGACTCGTGGGCAGATCCTGGTAAACAGTTTATTCCTAAGGCTTGGGAGCAAATGGATTATGAAGAGATGAAACAGGCCCTGGCTCAGCACACATGTGAAACCCTCCAACTATTGAAAGATAACAACATTGATGTGAAATGGGTTCAGATAGGCAATGAGACCACCAATGGCTTTCTTTGGCCTATGGGGCGCGCCTCAGAGAATATGGAGCAATATGCAGGTCTTACCCAAGTAGGTTATGATGCAGTGAAATCCGTATTTCCTGGAGCGGTCTGTATCGTTCATCTCGATGCAGGTTGCGACCCTCACCGTTATCAATTTATTTTTGATGGACTGAAGAAGTTTGGTACTAAGTGGGATATGATAGGCATGAGCATCTATCCTTATTGGGATATTGACGCAAAACTGACAACGAGCGAAGACGAGACGCTTGAAAAAGCCATCGCTAATATGAATCAGCTATGGGAAACCTATCATACCCCACTGATGATAGTAGAGACAGGCTATGATGCCGATCGTGCTAAAGATGGCAAACGATGGATGAGACGAATGATCGATGCGGCCCGTAACCAGACCAAAGGCCATTGCAATGGCATTTTCTATTGGGCTCCCGAGGCCGAAGGTCGTTATCGTTTGGGAGCCTTCCGCAATCATCGTCCTACCGCCATCATGGAAGCTTTTAAGGAAACTTTTGAGCAGTGACTTAGTAGCCCCAGTCTTCTCCAACTAGAATTACCGTGTGCTTGCCTCGTGGTGAGTTGCGCAGGAAGTGTACGTAGTTACATATGCTTTCTGGCGAGTTGCAGTTATGGCACACGCCGTCTACTTGGCATGGAGTTTTGATGTCAAAGCGACTAGCGTTGATAGGCGATGCCGTGCTTCGAGCCCTGGCCAGAGCAGCCTCTACAGTCTGAGCTACTTTGTTCAGGCCTATGATAAAGATGACCTTCTTTGGCCCCCACGTGATAGCCGCTACACGATTGCCATTTCCGTCAATATTTACGATTATACCATCTTCAGAGATGGCGTTCGCACTCGACAGATAAACATCTGCTGTGAAAGCTCTGACGTACATCTGTATCTTTTCTTCGTTACTTTCCACTAAGTCACGGTCTAAGACTTCGTATGTACCTTTCTGTCGAAGTGCGTCTGGCAGACCCATATCGCGGATAGTCATGGAGCCGCCCCACGTAATGCTACTGCCATCAGGTATCAGTTCCAACACCTTATTAATAGCTTCACTAGAGGTTTTGCAGTAGAAAGCCTCCATGTTGCGACGCTTCAGATTCTTAATCATCCGCTCTGCCAACCGTTCGTTTCTGAGTTCTTTAGGAGTCATAAATACAATGTTGTTTAGTTAATCTTTGGCAAAGGTACACATTATCCTTGATATATGCAAGAGTAAACTCCTACTATGTATGGCTTAAACTATCATATAGGAGAAATAGAGTGTCTCAAAAAGCGTTGCGCAATCGTGTTGCATATGCGCAATTATCTTTAATTCAACATGTTAACTATGAAATCAGTATATTCTCCTAGTTTCTGTTTTGCGACATTCTTTTCTTGGTAAAAAGAAATTATCCGCCTAAATTTGCAGCGCAATCGTGATAAATTATAAATGGCGAGTTAATAATTCCAAAACTTAAATATTGCGTCTAATGGATATGTACAATTTTACATCAACAAATAGCTTGGACATTTGTTGGCAAATCGTAAAGCGTAACGCGCTTTCCATTAATAGAGAAACAATTTGCAAGCAGTTGTCTGAGCATCCTTACTCAGATTCCCTTATGGCAATTTCTGATGTCTTGGAGAATTATAACATAGCAACGACCTCATATAATATAAAAGACGCAGAGTCTTTAATACAACACGACGGATCATATATTGCATTGGTATATGTTCATTCACAGCCTTATTTCAGTATTATAGATTCGGTAACAAATGAAAGTGTTATATGGTATAATCCAATAAATAATAGAAAAGAAAACATCTCTTTCGGAGAATTCAAGAATATATATGGTGGAATTGTCACCTTCGTTGAGGTTAAGGATTATATTGCAGAACCAGAGTACAAGAATAAAAAGAAAGAGTATTTTGTAAGAAAGTGTATAGAAACAATGCCGATTTTTGTATTTGTTATAGCTTTTGTATCGGTATTTTTGTCATTATTGCCATTCGAAATACCGATTTATTTCGGATTGTATGCTGTAGGACTTGGGATTGGATGTCTCATTTGTGCGGTTCTTTTATATTCTGAAGTAAATGATTATAACTCATCTTTTATTGAGAAACTATGCCCTGTTGGGAAGAAGTGGGACTGTTCGATTGTCCTAAAATCGGCTGCAAACAACATTTATGGTATAAATTGGACTACGATAGGACTCGCTTATTTTGCAGGCACGTTAATCACTTTAACGTGTGTTGGTAATACAAATCTGAGCTATTATCAGACGGCTGCTTGCATAAATGTATTAACCTTCCCCTTTATTATATATTCGCTTTATTATCAAATCATAGTGTCTAAGCATTGGTGTGTAATGTGCTTGTCTGTACTGACGCTTTTGCTCTATTTGTTTGTGATATCAATTCTTGGTGGTTTTTTGAGTTTGCGTTTAAATCAGATAATGAGTAGTGTTGTTCCCTTTATCATCATTGATTTGATAATGTTATGGGGAAGTAATATGTATCTGAGTCTATGTAAACAGAATAAAATGTATAATGAGCTATTTCCTGCTTTCAATAAACTTAGATATGATGAAAATGTATTCCGTACGTTGTTGGAAGAGAGCCCATTGATAGCAGAAGTACCTCAGGATATGAGTATAAATATAGGCCAACCAACTGCTGCGGTGACAATACTTAAGGTCTGCGATCCGTATTGTAGCGCTTGTTCCAAGTCTCATCTTAAGATGGAAAAATTCTTGGAAAAGAAGGATGTCTTTTTACAAGTTATCTTCAACGTGTCTTCTATAGATCGTGATGCCAAGAAGAATGCCATAAAACTGTTTTTTGCCCTGAAAGAAAAATATGGTGATCAATATATGATAAAGGTTTTGCACGACTGGTATGGCCAAAAGGAAAAAAAATATGAAGAATTCCGAAAAAAGTATGAAATAGATGACAAAGCTATAGACGCACAAGAAGATAAGATCATGTGGATGGAACGGAGAACTCAGGAGTTGGAGATACATTATACTCCGACATTCTATATAAACAATCATCAACTACCAGATGATTTCTATTCGTATAATGATTTTGAATCCCTATTTGAGTGATAAATAATTTGGTGTAAGTAATCTGCAGTACGCTTATACCAGTAATTGTAGTATTAATTTAAAAAACAAAAGAAATGAAAAAGATTAAGATGAATTCCCTAGAGGGAATGATGGACAATTCGCTGACTCGCGAACAGTTGAAACACGTTGTTGGAGGTACTGGTTCCGCACCTTGCGCTGGTAAGAATCCTGGTAGCCCATGTACATGGAATGGTAAGAGCGGAAGATGCGGATACTGGCCATTTACTGGACTGATCTGCCTGTGTTAATGGTAAAATCATTAACTTCTAAGCAAACTATTATCATAGTGTCTCTTGTAGACAGAACTGCAATGAGACACTTTTTCTTTAATTCATTATGAATGTAATACAGTCTTTTTGGAGCAAGCCACTTTTTAAGGCAAACAGCGATGTGAGCCAGAACAGATATCATGGCGGTTGGATAAACTATCGTTATTGCTTATTGTCAATGGCTTATAGTTGCCTTACTATATCCCGATACTATCCTCATCTTGAATTATACACGGATACTTTTGGAGTGAAGCTTTTCAGAGATATTTTGAAACTCCCATATTATAAGTTCCACACAAATCTTGATGATATGGCCAACGTTGACGAATCTTTGTGGGCGTATGGGAAAATCATGACCTATTCTCTACAAAAGGAACCGTTCTTACATGTAGATAATGATGTATTTATATGGCAGGAATTTCCTGATCGGGTGGTAAATGCAGATGTCGTATGCCAAAGTCTGGAGATGATTGAGAATTTTTCATTGACAGACTATGAGGTTGCCATGGAGTATATTAAGCATAATCTTAAGACGGCTCCTCTGATTATTCGAGAAAGTAAATGCAAGGCTGCTGCCAATATGGGTATATTTGGTGGCAATAATCTGGACTTTATCCGGCAATACTGTCAAGAGGCCAAGAGTGCGTTTCATGATATGTATGATGGAATCATGTGTTCAGGAGATATAAAAGGAAAGTTCAATATTATCTATGAGCAGCTTTTGCTAACAGAACTTGCAGAGAAACACCATCAGAGGATTTCGTATTTAATAGGAAGTAACGACCTTGACGAAATTGTGAAATACAGTACTATTGAAACTGCTCAATACGAAAGTAAGTATACGCATTGCTTAGGACAGTTGAAACGCTATAATTATGTTTGTGAACAGATAGAATATCGGTTAAAGTATGAGTTCCCTTCGTATTATGATCGAATTTTATCCTATTTGGATAAAGACGGGGTGGAGTATGAAGAAAACATAAAGTCAATGAAGGATTACAATCATTTCTACAAAATATTTTCACGAATTGGTAAGGCTAAGAACATACATGAGGTTATGACGGATTTTGAATTTAAACTCAGCCCCAATTGTCATATAGAGGAAGAGGGTGAGGACTACTATATGAATTCACCTTATGGGAAATATAGGCTAACAGGATGGTGCGTCTTTTTGACTCTTTTCTCACAAGCAAATACGGGGGAGACAGTTTGCCAGGAAATATGCAGAGAAGCGTATCTTCCCAACCTGACATATGAGCAGATATTTGCCAAAGTCTTTTACCTGATGATGGAAAGCCTTTATATTACAAAATGTCTAACGATTGCTTAACATATAACCAATAAGCGCTAACGGTCTTGCGCATCAAATAGGCCCTAATTATTAACTCATTAAAATTATGAAAAAGATTAAGAAAGAAGATTTCGCTATTCTAAATGAGAGCGAGATGAATGAGGTCAATGGTGGAATTAATGTTGAGAAATCTCTCCCCATCTGCAATCACATGGAGTTTGCCTGTTGTTACTATAACTACAAGGTAGATTTCCCCGATCCGGTTATCTTGAGACCTTAGTATTTTTCACGGGATTCGCCATTTCAGTAAAGAATGGCGAATCTCTTAAATGCTTACGATGATGTTGAAAGTGTTATCAAAATGTGATTTTTACTATCTGAAAAGAGACCACCAATGCTATCTCCTACATATTCCAACTATGACGGTGGTGAACCTGAAGGAGGATACGATTGTCGATCAGTTCTTCGCACAGCTGACAGGGCAAGGCCAGTTCTTTGATGATGAGGAGTTCCAAAGTCTTGAAGAGGAGGTACTGGAGGTCTTCCCGATTTTCTGCCAGAGGTATGAAGAAAAAGGTGACGATGATTCATATTCAATGCAGGATGTGATTTTGCCGATTTCGGGTAAGTGTAACCTGAGGTGTACCTATTGCTTTGCGCAGAACAAAGGGAACTTCGGGTTCGGTGATATCACGCCGGAGAATTGCCATGAGATTATTGATTATGTTATGGCGCACACGAATAACAACATGCAATGCCGGTTCAACTTCTTCGGTGGTGAGCCTATGCTCAGGATGGACACTATAGACGCAGTGCTTAACTATATATCCGAGAAATACGCAGACAAGAATGTGGGGTATGGTATAACAACCAACGGAACGCTGTTCACCGACGAGAATATTGAATACTTCAAAAACCACCAGATTGACATTCTTTACAGCTATGACGGCCCTGAGGAGTTTACGACTCATCGCGTGTTCCCTAATGGGAAGCGTAGCAACGACCTCGTGCTGAAGAATATCCGGAAAGTGAAGGATGCCGGTTTGAAGTTCCAGATGAGGGCGACCATCCCAAGCGACTGCGAATGCATGTGGAAGGTCTACGACTACTTTGAGAATCTGGGTATGCCTTTCTCTGCCGTACCTGCCTATAAGTCGAGGAACGTTAACAGAACATGTGTTTATGACGAACGTCTTGAATCGTTTAAGAAACAGTATGAGGACTTGATAGAGTATTATATCCGTCGCATAGACAGCGGACAGCCTGTTCACTGCATGTCAATTAGGGAGCAGGTTGAGACACTCGATAAGCACAGGACACATCTGAGGGCCTGCTCTTCGGGAAAGTACATGTTCTCGATTGTTGATACAGGAGAAATTTTCAGTTGCGAACATCTGGCCTACGACAAGAAGTATGCCATCGGTGATATCCGTAACGGTATTGACGTGGAAAAGATGAGGTTGTATCGTCCCACCTCGGTTCATGAGATTGAGAATTGTCGCGATTGCTGGGTCAAGTATCTGTGCTCAGGAGGGTGCTATTCTGAGAAACTTCTGATTGGACGGCAGCACGAGTCTCTCTCGCCAGACGAGTGTGAGATGCAGAAGATGCGGTGGAACTTCCTGCTTTCTGTGTATGTCTATCTGAAAACGAGAAAACAGCAGCAGTGTCATAAATAAAAGAAAAAGAGAATTGTATATATACTTATTATTTTGCATCACTTGCTGTTTTGCTGTCACTTTATTCATAAACCGCTAAATATAAGTGGTTTATGAGTGGTGGCAGCAAAATGTTTGGTGACAGCAAATCGAAGATTTGCTAGAATGGCGGTATTTCCTTTTTAAATAGTTGGGCAAAAGAAAAGTGATATTTTCTTGGTTTAAAAGAACAAACTCCTTATCTTTGCAGCGTGAGCGTAAAAAAACATGTGAGTCTATGCATAGACAATTTATGAGAGTTCTTCTGGTAGACCTATTGATGTCGTTAATAATGACATCTTCATTGTATGGTCAAAAACTAGAGTGTAATCAGATGGTGGTATCGTTGAGGCCCCAATCTGTTGGTAACGATTCAATGATGAATCTGCACGTCGAGCTTGACCTTGACACTCATCAGTCATCTGACACAGTTATGCTTTTTACTAATGTGAGAATCGGCGAACCATCTATAGAAGGAAATGGAATGCTTGCCCCTTCTGACATCAAAGCTTATGACTATTACAACAAGGAGAAGGCGTTCATAACGACATATAAGAACGAAAGCGGTTCTGCACCTTTTTCGGATAAACAAATCATCACGGTCATGAAAGGGAATGTCGCACGAGTTAAGGTAGAATATGATGTTATGGGTACTTTTTTCTTTTTTGATCCCATTAAAGAAAATAATAAGGATGACAGGACTCAGATCTATGCATATTGTTCAGAAGAAGAGTCTGTATTCCCTACTAATGTGTTTGTTAAGGATATCCTCGTGGAGGCACCAGATAGTTTTTATACCTTAAAAAGTATCAAGGCCTCTGGAAATGAAGAGAGCCGAATATACATAGCTTTTGTTAGCAAGACCTATGTTGAGCCCGATACAATGAAAACGGGAAATCTGAGATTGACCTTTTACAATATGAAAGGAGATAAACCAACTCTTAAGAATGCTGTAGCACGGGCAATGAACAAACTGGACAGTATAGCACCTGTAGATGGCGATTTGGATATCCTGCGTGTATTATACCGTTCTGGGAATTGGCTTGCTGGGCATTCTTTGGGCAGATTCTGCATCCTCGACAAGAATATGAAGTATGAGTCTTGTGTTCATGAAATACTTCATTCTATATTTGATAACCGTGTATCTCCTAACACAAAAGGACGATATTTTGTAAGCGAGAGCCTCATTGAGTGGCTGGCTCAGTATCTTAATGAAAAAAGAGACACTATAAAATGGGACGAAAGACCTCAGATAAGTATCTATGATTTGGAGTCTGACGATACTCACACAGCTTGTTTAGTATACGGATATGGTCCAGAGTTATTGTATGAGGTTGCAGATCAGGTTGGGATGGAGACCTTGGCTATGAACGTCATCGAGTTTATGTTGGATAATAAAGGTAAGGATACTGACTATAACTCTTTTATCTCTTTTATGAGAGAACGGTTGCCTGAAAATGTCGTAGACATGCTTGATAGAAAGGTTAGAAGTATATAAAAGATTTCAATCGGAGCGAAATCATGCGAAAACGTTCCAATAAGGGCACAGAAGACCTGATAAAACTACGAGAATCGTAGTTCGCTACCACTTTCTGTGTAAGTATCTTGTATTGAGCTATTTATGTATGATGTGATAGCAAAACAGTTAAAATGCCGATTATTTTCATATATTAGATTCTTTTGGATTAGTTCATAGGTTCTCATTTGTTTTTCATGAAGGGTTATTTCATACCGACGCCTGATTAGATGTCTCAAAAAGTCATTTTTTGTTTCATTTTGTATCAGTGAAACAAGATGAAACAAGTTTTTCTTGGTTAAAAGGAATTATCTGCTTACCTTTGCAACGCAACCATATATCTTACAAATCATTAATAAAAGGTGTGCTAATGGATCAGGTAAAAAAAGCGTTGAAGAAACTTTTGCAAAGTATCGGTGTCAAAGTGCCGAATTTTGTAGTCAACAAATGGCCAATGGCGATGAGAGTGCTGACTGGGGCCCAAGACAATGGGATGCATGGGCTGAGTTATGGGAGAAGAACTGTTGGGATTAGAAAATATTAGTGATTTGTACGTCAACTATTTTTTGTAGTTGACGTACATTTAGAACCTCAATGAATATGAAATATACTTTCTTGTTTATATTATCTCTTTGTATGACATCAAATGTTAATGCACAGGAGACTCATGTAATAGAGCCAGCCATACTTGAAGTACGATATGACTCATGGCAGAAGGATTGTAGCGATTCTTATATTCTTAGAACAGGAAAGACAGCTAATCAGTTTTTTAGCTACTACCAAAACAGAACCGACAGTTTGTTGAATACAGATGATACAACAATGGATATAGCTCTGAATGAATTCTTTGCGTCAGTAAGTAAAGAGGCAGGCAAATCTGAGCAGCTAAAAGGCAGCACAATTAGCAGAGAGAAACTTTATCAAGATGTGAAAACAGGGAAATTGGCTCTTTATAGCCGTTATTCGGATGCCTATTATACTTATGAGGAAGATATTCCTCAACAAGAATGGACTATTAATATGGATTCTGTAATGACAATCTTGGGACTAGAATGCCATAAAGCCACAACAAAATTCAGAGGGCGTGTTTGGGATGTTTGGTTTACTGAAGAAATTCCTGTTAGTCTTGGTCCTTGGAAACTTGGCGGCTTACCTGGTCTTATTCTCAAGGCGACGGCTGATAACGACTTTATCAGACTCACTGCTATCAATATTAAGAAAGATGGCATTAATCCCGTAACATTCTATAATTGGGGTGATGAAAAATACTATCACATGACGAGAGAGAAATTCCTAAAGTACAAGAATCGCCCAAGAACCATACCTCGGGCGAATAAAGTCTTACCAGCAGAGCCATATATAGAATTGGAATAGTCAAAATAGGAATGAGACGTTGCCTTATAATTATATTATACAGTCTTCTTCCGCTCATGGCATTGGCGCAGATGCGGATAACGGGAATTGTCACCGACAGGAACGATGATCCGCTGACAGGAGCTATCGTTCAAGTACGTAGCAATGCAACAAATAAGATGATAGGATTCTGCAAGACCGATAGTAAAGGCTTTTTCTCCATCGAAGCGGAAACTGAAAGCTATCTTGAAGTCTCGATGCTTGGTTTCAGAAAACAGCGTATTCACAACCTTTCGAACGAAAAATCACTACGAATTGTGATGCAGGAAGAGGCAATAGCCCTGAAGGAAGTGACTGTCAAGGCAAGTAAAGTGCGTGAGCATGGTGACACATTGACATACAATGTGGCGACCTTTTCCGATCAAAATGATCGCAACATTGGCGACGTACTTTCCCGTATCCCCGGCTTTGAGGTGAACAAGCAGAACGGACAAATCAAATACGAGGGTAAGCCCATTAGCAAGTTCTATATTGAGGGGCTGGATATGTTGGGTGACAAATATGGTGTAGCTACCAATTCTCTGCCGCAGGCGGATGTCGGTTCTGTGCAGGTCATGAGAAATCACCAGCCCATCCGTGTGCTGGAGGATTTCACTTATACCGACGAGGCTGCAGTGAACATCCGTATGAAAGAGGGAGCCAAAAACCATTGGGTAACATCGTTCAATGGCGGGGTCGGCATCAGTCATCGCACGGGATTATGGAAATTCGAGGGTTTTGGCTTACGCCTCAAGTCTGATTACCAGACCATGCTCACTTACAAAACCAATAATATGGGACAGGATATTAGCAAGGAAACAACGAGTCTTTTTAATTTCGATGATTCGGAAAGTAGTGGTGATTATATCCAACTGTCACCGCCTACGACACCCAACCTTGCCGAAAGCCGTACCCTGTTCAATCGCAGCCATGCAGTCACGCTCAACACCCTGAAACGGTTTAGTGAGTCGTCGCAGATGAACATACAGGTAATCTATAATAACAACCGCGAGACGGCAGAGGGTGAAAGGCGCACCGAGTATTTCCTTCCCTATGGAAACCGCATCATCGACAATCACAAGGACTATCTGCAAAAGGATAACGAACTCTATGCGCTGGTGAAGTATGAGCGCAACAGCACCAATCAATATCTGAAGAATTTGCTGTCGGGCGATTTTACTTGGAGCCGCTTGTGGCTTAACGAAATGGGAACTGCAAACCACAACCAGTTTGCCCGCAAGCCCGAATACGACATTAAGGACAATCTGTATATCATTCGCAAGTACGGCAACCGCCTTGTGTCGTTCTATTCCAATAACCGCATCATCAGCCGTCCGCAGTCTTTGTCTGTAGATTCACTTCATCAGTACGTCAGTAGTCAACAATACGGTACCGATACCTACGCTATGGGTGGCGTTAAACTTGGGCATTTCAGCCTTTCGCTCAAAGCGGGTGTGAATGCAGCTTTGCACCGTATAGAGTCAGACTTAACAGGACTTCCCGACACCATCGGACTGTTGGCGGATAACAGCTGTTTCTCTTTCGTCCGGCTATACGCGCAACCGAATCTGACTTACAAGACGCATGATGTCAGCGTGGAATTTAGCCCCACAATAGAATACATCTACGAATATTTCTCTGGCTTAGGCCTGCCCTCTCACAGGGGTCTTCAAATCTCGCCAGACCTCAGTGTCAAGTGGTATGTCACACCTCGCCTGCGTCTTTTATTGGGAGGTTCTGTCTCTGTGGAGCCTTTGGATGCTAATCGTTTCTACCATTCACTGATATTGCAGGACTTCCAATATATTAATCGAGGCTATGCGGGATATCAGCACAGCCATACGCAGGCCATCCGTGGCGGCATCAACTATAACGATGCGCTGAAAGCCTTGCACACCATCTTGACCGTATCGCGTACTTTCAGCGCTTCGCCTTATACACCGATACGCCAGTTCGTGGGCGATTATATCATCCTCTCTGCTGTAGAGCAGGAAAGCAAGTCGGACTCTTGGCAAGCCAACCTGATAGCCAGTAAAGGCATCAACCTTTGGAATGGTGTTGTCAATCTTCGAGCCTTGTATCTCAATAGCGATGCCTCGATGCTTCAAAACGGGATAATGACCGACTATAATAGTCGGATGCTCAACATCCGCACAGGTCTCGACTTCTCATTTTGGAAGGACATGCACCTGCGCTATGGTCTCACGTTCAATCAGGACCGTATGAACGGACGGAGCAGCGAGAACCAACCGAACTTGCTTGGAATTGGTCGAGTAGTGACGGACGAATGCAAAGCCAAAATCCAATCGATGGATTATGTGCAAAAGATTGACGGCTGGAAGCAAGACCTCTCCATCGTTATTCCTGTCAGTCCGTTCATCATTGACCTTCGGGGCGAATATTACCGCAACGAGATTACCAGTGGTAATTACAAAGACTTCTTCTTGGCCGACATCAAAGCCAGTTACAAATCAAAGCGTCTTGATTTCACTCTCTCGCTCAACAATTTGCTAAACCGTGGTACCTATTCATACGTCATCACCAGCGACCTTACCAGCAGTACCTCTGTCAATCACATTCGTGGACGTGAACTAGTAATGAGCGTGTTTATTAATCCGTAGGCGCTTGCCAGTCGTCTCAAAATGCATTGCGCAATAGCGTTGCAGATGTGCAATCGCTTGTAGAATAGGAATTTAACTATAATATGGCCTTGTAACGCAGAACTCTGTTTTGCAACGTTTTTTCCTTTGTTTAAAGAAAAAGAGTGCCTAAATTTGCAGCGCAATTGCAATGAGTTTATATCTGCAAAGTGCAGAAAGTTTGGCATTAAAAAATCAAACCGTTATTACTAATTTAACCATTTTATTAATTATGAAATCATTAAAGATGAATTCGCTTTCACAGAACGCTCTGGAAGCAAGAGAGATGAGAGAACTCGTAGGTGCTGGACCCGCTTGTGGTTGTGGCTGTAACGGACCTTCTTCAACTTATGACAATGGTACTGCTAACCATGCAGGTGGTAAACACTCAAAGGGTAGCATGACAGAACAGATTTGGTTCCTGGACGAAGTTGTTTGCAGACCATAATAAATAGTCTATAAAAACTACGACCAACCTTAA
>Ga0265298_10002443_pt1 | contig 25877 bp, 21 predicted proteins | sample AusTroGonzalo_MG_3_FD_193486 | JGI IMG/M metagenome (GOLD analysis project Ga0265298, IMG submission 193486) | Bovine rumen microbial communities from tropical cattle in Woodstock, Queensland, Australia - Gonzalo_01 | ecosystem: Host-associated > Mammals > Digestive system > Stomach > Rumen ...
CGGAAATCCACAATTCGCCTTTTTCGCTGAAATCATTGCAGGTAAAAAGACCTTTATTGAGCTGCATGTACTTGACATTCATTGAGTCTTTTCTAATACAATGGCCGCTATTACAGTCGTTTGTACCGGTTTCTTCAATGAAAAAGCTCTTTGCACTTTGTTGACCAATATCGGAAGTGCTAACTTTAAGCCAGTTTGCAAAATCACTCTTGGTAAACAAGGTTTTTTTCCCGTCAGAAACGACATAAGCAGATTTCCAACCATCGGGCAGCTTCAAATAAACGGTGCCCTCACATGCCAATGCAGCAAAAGCGCTCTGCGCACCGACAAGGAGCATAACACAGCCCAATACCCATAGTTTTAAGGATTTGATAGTGTTCTTCATTTTTTTTCTTTCCATTTTCGGTTCTCTCTGACCAAGCAGAACATCAAGAAGACCCCTTCTTGATATACTACACCAAACGAAATCTACTTTTTTAAATAAAAAAACGGAATTTTTTCTTTGAAATCAATGTGAAAAAAAATTTATGTTTGTAAATTAACAGTTTAATTCACAGCTTTTCAACACTGTTTGTAACCATACTTTTACAAACAAGCTTACGTAAAATTTTATATACAAAAATCATTTTTCTTAAGCGTATTATAGACGTATCATATGCAAATACATATTATATAGTGTTCCCCGCACCCGAAATAATTTCAGTATTCCAAAAAACAGAAACTACTTCTATATTTGTTTTTGCGTTTGTTTTTAGCGCAAGGGATTAAAGGGATTATTATGGAAGATGAAACCATCATGAGTAACGACAACACCATCCGTTTCAACCCGATGGTTATTCATCCGCACCTGATCGTGCTGTATCCGCAAAGTGAATTCGCACAGATTCCGCTCGAAAAGGGCACTGTAATTCTCGGTCGCGGGCAAGACGCCGACATCCGCTTCGACGACGAGCTTGTCAGCCGCAAGCATTGCGCCCTTTCTTTTGACGGACAAAAAGTAACTGTCGAAGACCTCGGCAGCACAAATGGCACATACGTCGACGGGAACTACGTCAGCAAGCAGATTCTCGATTCCGACAACAGGCTCCAAATCGGCAAGATGGTGTTGAAAGTCGCCTACAAGGATCCTAGCGAAGAGGCCTTTAGCCGCGAGCTTTACGAGGCCGCCACCACAGACCCGTTGACAGGCATCTTGAACCGCCAGGCGTTTATGGACCGTTCGGCAGGCGAACTCACATTTGCAAGACGCAACGATGCGCTCGTCCACATGGCAATGATTGACGTCGATGATTTCAAGCGAGTGAACGACACCTTTGGACACCAATGCGGGGACCTCGTGTTAAAGGAAGTCGCACGGTTGCTCAACGAAGGAAGACGGGATTCGGACCTGCTCGCGCGCTACGGAGGCGAAGAATTCTTGCTGCTTATGAGCGGGATTTCGCAGGAAGACGCCAAGAAGCGAGCAGAAAAGCTTAGGTCGAGCATCGAACGACACATTTTTTCATGGTCCGATACGATTATTCCTGTGACAATATCCCTTGGATTGGTATCGCGCGCTAGTGTTGAAGTCACGCAGATTACAGACCTCATCGCCGAGAGCGACAAGCTACTGTACGTTGCCAAGAACTGCGGAAAGAACCAAGTAGCCGTTGGTGACTAGGTTCACGAAACGCGAAATTTCAGCCCTACCGAAAAAGGTAAAAATTTACTAACTTTGGGCGCGATGAGTGAATTTTACTCCAAACGCCTAAATTCTTTTGGCACAGCAAGCATACCAAAGCTTGTCTTGCAGTTTTCAGTTCCCGCCATTATAAGCATGTGCGTGAACGCGCTCTACAACATCGTTGACCGCTTTTTCGTGGGTCAAGGCGTTGGCAGTTTAGGCATTGCAGGCATTACCCTTTGTTTCCCGATTTGTCTTTTCATGATGGCAATGTCCATGATGGTAGGCGTTGGCGGCAACACCCTTTTTGCCATCCGCCTCGGACAAAAGAAATACATCCAGGCAAGCATCATTCTGAACAACTCGTTCTCGCTATTGATTATCATGGCGATTTTCGCCTTTACATGTGGCGAAATTTTCATGACCCCGCTCCTCAAACTGTTCGGAGCAAGCGAGCAGACGCTCCCCGTTGCCGAAAGCTACATGCGCATTTTGCTCTGCGGTGCGGCTTTCCAGACAATCGCCCCCGGCATGAACCACTTTATCCGCTCGATGGGGCACCCCAAAACAGCCATGTTCCGCGAAATCGCAGGCGCCGTGACCAACATCGCGCTGGATTGGCTATTCATCATGAAGTTCCACTGGGGCATCGAAGGCGCCGCCTGGGCAACGGTTTGTTCGCAACTAGTCGCAAGCGCTTTGATCACGCAGTTCTTCGTGAAGAAATCCTCGCCTATCAAGATTCGCTGGCGCCACATGAAACTACATGTCGCCTACGTGCGGAAGATTTACATTTTGGGCCTCCCGCCTTCTGTGATGCAGATTTGCAACAGCCTCATGAATGCAATTTTGGCATGGAGCCTCACGACATACGGCAACATCAGCATCAAGACAACTGGCGAACTTTCGGGTGGAGACCTCGCAATTTCGGCATTCGGCATCATCAATAGCGTCGTTTCAATTATCGTGCTCCCGCTCATGGGTTTTGTCCACGGCACACAGCCCATCATCGGCTACAATTACGGCGCAAAGCTCAACAACCGCGTCAAAGAGACGCTCAAGTTCTCGTTCATTTATGCGGGCACGTTCATGTTCGTTTGCTGGGCCGCCGTGATGTGGAAAGCAGAAGCTTTCGTCGCACCGTTCGCCCCCAACGACATCGAATTGCAACAAGTCGCTGCGTGGGCAATGCGAATTTTCACCGCCGCATTTTTCATGATTCCCTTTGGAATGGTGTCAGGGAACTTTTTCCAAGGAACGGGAAAAGCACTGCGAGCCATGTTCCTGAACGCCTGCCGCCAAGTGATTTTGCTGATTCCGTTCTTGCTCATTCTGCCGCACTTCTTTGAATTAAAGGGAGTGTTCTTGGCGCAGCCCATCGCTGACACGGGAGCCGCATTCATCGGCATGGCCATGCTTTGGCATGAACTGAAGAAATTGAAGTAAGTTTTCCGCAAAAATACCCAAACGCGCCCCTTCACTATCCCGCGCATTGTCAAAATGCAATACATAAAAAGCATTTCTTAATAAAAATTAATCTATAAGAATATAGATTAGAATAGAAGTGTGGGCAGAATCATTCAAAGGGTTTAGAATGAAGAGTTTCTGGTTTGGTAGAATCATTCCTGTATTTTTGTCAGTCGCCTGCGTTTCTTTTGCAGCCGACTACGTTCCACCTGCCTCCGCTATTTCCAGAATCAACAGTTATCGCGGCTATTCGGAACTCACCAGCGCCGCAAACGGTATGGATATTGACCAATACGCCTACAACATGACCACATGGCAAATCAGCAATGGCGGTTTTTACAAAGCTATGGCCGACAAGTACAAGAGCGCGTATGGAGGCGGCCAAAAATCAGAATGGCGTTCAGCAAGCAACGGTGACATCGCGACCATAGACAACAACGCGACCATCCAAGAAATGCGCCTTTTGGCAATTCGCTACAAGGAAACAACGAACTCCAATTACAAAGCCGCATTCAAGACAAGTTTCAACAAGGCCGTCAATTTCCTCCTCACAATGCAACGCTCCAAGGGCGGACTTCCGCAAGTTTGGCCCAAGCGTGGAAACTACAGCGATCAAATTACGCTAAACGATAACGCCATGATTCGCGTCATGGTCACTATGATGGATATTGCGAACAAGACGTCGCCATTCGACAGCGATATCATCGACGATGTAACACGAAGCAAGATGCAAGGCGCCATGGACAAAGCGATTGATTATTTGCTGAAAGCACAAATCAAGAATGGAAACACGCTTACCGTGTGGTGCGCCCAACACGACACAAGCAACTACGCGCCCGTGGGCGCTCGTGCTTACGAATTGCCCAGTAAATCCGGCAACGAATCCATGGGCGTCGTGTGGTTCCTGATGAACTGGCCAAATCAAACCGACGCCATCCAGAATGCCGTCAAAAGCGCTATCGCCTGGTACAAGAAAACCAAGCTGAAAGACAAAGCGTTCAGCAAGACCGCAGGCATTGTCGACAAGGCTGGGTCCTCATTGTGGTTCCGTTTTTACGAAGTGAACAGCGATGATTACTTCTTTTGTGACCGCGACGGCGCAAGCTCCAAGACGCAAGACTTCATGAAAATTAGCGAAGAACGCCGCAAGGGCTACCAGTGGGCAGGCGATTACGGTTCTGCAATTCTGAGTGCAGAGGCCTCGTACCTCGAAGCGCTCGCTAAAATGGACGACAATTATGTTCCGCCCCCGCCTGCACCTGCGATGTGCGGCAAGGACACTTGCAAAGCGTACATCGATGGCGTGAACTTCGTGGACATCAAAGGCGTCAAGGAAGCAACCAACGCTGGATTCATTGGCGAAGGTTACGCAAACGTCGATAACGAAACCGGAAGCTATGTCACTTACGATATGACCGCAATGAAAGAAGGCAAGTACACGCTGTACATCAGTTTTGCAAATGCCGGGAGCACAGCTCGCGGATTCTCCGTAACTGTAGACGACAAGACTTTACTCGCTGACGGTAGCATGGAATCGACTGGCGCATGGACCACTTGGAAAACGCAAACCATCGAAGTCGAGCTCCCCAAAGGCCATAGCGTGCTCAAGTTCACGAGCCTTTCCAAAGACGGCATGGCAAACATTGATTTCATCGGCTGGATGAGCGAAGATTTAAAAGTGGGTAACGTTGAAATTGGCCCAACATCAATCGAAGTTCGCCGAGCAGTGCAACCGCAATCAAAGTCCGCAAGTCGCTATTTTGTGGACTTTGGACATACAGGGAACAGCGCGGGAGCATACTTTATACGTAGCAACGGAAAAATGTTTAGATTAAATGGAGCAGCAAGGTAAAACAGCACAGGATCCAATCCCGAAACAAATCCGGAAAGACAAGCAAAGGAACGTTTTATGTTGAGAAAAAAAGCATCGGTATTTTTGTGTGCGACACTTACTTTGGCGGCGGGAGCTTTCGCCGTCGAAAAGCATGCTATTGATTTCGTAGTCGGTATCGACGGAAATTTCAAGGAAGCCATCAACAAAGCAGCCGCATCTGGCGCTAGCGAAGCAAAACGTTTCATCATCTTTTTCCCGGACGGGGAATACGAAATCACAAAGCTCACAGGCGACGAACACGGGAAATCGACATTCAGCCCATCGCACGTTTCTATCGTCGGACAATCCGTAAACAAGACTATCATCTGGAACACAACGAATACTGAAGGCATCAGCACTACCGCTACATTATACTTCCCCAAAAACAATGACATGTACATGCAAGACATCACCTTGCAAAACAGGGGCACCTATAACTCCGGTAACGCTTCGCGTCAAGTCGCATTGCAGCAGAACGAAGGCGATAAATTCATCTACAAGAACGTACGCCTGTTGAGCGGTCAAGACACATATTACACCAAGAAAGGCCGCACGTACTGGGAAGGCGGTGAAATCGATGGAACGGTAGATTTTATCTGCGGTGGAGGCGATGTTTTTTTTGAAGGGACAAAGCTCGTGATGACGCGAAACGGCGGCTACATTACCGCATCGCAAAATCCAGGAGATTGGGGCTACGTTTTCAATAACGTGACAATAGACGTGAGCAATTCCAGTTTCAACAAGACGTTCTATTTGGGCCGTTCATGGGGACGAGCGAAAGTCATATATCTCAATACGATTATGCGTGCAGAACCCACAGCCGAAGGCTGGGGCCCCGACATGAATTCCGCCCCGCAAATTTTTGCCGAGTATAATAGCAAGAATGCTAACGGCGGCGCCATAAATACAAGCCAGCGCAAGACATACTTTAATGGTGGAAAAGATCCCTCAACGGCAACAACGCTTAAGACCGTCTGGAACGCAAACGATGTCGCGAAATATACCCTCAAAAATGTACTCGGCGGAAGCGACAACTGGGAACCAAACAAACTCACAGTACAAGTCCAAGCTCCCAAAATTTCACAAGAAGGAGCAAACATCGTCTGGAACGATGATGACAATGCCATTTGCTGGGTTGTCTTTGTGAACGGCAAGTACCACAGCAACACAACGGCAAACTCCATTGACGTTGGCAACATCGCTGCAAATTCCAAGGTGACCATTCGCGGTGCAAACTCCATGGGAGGTCTTGGCGCTTCATCAAACGAAATCACGGTCCTCGAAGCAAATGTCACCTACTATAACGCAACACTAACGCAATCCATCGGTGGCACAGTCACCATTTCCCCGAATCGCGAAAAAATTGCAGAAGGCACAAAAGTCACTGTCACGGCAGAACCGGCAACAGGCTGGAAATTCGCAGGCTGGACCGGCAAAGATGCTTCTGCAGCAGGCACGACAAATACCTGGCAATTGACCATGTCCAAGGACATCGATATCGGCGCTACATTTGAAGCCAAGGGAACATCAACGTTCCAGGCCGAAACGGGCATCGTCGATAACGCCATCATCGAAAACACCAACGCAGGTTTCGAAGGAACAGGCTACATCAACTTCGGCACCGGAAAATCAACCGTCCAAATCCCAGTCTATGTCGAATATCCTGGCGAGTACACCATGGAAATGACTTACGCGAACGGCAGCGGCAAAGCCCGCAGTCTCGCATTTGCCGCCCCCGGCACATGTACCGCAGGCATAGACGGATGCAAAGGCGCCACAACTCTTTCATTTGCCGCAACCGACAAGTGGACAGTTTGGGCAAAGGAATCTTCAACAATCACGCTTCCCAAGGGCGCAAGCTACATCACGTTCTCCATCGTTGACGGAAATGACGGACCGAACCTTGACCAAATTAAACTCACCGAAAAGAACGTCGAAAAAGGCCCAGTCTCCCTTGCCAAAATCACTCGCACCAAGGCCACGAATTTCGAGACTCGCATCTACGATACAAACGGCAAATTGGTCCGCTACGTCAAAGGAATCGCCAACATGGCAGGCCTTGCCCCCGGAATTTACATCGTAAAAACCTTTGCAAAAGGTTATAATAAACAAACATTGGTCCAAGTCCACTAGAATTTGTTAATTTTAGGGCATGCTTGGAATTGAACAGAAAAAAGGAAATGACGATCAGTTGTGCGGCAGAATGATTGCCTATGCACGCATTTTGCCCACTCCAGATGCCGAACCCAGTGAAACGCCGTTTGACGACATGATCAAAAACGGTCTTTTGACATTGGAAGGCGATTTCCGTCAATTCGAGCACAAGCCAAGCCGCCAGGAAGTCAACAGAGCCGTTGATGCGAAATTCAACAACTTCCTCAAAACAATGGAAGAGAACGGCGTTGAGCTTCCTGAAAATGTCGACGTCGATGCCATGCGCGAACGCCTTCATGAACTTTCGAACATGGAAGTGATTCCAATTCCTGCACGCATCGGGAATTTCACCAACGAAGAAGACATTCTCAAAGAAGATGCCGACATCTATTTCATTGGTGAATTTATCGGAGCCAATCAGGCTCACTATTGCCTTACGACTCTCCCGATTTATTATCAGGCCAAGTATCGCGAACAAGTAAAGCGCCGCGAAATGGACATGCTCAACGAAGTGCTTATGCAATTCGAAGAAGGCGATTTCGTCAACACCGAAGAAATCCAGAAGGATACCGAAGAGCTTTTCCCGAAGGGCCTTACACTCAACACGTTCATGGGCGACCTTTCGAAGCTTCTCAACGTGCGCGTGATTCCGTTCTTGTTGGCATGCAAATCGGACGGTGATTACGAAGCTCAAATCCAGCTTTTCTACACATTCATGAAAGGTTACCCCGACCAGAAAGACATCGAAAGAATTGACAGGGCTTTAAGGGAACTCCGCAAACAAAGCGACAGCATCGAAGCACGCAACCTGCTCGAACTCAGCTGCAAGCGTATCAGCGCCATTTACAACGAAGACACGCAGCTCGCTAGCGAACTCTCGAAACAAATCGAGATGATGGAAAAATAAGTTTAAGGTCCGCAAACAAGCGGACCTTTTTCACATGCCAATCTTTTAGCGATGTATCGCTAAAAGATTATTCTTTCACGAGGAATCCTGCAACCGATTTTTCACGGATAAAGGTTTTCTTTGCGACGTCTTGAACATCGGCTACATTTACCTTATCCAAATTATCAGCCCAGTTGAGGAAGAGTCGATAATCACCATAGACTTCGTACCAACCGAGCATGGTCGCCACGTTCTCCATATCCGTCAAGTTGCGAATAAGGCCAGCATAAGCGCGGTTTTTAACTTTCTGGAATTCTCGTTCGCTCACTTGCTCTTTTTTGAGCTTTTCAAGTTCTTCCCACACAATGCTTTCGACTTTTTCGCGGTTAGCATTTGGACGAAGACTTACACGGACAGAAAATTCAGAGATATATTTGTTCGGGCTGTTGCTTGCACTCACGCCTACAGCAAGCTTTTCTTCTTCGACAAGACGCTTATAGAGCCTACCGGAACGGCCATTCAAAACGCCTTCGGCAATATCAAGCGCATAAAGAGTGCTATCGCCCACTGCAGGTGTTTTGAAGACAAGCGTATAAAGGTTCGGCGCATCCTTACGTTTCACAACCAAGCGCTTTTCGCCAGCCTGCTCCGGATCGCGAACGGTAAGCGCAGGGAATGCATCACCCGTAGGAATCGGACCAAAATACTTCTTGATTAGCGACATCGCTTCAAGCGTATCCAAATCACCGGCCATTACGAGAATTGCGTTACGCGGCTTGTAATACTTGCGGTAATGTTCATCCGCCTGTTCACGTGTCAGATTTTCGATATCGCTGGGCCAGCCAATGGTCGGCACGCGGTATGGGAACGCTTCGTAAATCATCGAATTGAGGGTTTCATAGAATCGGCCTGTCGGGCGGTCATCATAGCGCATGCGGCGTTCTTCGCGAACAACTGAACGTTCTGAATAAAACTCACGGAGCACGGCATTCTGCATACGGTCAGATTCCAGCCACATAAAAAGTTCAATTTTATTCTTGGGAAGCGTCACTGTATAGGCCGTGAGCAAGTCACTCGTGAAAGCGTTGAGGCCCGTACCGCCAGCAGCTTGATATGCGCCCCACAGTTCATCCTTCACAAATATTTTGCGGTGTTCGTTGACCACAGAATCATGTTCTGCGCTCAGCTTTTTTAATAAAGCCGTATCGTTCGCCAGTTTTGCAGGGCGAATCAAAGCCTGCAAAGAATCCTGAGTAGCCATGAACTTGGCATCGGCTATGCTATCCGAAATGCCAACCTTTTTCGTTCCCTTGAACAACTCATGTTCCAAAATATGAGCAAGCCCTGACTTGCCCGGAACTTCGTGGACAGAACCTGTTACGTAAAACAAGCGGAAACTCACTGTAGGTGCTTGTTTATTGGGGTACAAAAGCACCGTGAGCCCGTTATCCAGGACTTCTTTATGAATGGGCAGATTCACTGCCGCCACAGACGTTCCAGCAAGCAAAGCCGGGACCAAGGCACAGCCTAAAGCAATACGTGCAAAAAGATTTTTCATACTAGATAATTTACTAAAAAAATAATGGAGATTCCCGCTCGGGGACGGGAATGACAGTACAAAAGCGGGATTGTCGATACAAAAAAAAGGGGCTTACGCCCCTGATTTTACTTCAAGCGGATTCTCTTCGTTTTTACGAGCTGTCCACCAGATTCCAGCGTTGCGATGACAAACATCTTTCCGCGAATGGAATTCATCTGAATTTCACAGAAGTCTCCATTGAATGTTTTTGCCATAAGCAAAGCACCGTTTGCATCGAAGAGATTCAATGTTTTGCGGCCTGCAAAATTCGCATTGACCTTCAAAACACCATCAGTCGAAACGAAACGCACCAACGGAGCCAAAGCCAATTTTTTCTCCAACGAAACCGGTTCCGATGACGAGCTCACGACCAGAGCGCTAGAACTTGAAAGCGTAACAGCACTCGAAGAGCTTACAGCAACCGATGAACTAGAGCGAACCACAGAAGACGAAGAATGCTTTGTCGAACTACTCGACTTCACGGAACTGCTCGACGCCACCGACGAAGAACTCACGCTAGAGGATGAAACTGTTTTACTCGACGAAGATTTTGCAGCACTCGAAGAAGACTCAGGCGATACCGGAGACACACGGTTTCCACGAGTTTCGAATTCTACATGGTCATCCACAATTTTAATATTATAGACTCCAAGGCCAAGACTATCGCCGCTCCACGTTACAAATCCATTAAAGCTATTAACTCTATTCGTCGGGAATGCATCGTCTTTAACGGTATAGCCATCAGCCTTACCATCAGCTTCGATCAAGTCTACGCGCATGGGATCCGATGAGTTGACTTCGTTGTACAACCAAGCATACCTGTCATAATAAATATGCCATATCAGCATTCCCTGATTCGGAAGGCCTGTGTCAAAATCTTTTTTCAGACGAAAATCGACAAAGTAATATTCATTATCGTTTTTCGAGGTCAACACCAAGCCGTCATTTTCTTGAACAGCATTTAAGATAAACGTTGTATCCGAAATTTCCAAACGGCGAGGTTCGAGCCAACCCAAGCTAAAGCGTTCAAAAGCCGACAAATTCGCAGGCGAGCAAGACGTGGAATAGTTTTTATTCTGCGGGCAGTTGTAAGAGCCAGCATCCATCAAGTCCCAAGCACCTGGCGTATAGCGAACCTTTGTACGCGATTCGTTGACACTAATATCATAGTGGTCCTGCAAACCAAGAACATGGCTAAACTCATGGCAGAATGTACCTATACCATTTAAAGCGTCTGTACTTTTGCGGTACAAATACGCCTGGCCATCAATTTCTGGAGAGCAGGCATAACGGTACATGGACATATTGCGCGTGAGACGCTTGCTTACGTTGTAGGAATGGGGCCAAATGGCGGTTTGCACATCGGTATCTGCAGAACCGACACCCGCATAAATCATATAGACAAAATCGACAATTCTATCGTTGTCGCTATCATAAGGTGTAAAATCGACACCCGCCGCCACAAGAGAATCCATCGCTTCGCTGATGGCGTTGACGGCCCCCGTCGCAATGTTATTGGGATCGACCATGGCGCCATACGAATCGCGTTTACCCTTAAGCGTCACGGGTCCAAACACGTCAAATGTAGGGCGGTATTTTCCAGAAGAATTCAAAATAAAGAAGTCTCTGGCACTACCTTTCATATAATAATTTGAATAGCCTTCTTTATTGAGGAAATCGTGGTATTCCTCATTGGCGTTATCGCGTTTGAACTTTACATCGCTGAACTGGACAAGGACAACAAGTCCGTGAACATCGCCCTCTTTTTTTACAGAATTTAAAGTCGGTCGAGTTGGGGTATTGGTATTTTTGGATCCTCCGCCCCCGCCCCAAGCATTGGCCAGCATAGGAGACGAGGAGCGAAGCACCTGGGGCTCGGATTCGCGCTGTTCCTCAAGCTGTTTTAGGCGTTTTTCGCGGAATTTTTGAAGAATTTCACGAGAATTGCGTTTTTTCAGGAAATTTTTCTCTTTTTCGCTGCGTTTGGACTTGGCATGAACCCTCATCCCAGTCTTTTTGCCATGTTCATCGGCATAGTTCCAATAGCCATTGGAATCGCGCACCACAAGCACGCTATCTTCACCTGTTACGGTATAGTTGAAGTGTTCGTTTCCAACTTTTCTGATTTCCACCACGGAACCATCCGGTTGCGTAGATTTAATCAAGAACGGAGCTGCTTTAATAGCCCACGTCGAAGCAGAACCCACAAAAGAACTGATTAAAAGACATTTCCACAATCTCATACCATAAACATATACTATTATATGGAACTCGCTCAATTTTGAACGTTATTTTTACATTTTTTCCGTTGACAGAACAGCAATAAAGGGCTAAAAACGCAAAAAAATGTGAGGAATATTACATTTTGGAGAGCGCAAGCAGCACTGCACCGCCAAGAATAACCGACGTTGCGATTCCCAGCTTAATCCTCTCCGGTTTTGTATGGTATTCGTGGAACACAAGGACGCCCCAAAGCAAGTTCACCAACAAATTCAATTGAGTGAGCGGATAACCGACCGCATAACCCAAAGCGCCCTTTGTATCAATAGCCCAAAAGCAACCATGCTGCCCAACCATCCACAAGAGTCCCATCAAAATAGAGACTATGGAAGGGGCCAAGCGAAATTCAAAAATCGCACGACGCTTTATACACAAAATTCCAACCAAAAGTTGCGCAGCGATAAAAATACCAATCGTGAAAGAGCTCATGAATTCGAGTAAAGGAATCTCTGTAAACTTGTAAGGAATCAGAAACAAGCCGAAAACAGTTCCAGCCAAAAGCGAACGCCAGTTTTTTAACAAATTTCCTTGTGAAGGTGCAAGCAGTTTGAGGCCCCAAAGTAACAGCAAAATCGCAGGAATCGAGAAATAAAGCAGCGTTTTTTCAGCAAAAATCAATACGCCGCTCAAGAACGAGGCCAGAATGCTCATTCCCATGGAGCGTACCCCGGCACCCGCCAAGTCTTCGGTTTGTACCGCCCAAAAGCAGAAAGCGCCACCGAGCACCCAAAGGAATCCGCAAAGAATCCCCACGGGCTGAACGCAGAAAGAATCGGTCAAGAATGAGACGACAAGTTCACCAACGACGGCACCAACCGCCACGCAAGAAAGGTACGCCCAAGAGGAAAACTTCGGCCAAACTTTAAGCGGGACCATGTAAGTACCAAACGCCAAAACGGCAAGAACAACGCCAATGTAACTATTTCCCAATGCAGAACCCCGCAAAAATCTTTTGTAAAACATCCTCGGACGAAATTTCGCCCGTTATACTCTGGAGTGCACGACGCACCAACTGCATTTCAAAAGCCAACAGTTCTACCGCTGGGTTCGTACGGATAAGCGAAAGGGCGCGATTAATTCCCGTAAGAGCCTCTTCGAGGCAAGTCTTTTCGCGTTCACTTGTAATCCAAAGGTCTTCGGCATTTTCCATTTTCTTGAACAGCGAGGCGTTCATGGCTCGCTTGAGTTCATCGAGCCCCGCACCCGTTTTGGAAGAAACGCGAATTGAATTGGCGCTGGGCAATTCGTTACACTCAGGATGACACGGCGCAAGGTCGCTCTTCGAGTAAACGACGAGGTCGGGCTTATTGTCCCCCTGGAACATAGTGATAGGGTCCTTGCTCTTGGTTTCTATCGGTCGGCATTCGCCTCCCTCTAGAATGACATCATGACGGCCATCAGTATCGTCCACGACAAGGATTTTCATGTCGGCTTCGGCGAGGATTTCGCGGCTTTTTTCCATGCTGAGCGCATCGAGCGCATCAGTCGCCTTTTCTGCAATTCCGGCAGTATCCACGAGGCGGATTTCACCGCCATCCAAAAATAAGCGGACTTCGACAAAATCCCGAGTCGTCCCAGGAATGTTACTTACGAGAATACGGTCTTCGCCGAGAAGCGCATTGACAAGGCTAGACTTGCCCGCATTCGGAGCGCCATACAAAACGGCAAGCGGCAAACGGCTTACCGCAGCCTTGCCCCTAAAACTGTTCAAAATCGACTGCACGCTTTCGCGGATGGCTTCGAGCTTAATACCCCAAGTCGCGTAATCCGGGTCGGCTTCTTCTTCAGCAAAATCGACATCAAGTTCAAGGCGCGCCGAGATGTCCATGACCTGTTCCGTAAGCGTCTTGACTTTTTTCGAAAGGGCGCCGCCCAAAAGACGATGAGCATTCTTGAGTTCATCGCGATTCGCACTGTGGATTACATCAGCAACGGATTCCGCCTGCACCAAGTCCATTCGGCCATTCAAAAACGCACGACGCGTGTACTCGCCGGGCTCGGCAAGGCGAACGCCATCAACACTTTTAATGACTTGAATCAGCTCGCGGACGATAATCGGATTGCCATGCGGATAAAGCTCTAAAACGTCTTCGCCGGTGTAAGAATTCGGACCTTCAAAGAAAATGTAAAGGAGGCTATCGATAACTTGCGCAGTCGCACGGTTTCCATCCACCACCGTTCGAAAGTCCCTTGCGGTCGCCAATTTCGCTTCGCGAGGCTTTACATTCTTGAAAGCAGCCTCACCGAAAAGCAGGCGAATCACTTCACGCACCTTAAATCCGCTAACACGAATAGCAGCTACGGCACTCACGCCGGCCGGAGTCATCGGGGCAACAATCGTCTGGGAATCCATATAATGAAAGATAGTAAATTGTAATTGGTCATTAGTCAATGGTCATTGGTCAATAGTCATCAAGCGTTTCCACATCTAATTACTAAATTCTCCAGCAACTAATAACTATTAACTAGCAACTACGATATGAGCAAGTTTAAACTTATCTCCCGTCCTATCAGCAATGTCGAATGCTACGTTTTGCAGCGCGACGACGGCGCTGAATTTGAAATTTTAAGTGGATACGGCGCAGGCCTCAACGCTTGGCGCATTCCCGATGCCAACGGCAATCTCACCGACCTTCTTTTCGGTTACCGCGAAGGCGACGACATCTACAAAATCGGCCCGGACACCAACGCCGGTTGCAGACTAGCCCCTTTCCCGGGACGCGTCGCTTACGCAAAATTCAAGTGGCACGACAAGGAATACCAACTCGTGAACAACGTGAGCTGGGCACCGCATGCCCTCCACGGTTTTTTGCAGAACCAGAAATGGGAATTCAAAAGTTTCGAGACCCATGACGACCCCGGACACGAACATTGCACCATTAAATTTTCATGCGACTGGCCGGGAGCTTTCGCCGGTTTCCCGTTTCCGTTCCGCGCCACCAACAGCATAACATTCACCGGCAAGGAAGTTCAAGTCGCATCTATCGTCGAGAACATCGGAGACAAGCCCATGCCCTATTCCGAAGGATGGCACCCGTATTTCTCGCTCGGCGAAAAAATAGACACACTCACGCTCAAACTCCCGCCTTCAAAACTTGCAGAACTCGACAAAGCTGATATCCCGACCGGCCAATACCACGAAGACACTCGATTTGTAGGTGGTCGCCAAATCGGTGACGAGTTCATCAACGACTGTTTCTGCATCGCCTCCCCATCAGATTCAAGAAACATGACACCCGTTGCAGATCTAGAAGGCAAGATCGGGCGCATCACGATATGGCAATACACCGGTAGTGAGAACTACAACGCCCTCCAGATTTACACACCACCAAATCGCATGAGCATTGCCATCGAGCCCATGACCGCCGAACCCGACGCATTGAATCATCATCGTGGACTCATCGTCATCCCGCCCGGCGAAACAAAGATGTTCATGTACGGCATAGAATTTTACTCGAAATAACGAATTAATAAAATTTTTGAGAACATTTCAGTCGTTTCAAACAAGTCAACAAGTAAACAAAACTCCGTAAAAACGGCTAAATTTAAGCAAAATCAGCAAGTAAACATATTTTTTCCTTCCAAGCAAAAATGCTATTGCATTTTTGCTTTTTCTAATATATTTTGAGAACATAAAATACAAGGAGTGAACATGGGATTCAAAAAGGTTTTCTTAGCATGCACCCTATCCGCAGCATGCTCCGCTTTTGCAGCTCAGTACGAAGCCGAAAGCGCAACCCTTTCCGGGGACGCAGCCATTGGTAACAGCACAGCAGCTTCTGGCGGCAAATACGTCAAAATGAACGGTGGCGACATCACATTTTCCAAAGTCGTGGCCGAAAAAGCAGGCAAGTACACCATCGTCATCCATTACATGAACAATTACGGTGGTTCCAAGATCAACAACGTCGAAGTTGGCGGAGCCTCCTCTGCAGTCACGTTCGATGTAACCGACAAGGGCAAATTCGTCGATGTCGAAACCGTCATGAACCTCGCCGCCGGCGAGAACACCATCGCCATCACCAATAGCTGGGGCTGGATCGATGTGGACTACATCGAAATCAAGGGCTACGAAGCAAAGGCATTCAATCTCTGCAACGCTCCGGTAACCAAAACCGCTACCCCGTCCGCAGTCAAGCTTTACAACTTCCTCGTCAACAACTTTGGCAAAAAGACCATTTCCGGCGTGATGACCGGTAACATGGACGCCTATACCGTGGGCGACTTCACCCAGCACGAAGACGTTCAGGCCGTATTCACGGCTGGCGGCAAGTACCCCGCTCTCGTCGGAGTGGACCTCATGAACGCCACCGGCGGAGACAAAAACAACCCTTGGTTCCAGGAATACACCCAAAAGGCCATCGACATCGCCAAGACCACGTGGAAAAAAGGCGGCATCCCAGCATTCACATGGCACTGGCGCCCGGGTGAAGAAACCGACTTTTACGTAAAAAGCGCCCGCAAAGAAGGCGAAACATACACCGAATTCGACTTTACCGAAGCCTTCGTGACCGGCACGACCAATTGGGACACAGTCTCGACCGCCTACAAGGCTCTCGTCGCCGACATCGACCTCGTCTCTAAAATCTTCCTTGACTTGCAGAAAGAAGGTATCGCCGCCATCTTCCGCCCGCTCCATGAATCCGGCGGAAACTGGTTCTGGTGGAGCACGCATACCGGCAAGCAGTTTGCAGCACTTTACCAGTTGCTCTACGAACGCATGGTATTCACGAACGGCGTAAACAACCTCATTTGGGACTTTAACCCGAAGGACGCTGCAACAATGTCCTGGACCCCGGGCGAAACCTACTATGATGTTTTGAGTGTCGACATTTACAACAGCGCCAACGACCATCAGAGCAATAGCTCCGCATTCATCGACCTCACAAACAAGGCTGGTACAAACAAACTCATCTCACTCAGCGAAAACGGCCCGATTCCTGATGTCGACAAGATGTACGAAGATGGCTCCACATGGAGCTGGTGGATGCCGTGGTACGAATCCCCGTCTTGGGGAGGCGGCTACGTAAGCCAAACCGCTGCAAGCGTATGGCAGAAGAACCTCGCCGACGAACGCATCATCACGCTCGACAAAATGCCCGGCTGGGACAACTACAACGAAGCCGCAGCCGCAACAAACGTATGCCCGACCTCTACCGCCAACGCCAAGTTCGGCGCAGACACAGCCAAGGCAAACCCGGAAAACGTGGACCTCGTCATGGGCGTGACCTACAAGGCCATCAACGATAGCGGCGCCAACATCGAATTCAAAAAGATCCCGAATTTGACCGGTGCAACGAGCATCTCCGTGTCCATCGAAAACAAGGGTTCCGGTGGCGAAATGAACGGCATTTGGATTGGCATGGCATTCGTCCGCGACGGTTCCAAGGACAAGGCATGGACCTGGGAACAGTCCCCGTCTGACGGCTGCTGGCTCAATGACGGCGCAAAAAAGACCTGCGAATTCGACATAAGAACGTACACCGACGACGCAGGCGTTGAACACCCGATGGATTTGGACAAACTATTCTCCGTCACATTCATCTTGGCTGGCGCAAACGGCTTTGAAGGCACTGTGCTCTTCGACAACATGGTGACTGACAACGGCATCATCATCAACGGATTCAACAAGAAAACCGAACTCTTCACCGCCGCAGACCAGAGCAAAGGCCACATCGAAAGCATCGTGCTCTTAAACAAAGATGGCACACCGATTTCAAGCGCCCTTAAACCGATTGCAATAGCAAAGAACTCCGGCCTCCGCGTACACAACGGTAATGTCGCGCTGACGGCAAGCAAGGCAGGTTTTGCAAGTATCGACGTGTTCAACATGAACGGCAAACGCATCGCAACGCTCTACCGCGGCACCCTCAGTGCAGGCGAACATTCATTCAGCCTCCAGAACATTGCCAAGGGTCAGTACATTATTCGCGCAAAAGGCGTGGGCATCGCAGTCACCAAGCCGATTCTCATCAAGTAGATTATAACACATAAAGCTAAATACACAAAGGTGACCGTAATCGCGGTCACCTTTTCTTTGCGGGAAAAACTACAAGGCCTTCACTTCATCTTCGGTAAGGCCTGTATCTTCGACAATTTCCTCGATAGGTCTATTACGGGATTTCAGTTTCTTGGCAAATTCACGATTTCTTTCCAAAAGACTTTTAGACACACTTTCAGCTATCTTCGCGTTGACTTCAGCCGCGAACTCCTTAAAGAAGCCCTTCCTCAAGACATTATGATCCCATCTATCGTGATGCATTTTCTGATAAGCCTCGAATTCTTTTTTACTGAATCGCGTGCAAAACGAGCGTCGCAGAAAAATGCTTGCATTTTTCTATGACCGAGTGCAGCCGCGGACGCCTTTGGCGTCAAATCTAGATACTCGAGAACTCTCCGTCAACTGCTTGAATTTTTTGTCAGAAAGCTCTTTGGGAAGTTCCCGAAGCTTATCCAAATAACGGAAAAAGAACAGCCATTTACTAAGATTATCCTTGCCGATAAAGAACGGGACCTTCGAAAGTTCAATAATCGTATAGTTATACGCATCCATAATCTGTTCGCCGGTTTCCAAATCAAGCATTGTTGCGCGGTGAACGATACGCTCGTCATTTTCGAAAATACGATACTGAGCAAGAGCAATGACGTAAGTCGGTTTCACGTTATAGTCCCAATCGCCGGGCTCCGCCTGATTTGCAACAAGTTCGCTCGCATAAAACGCAAGGCGTTTTAAGAAATTTTCCATTTCGCGAATTTGAACTTCTATTTCGATAAGTTCACCGACATCATCTTCGCAATGCAAGTCAAAAATCGCCGTGCGAGACACCTTACTTCCGCTCAGATTCTTGGCCACATTGCGAGTTTTCACATTCACGATGGGCCGCTTGAGCTGCGGTGCCAATAAGTCATTTAACAGATTTACAAGGTTTTCACGACTGACAGGTTTATCGGGGTCAAATGCTTTCTTGAACGCGAGATCAATCAACAAATTTGCATAGGGACTTTGTTCGCCCGGCTTTACGAGATAGTCTTCGAGAGATTTGTGAGTAGTAACATTTTTCTTTTTCATGTGGTGGCATTTGCAAATTCCATGCCAACGAGGAAATTGGAGATTTTACGCGAAAAACGGCATTTTTGTATTTGAGAAAAAGTGATTAATCACTGATTAATCAGTTTTAATCATTTCATCATTTTTTTGAAAGCATTAATCGAGACCGTCCTGAGCGAGGGGGCTTTTAATATCTACAAGAGTAGAAATTTTCAAAGGAGTATAGTTTATTGGACTCTCGCCGAAGATATTTAATCTAAAAAAAATTTTCATTCAATTTATAGAAATATTTCTATATTTATATTCATGAATAATATAAACTATACAAAAATTGCAAAACAACTCAAAGTACTTGCAGATCCCAAGCGCCTTAAAATTATCAACTTGCTTTCCAATGGAGAAATGTGCGCTACAGAAATTTTAAAAGCATTCCGCGTTTCGCAGCCAACACTTTCACACGACATGAAGGCGCTTGTCGATGGAAAATTTGTGATTTCACGTCGCGATGGGCAAAAAACTTTCTACATGCTCAATCCAGATACGATTTTCGACATTCAGACAGCGCTCAGCGACATTAGCAGCGAAGATCTTTAAGCGTTGAGTAAGGAGATGCCCGATCGGAGTCGGGCATGACATGGATTGCCGCGAGGACGACAGCATCGCATTCATTCTTAATTTTTCTCTTACTTCAAAGCAACGTAGGTTGCGACCTCCCCCATTCCCCTATATTTGCATTTTTTTCACTAAAATACATGCAAGAAAGTCGCTATTTTTCTAAATTTCGCCGTACTATGAGTGAAGCTATTAACAATGTCAAGCAGGCCTTTGATGCAGAACTTGCACAAACGGACCTCACCAATCAGGAAGCTGTAAACAATCTTCGCGTTAAGTACCTCGGCAAGAAGGGGGCCGTCACCGACCTCATGAAGCAGATGGGTTCGCTCAGCGCCGAAGAACGCCCTGCTTACGGCAAGCTCGTGAACGAACTGAAAGTTGCTGTTTCCGAAGCAATCGACAAGGCCATTGAAACCGCGAACGAAGCGGCTCTCCAGAAGAAGCTCGCCAGCGGCGCCGTCGATATCACGCTCCCGGGCGCAGGCATCGCCGCCGGTTCTACGCATCCGCTGTACGACGTTCGCGAAGAAATCATCGACTTCTTTGCACAGATGGGTTTTGACGTGGACTTCGGTCGCGATATCGAAACCGATTGGTACAACTTTGAAGCACTCAACACTCCGCCCGATCATCCGAGCCGCGACATGCAGGACACGTTCTACGTGGACAACAAGGTCATGCTCCGTACGCATACTTCGGGCACTCAGATTCACTACATGGAAACGCACAAGCCGCCTTTCCGCATGATCGCTCCGGGCCATGTGTTCCGCGTCGATAACGATGCGACCCACGCCCCGATGTTCCAGCAGTGCGAAGGCTTGGTAGTTGACGAAAACATCAGCTTCGCCGACTTGAAGGGTGTGCTCCAGGTGTTCATGAACAAACTCTTTGGCGCTGGTGTCAAGACTCGCTTCCGCCCGAGCTTCTTCCCGTTCACGGAACCGTCCGCAGAAATGGACGTGAGCTGCGTGTTCTGCGGTGGCAAGGGATGCCGCCGTTGCAAGGGCACGGGCTGGATGGAAATCGGTGGTTGCGGCTCTGTGGACCCGAACGTGTTCAAGAACTGCGGCATCGATTCCGAAAAGTATACTGGTTTCGCATTCGGCTTCGGTCTCGACCGTATCGCCATGCTCCGCCACGAGATTCCGGAAATCGGTCTCTTGACGGCAAACGACCAGCGCTTCCTCAGCCAGTTCTAAGAGGTTTGGGGTCGGGCTTCGCCCTTTGAGGTGCGAGGTCGCTCGCCAGGGCTCGCTTTGGGGATTAAAAAAAAGGCGGATTGAATCCGTCTTTTTTTTGTTTGTAAAAAGAAAACCCGGCACAATGGCCGGGATGAAAAAGCGAAAAGACATTCACTGGATCCTTCACCCTTACGGGTTCAGGATGACGTATTACGAACGCTTGTAATCGTCCTGCATGCGGATGATGTCGTCTTCGCCGGTATATTCACCGACCTGGACTTCAACAATCACAAGCGGAAGCCTGCCTTCGTTCTGCAAGCGGTGAATCGTTCCAGACGGAATGTACGTTGATTCATTCGGGCGCACATAGAACACCTTGTCACCAACGGTCACCGTAGCAGTTCCGCTGACAACGACCCAATGTTCCGAACGGTGCAAATGCTTCTGCAAAGAGAGGCGTTCACCCGGGCGAACAACAATGCGCTTCATCTTGTAGCGATCCGTCGATTCAAGCACGGAGTACGTGCCCCACGGGCGATTGACCGTCTGCGGCACGGTCGGCAAGTCAGAGCCGCGAGCCTTGAGTTCATCAACGACCTTCTTGACCTTCTGGCTGCTCGAAAGCGGAGCGACCAAGAGAGCGTCCGGCGTATCGACGATGAGCATGTTGTCCAAATCAATCGTGCAAATCTGGCGCTGGCTACCGAGCACGAGGGAGTTCTTAGAACCAACAGCCAAGTGCTTTGCATTTATGTTATTGCCATTGGCGTCATGATCAAATTCACCATAAAGCGAATCGAACGCACCAAGATCAGACCAACCGATATCGCTCGGCACGACCTTCACCTTGGCGGACTTTTCCATCACGGCATAGTCAATCGAATTCGAAGGAATGTTCATCATGTCTTCGTGATCGACACGCACGAGAGCATCCTTGTTTTCTTTCTTGGCGTTGGCAAAAGCAATCTTTGCTGCGGTCAAGATATCTGGCGAATAAGTTGCAAGTTCCTCGAGGAATGTCGCGGCCTTGAAGCAGAAAATTCCGCTATTCCAGAAAAACCTTCCGGATGCGACATACTTTTTAGCCGTTTCCAAATCCGGCTTTTCCACAAAGCGCTTGACATCATCGCCTTCCGCTTCGATATAGCCATAACCCGTTTCCGGGCCCGTCGGCGTAATGCCAAACGTGACCATAAAGCCCTGTTCGGCGAACGCTTCCGCCTTGCGCAAGCAATCTTCGTAAGCGTCAGCCTTGCGAATCACGTGGTCCGACGGGGACACGAGAACGATATCGTTCGGATCGAGACCCAAGCAAGCAAGGGCTATTGCCGGCGCCGTATTGCGACCCACCGGTTCCAGAAGGAAGCGCGCTTTATCAGCCCCAACTTCTTCGAGCTGGTCCTTCGCCAAGAAGTACTGTTCGGCATTGCTCACGATGTACTGGGCACTACAAATACGAGAGTTCGTCTTTACTGTACGCTGGAACAAGGACGCACCGTCAAAAAGACGGGCGAACTGCTTGGGCATCAAGGAGCGGCTGATTGGCCAAAGGCGTGTACCGCTACCACCACATAAGATAAGGTTAATCATGCCATTCAACCTACGTAAGGATTACTTCCAACCATTATTATGAATGTATTGCAAATTCTGAATAGCATCCGTGGTATTATTAAACGTAGAAACCGTAGCATTAAGCGTTGGCCAGATCAAGCCGAAGAGACGGTTCCATGTAGCAAGGCCAGATGCATCGACATAGACAATATCGCGCGGATTCATTTCAAAGCGGTCTGCCATTGCAAGTGCCATGGCATTCTTGGCATTCAGCTGATAAATATCAATCTTGTCAGTCGCGGTATTTCTAATAACATAAATATCAGAAGACGAGGCGTTCGTCGCGTTCACACCGCCTGCAGAGGCAAGCGCTTCGGCAAGACTCAAATAGCTATCCATACGGACAATGCCGCTTCTATTGACTTCACCAAGGACATAGACCTTTCTATCCCTTTCGGTTTCGGACCTTAACGGCACAAACACCTGGTCACCCGGCTTCACAAGGATACGTTCAACCGCAATATTATCCTTGAAAGCGCGAACGTAGTCAATGTTATAGATCTTATCGCCACGGCGGAGCTGGACGAATGCAGGATCAGCCTTTTCATTAAAGCCACCTACTTCGGCAAGCACATCCGGAAGAGTCATCGGATTCTCGTCAAAGCTCACGTAACCCGGCTTGTTCACGGCCCCCGTCACAAAAGCCTTACGGCTGTGGTAACCCGTCACGCGGACATCGACTTGAGGATCGTTAAGGATCTTGTCCGAAAGACGCTTGGTAATTTCGAGGCGGAGTTCCTGTGCAGTAAGACCAGCAACCTGAATTTCACCGGCATACGGATAGAACAGCTTACCATCGGTCGTCACCTTCTGACCGGCCGGCTGATACTGACCCATCGGCGATGTAAGTTCCGGGTGTTCCCAGACAACGACCTGCACCATGTCCAAAGGTCCAATTCTGTATTCCAAATCCGGAAGCGAATCCACCATCAATTCTTCCAACTTGCCTTCAGCAGGGTTTGCAGCAACCTGGACCGGTTCGCCCATTTCACCCTTTTCGATAGAATGCAACTTGAACGTAATTCCATTATAGGTGGTGGAATCCGTAGGGACATCCATTCGCATCTGAGGAGCTGCGAAGCAACCGCTTAAAACTGCAGCGGCCACACCGCAAAGACCTATACCAATTTTATTCATACCTTACCCTTTCTAAAATTATTTCGAGGCTTCACTCTGCCTAATCTTTTCAACCCAATACGGCGTCAGCTTGGAAATAAAGTTCCACGCCAACACAAATGCATTTTCCGGCCTTCTGTACGGGTCAGGAATATCGACCTGGTGTGATTCACCATAGCGGAAAACCTTACCTTCAAGCCAAGGATATTTATGCAAAAGTTCTCTTTTGTGGCCATTTTCCATTACAAGAATCAGGTCAGCCCATTTGAGAATATCCAAATTAATCTGACGAGCCTTGTGAGCGCTCATGTCAATGCCATGTTGCAAGGCGATTTTTTGAGAGATTTCGTGAGCGGGATTATCAACCAACGCACCAAGGCCAGCACTCATCACATTAAAACCAGGCCCGAGTTCCTTTTTCAAAAGGTACTCTCCTGTTGGGCTGCGACAAATGTTCCCTGTGCAAACAACAAGAATATTCTTCATGATAGCGTAATAATAGAAAAATAAGTTTAAAAGTTACAAATCAAAAGCGAAGTTCAAATCCTTAAGGAGCGGATTCTTGGTATCTTTCTCGGAAAGGAGCGGTTCGAAGCCCTCGCCTACCGGCCACTTGATACCAATTTCCGGATCGTTCCAGAAAAGGCCACCCTCGTCATTCGGGGCATAGAAGCGCGTGCATTTGTACACAAACGCAGCCGTTTCGGAGAGCACCACAAAACCGTGAGCAAAGCCTTCCGGAATGTAGAACTGTTTCTTGTTTTCGGCAGAGAGCGTCACACCGACCCATTTGCCAAACGTCTTGCTGTTCTTGCGGAGGTCCACAGCCACATCGAAGACTTCACCTTCAATCACGCGGACAAGTTTGCCCTGCGGATTCTGTTTCTGGAAATGGAGACCGCGAAGCACACCCTTGCGAGAGCGGGATTCGTTATCTTGCACGAAATCCACGTCGATGCCGCCTTCGGCAAAGTCTCGACGGCTGTAGGTTTCCATAAAGTAACCGCGTGCATCTCCGAACACAGTCGGTTCAATGATTTTCACACCTTCGATTTCTGTATTGATGAAATTGAATTTACCCATAAAAATCTCCAGTTGGTAGAACTTAGTTGGCAGATCTTAGAAAGATTGCCACGCTTCGCTCGCAATGACGTTACTCTAAGTTCTAAGTTCTAAGCTCTAAGTTCTATCTCCGTACATATTCTCGTAATACTTTTCGTAGTCGCCGCTCGTGATATTGTCGAGCCATTCCTGGTTGTCGAGGTACCAGCGCACCGTCTTCTCGATGCCTTCTTCGAACTGCAAGGACGGCTCCCAGCCGAGTTCCTTCTGGAGCTTGGTGGAGTCGATTGCGTAGCGGGCATCATGGCCCAAGCGGTCCGTTACGTAAGTGATGAGGTTCATGTCTTCGCCTTCGGCGCGACCGAGGAGCTTATCGACAGTCTTGATAACAACCTTGATGATGTCGATGTTCTTCCATTCGTTGAAGCCGCCGATGTTGTAGGTCTCAGCAATCTTCCCATTATGGAAAATCACGTCAATCGCGCGGGCATGGTCTTCGACAAAGAGCCAGTCGCGAACGTTTTCGCCCTTGCCGTAGACCGGCAGCGGCTTCTTGTGACGGATGTTGTTGATGAAAAGCGGAATGAGCTTTTCGGGGAACTGGTACGGACCGTAGTTGTTAGAGCAGTTCGTGACAATCGTCGGCATGCCGTAGGTATCGTGGAATGCGCGCACGAAGTGGTCAGAACCGGCCTTCGAAGCGGAATACGGAGAATGCGGCGTGTACTTCGTCGTTTCGTAGAAGAAGTCGTCACCGTAAGCCAAATGATGTTCCGAGCTAGAAGCCGTGGTCGTAAACGGAGGCGTGATGCCTTCCGGATGATTCATCTTGAGGGCGCCATAAACTTCGTCCGTCGAGATGTGGTAGAAACGCTTGCCTTCGTACTTTTCTGGGAGGCTTTCCCAGTAAAGTTTGGCGGCCTGCAAGAGCGTAAGCGTGCCCATGACGTTCGTGCGGGCAAAAGTGAACGGATCCTTGATGGAGCGATCCACATGGCTTTCTGCGGCAAGATGGATAATGCCATCGACATGCTCGTCCTGCATGAGCTTGTAGAAATCGTCGAAATCGCAGATGTCCATTTTCACGAACTTGTAGTTCGGTCTATCTTCGATATCCTTGAGATTTGCAAGGTTACCCGCGTAAGTAAGCTTATCGAGGTTGATAATCTTGTATTCAGGATACTTGTTGACAAAGAGACGAACGACATGACTTCCGATAAAGCCCGCCCCGCCAGTAATTACAATGGAACGTTTCATGAAATTCTCCAATTTATGCAGGAAATATAGAAAAGAACGAGCCCAGCATAAGCCGAGCCCGCAAAATAAGAAATACTATAAAGAG